>Glacier_p2__coassemble_3977_pt1 | contig 4704 bp, 1 predicted proteins | sample Glacier_p2__metabat2_high_PE_021 | metagenome-assembled genome bin Glacier_p2 | reverse complement strand
GACCAACATCATTAGAACATTATTTTACCGGAAGTTCTATGGGTCATTTTTATGTTGCACCTAGATTGTAGATTCGCCGCATTGAAAAAGCACCTGTTGGTAGGCAGGTGCTTTCCAAAGGAGAGAGTATGTCTCATTTATGTAAAATGGCGGTGTAGGAGTGTTTAGGCCGCCATGGCATTGTGAAGGAAGGTGACGATTTGTGCACGGGTGCAGGCCAACTTAGGGGAGAAGGTGGTGCTGCTGGTGCCGTGGGTGACACCTTCGGTGGTGCCCCATTTTACTGCTTCGGCATACCAGTCACTGTCTGCGATGTCGTCAAAGAGGAGGTTTGTATCGACATCCAGCGTGCCGGCTTGGCGATGGAGGAAGACCATGGCTTCGGCGCGGGTGACGGTTTGATTTGGGGCGAAGGTGTCTGCACTTGTGCCACTGATGAGGCCTTCGCTATAGCCCCACTTGATGGCGTCGGCATACCAAGCGTCGCTTGCAACGTCGTTAAATGGGAGGGTGACATCATCGGTGCTTGGTGAGCCGGCGGCATTCCATAGGAAGGCGACAAGCTGCGCACGGGTGCAGGTTTGGTCAGGGGAGAAGGTGGTGGCAGTGGTGCCGTGGGTGATGTTATTTTCAACGGCCCATTGTACGGCGTCGTAGTAGTAGGCGTCGCTAGAGACATCTGTAAAGGCAGTGCTGTCGTCGCTATCGGTGTCGGTAGATGCGGTGGCAACACCGGCAAAGTTGTTCACGAGGGCAGTCAGTTCAAAGTCCACATCCGTTGGGGCGGTGGCATTGCCTTGTTCGCCGTCAGGTGGGGTCATGCCTCCTTCAGGGCGTTCCGGTGGATTTTCACCGCTTGGTGGTTCCGATGGGGTGGTGCCGGCTTGAGGGCCGCCTTGCGGTGGGGTGCCACCGTCTTCGGGACGACCGCCGCCAAAGAGAGACATAAGATCGTTCATGGTGGTGCAAGCGAGGATATCAGCGGTGGTGACGGTGGTGTCAGGGTCGCGCTTTTGGAGGGCAGCGAGGAGGTTGGCGGCGCCACTTTCGGTGATGGTGATGCTGCCGTCATCATTGATGGTGACACCGTCCACGCTTAATTCCGGCGGGGTGCCCATTTCGCCACCGCCGCCAGGGCCACCGCTGGTAGTGCCACTGTAGCCTTGTTGTACGGCGTCCTCAGGGAGAGTCACGGTGCTTGCGTCATAAAGGCCGTTTGTAGCTTCGCCGCTGATGCTGTCTGCAAGATAAACGTGGGTGGTGCTGCCTTGGTTGAAGGCGGCGCTGCTAATGATGGCACTGCGAGCGTTGCGGGTCTCGCTTGCCAAGGCGTTTTGGTCGCCGTCGTAGGCAAAGAGCACCTTGTCGTTGTCATCGGTGATGAGAAGGGCTTTGTCGGAGGCGAGGCTTTGCGCAAATTGCAAATTCATTGTGGTTTGTGTCGATTGATCGGAGATTTGGTCCATGCCGGAGCCGGTGGCAAAGACGGTCCCGCCGTTGATGAGGGTGCCACTGGCGCTGTCAATGCCTGAGTCGGAACGTGGATTGGCGCTTGTAAGGACGGTGCCGCCGTTAAACACGGCGTAGCCGTTGGAGTCAATACCATCGCCTTCGTTATCGAGGCCGGCTTCAATATTGAGGGTGCCGTCGTTGATGGTAAAGACGGAGACATCGTCCTCACTGGTGTTGATGCCGTCGTTGCCGGATTGGATGTTGACGGTGGCACCGTTTTGAGTGAGGTGAAGTTCGGAATCGAGGCCTTCAAAGGTGGCGTTAATATTGAGCACGCCGCTGTCGTCGTCTTGACCGTCAATATTCATACTCATATAGGAATAAAACGCACCATCGATTTTCAGGTATTTCTTTTGGGCAGCACCGCTGTGAGGGGTGGCATCATCCTTTTTAAAGGTGGTTTTGAGAAGGCGATAGATATTGGTGCCGGTGAAATTGTTTTCGGTGCCGTCGGCAACCTCTACCAGTGCACCGGCTTCGGTGGTATCAACCTCGGCGCTTGCTTGGTCGCTATCTTCCCAATCGGTGTCGCATTCGTAAACATTGGCAAAGACCACAGCTGCAGCAACATCACAGGTGACATCGACGCCGTTTAGGATGAGTTTGACTTTCGCATTCGGATCGCTTGCCGCATCCTCGCCAAGGTCTACCCAGATTTGACCGTGCCAATCCCCGGTGATGTCATAGGTGCCGGCCTCGGTGATGTGCAGCACGGCATTGTTATACGCTTCATCGGCGGAGTGCATCATTTCGGTAGGCACGCTGTCGCCGCTTACCGGAAGGGTGGCAAAGACATAGTCGGTGTAATCGTCGGCGGTGTAGTAGTAGCACCATTCCTCTTCGCCGTCGTATTGCTGTTTGACAAAGTTTGCTGTGTCAAGCTCCGGAAAATAGGAAATATCGTGGGCGATGTAGACGGCGTCATCTTCGCTTGGTGCAGTGCCGGTGTAGTAGACCGCCGGCATATTCTTTACATCGTCGTGACTCTCAGAGGGGTCCACATTCCAGGTGTAGTCGTATTCGGCGACGGTATCTTCATCGACGGTGGCGCTATGGCTCCAAGTGCCGTCACTGCTTTGGCTAGAGGAAAGAACAATGTGATGAACCGTTTCGCTTGCCTCTGCCGGGGTCGCTACAAAGGGCAGTGGGCTAATGCCGAGCATCATCGTCGTGACTAAGAGGGTAGAAACAAGCCGTTGTTGTAAATGCATGGTATTCACTCCTTATTGAGGGGGGTTGTTTACATCACTTACTTTACAAACGAACCTTTAAAATAAGCTTAAAAGTCCATCAGGAAGCGGTTACAAGGTTCCAAACGCATAAACAAGGCGCTGTCGCAATCAAGCGGCAGCGCCTTGCTGTTTAAATATGAAAAGCTTTGCGTGTTTCCAGACAGTCCCAGGGAATAGGGACCGTTGTAAAAAAGTCCCCCCGGTAGGAAATTATTAAGTTTTAATAGGAGTGGCCTAGCGTCAACGGTGCCACGCCTGTTTTTAATCGAATACGCGTACTGCAATCAAAGCAAATAATGATCTTGTCGAGTCTGTTGATATAAGATGATCGTTTCTTGCCAATGGAAATTTTTTCATACAATCACGCACATATTTGATGCCTTCTCATGCTACAATAGAACCAATATGATTCCACCTCCAAGGAGTGACGACGATGACCGCAGAAAAACGCGCTGCCATTCGTGCATTTGTTGAGCAATGGCAAGGCAAGGGTGATGAAAAGCAGGAGACCCAGCGCTTTTGGATGGCGCTCTTGCAACATATCTATGACGTGGCAGACCCTTCACAATACATTCAATTTGAAAAGACCGTACTGCTTGGCCACCAAAGCTATATTGACGGCTATATTCCATCCACCAAGGTACTCATTGAGCAAAAGGGCAGGGATATTGACCTGTCGAAGGGGCAAAAGCAATCCGACGGGAGCATTCTTTCCCCGTTCCAACAGGCACGCCGTTATGCCGGCTATCTGCCTTATGACGAACATCCGCGCTGGATTATTGTGTGCAACTTCAAGGAATTCCACATTCACGACATGAAACGCCCAAACGACGAACCGGAAATCCTACTTTTGGAAGACCTCGAAAAGGAACACCACCGCATGCAATTCTTGGTAGACTCGGAAAACGAGCAAATCAAGCGCGAAATGGAAATTTCCTTGCAAGCCGGGAACATCGTGGGTCATCTCTACGATGCCCTTTACAAGCAATACAACGATCCGGACAGCCCGGAAGCTCAGCAAAGCCTCAACGCCCTCTGCGTGCGCTTGGTCTTTTGCCTCTATGCCGAGGATGCAGGCATCTTTGGCGAACACAACATGTTCCACAACTACCTCAGCAACTACGCCGTCAAAGACGTACGCCGCGCCTTAATCGACCTCTTTAAGGTCTTAAACACCAAGCCCGAAGACCGCGACCCTTACATGGAACCGGAGCTCCTCGCCTTCCCGTATGTCAATGGCGGCCTCTTTGCCAACGACAACCTTGTGATTCCGCGCTTGGATGAAAACATCGTGGATCTCATTCTGCACAAAGCCAGCGAAGACTTTGACTGGTCTGCCATCAGCCCAACCATCTTTGGTGCCGTCTTTGAAAGCACCTTGAACCCCGACACCCGTCGTAAGGGTGGCATGCACTACACCAGCATCGAAAACATCCACAAGGTCATTGACCCGCTCTTTTTGGATGACTTGCGCGAAGAACTCAAAGAAATTCAAGACATCACTGTTACAAAAACACGCAAAGACAAACTCCGCGCTTTCCAAGACAAGCTTGCACACCTCACCTTCCTCGACCCGGCCTGTGGCAGTGGGAACTTCCTCACCGAAACCTATCTCAGCCTGCGCCGCATGGAAAACGACGTACTCCGCTCCATCACCGACCAAATGAGCCTCTTTGGCGATAGCGCTAACCCGATTAAAGTCTCCATCGGTCAATTTTACGGCATCGAAATCAACGACTTTGCCGTCACCGTTGCCAAAACCGCCCTATGGATTGCCGAAAGCCAAATGATGAAGGAAACCACCGACATCATCCACCACGAAATCGACTTCCTCCCACTCAAATCCTACGCCAACATCACCGCAGGCAACGCCCTGCGCATGGACTGGGAAGACGTGGTACCAAAGGACAAACTCAACTTCATCATGGGAAATCCGCCGTTCATGGGGGCACGATATGTG
>Glacier_p2__coassemble_3899_pt1 | contig 4820 bp, 4 predicted proteins | sample Glacier_p2__metabat2_high_PE_021 | metagenome-assembled genome bin Glacier_p2 | reverse complement strand
AGGGGAACGGCTTTTGGGTTGTGCTTTTTGAGTGCTTAGCATATAATAGACATAAAGAAAGCACCCACTCCATTGTGGATGCCTCAGTTTTGGTTAATGTCCCAAAGGACATCGCCTACTCTGGTTGCCGACAGAGTAGGCTTTTTTATTTTTACTTATCTTTCTTTGTAAGAAAGGTAAGCAACGCAATAATTGACGTGCTTAGAAGCAATAATACGTTTATTACTTCCAAGAAGATTGAGATCATTTCAAAATCTGTCATTTGCGTCACCTCCCTTCCGGTTGGTTGGGAGGCAGCCACACCCTGTCGTGGGTACTTTCTGGGGTTATTTTAGCATGGTTTTGTAGGTTTAGGAAGTGGGGGACTGTGGCTATATTGAAAGCGAGTGGTTGTAGTTACTTGGCGTAACTCCCCTCCGAGCCCTATCGAGCCCACTTCCCCTCAGTTCCATTGAGCGGAGGCTTTTGGGAGTGGGTGCTTTGGGTAAGAGGCGAGGTTGAGAGGCAGTCTAGGATTGAGAGCGAGTTTCCCTCCTTCCGTCAGGCTCACGCCTGCCACTTCCGACGCGAAGCTAGTGCCCTTGGGTGCCCCAAAGAGGGCGGCTTTTTCTCGGGCTCCTGCTTTGCAGTCGCTGGGATAGGTGAATGTCATTTTCTTTCTATATAATAGGTTGTTTATTTGGTGCATATAAAAACCCCCGATTTTCGTTTTGAAAGTCGGGGGTTTGTGTGTATTGGTTTAATTATACGAGTACGCGGCCTGCGCTGGTGTATGGGTATTCAGCGTAGGATTGGATTTTCACGTTTTGGCCTGGGGCTGGGGCGTGGATGTACATGCCGTCGCCGATGTAGATGCCTACGTGGTATGCGCTTTCGCCCCAGAATACGAGGTCACCCGGTTGGAGTGCTACGACGCTGATTGGGGTGGCTACGGCTTGTTGGTCGTAGCTGACGCGTGGAAGGCTGATGCCGCATTGTGCGAATACGTATTGTACAAGGCCACTGCAGTCAAAGCCTGCCGGTGTGGTGCCGCCCCATACGTATGGGACACCGATGTATTGGAGGGCGGTGTTAACGATTTGTCCGCCGATGGTGTTGTTAGGCACGTTGATGTCCGGCACGGTTGGCGTGTTGGTTTCCGGAGTGCTTGGCTGTTGTGGTTGTTGTGGTTGTTCTTGTTGTGGTTGATCGGTTTCCGGTACGGTGATGTCTACATTTGGTTGGCCTTGTTCGGTGGCGTGTTGGTAGTAGTTCATGTTGTACCAGAATGGTTTGCCGCTGTCCCAAACGCTGGTGCCTGCTTTGTCTTTGAGGATAAGAAGGTTGTTGCCACTGAGTTCGAGGGTGGCGGTTTGGGTGATGGCTTGGAAGAAGCTCATTGGTACGTAGGTGGTGCCGTTGACATTTTGGATCGGATAGGTGGTGCCGCCTTTTTGAAGTTGAAGGCCGGTGTCACCGTTTACGAGGTAGAGTTCAAATACGGTGTCGGTGCCAAGGAGCTTGATTTTTTGTTGGTTTTCCGGTTTCCATTCAACGTGAAGGGCAGCGGATTTCATGGCTGCGAAGGTTGCTTGGAGCGGAAGATACACTTGACCGTCGATGGTGGTGGCCTGTTCGGTTAGGGTGATGTAGTCGTAACCGAGGGTGGCGGTGTCATCGGATGGTTGTTGTGGGGTTTGTTCGTTGCTGCTACCGCTGTTGTTGGTGGTGCCGTTTGTTGCGCCGCCGTTGAGGTGTTGGTTGGCTGCGTTTAATGCTTGTGCAGCTGCTTCGAGATTTGGTGCGGTAGGTTGTACGGTGGCGGTGTCATCAGCGAGTGCCGGTGCAACGCCGGTGGTGCTTGCTACGAGGGTAACAGCACAGAGTGTGAGTGCGGTGGTCCATTTTTTCAGATTCAAGGGGTTCACGTCCTTCCACTGCGAGGGCTGAGGGTCTTGGATGATTGTTTGTCATGACCGTTCTCTATTGGACGCCCGAGCAGGTTTGTTTAAGCCTTTTTATTTTACTTGATGGGTCGTACACGTTCTTGTGCATCAAACTTTTATTATAATACCGAAAACATTCGTATTTGAACAGGTTTTGCGGGCTATTGTCATAAAACTGTTGATTTATGACATTTTTGTATGTGTATGGGTGGATTTGCTGAAATCCGCTTGGGGCGCGGTTTTCTGGGTTTTGGGGTGGTAAATGCAACAAAAAAGCCGGAACTAACGTTCCGGCTGGAATGGATAATTTGTTAAAAAGTGACAGCTTTTCGCGTTGGGCTGTTACTTTTATTATTTTACGATGGAACCGCCACTGGTGTAGGCGTATTCGTAGTAGGATTGGATTTTCACGCTTTGGCCAGGTGCCGGTGCGTGGATGTATTGGCCGTTGCCAAGGTAGATGCCAACGTGGTATGCGCTTGCGCCCCAGAATACGAGGTCGCCCGGTTGAAGGTTGGAGAGGGCAACAGGGGTGCAGGCTGCTTGTTGGGTGTAGGTGACACGAGGGATGCTCAAGCCACATTCTTTGTAAACGTATTGTACAAAGCCACTGCAGTCAAAGCCTGCAGGGGTGGTGCCACCCCATACGTATGGGACGCCGATGTATTTCTTGGCAGCTTCTACGATGCGTTCACGGGTGGTTTTTTCTACGAAGTTAGGGTCTACGGTGTAGACTTCGAGGGTCTTCCAGAATGGCGCTTCTTGTTCTTGAATCAGCACGAGGGTGGATCCGCTCACGGATACAACACGGTTGGTGAGTGCTTGGAAGAATGCCATTGGTGCATAGGTGACGCCGTTTTCTACTTTGATGCCATAAGCGGTACTGTTTTGGGTTAAGGAAACGGCGGTTTTGTTTGCGTTATAGTATAATTGGTAGCTTTGACCTTCGATGGTGAGTTTAATTTTGCGGCCTTGCTTGTCTGGGTTGGTGGTGATGGTTGCGCCCATTTGTTCTAAAGCGCTGCGGAGTGGCAAGTAGAGGGTGCCTTGTTCATTGAGCACTTTGGTTGCCATGGTGTATTGTTGCATATTGGTAGCACCTGCGCCGTTAACGGAGGTGTTGATTTGGCTTTGTGGTTGTACGGCAGCAGTGTCGTCAGCGAGTGCTGGGCTTGCGCCGAATACGGATACGCTTAAAGCGAGGAGAAGCATGGTTGCGATGGATTTCTGTTTCATGATGTTGATCACGTCCTTTTCTTTCTGTGGTGCATCGAGTTTCTGTGTTCATCGACGGTTGGTATGCTAACACAGGTTTTTGAAGAGGGTCAACGGTTTTGGGGGATGTGTAAATTTATTGTTTTATTCGTGTTTGGTGTTTTTTAAGGCTGTAACTTTTGTGGAAAAGGGCGTGGTTAAGGGATTTTTCGAGATTATGCGTGTTCATTTATAATTTCCTTAAACAAACATATTTTCGTGCTTATTTGATTATTTTTGTTACAAATGAGTTTGGGCGTAACTTTTGACAAAATGTTATTATTGTCACTTTTTGGGAGAAAATGCAGCTTTTGTGAGGGGAGTGGGGCTGGATATATTGTGAAAAGCACCGGCACTCGTCGAGGTACGGCGCCCAAATGGCGGTGCAGGATGCGCGTGTGGGTGAGAAATGGGGGTAAAAAAAACGACTTTTTTCTATAGAAAGAAGTCGTCAAAAGGTCGCGTCGGATAGGTGGTTATAATAATGACAGGCTTGTAACTTTTGTAAAGATACTGAACGACACTACCGTGGGTTGTGCCTGCTATATGAGAGATTTCCAGTCATCCGAGAACCCATAATATTTCATATCCACAAATTAAATTTTTTCTGAAAGGCTAATGATCTCATATTTCATTGCTTCAAATTCTTTTTTCGCGATTAATCTTTTCATTAATAATATGAAGCCAAATAAATGGGCATTATCTTGTTGTCCATTAGAATCTTTTCTTAATAGGGCTTTCTCTTGTTTACTAAGAAAAGGCTTTTGCTCAAATAAGCGATTAAACAAACGGCTGCCATGAGCACACAAATTTCTAAGGATTGTCATGCTATGCAAAAATTTGCCTAAAGTCAGATGCGCGGTATTCAATACCAAACCATAGTGAGCAGCGACAGATTTTTGCACATCTACTTTTGTAATTTTATATAATTTAGAAATGTTTCCAAGTGTAAGCACATCAACATACGCCCATAATGGCACCGGTTGATTCAACTCTTTAAAATGCTGTAGATATGCTTCATTTGATAAATTTCTTTCTTTTTGCTTTTCTGATTTTGCAATAGTTGTACGATAAATATTTTCATCTGTAAAGTTCAGAACATCTAAATATCCATATGGGCCATATTTATAAGAAAACTCATACGCATATATTGATTTAAGAGTAACTTCAATGATTTCAAGATATTTTAGTAATATATGCCTTAATTCATAATCAAAATTATAGATATCCACAAAATTGTTAAACGTTGTTCCATAGAAGAAGCAATCATTTTTTCTTAGCGTTAACGAATATCCACTAACACGATAATAGTTGTTCTTCATTAGAAAGGTTTTAGCTTCTACTTCATTATCTATACGAAGTCCGTGAGATTTTAAAATCTCAACTTGTTCATCTAATGATTTAAAGGACTTATTTCTCACAAAAAATCCTCCTAAAAACAGAACGCCCCCAAGTGTGCATGTCATTCTCATCGAATGCCAGAGGCCTGGGGGAGAAGTTATTTATAATATATCATATAATCCTTTTTTCTCTATACTTTTTTTTAATTTGTTCGGCCTTTAATTTCTGTCATTAGCACACGCGACTTGATTACTTAAAAAGAAACAGGCTTGTAACTTTTGTGGATCGGTCGCCTAAAAT
>Glacier_p2__coassemble_3155_pt1 | contig 6371 bp, 5 predicted proteins | sample Glacier_p2__metabat2_high_PE_021 | metagenome-assembled genome bin Glacier_p2 | reverse complement strand
GGGATGTGGTGTGCAGTGTCCGAGCCTTCCGTGCAAGCATCGTGAGGATTGGGGGCTGGAGGACCCAACAGGAAAAAGTGATGAAGCCTTTATGGCGGTGATGGCTGCCATTGAAGCAAAAGTATGCAGTCTAAAGCAACGCATAGAAGCGGGTGTGCTTTGAAGGCGCTATGGTAATAAAAAACACGTTCCAGAATTGGTGCGCTACCCGTCAATAGGACAATGAAATATTATAAAATTTGCTTAAGCAGTTGTTTTCGTAGCAACTGCTTTTTTCATGCAGTCGCATAGTACATTTCATACTTTTTAAATGGCGTCACTGCACTTAATTTACGTTGTAATCGCTGTGCATTGTAGTAGTCGATGAAGGTTTCTATCATTGTTTTCAATTCATTTTTGCTAGTGAATACCTTACCGTAACAAGGAGGTTTTGGTGACGACATCAAAAAATACAATTTTGCACGGTTCCATCTTCTTGTCGGTGACGCACTTTGCAGAGCTGATTCTGTGTTCGTTGATTTTGTAAGTCCTATATGGAGCGGTGGATTTGTGGATGGTGAGTCGTTTTAGTGACAAGGCGGACGTATCGGCGGTGTGATGCCTTACTTCTCCTTTTTCCATGGCGATGTCCTCTCACGCTTTTTCACCCATGATGTTACTGTCATCGCTGCACTCTGTGTGCGTATTCCTTATGCCTACTAAATCGCATCCGTCCTTTTTTATATCAGCCTATCAACTGCGTTGGCAGCAGCATTTATGTTTGTAGTGTGTAGCATTTACTATGCATGGCGTAGAAAAATACAGAAATAATCTTGTATAAAATATAACCAGTTGTTCGCTTGAGCGACTGGTTTTTTATAAGTTAGAAAGGGTGGCGGTAATGCAATGGAAGTGTATGGATATGTTCGTGTCAGTAGTCGCGCTCAGAATGAAGAGCGCCAATTGATAGCACTAGAAAAATATTGTACCAACAAGAAAAACATATATATCGATAAGCAATCAGGCAAGGATTTTGACCGGGTGGCATACAAACGAATGATTCGTAAATTAAAAAAAGACGATGTGCTTTATGTAAAGAGCATCGACCGTCTGGGAAGAAATTATGAGGATATCTTAAATCAATGGCGATTCTTAACGAAAGAACGAGAAGTCGATATAGTGGTGATCGATATGCCGTTGCTAGATACTCGCAGAGGGAAGGATTTAATTGGGACGTTTCTTAGTGACATTGTATTGCAAGTACTCTCTTTTGTTGCAGAAAATGAACGGCAAAATATTCGACAAAGACAGGCGGAAGGGATTGCTGCAGCAAAGGCGAAAGGCGTGCGTTTTGGTAGACCACCGAAACCACTACCTAATAATTTTACGAGTGTATACTATCAATGGAAATGTGGTGAAATATCTGGAAGCGCAGCTGCGAGAGCATGTAACATGCCATTATCCACTTTTCGCTATCGGGCGAAAATATTTGATAGGAATGAGTGATGGCATATCGATGTTATCGAAAGGTGTACTTTTTTGTAAGTAAGTACACTATTAGATAACACTATTATAATATAAGTTTCAGCGCGAAAAAGCTACATTAAAACAACATATATAACTTTTTATAGAGCTCTACAAAAAAGTACACCTTCTTGCAAGCGTTGTGGAGGTATTTGATTGTGGACAATGAGTTATATAAGCCAAAGGTTGTTTCTATTTTTTCAGGCTGTGGTGGTTTAGACCAAGGATTTCATATGGAAGGCTACGAAACAATTTGGGCCAATGATTTTGCTGAATGGGCGTGTCAGTCATTTGCTGCTAATTTTGGTAACGTCATTCAATTTAAGGATATTACAAAGATTAACCCTTATACAGATGAGACAATTCCAGATTGTGATATCATCTTAGGTGGTTTCCCTTGCCAGGATTTTTCTATTATATGGAAACAACCGGGATTAAATGGGACAAGAGGCGGTTTGTTTAGACACTTTGCAGAATTTGTAGATGCTAAAAAACCTAAGGCATTTGTTGCAGAAAATGTAAAAGGGCTAATTACGGCCAATGGCGGTAAGGCGATTGATACTATTCTGAAGGACTTTGAAAGTATTGCCCCAGGATACGTCGTAAAGCCACATTTATATAATTTTGCGGAGTACGGGGTTCCGCAATTTAGAGAACGTGTTTTGATTGTTGGGATTAGAATTGACACAGGCTTTGACTTTGTTCATCCAAGGCCAACGCATGGGCCTAAGGGCTCTTTGCCATATGTAACAGCAGGCGAAGCTTTAGAAGGTGTTGAACAAGTACCTACTAATAATGAGCTCATTAACATTAAAGATAAAACTCGAAGAATGCTGGAGTTAATTCCCGAAGGGGGCAATTACACAGACATTCCAAAGGATCATCCACTTTATGTGAAGGGAATGATTAGCCATGTATATCGTCGTATTAAGCGTGATGAGCCGGCAAAGACAATTATTGCAGCTGGTGGCGGTGGAACCTGGGGTTATCATTATCCACAACCACGGCCATTAACCAATAGGGAAAGAGCACGTTTGCAGTCCTTTGGTGACGATTTTATTTTTAAAGGGTCTGTTACGGAAGTGCGTAGACAAATCGGAAATGCGGTGCCACCGGTTGGGGTGCAGGCGCTTGCAAGAACGTTGTTGCCATTGTTTAGTGGTGATTACACACCTGTGGATTTGTATCCGGAGTATGAAAAAATGAAGGCAATGACTGTGAAGAAACGCCTAGCCTATGTAACCGAACAGATGCGTTAGGAGGATAATGATGGAATTCTTATTTTCAAATTATCCGCCAATGAAAATGAAGTATAAAACATTTGCGGAAGCGTTTTATAGTCTGTTGCATGAAACTTCTCAATTAGACATTGCGGTTGGATATGTGTCTGCGGAATCGTTGGTAGATCTAAAGAAAATCTTAGAATTAAATCCGAAGATACAAACGCTCCATTTGGTTATTGGAATGCACTATTTTGATAGATTTACAAAGCTTCAGTATGATGCCGCTATGCAGTTAAACCGTTTTTTGCAGGATGAAAAACGTGGTGACGTCAATCTCGTGAATGCATTTCGCTTTCATGGCAAACTATATTCATATAGCAATGAAAAAGGCCCCTTTGCAGGAATTATCGGTTCGGACAATTTGAGTAGCATATCCTCGGGGGGCGTTCGTGTTTATGAAAGCTCGCTATTGATTGATGATGGAAATGATGCACGTGAAATGCAGCAGTTTATTATGACGCTCAAAGACAAAGCGACAAAGAATATCGCTGATTTAACAATTAATAAGTTTGACGTAGAGAACGATTTACTGGATGGACACGATTTAGTGACGAAGTTATCCTCAAAAGAACGAGATAAAACTATCGATATATGTACGGATGTGTGCTTTGAAATTCCTATCAAGACTGAGGAAAAATCTAACCTGAATGCATACTTTGGCAAAGGCAGAAAAAATAAGAATGGTTTCGTACAACCGAGACATTGGTATGAAGCGGAGCTCATTGTTCCTAAAAAAATAACCACCCATCCTGACTATCCAAAGGCAAAATCTGATGAAGCGGTTTTTATTGTGGTGACTGATGATGGGTGGTCCTTTAAGTGCAAGGTAAGTGGTGATTACAGTAAGAATTTGCGCTCAGAGGGTGACTTAAGAATTTTGGGGAAATGGCTTAAAGGTCGCATGGAGATTGCCGGCGCTTTAGAAATCGGGAAGCCGATAACAGAAGAGACGTTGAAAAATTATGGTCGTAGCGCATTTGTACTAACAAAAACAACAAAACCAGGGGTTTGGTATGCAGACTTTGGAGTGAATAGCTGATGGATTATTTACAATCTTATTTAGAGAGAGTTGCATTAAAAGAACCGTCTCTTGCAGGAGCGATTAAGGATACAGTGAATGCCATTGTTCCACAGTATATTTCCAATTTTTCCTTTGTGGATCATGTGGTGAGCTTGCTAGTTGGCGATGTGCAGGCAGGAAAAACGAGCCATATGTTTGGTGTGATGGCTGCCGCAGCAGATGAAGGGTTTGTGAATTTTGTACTATTAACAACTGATAACGTGCGCCTACAACAACAAACCTACCATCGAACACAAAGAGATTTGTGTGATTTTTGTGTTTGCGATGAAAACGACGAGCTAAAATATGTGAAGAACAACCTGTCTAAGCCTGCTGTTATTGTTTTAAAGAAGAATTCAAGTGTTTTGAAACGATGGAAGAGAAATTTTCAATCGAACAAGCTTTGCATAGGTAATCCCTTGTTTATTGTAGATGATGAAGCGGATGCAGCGAGTTTAAACACTAAAGTGAATAAAAAAGAGCAGAGTACCATCAATAAGCATTTGGCAGAAATAAAAGAATCCACCCCAAGTAGTATTTACATGGAAGTTACCGGGACACCACAATCGATTATTTTGCAAAGTCAAAATAGCGGATGGAAGCCATACTTTGTGCATTATTTCAAGCCTGGTGCCGGGTACTTAGGTGGTAATTTTTTCTTTAGAGATGACATTCCGGAACAAATCATTTTAACGGACAATGATGAAGCTGCTGATTTATTAAACGATGATGAGTTTCCGGAGAATGGGTTAAAAAGAGCATTGATAATGCATTTGATAACAGCAGCCCAACTTCTATTAACAGGGGAAAACGTGTGCAACTTTTTAATCCATCCGAGTATGAAGATTGAGCAGCATGAGTTATTTGCGCAAAAGATAGGTGCTTATTTAAATGAAATTGCGCATTCGTACACAGAAAAAGAAACAAAGGACTCTTTTTACACTGAGTATCAATCATTAAAAAAGACAAAGACGGATATTCTTGACTTTGATGAATTGTATGTGTATATCATTGAACAACTTGAAAATGACACTATAAAAATTTTGCTTCTTAACTCAACTGCGAATTATGAAGAAAACTCCAGTTATGATGAGGGTATAAATATCATTATTGGTGGTAATAGTCTTGGGCGAGGAATTACCTTTCCAAAACTTCAAACGGTATATTATTGTAGGGTATCAAAAAATCCTCAAGCAGATACCATGTGGCAGCATGCGCGTATGTTTGGTTATGACCGTGACCCAGGTTTAATGCGTGTGTATATGCCTCCAAAATTGTATAAGTTGTTTTCTGATATCAATCAGACCAACAATAGTATCATAAAGCAAATTGAAAAAATGGGCTCAAGTAATGAGTTAAAGCTAATTTATTCAAAGGGGATTAGACCAACCCGTAGCAATGTTATCGATGTAGAATCAGTAGGGATTTTAATGGGCAATGTGAATTATTTTCCGTTTATTCCAGAAAACAAAGATGTTGCAGCCTTAGATGCTATTCTTAAAGGATATGAAGATGGTGAATATAGCATTGGCCTGAAACAAATGATACGAATTTTAGAGTATCTTGCTTCAGAAGGTGACGACTGGAATTCTAAAAATTTTATAGGTTTTCTGAATGCCTTATTAGCGAATAATCCATCTAAGCAAGGGCGACTTATCATAAGAAGGAAGAGAGATATTGGGAAGGGAACGGGAACGTTGCTTTCCCCAAATGATCGCGCTTTGGGTGATGCTCTTTCGGATGAAGTGGTGTTGACGCTTTATAAAATTACAGGCAACACCAAGAAAGGTTGGGATGGCACAGAATTATGGTATCCTAATATCAAATTGCCGAAAGATAATGTGTACTATAGTGGAGAATAATAAAAAAACCACGTTCCGTTGTGGAACGTGGTTTTGCTATTTATGCAAATTGGCTGTTGTAAAGGGCGGTGTATTTGCCGCCCAATGCCATGAGTTCGTCGTGGGTACCGACTTCCTTGATGTCGCCGTCTTCCATGTAGAGAATCATGTCGGCATCCAAAATGGTGGACAGGCGATGGGCAATGACAAAGCTCGTACGGCCCTTCATGAGTTCTGCCATGGCCTTTTGGATGAGCACCTCGGTGTGGGTGTCAACGTTAGAGGTGGCTTCGTCCAAAATCATGATTTCAGGGTCGGAAGCGATGGCGCGCGCAATCGTGAGAAGTTGACGTTCCCCTTGGGAAATGTTCTCCGCGCCCTTGGAAAGTACCATGTCATAGCCGCCCGGCAGGGTTTTGATAAAGTTGTGGGCGCAAGCAGATTGGGCGGCGGTGATGATTTTGCTCTTTGGCATGTCCTCTTCCGCATAGCCGATGTTATCTCTGATGCTGCCTTCAAAGAGCCAGGTGTCTTGGAGGACCATGCCAAAGCGGTCGCGCAATTCGGCGCGGCTCATCTTTTTTGTGTCGACACCGTCGACGGTGATGCGGCCATCGCCCACCTCGTAGAAGCGCATGAGTAGGTTGATGAGGGTGGTTTTACCGGCACCGGTTGGGCCAACGA
>Glacier_p2__coassemble_2850_pt1 | contig 7269 bp, 6 predicted proteins | sample Glacier_p2__metabat2_high_PE_021 | metagenome-assembled genome bin Glacier_p2 | reverse complement strand
AAGGACCTTTGGTTCTGTGGCTATACCCCACAATACACTGCCAGTGTATGGCTGGGCTATGACACGCCAGCAACCATTTATTCCACCTCTGACTCTGCAGCGATGGTGTTTGCAAACATCATGAGCTATGCACATCAAGGCTTGGAATTTGAAGACTTTGAAGTGCCGGAAGGTTTGACAGAAGTGACCATTGCCCGTGGCAGTGGCCTCCTTGCAACCCAATCAACGCCGGATAGTCAACGCGAAAGCGAACTCTATGAAGAAGGCAATGAACCGACGATCTATGACGATCCGGATAAAAACCAAAACGGCAACACCGGTGGGACAACCGGCGGTAATACCGGCGGCAACACCGGTGGCGGTACCGGCGGCGGAGGCACCTACCCAGGCACGGGTGGCGGCACCGGCGGCGGAAGTGGTGGAGGCACGGGTGGCAACCCAGGCATCACCTATCCTGAAACCGGCGGTGGCGGTGAAAATACCGGCACGGTACAGTAGCATCAGTGATATTGAAACCAAAGAACGTGCACACACTAACGTGAGCACGTTCTTTTTTTGTTGTAAGCGTGTGGTTGTTTTTGTGTTTTTGCGGTTAAAAACACAAAAATCCACACGAGGTGTATTTTATGGTTGACAATGGCGTGGTAAGCGTACTATACTTTGAACATACACTTAAACCGTTGAAGCGGAGATAACGGCAATGATGCCTGTACAGAGAACCCGTGTTGCTGAGAGTCGGGTGAGAAACACATTGTCAAATGGACCGCCGAGGGTGCAGTCAAATGGGCGCAGGCCCAGAGTATTCTGCAACGTGTAGGCATACGTTAGTTGCCAGGGGTATGTTGGTATCCTACAAAGCGCACGGGCTTGCCCGTGAATCAAGGTGGCACCGCGGATAGTGTCTAATTATTAGAATCTATTCGTCCTTGGCAGAGAAGACATCTCTGTTAAGGGCGTTTTTTTATGGGCTTATAAGCGCTTTTAACGTGAGATTCACGCTAAAAGCGCTTTTTTTCTATATGGGGGAGGACGATGACATGTTAAGAAAACGATGGTGGCGTCACTAGCACACAATCAAATCTCACCAATATCTATATACACAATCTATATACACATCACGATCAATCAATTGGAGGAAAATAAAATGAAAATGAACAATGTCGATTTCGAAACCTATTTCAAGAACTATCCGGATGCAAATGGCTATTTTGGCAAGTACGGCGGTGTGTACACCTCTCCTGAGCTTCAAGAAGCCATGGTAGAAATTACCGAAGCCTACCAAACCATCTGCAAATCCAGAAAGTTTATCAACGAATTGCGTTTGATTCGCAAGGAATTCCAAGGGCGTCCAACCCCGATCACCCATTTGGCGCGTCTTTCCGATAAAATCGGCACCGGCGTTCAGCTCTACGCAAAGCGCGAAGATTTGAACCACACCGGCGCACATAAATTGAACCACTGCATGGGTGAAGTGTTGCTCGCAAAATATATGGGCAAGAAAAAAGTCATTGCTGAAACCGGCGCAGGCCAACACGGTGTGGCACTTGCTACCGCAGCGGCTTACTTCGGCCTCGAATGTGACATCTACATGGGTGCGGTTGACATTAAAAAGCAAGCACCAAACGTGGCACGTATGAAAATCTTGGGCGCAAACGTCATCGAAGTAACCGAAGGCTTGCAAACCCTCAAAGAAGCCGTTGACGCAGCATTTGACGCCTACATCAACGAATACAAGGATGCCATCTACTGCATCGGCTCTGTCCTCGGGCCACATCCATTCCCAATGATGGTGCGTGACTTCCAAAGCGTCATCGGGATTGAAGCAAGAGAACAATTCCTCGAAATGACCGGTGAACTCCCTGACGCGGTTGTTGCTTGTGTCGGTGGCGGTTCCAACGCGATGGGGACCTTCGCAGGCTTCCTCAATGACCCGGTAGACATCTACGGGATTGAACCACTCGGTCGCGGGCCACAACTCGGTGACCACGCAGCCAGCCTCAAGTACGGGGAAGAAGGTGTTATGCACGGCTTCAACAGCATCATGCTTAAGGATGAAAACGGCGAACCGGCACCTGTTTACTCCGTAGCCAGCGGCTTGGACTACCCTTCCAGCGGTCCTGAACACGCTTTCTTGCATGACCTTGGTCGTGTAAAATACGATGTCATCGACGACAACGAAACCATTGAAGCCTTCTTTGAACTTTCCAGAATGGAAGGGATTATCCCAGCCATCGAAAGTGCGCATGCTGTGGCTTACGGCATGAAGCTTGCTAAGACCATGGGCAAAGGCTCTGTGCTCATTACTCTCTCCGGCCGTGGTGACAAGGATATGGACTACATCATCGAAAACTACGGTATTCCTGAAAAGAAATAATCATCAGCTTGCTCAAAACGTCGACGCTTTTGCGTCGGCGTTTTTTGTTGTAAAGGCGGAGAAAGATTTTATAAAAGAAAGGGTTAAATTTTCATGCAAGGGGTGGGCTTTGTTGCTATAATGGAAGCATCATGGTAGCTCACGATGACGTGTGCGGAAAGGATGTACCAGCAATGAGTTATGTAGTTGCATTAGATATAGGAACCACCAGCAGTCGTGCCATTGCCTTTGACCACGAACAAAACGTGGTGGGCATGCGCCAACAGGAAATCGACCAATACTATCCACAGGCAGGGTGGGTAGAGCAGGACTCGATGGGGCTTTGGGCGTCTTCCTTTGGGGTGCTGCAAGAACTCTTAGCGGTGAAAAATATTCATCCCAAGGATATTGCTTCCATTGGGATTACCAACCAACGCGAAACCACCATCGTGTGGGAAAAGGACACCGGCAGACCGGTCTACAACGCCATTGTATGGCAGTGTCGTCGTACCGCCGATGTGTGCGAGCAAATGAAAAAAGATGGCTGGGAAGGGCGAATTCTTGAAAAAACCGGCCTTGTCATTGACGCTTATTTTTCTGGGACCAAGCTCGCCTGGATTCTCGATAAGGTCGACCCGGACCGCAGCCGTGCGAAAGCCGGAGAGCTCCTTTTTGGCACCGTGGACACTTGGATTTTATGGAAACTCACAGAGGGCAAGGTGCACGCGACCGACTATACCAATGCCTCTCGTACCATGCTTTTTAATATCAATACCTTAGAATGGGATGACGAGCTTTTAGATGCGCTCAATATCCCGCGCTGTATGTTGCCGGAGGTGCATCCTTCCGGTTACAACTATGGCACTGCTTCCATCGGCGCGGCGCATGTGGATGTGCCGATTGCAGGGATTGCCGGTGACCAACAAGCGGCTCTTTATGGGCAGCTTTGCTGGAACGACGGCGAAGCCAAGAACACCTATGGCACCGGCTGCTTCTTACTCATGAACATCGGTAAGGAAGCTAAAAAAAGCACCCATGGCCTTGTTACCACCATCGCTGCAGGGCATGATGCTCGTCCGGACTATGCTTTGGAAGGCTCCATCTTTGTCGGTGGTGCGGTGATTCAATGGCTCCGCGATGAAATGCGTTTCATTGAAGAATCCTCCGACAGTGAATTTTTTGCAGAAAAACTCGAAAGCAACGACGGTGTATACCTTGTGCCGGCCTTCGTCGGCTTAGGCGCACCGTATTGGGATATGTACGCCCGCGGTGCCATCTTTGGCTTGACTCGTGGCACAGGGCGTTCTCACATCATCCGTGCTGCCCTTGAAGCCATTGCTTATCAAACCCGCGATGTTTTGGAAGCCATGGTTGCCGATACGGGCATTGATATGGCAGGCCTGCGTGTCGACGGCGGGGCGTCTAAGAACGGTTTCCTCATGCAATTTCAATCAGACATCTTAAATCGTCGTGTGGAACGTCCGAAAAATGTCGAAAGCACCGCCCTTGGTGCGGCCCTTCTCGCCGGTCTTACCGTCGGCTTCTGGAAGGATGAAGCTGAGGTGCGAGCGTCTCACGCCATGGACCACATTTATGAACCGGCTATGGACGAGGACACCCGCGGGCGCAATTACGAAGGCTGGCTTGCAGCGGTACAAAAGACCCTCACAAAAAACGATTAACATACAAAAAAGGCGTGCCCTTCTTGAATGGAAGGACACGCCTTTTTGAGTGCGCAAGGATGATTATTGCAAGACAATATCGCCGTATTCGGTTTTGATGGAGAGGAGGTGCGCATCGGTGCCACCAAGACGCTCATAGCGTGTATTGTCGAGGTCCTCGGATTGGGTAAGGGTACCGCCGAAAACCGGATTGACAGTGACTTCGCCAAATTCGGTGGCGATTTGAATCGTGTTGGTGTCTGGAATTGTCGTCTGCACCAAGGTGACATCCCCGTAGTCGGCGGTCAACTGAGTGAGACCGGTGCAACGAAGGCTGGTGCCGTCGACATCCCCATATTCCAATCCAAAGGAAGCAGCGGTCCACTCAGCATTGGTCAGATAAAGGTCGCCGTAAGCCAAGTGTCCCTTGATGCTGTTTAACGTGCAATCATTGAGGGTCAAGTCGCCATACTCCATTTGTAAATCAAGGGATTGAAGAGTATCCTTCGGCACATAGAGGGTAACCGTGCTGTCGGCATTTTCGATGGCGTTTTCATCGTCGGCTTCTAAAATAAAGGAGAGTAAGTCAATGGCGTTGCGTTCGTAGTAAAGGGCGTCGCTGTCGGCTTCCTGAAGATGAAGGCAGCCGTTTTCAATGTCATAGGAGAAGGGGTTCGTTTCGCTTGCGCTATCGATGTGGTAGGCGAGGTGATAGCGGTCATCGTCAGATGGTTTAATCATCAGGTTTGCAAAATTAAAATCAACTTCGAGCTCGGTGATATCGCCGTCCAAAGGCGTTTTTTCTTGGCTGTAGGTGTGGGCGTTGCTGACATTTTCTCTCAGACCTTCACGACCGTCTTTTGCTATGCCAAAGCCAATCAACAGTGCACCAACGGCGCATAGAATGAGGGCAATGGAAAGAAGCACTTTGATGGATTTTTTCATATTAAACACCTCTTTTTTGAGTGATGCGGGTGATGAGCTTGCTGAAACCGAGGGCAATCCACTTGCAAAGATAGAAACATAAAATAGCAATAAGAAGAGCGATCCCAATGCCCAAAAGACCGGCACCGATGAGCATGAGTCCCGAACCGAAGGCATTTGTCAGTAGGCCAATACCTTGGATAATAAATTGTCCGCCTTGTACAATCAAGCCAAATTCCGCCACTACAGTGCTGACAATCAATGCACTAATTACACAGAAAGCGGCAATCGTCAGTCCGATGCCGAGGCACAATCCGGCAAGTCCCAGGGGAGAGAGTAGCAATGCCGCCATGGCGATGCCGAAGATGGCCCACGGAGAGCGGTTCTTTGGCGGTGCTGCGGATTCAGCATTACCCTGCAAAAGTGCTTGCACCAATTCGGCAGCGACCTCCTTGGGCGTGCCCAATTCTTCAATGACCTGAGCTTCGTTTTCAGGCCCTGCTTCCTCAAAATACTCCGTATAGTAGGCCATGGCGTTTTGATAATCGTCCTTTGGCAGCTTTTTGAGATGGTGGGCCAATTCGGCAAGATAGCTTTCCTTAGTCATGATGGGAACCTCCTTTGATGATGGCGTCGATGGCGTTGCGGTATTCCTGCCATTCCTTTTCAAGATAGTCTAAGTGTGCGCGTCCCGAGTCGGTGATGGCGTAATATTTGCGGGCGCGATTATTGACGGTTTCCGTATAGGTGGTGAGGTAGCCGTCGGATGTCAGTTTTTTTAGGATCGGGTAGAGGGTGGATTCTTTGATGCTGGCAACGGTCTTGATGGTTTGACTGATATCGTAGCCATAGGAATCTCTGTTTTTAACGATGGAGAGGATGAGACACTCAATCAACAGTGCTGAGAGAGGGTAGTACATGGGGCGACCTCCTTTCGAGAGACAATGGGTTGTAAAAATCTATATGTAAAAATTTTATATATATCGTTCTTTTATAGTAACACAGGAATGGCTGCTGTCAAGAGGGAAACATAAAAAAAGCGTGCCTTTCTTGGATAGAAAAGCACGCTTTTTTTGAAACTATTTATTTACTTCGGGCGGAAGTGGTCGGCTCGAGCCGTTGGTACTGGCAATCTTTTGGCAAAGGTCGTTCATTAGCACGTCCAGATGGCTGCTGACCTCGGCACAGGTTTTGAGATCCATCTCCATATCGGGGGTCATGACGTTTTCTTTTTTATAGCGCAGTTGGTGCTCGAGACTCGCCCAAAAATCCATGGCGATGGTACGCAACTGAATTTCCACATTCATCATTTTCTTTTGGTTGGTGAGGAAAATCGGTACGGCTACAATCAGATGCAGGCTGCGATAGCCGTTTGGCTTTGGATTTTGGATATAATCCTTGCGTTCAATCAAAACCACGTCATCTTGGCTGAGCAGGGCTTCGGCAATTTGATAGACGTCATCCACAAAGGAACAGACCACGCGCACACCGGCGACGTCAAAGAGATTTTCCTCAATGGACTCCACCGTCAAAGGCTGCTCGCGACGTTTGAGCTTGGAAAAAATGCTGGCAGGCTCTTTGAGACGGGATTTGATGTTTTCGATGGGATTGCGTTCATATTGATAGGTGAAGTCTTCGCTAATGACGTTGAACTTGGTTTCAACCTCCATCATGGCGCAACGATAAAAGGCCATGAGGCGCCCGAAATCGTGCAGCTGATGACGGACAAAGTGAATTAAATCTTCGTGGGCAAGCACCTCCGAAAGACCATTCTTTAAAATATAATTTTCAATTTGTTGGATGTCCATGACATTACCTCCAAAGGATGATATCAAGGCCCTGAGGGCATTAAAAAAGGGAATCGGTCAAAGACGGATTCCCGAATGGTTGTCAGTAGATACAGCTAGAATCCTTGACAGTGCGTCAAAAGGGTCGAGTGCGACCCTACGGTCATCCTATCACGGGGTGGGGCTTTTTTCAAGTCTTTGAGCGCGCGGCAAGAAAGAGCTGTGGCGTTGGTGTGCAGTGGCATAAAAAAAGAACCGATACCAAAAGACATCGGTTCATGGACCGTCAGGGGATCGAACCCTGGACAACACGATTAAGAGTCGCGTGCTCTACCAGCTGAGCTAACGGTCCAACTCATAACTGCAAGATTTATTATACGACTGTGTGCATATTTTGTCAATAGAAAGGTGCAGCGATAAGACGATTTTTTGCTGTATATTTTGATGACGTAGTATCGTCTGCATAAAAAAAGAACCGATATCAAAAGGCATCGGTTCATGGACCGTCAGGGGATCGAACCCTGGACAACACGATTAAGAGTCG
>Glacier_p2__coassemble_2745_pt1 | contig 7631 bp, 9 predicted proteins | sample Glacier_p2__metabat2_high_PE_021 | metagenome-assembled genome bin Glacier_p2 | reverse complement strand
GCTTAAAAGCAACAAGAGATTCATTACTTCTAAGACAATTGAAATCATTTCAAAAAAATGGAGTAGGAGGCATCCACACCCTGTCATGGGTACTTTCAAGTATTATTTTAGAATGTGTATGCTGGTTTTTCCAGTTGCGCTAGTTTTTTTATTTCGGTAGCACGATTTCACAGCGGAAGCACTTGCCTGCGGTGAAGCGGGCGTGGCCGCCGTGGGCTTGGGCGATTTGTGCGACGAGCTTGAGGCCGGTGCCGTGGGCGGCGTTGCCGTCTGCGGTGATGCCGCCGCCGGTGGTGGCAGCGCTTGCAGGGGCGTCGCTTTCAACGATGAACACGCAGTCTTTGCCGCGTTCGCGGGCAGCCATATGAATCGCCGCACCCGGTGGATTGTGGCGCACGCAGTTATTGAGGAGATTGGTGAGGGCGCGATGCAACAGAACGGCGTCGGCGTTTATGGCAGTCATTGGTGTGTCGGGCAAATCAATCTCAAAAGGATAGCCCTCTGCCAGGCCGCTATTGAGAAAATCCGCCGCAGCTTGGCGCACGACGGCCTCCGGTTGGAGCGGTTCTCGGCGCAGGGGTTGCATGGCGCAATCGAGGCGCATGGTAAGGTTGAGGTCACCCACCAAATCGCGAATGGTCTGGCTTTGGTTGCAGATAATGGCGGCGTCCTTGCGGGCGTCAGCAGGCAAGCGCGGATCGTTTTCGAGTTGACTGGCCTTGCCCATTACGAGGGCGAGGGGCGTGCGAATGTCATGGCTCACGCCGTGAATCCAATCGCTGCGAGCGGCATCGCGCCCTGCTTGGTCCTTGCGGAACCAGTGACGCAAAAGAAGCGCCGAAACGCCTAATACTGCCACCAGCATAAAAAGGATGCAGCCCACAAACCAATAGGGCATGACAGAGAGGTTTTGCATCGTAAAGACGAGGGGCTGTTTCCACTGGCTGCCCTTAGGGGCACCCACTACAAGAATGCCGTCGTCGCGAATCCGTGTGGTCACCGGATAATCTGCCAAGTACCAACGGGTGAAGCTCGCCACATCCGTCAGTTCGTAATGGCGCGGCACATCATCGGGTAAATCTTGGCTCCAAGAGATAGTGCCATGATTGTCAATGAGCATGGCCCAGCGATGGTTGTCCTCCAAAATCGCAGGCGCCTCAAAGGTATAGGTGCCGTTTCGCTGCACAAGGGCGGCGTCAATATCCATCATCGAGGTGGTATCCTCGCGGTCTTGGAAAAAAGTCACGGCAGTAAAGCCCAGCATGCCTGCAATGCCGATGACCACAATGAGCACCACCGAGAGGGTAAAGACGAGCGCAGCCTTGATGATCGTGCGTAGGTTCATGCTTGTGCCTCCTCACTCAGGCGGTAGCCTAAGCCGCGCACTGTGAGCAAATGCCGCGGATGGGAAGGGTCGGCTTCGATTTTTTCACGCAAGCGGCGCACGTGCACCATGAGGGTGTTTTCGTAGCCCACCAAGGGCCCGTCCCAAAGGGCGGCACAGAGGGCATCTGTGGTGACAATATTGCCACGGTTGTCCCAGAGCTTTTTTAAGAGGGTCCATTCCTTGGCGGTGAGGGCGATTTCTTCGCCGTTTTTGACCACGGCGCCCTTGCCCCAGAGAATGGTTACATCGCCAAGATGGCTTTGTTCTTCCAAGCGGTACACGCGGCGCAATACAGCACGCAAGCGCAAGAGCAGCTCCTGTGGCAAGAAGGGCTTGGTGATGTAGTCATCTGCCCCAAGGCCCAAGCCTTGCAAACGGGCGCTGTCCTCATCCCGCGCCGAGAGAAAGAGCACCGGCACATCGCGCTTGGCGCGTAAGGTGCGAAAAAGACCAAAGCCATCGCCATCGGGAAGCATCACATCCAAAAGCACTGCATCCGGCGCGTTCTCTTCAAAAACTGCCATCGCTTCCTGACAGTTGGCAGCGGTCACAACCGTATAGCCGTCGCTGCGGAGCATATTGCCGACCATCTCACGCAGTGCCGGTTCATCATCAACGAGTAAAATTGTAGGTGTCATACCATCACCTCCATGAAGTTGCTTTCATTATAGCGTATTTATAGCGCTAAAAAGGTTCCTTTCGCGAAATTTAAGGAAAACGTAAGGCAGCCGTCAGGACCCTGTAAGGTTCGGCGCGTATGCTTAAAGCATGGAAACGAACAAAAGGAGGAATGAGGTATGACTCTCATTGAAACCAAAGGGTTAACAAAACAATACGGCAAGACCTTATCAGTCAATCAACTTGATATGGCGGTGCCGGAGGGCAGCATCTACGGCTTTCTCGGGCCAAACGGCGCCGGCAAATCCACCACCCTCAAAATGCTCTTGGGCTTGGTGCATCCTACCGCAGGTGACATTCGTATTTTTGATCAGCCCATGAACCGCAAGAACCATCTCAATATTCTCAAGCAGGTGGGAAGCCTCATTGAAAGCCCAAGCTACTATGGCCACCTCACCGGCGCGGAAAATCTGCGTGTGGTACAGGAAATGCGTAAGCTGCCGGCGGGACAAATCGACGAGGTGCTTCGCATTGTGCGCTTAGAGGAAGCGCGGGACAAGCGCGTGAGCCAATATTCCTTGGGGATGAAGCAGCGTCTGGGCTTGGCGGCGGCACTAATGGGCTTTCCACGCCTGCTTATTTTGGACGAGCCAACCAACGGTCTCGACCCTGCCGGTATTCAGGAAATGCGCGAGCTTATCAAATCTCTGCCCGAGCGTTTTGGCATGACGGTGATTGTTTCAAGCCACCTGCTTTCGGAAATCGATCAGATGGCAGACCATGTTGGTATTATTTCTTCGGGTGAATTGGTTTTTCAGGATACCCTCGCGGCGCTGCACAGTCGCAGTAGCCACGCTTTGGCACTGCGTACCACCGATAACACCGCTGCCATGGCAGTGCTTGCAGACCGTCGCTGGCGCGTGAAGGAGGACGGGGTGTCGGTGCTGTTGCCACTCCTTTCCGATGCTGCCACCTTGGACATGGGGCGCCGTTTGGCAGAAGCGGGCATCGGCATCCTGCGCTTAGAAGAACGGGCGCGTACCTTAGAGGACATCTTCCTCGACCTTACCAAAGGGGGGCGTGTGCGATGAATGGCGTGAGACTCGAATTTTTCAAAATGCGCCACCGCAGGATTGCCCTTGTTTGCATGGCGCTTTTGGGGGCACAGCTCCTGTGGGAGGGGGTGGACCTGTTGCGCACTGCCGTCGAAAACCGCTCCTGGTACGGCATTTGCTATGACCTCATCATCTTGGATGCGGTGATGCTGCCACTCACGGTGGCGGTCATTGCCAGTCGAAACTCAGAAGGCGAGCACAAAGGAAGCTGCTTCAAGCAGAGCCTGACGATGACCACACCGACGCGCCTTTATTTTTCAAAACTCCTTTGGGGCGCGCTTGTTGTGGCGCTGGTGCTTGGTGTGCGACTCCTTGCCTTTGTCGGCATCGGCATCATGCTGCGCTTTCCAGGCGAGGTGCCATGGCATGAGCTTTTGTTGTACCACCTCGGCAGTTGGGTGGTGTCGGTGATGATTTACGCCTTGCAACAGGGGCTTTCGCTGCGCTTTGCCAATCAGGCGGTGGCCTTGATTGGCGGTCTTGCAGGGAGCTTTTTGGGACTCATGAGTGCGTTTTTCCCGTATGCGGTGGCACGTTGCCTGCCGTGGGGCTATTATGGGCTCATGGGAACGGTGCGCATTGATTACGGTGCGTACGTGCCACATCAAGGGGTGCCTTTTTTGACGGTGACCCCTCAACTCCTCGATGTGGGGCTACTTGTTGTGTGGACGCTGGTTTTTGTGACGGTCGGTTGGGCATTGTTTGCCCGTAAGGAGGTGTGAGTGATGTTATGTCGTGTATTAAAAGCAGAGCTCATCAAGGGGCGTCGGGCGCCGGTCTGGCTTGCCTTTGTGGTACTGCCATTGATTCCGGCGGTGCTGGGAACGGCCAACTATCGCGCCAACATCGGTATTTTGGACGATTGGTGGCTGAGCCTATGGACGCAGCACACCCTCTTTTCGGCGTATTTCTTCCTACCGGCGCTCTTGGGCGTGTATTGTGCTTGGGAATGGCGATTGGAGCACAGCGACCGCAATTTCAACAGCTACCTCACCATGCCGGTTTCGCGCACGACCCTTTATTTGGCGAAGCTCTTGCCGGCGGTGGGTGTGTCGATTTTCACCCAAGCCTTGGTGGGGGTGTACTTTGTGGCAAGTGGCAAGCTCGTCGGCATGACGGTGGCAGTGCCGTGGACACAGCTTGCCGATTGGCTCCTTTGCGGCGCCTTGGGAAGCATCGCTATTTGTGCGGTGCAGCTTTTTCTCTCACTTTGGCTACGTTCCTTCGCCGTTCCTGTCGCACTGGCCTTGGTCGGCGGCATCATCGGCTTGCTCTTTACCAGCCAAGGCTGGGGCATCTATTTCCCCTACGCCCTGTTGAGCCTCGGGATGCGCGCCAATAACCCTAATCTCGTGTTGGAACTGCCCCAATTCATCCTCTCTGCCGTATTCTATACCCTCTTGTTCGCCGCTCTCACCATTTGCCTGCTCAAAAAACGTGACGTCAGCGGCGAATAAAAAAAGACCCTGCTAAGCAAGGCCGGTTGTGTGCAAGAATGTCCTTGAATCTACGCGTGAGAGAACGTATAATAAATAGTAAGAAAGCACCCACTCCAATGTGGATGCCTCACTAAATGGATTTACGTGTCTTTATAGACACCGCCTATCCCGTGGGTCAGACGGGGTAGGCATTTTTATTTGCTCAGTTTTTCTTGCTTTGAAGAAAGGTGAGCAGCGCAATGAGTAATCCGCCAGAGAGCACTAAAATATCTAATACTCCAAGGAAAATCATGATGATTTCGTAAGCAGTCATATACGTCACCTCCTTTCCAGAATTTAGGATAGGAGGCTACCACCCTGTCGTGGGTACTTTCTAGTGTTATTTTATTACGAAAATATCACTTTTTCTAGAAATATACGCTCCGATTATTGGTATAATAGTCTTAAGAGAATCCAATCAACGAAGGGAGCGGACACCTATGAACACCATTGAAATCACCTTGACCCGAGAAGACAGGGAAGCGGTAGAGCGCTACGCGCGAAAGCACCGTGTGAGCGTCGAAGACGCCTTCAAAAATGCACTTTTTGAACGCATTGAACAAGAGCAGAAGGCATTGCAAGTAGACATTGCCAAGCACCTGCAAGACACCCAAGCAGGGCCAACCCGACTCTTTGAAGAAGAGCTCGAAGAAATTCGCCAAAACTAAGGGTCTTTGCCTGTGGTAGATCCCTTAGGTAGAAAGAATAAAAAACGCCTAGGCAATGCGCAAGCCCAGGCGTTGTGATTGGAGGTTATGGATTATGAAACAAATAGGCAGAATACTAATCATTGGCACCTTTGCACCTTTCGGTTTATTCGTCCTATGCTGCGGCCTCCTTCTTTTGCTCGAACCAACATCTACCGTCGAGGCTGTTATCCTTGTTGTGTTTGGTCTTATTTTTATTGCAACCAGCAAATCGATGCCACAGCTTTTTTCTGACGCTTATCAATTGACAATGAAGTTTGTTCGTTGGCTAAAAAATTAGAGCCGACATACAATACCAGTGTGTGTAGTCGATCCTTTTGGGAGCGATGCTGAGCATTATTGGTGCCACCATGTCCTTGCTAATATCCATTTCTGATTGAATAGCTAGCAAATTCAGGATGTTGTCATTGTTCTAGTAAGTAAGCAGCCAAAGTTTTCATCATGCTTCCCTACGTTCAATATATGAGAATCTAGGCAAGGAATATTTTGCTAAAAATCAGAAAATTGCGCTAATAATATTGGCAAATGCATCCATCTATTGTATGATTGGATTAACAAAATACGATTACATTATGATGATGCTTGTTGCGAATGGCTGTTCATACAGATTTTTGTGGCTATTTTGAAAAGGGGGATTCGTATGTTTTCTCTTAATGGATTGGCTTTCGATGGTTCAGTTGTAGGATATGCATTGCTGGCTTTTGTAATCATCTATGAAATTCTTTTCTGTGTGGCGCTTGTGAGTGTGATTTTTATTCCAAGACAACTAAAAAAATACCAAGCGCGCACAGAAGAACGATTAACTCAAATTGAGAATGAATTAAAAACTTTGAATGCTGTGGTAGAAAAAAACGTCATGCCAGAAAAAGAATCCAGTGGCAAAGACTCGGCGTGCTCATGAAGCATCCATCCAAAAAGCCCATCGTCACGATGACGATGGGCTTTTGTTATACCTATTATTCTCTGTCCGCCAGTGCCTCGGCGAGGGCATCGCGGCAGGCGTTAAATTGTTCGACCTCCGGCAGGGCAAAGGTGCCTTCTTGGATGAGGGCGTCGATGTCTTCTAAGGTTGCCCACTGCCAATCCACGGTTTCGCCTTCCTGCAAGATGATGCCGTCGGCAGGGATGGTGGTGTGGTAAATGTAGCAATCCACAAAGGCCGATGGGATGCGGATGGTCTTGATATAGTGCAAATCTTCAGGCCGACAATCCATGCCGGTTTCCTCGCGTACCTCACGGGCAGCACCGGGGCGGCTTTCTTCACCGCTCACCAAGGAACCGCCGGTGTTTTCCCATTGGTTCGGGCAGATGAGTTTTTCAGGCGCACGCTTGGTGAGGAGCACACGCTTGAGTTCATCGTGAATGGTCCACACGCCGATGATGGTGTGAAAACGGCCTTCAGGGAGTGGCTCACCGCGCAAGAGGGTTTCACCGGTCATGCGGCGGTCGTCGTCTAAGAGATCCCAGTATTCCATTAGCGGTCGCCTCGCTTTGTACGTTTTGGCTTGCCTTTATCCTTGGCCTTGCTTTTCTTGTGCTTTGGCGCCCCCTTCTTTGTGCCACCCTTGCCGTGTTTGTCACGCGGTGCTTTTTCCGGTGCCCCTGCCACCACGGCGCCGCCTGCAAAATGCACCTCGGTAAATTCGATGCCCAAATCGCGCTTATAAATACGAATCGCCGCCTCGTCGCTGTCGCTCACAAAGGAGAGGGCGGCACCTTCGGCATTGCCGCGACCGGTACGCCCTACACGATGCACATAGGTGAGTGGGTCGTGGGGAAAATCCATGTTGATGACTTGGTCAATGTCGTCAATATCAAGGCCGCGGGCGCTAAGGTCGCTTGAAATCAAGACCCCTTGCACACACTTGCGGAAGCTCTCCAAGGCGTGTTGACGGTCGAGCTTTTTCATGTCTGCAGAGAGGGCCCACGCTTCGGTGTGGTGATAGGCCAAACGGTCTTGCAAATGGGTGATTTCGTCGTCGCCGTTAATAAACACCAAGGTCTTGCCGTCCATAGCGGCAATGGCGCGACGCAGATTGTCGAATTTCTTGCGTGCCTCGCAGCGTAAAATAAAATGGCCGATGTTTGGGTTCAAGGCTGCTTCTTCGTTGGCAATGAGAAACTCGGCATTTTCAATTGCCCCACGCAGCAGCTGTTGGGCTTCCATGCTGATGGAGGCGCTCACTGCCACCACCTGCACGCTTTTGAGGAGCTTCTTTTGAATATGCTTCATCAGGCTGCCTTTTTCCTGGGCGATGATGGCATCCACCTCATCAAAAATCACCGCTTCAATGGTTTGTCCGTTGATCTTGCGACGGTCAAAGAG
>Glacier_p2__coassemble_2259_pt1 | contig 10103 bp, 9 predicted proteins | sample Glacier_p2__metabat2_high_PE_021 | metagenome-assembled genome bin Glacier_p2 | reverse complement strand
TTCAAATCCTTGTGTTGTTGTTCGATTTTGCCGAGCTGCATGAGGCAGCTTGGGCATTCGGCGACGATGATGTCGGCGCCGGTGGCTTTGAAGTCTTGGTATTTGTTTTCCAGAACCTTTGCGGAGGTTTCAGGGAAATCCAGCTGAAAGGTGCCTGCGCCGCCACAGCACATGGTGGCATTGGCGGCAGGAAGGTAAGTCACTGCCTGTTCTAAGAGGGCTTGCGGTTCCTTGTGGATGCCTTGCCCGCGGTTGAGGTGGCAGGAGGCGTGGTAGGTCACGCGGAGTTCCTTGTGCGGCGTTGGCGTGTAGCCCACCGCATAAAGGTATTCGCTAAGGCCCATGATTTTTTTGCTAAAGGTGCGTGCGCGCTCCTTCATTTCCGGGTCATCGGCAAACAAATCGGCGTATTCTTTCAATGTGGCACCACAGCTGCCGCAATCGGTCACAATAAGGTCGTAGGCTTCAAGGGCGGTAATGTTCTTTTTGGCAAGGGCCTTGGCTTCTTCTGTCATGCCGTGGGAATGTTGTGGGAGTCCGCAACAATCCACCGTCGGTACTTCCACCGTACGACCGGTCTTTTTGAGGAGGTTGACGCTTGCCTTGGCGGCCTCCGGAAAGAACATCTTCATGGCGCAGCCTTTAAAGTAGGCAATGTGTTTGACGGTGGTGACATCCACATCACTGCGTGGGGCGGTGTCGCCAAAGTTCGCCGGGCCGCCGGTGACAGGGGCCTTGTGGTTGGCCGGTAAGAGCCCGCGGGTGAGGCGCGGAAATTGCAGGGTTTGGGCCAAGGCAATGGCAGGGCGGCCGATGGATTTGAGGGGGCGGTTGGCCATGCCGTTGCCAATCAAGCGGGTTTTTAAAGGCAAGCCGTAGTCCTCGCGCAGCCATTGGCGCACTTCAATCATCGCTTGGTCGGTCATAACCTTCCCCGGACAAACCTCGGTGCAAGCCTTGCAGAGCAAGCAATAGTCGAGGGCGTCGCGGAGGGCTTTTTCGCCGCCGTCGAGCTTTCCTTCCAAAAAGGCGCGGGCAATCGCGATTTTGCCGCGCGCCGTGGCGCGGTCAATGCGGTTGACCTTGTAGAGGGGGCAGACCGTGGTGCAGGCGCCGCAACGGTCGCATTTTTCGACGATGGCTTTGAGTTTTTCAGTGTGTTCTTGGTTCATGGTGCTCACCGATTAAAAATCTTTCCTGGGTTTAAGATGTTGTTTGGATCAAGCGCCTTTTTGATCAACAGAGAAGCATCAATTTCGGTTTTTTCGAGGGCGATGTCAATGTACGGCTGCTTGGAGATGCCGATGCCATGCTCCCCACTGAGCATGCCACCGCAGTCGACCGCCGCTTGGAAAATTTCGCCCACACAGTCATGCACCGTTTCCTTCATCCCGGGTTGGGAGAGGTCGGTGAGAATGGATGGGTGCAAATTGCCGTCGCCGGCATGCCCAAAGATGGACACCATGAAGCCGTAACGGTTACAAATCTCAACGATTTTTTTGGAGATGGCAGGCAGCTCAGAGCGAGGCACAGTGATGTCCTCACCCACGCGGTCCGGTGCCAACACTTTGATGGCGGTGCTGAGCTTATTGCGAAGGCTCCACAAACGGGTACGTTCCGCATTGTCTGCCGCCAAGGTGAAACTGGTGGCGCCACAGGCGCGGCACACCGCTTCAAGGGTTGCCATGTCGCTTGCACAAATTTCCTCGGTGGCGCCGTCCAAGTCAAAGACGAGCATCGCACCGACATCCGCACCAATCGGAAAATCGTTAAACTTGGCGGTGGCTTCACAGCTCAGCTTGTCCATAAGTTCTGCTGCCGTTGGGGTGACACCGCTACGGAGACATTCGCCTACGGCGGTGCAGGCATCTTCCACAGTGCGGAAGGATGCCATGGCGCTTTTGAGTACCTTTGGTGCGCCGATGACCTTGAGGGTGGCTTCGGTGATGATGCCTAAGGTGCCCTCAGAGCCGACGAAGAGTTGGGTCATGTTGTAGCCGGTGACATTTTTAATGAGCTTGCCACCGGTGTGAATGATGTCACCGTTGGCAAGCACCACTTCAAGCCCTACCACATAATCCGAGGTGACGCCATACTTCACGGCGCGGATGCCGCCGGCGTTTTCGGCGATGTTGCCGCCGATGGTGGAGTAAAGGTAGGAGGAAGGCTCCGGTGGGTAATAGAGGCCATTGTCGGCGCAAAATTCATGAAGCACCTTGGTGCGTACCCCAGGTTGCACACGGACCATGAGGTTCTTTTCATCAAGCTCGAGGATTTGGTCCATTTCATCGACACTCAGCACAATCCCGCCTTGCACGGGAATGCTGCCGCCACTGCGACCGCTACCGGTGCCACGGCAGACCACAGGAATCTTGTGGGCATTGGCGTATTTGAGCAGTGCGGACACCTCCTCGGTGGTGTGGGCCTTGCAGACAAAATCCGGCGTCTGCGCCACATCCAGCTCCTCAGGCGAAGCGTCGTAGCTATAGCCGAAGCAATCGAGGGGCTCGTGGAGCACACGCTCTTTTCCAAAAATATTTTGTAATGCGCGCAAATGCGCGTCCTTGTTTTCAATCATGCGAATCCGTCCTTTCATGTAATGATGGAATCTGCTATGTTCCATTATACCACTGACGGGTGGGAATAGATGCAGTGATTTTTGGTAAACGGCGGCATTGTGGGTGCTTGGGTGTGTTTTTCCCATGAAGGCTGTTTATATCGATGATAGGATTGCTATGCCGGAAAGTATAAAAGATGAACCTTTTATAAATGCGGCACGTTTTTCGTAGTGTGGATGGCTGACGCATGGTATAATAAAGTTAATATAAATAGTAAGAAAATTTCGCCAAAAGGCGCGTGAAAGGAGAGAGAACAATGAAAAGGACATTAGTAACAGGCCTATGCCTCGGGGCGGCGTTGGCGGTGGCGGCAGTATTGCCACAGAGTGCTTCAGCCGCAACGGTGGACATTAACGGACACATGGTGGATGAAGGGGTCAAGATTGTAAATGGCACCACCATGCTCGCCCAAGACAACCTTCGCGATGTGATGATGCTCAATGTTTACGTGGAAAAGAATGACTTTACTCTCACCAACGACGACAAAACCGTCACCATCAAAGGGACGGTGGGGAAAAAGACGCTTTTGGTGAACGACCAAAAGGTGACCTTACCGGTTCCTGCGACCTTCAAGGATGAACAGCTCTGGTTGCCACTGCGGCCTTTGATGGAAACCTTTGGACAGGTGGAGTGGGACAGCGCCGCTGGCCGCGTTCGCGCCACCTTTGACTACACCCGCTTTAATGATCTCTTGGATGCGACGGTGAGCAAACAGCCGATTCCGTATGAAATTCCAATCAATAGCGGGGTTGGTGCCGAGGACAATCGCGAACCTGTGGATGTGCAGGACAGTATTATTTCCGAGGTGACAAAGGACGGGTATCTCATGAGTGTCAACCAAGGCGACAAGCCTTGGATTACGCCGTTGCATGAAGGCTATAAGCTCTTTGCGGTACGCGCCCAACGCCATGCCTACGCCTATGATGATTTGGCAATCGCTTGGCAAGAGGAACCAATCGGGAAACCGACCGCCGATGACCGCCACTATCTCTACGTACAACCACGCAAGGACGGTGCTAAAGCAGTCTGTGTGGATGAATTCCCTCTGAATATCAATGCGGATTACCAACTCAGCGACGCCACCTATCAGGATGGTAAGCTCATCTGGAGCGTGCTTGAACCGCAAAAACGACAATTAACCGTGAAGCTCTATGATGTGACCCTCGGGCAAACTCGTATCCTGCATGAGTTGATGCTTTCGGACAAGATGGAAAAGGGGCTTTATTATAGCCATGTGACTGTGGGTGGAAACTATGCCGCCATTGCTGTGAATCTTCGCGGCAATGGAGAATCCTCCATTGCGGATGTGTATTACTATGATCTCAAAACCGGTGACAAGAAGCCGGTCGGACGTGGCTACAACCTCAATGTGCCGGAAATCTACGGCGATACCCTCGTGATGATTGCATCCTCCGGCACGCAAAATACAAATCCGGTACCGGGTGGTGCGCCGGATGAATGGACCCTCAACCCAAGCACTCTGTGGTGCTACGACCTCAAAAAGGGCGAATGGCGCTATGACATCGATGCCAATCAAATGAATGTGCCACAAGGCAACTATCAACTCGACATTCCGATTCGACTGGATGACAACCATTTCGCCTTGAAGGTGTACGGTGTAGGCGATGCCTATGATTTGACCATCGTCAACGTGGAAAAAGGCACCCTTGCCACCACCAAAGACAAAAACGGTGACGTGCTCCGCGCCATGGGAGATGATGGCCCGGAAGCGGCGATTGCAAAGAATGCATTTGTCATCAAAGACTTTAGCCAATGTCAAGGCGACAACATCGCACATGCCATCACCTTTAACATGGTTGGCGACCAACTCCATGAGGTGCTGTATCCCGTTCACTTTGTGTGGTAAACAGCAACAAAAAATCCCTTGCAGCATGGCTGCAAGGGATTTTCTTATGCACTTTGGTGCGGCATGCGAGGCAGACGCACGCAGAAGGTGGTGTGACCGTCTGCACTTTTAGCGGTCAGGCTGCCACCGTGGGCGGTGACGATGTCCTTGGCAATGGCAAGCCCCAAGCCGGCACCACCGGTTTGGGTGGAGCGGGATTCATCCACGCGGAAAAATTTGTCAAAGAGCTGTGCCAGCTTTTCGGCGGGGATTGTTGGCCCTTCGTTGCTAAAGGCGATGGTGAGGGCATCTGCGGATTCTTCGGCAGTGATGTCAATCACTGTGTCCGCCGTGCTGTAGGTGATGGCGTTTTTGAGCAAATTGTTAAACACTCGTGCCATTTTGTTGGCATCGCATACAAGATGAAGATGATCCGATGCATGGAGAGCGATGCGGTTACCGTGACGTTCAAGTAACGGATAAAATTCATCCGAAAGTTGAATGAGCATATAGCTCAAGTCGGTGTCACTCACCTCAAGCTGCATTTGTTGCAGATTGTAGCGGGTGATGTCAAAGAATTCGTTAATGAGATGCTCCAAGCGTTGGGCCTTTTCTAGCGTGATGTCTACATATTTGATGCGCTGCTCCGTTGGCAAATCCGGCGCTTCTTGTAGAAGGCTCAGGTAGCCGATGATGGAGGTCAGCGGTGTTTTGAGGTCATGCGCGAGATAGGTAATGAGGTCATTTTTTCGTGCTTCTTCCTCACGTAGTAGGCGTTCGTGGTGCTCCATGTCGTTGCGAATGTCGCTCATTTGCACGGCAATGTCACCGTATTCCTTTGGAAAGACCAAGGAAGCACTTTTGCCTGTGTGCATGAATTCTTCCATGAGGCCACTAATTTCGGCGGTGGCTTGGCGCAAGCGCGCTTTGGTCCAGTAGTGATTGACCAAAGCAAGCAAGGCAATCACTATGACGAGAATACCCAATGCAGCGGGGAGAAGGGCTTGTTTGACAGCCGTCCAGTGTGGTTGGCGATAGTAGACAATATGGCCTTGTTCGTCCTTCCAGCCACCGTATTCAATCATGAAGTGACTTTCAAACCAGTCGGCAATGGCGCCACTTAAGCCGGTATCAAGGGCAAGATAGCCGCCCAGCACCCAGACCAGTCCCACTGCGGCGGTAATGAGGAGAAAGCGAGAGGATCTATTTTTCAATTTTGTATCCACACCCCCAAACGGTTCTGATGTACTTCGGGTTTTCAAAGGAATCGTTCATTTTTTCGCGGAGTTTGCGAATGTGTACGGAGATGGAGTTGTTTTTGGTGTAGTGCTCCTCGGGCCAAATGGTGCGAAAAATATCTTCGGCACTGACCACAGCCCCTTCGTTTTGTAATAGCACCTTGAGAATAGAAAATTCCGTCGGTGTCAGCGTGAGGGGTACCTCGTTTAGGGTACACTCGTGGGTGTCAATGTTCATCACAAGCCCGCGATTTTGCAGAAGAGAATCTTGATGGACAGGGGCATTGTAACGTTTGTATCGGCGAAGCTGAGCCTTGACCCTTGCCACGAGCTCGAGGGGCAGAAAGGGCTTGGTGACATAGTCATCGGCGCCGGTGGCAAGACCGTTGATTTTGTCTTGGGCTTCGCCCTTGGCGGTGAGCATAATGATGGGATATTGGTACTTTTCGCGGATGTAGGCACACAGCTTGAAGCCGTCTGTATCCGGCAGCATCACATCGAGCACCGCCAAATCAAAGCGGGTGCGGTCAATATGGGCAAGGGCATCCTTACCGGTGAGGGCGGTGGTCACATCAAAGCCCTCGTTTTTGAGATAGACTGCCACCAAGTTGGCAATATCCTTTTCATCATCCACCACCAAAATATGCTCTGCCATGGTTCCAGCTCCTTTTTTGAACGATTCTTCTTGGCTCTATTGTAGCATGCTGTGGGTGTACGTTTATAAATATTTTCTTAATAATCGAGGGGAAGACGAAAAAATGAACACCTATTTGTATAAAATCCTAACCTTTCTTTAATCTTGCCTTATGGCGCTGTGGCGCGATTGTAGCGGGGCATCTGCTTCGATATAATAGAATAAGAAAGACATATTTGTTGAAAGCAAAGGAGGGAGACCCATGAAAAAGAAGCACTTGGCAATCGGTGCGGTGGTGGCTGTGGCGTTGGCACTGTGTGCCGCATGGCTGTTTTGGCCGGAGCCCGAGGTTGATCCCGATGAGGAGCGATACAGCAAGCACGTGTTTCACGATGAGCAGGTGATTTATGTGGACGACAGTGCCATACTGGAACAAGGCGCTCTGACGCCGAATCAAAAGAAGCTGGAGGAGCGTACGCTGTTTTTGGAGATGGAGCGTCTGTATGAGACCTATCAGCACTATACGACTTTTGCCGAAGGGATGAGCTCCAAGCAACCGGGGCTCACCGATGAAATGAACGCCCGCTATGCGACGCTTTATGCGGAAATTGATGGGCCTCTAGTGAGTGCCGGTTCGGGTGAAGAACGTTTTTATGTAACCTTCCACGATATCGACGTACAGGATGATGTGGCGAAGGTGGTGTGTAGCTACCGCATCCAGCACCCCCATTCCGACAAGCCTGAGCTGGAGGAATCGGAAGTCATCTTTTGGGTCATGGGGCAGAAGGATTGGGTGTATAGCAACATCATCTCGACCGCCGGTGGGATTGACAATGCTGTTTTTGAAGCCCTTTGCGAAAGCGATACTCCCGACGATTGGGACACCACCTATGCCTATACCACGCTTAAACGCAGCAGCTATGCCAATGACGGCAAGAACTATACCGATTACGACGTTTGGAAAGAGCGTGTGGCGGCAACTGCACCCGAAACCATTGCTGAAAAAACTGAAGCTCAACCAAATCAGGATCTCGATGCGCTTGCCACACATATTGCCGATACCCGCACCGAGGATGGCACTTATGTGCTGATGGGCACCGAAAAGAGCCGTGAGGCATTTACGCCGGAAAAACTTCAATACCATGTGCAGATGGGTTTGGAGGAAGAAAACCTTGCACAGCGTTTTAAATTTTCCAACATGGGGAAGATTCGCACCCTCCTTGCCGATGTTAACAGCACCTATTTTGCTTCTCTGTACAGCGGTGAATGGCGATTGGTGCCACGCGACTGTTTTGTCAGCGACGGCATCTATGAGGAAGCCAACGCTCGCACCTTGGTGGAGTTGTTTGCGCACCCAAACCTCGGCGTCAATGTCAGCAGTGCCTATTTCAACCTTGATATTGATAAGGTACGTATTCGTGGCGATTGGGCCATGGCAGTGGTCAGTCGTAATGAGAATGTCGGCTATATCGGTAATGTGCAACCACAGCTTTATAAAAATGTGGTCGAAGCCTATATTTTGCAGAAAACCGATGGCGATTGGCGTATTGAAAACATCATCTTTTCAAACGGTGCGCCTACGGATGCCATTAGAACACTGATTGGGCCGGAAACGAGCCGCGCGGATTGGGAAAAAGACTATTGCTTTAAGGCGCTGCGCCGTGCCGACGACCTTGGCGAAAAGAATTACAGCGACTATATCCAAGGAAACATCGAAGCACCGGTGCTCGTGATGGAATAATAAAGAGGAGGAAATAAAATGTATGTTGTTTTAAGTTTGATTTATCCGCTGTTTGTCATGTTTATGTTGGCATTTATCTTCATGCGTGTGCGAGATTCAAAGATAGAATTGATGCAGGAAATTGATGCCCTGCGTAAGGAAGTGTCTGCTCTGCGTTATGAGTTACGAAAGTACAATGAGGATGAAAACGACGTATAGACAAAAAGAAAAGCACCTTGCGTTTGCAAGGTGCTTTTTGTGTGCTTATTTGTCGGTGCGAGGTTTGCCCCAGTAGAAGAGGGCCACGCAGCCGGGACCGCTGTGGCTGCTAAAGGTCACGCCCAACGGACGGATTTGTAAATCGGAAAGGTGTGGGCATTTTTCACGGATGAGGGCAGCGGTTTCGTGGGCGAGTTCTGGGTCGGTATGGGCAATCATTAGCTTGCCGGTGTAGTGAAAACCGCCGGTGGCGAGTTCTCCGATGTGTTCCACGGCACGTTGTACTGCTTTTTTCTTGGTACGGATTTTGTCGCTCATGACGATGCGTCCCATGCTGTCGCCGACCATGATTGGGCAAATTTTCATCTTTTGCGCCAAGATGCCGACATAACGTGGAATGCGTCCGCCTTTAATGAAATGGGTGAGATCGTGGCTGAAGAAGAAGTGTTCCACTTCTAAGCGGTGTTCTTCCACCCAATCGCGGACTTCTTCGATGTTTTTACCGGCAGCGCGCATTTCGCCGCTTCTTCGACAATCATGCCGTAGCCACAAGAGCCACCGCGGGAATCGACAATAATCACCTTTCGTTCCGGAAATTCCTCCATTAAATGATGGGCTGCCAGATTGGCAGAGTTGATGGTGCCGGAAAGGCCACTGGAAACCGTGATATGCAAAATGTCGCGCCCTTCTTCGAGGAAGGGACGGAAGAAATCTTTGTATTCGCCCACGCTGATTTGGGATGTTTTCACATCGCGTCCGGCGCGTTGGGCAGCCAAAAGGGTTTCGGCACTGAGACTTTTGCCAAAATCGTCAAGATAGTCTTTGCCGTCAAGAATGATGTGGAAATATACAACCTCTACGTCGAGCGCTGCCAGGTCCTCTTTGGCATAGTCGACAGGGGAGCAGCAGCTAATCACATAATTATTCAAGGGAGACCCTCCGTTTCGTTTCTTAGGGGCTAGGCCCTATATTGTTCCATTGTAAAGGAGGTGTAAATAGAAATCAACACGATTATAAATAATATTAAAAACCAGATGGAAAAATGATATTGAGGATTGACAATTGAAAATTGACGGTATATCATGAACATATGAACAAGTGCTCATATATTGAAATGAACGAGGTGAATCCTTCATGAGTGAACAAGAAAGCATCAATGCCTGCAAAACTCATCATCAGCGTGAGGATTTTGTGGCCCATATCCAACAGAATTTACCGAACAGTGACGTCATCAGTGCGTTGTCGGAGCTTTTTAAAAGTTTGGGAGATCCTACCCGAGTGCGCATTTTGTGGGCATTGAGCCTGCATGAAATGTGTGTGTGTGAATTGGCAACCTCCCTGGAGATGACCCAATCGGCAGTAAGCCACCAACTGCGCCTCTTGAAAAATGCGCGTCTGGTACGTGCGCGTCGTGACGGTCGCAGTATCTATTATTCTTTAGCGGATGCCCACGTGTCCTTGCTCTTTAGTCAAGGCTTGGAACACGTTCAAGAAAGGAGAGAAGACTAATGCGTTACAGCTATCGTTTGGATGGCTTAGGCTGTGCCCATTGCGCCTCAGTGATTGAACGCGAGGTGCAGGGCTGGCAGGATGTAAAATCTGCCAATTTGGATTTGATGACCAACAAATTGGTCATCGAAAGTGACACGGACGCACAAGTGATGACCGAGCGTGTGAAGGAATGTGTCTACCGTGTGGAATCAAAGGTGAAGGTGGTACCGTTGGTGGGCGCCGTGGCACCAAAGCCGGTGGCGATCCCTGCGCCGGTACACAACGGTGCCTGCGACTGCGGTCACGACCACCACGACCATGCCCACACGCATGACGG
>Glacier_p2__coassemble_2163_pt1 | contig 10796 bp, 9 predicted proteins | sample Glacier_p2__metabat2_high_PE_021 | metagenome-assembled genome bin Glacier_p2 | reverse complement strand
AGAAGATGTCTTTTCTAAAGGGAAAACGCCATCCATTGATAAAACGGTGGACGATCCAGACCAAACTGTAGAAGTTGGTCAAGTGGTGACCTACACTATTAAGGGGAAAGTACCAAATACCAGTGGGTACAAAGACTATAAATATATTGTTCGAGATACCATGAAGGGGTTAGAGTTAACCGGGGAATATACTGTAACCATTGGGGGCAAATTGGTAGCAAGTGATAAACAACCAAGTGGAGATGTTACCGGCGCTGATACCAATCCTGTTGCTCCGTTGCCTTCAAAAGGTAATTCGAACTTTGGGATGAGTATTGCAGTGAAGAATTATCAAACTAAAGTGGGAGAACAGATAGTTATTACCTACAAAGCGGTTGTGCTCGATACAGCAACTATGGGTGGCACAGATACCAATGGTAACCCAAACAAGGCAACCTTGGAATATACAAATAACCCATCTACAGGTGAAACGGGCAACACTGATGAAACCCCAGAAATTGTTCCTGTATATACTTTTGAAGTGACGGTTGATAAATATAAAGAAGGCGCTGAAACTGAAAAGTTAGAGGGCGCAGTATTTGCTTTATATAAAGAAGACCAAGGCACTAGAAAGTATTATCATGAAACCACAGATAAAGTAACTGGTAAAAAGAAAATCGAATGGGTTGAATTGAATCCGGGAGAGAGCGCAGAAACTGCGACAGGTATTACAAGAGTGGAAACAACCGCAGATGGCGTTGCGAAGTTTTCGGGGCTTGCCGAAGGAACTTACAAATTGCAGGAAGTGAAGGCGCCAAAAGGTTATAATTTAATGGCTCAGGATCATGAAATTGTTGTAAGCAAAGATAAAAACACGGCAGAGTATACTATTAAAGTACCAAACTCCGCAGGTACCGAACTACCTGGTACCGGGGGTATTGGGAACACCATCTTCTATATTGTGGGTGGTGCGTTGATTTTGGCAGGCGTGGTGCTCTTAATGAGAAAGCGCGCGAAGTAATTTTTGACTAATCACAGAGAGGTTTGACAAGCGCCGCGGGGCGCTTGTCGCTCTCTTGTGGGTGACCACAGTAGGGAGGGATTCATCATGAAAAACAAAATAATCAATCTCTTGATTGTGCTCTTAATCGTGGTGGGTGCCTCCGTATTGTTGTACCCGACGGTGAGCGATTGGTGGAACAGACAGGTGCAGACCCACGCCATCATCGACTATGAGTCAGCGATTGCAAATAACGATGAAGAAACCAATCGACAATTGTGGGCGGAGGCAGAGGCCTATAATGCCGCCCTTTATAAGCAGCCGTCCTCGATGGGCGCGGCGGACAGCGGTCCCGATGGCTATGAGGACATTCTTTCGATTACGAGTGGGAACATCATGGGATATTTGGTAGTGAACGCCATCGATGTGAAGCTGCCGATTTATCACGGTACCTCCAAGGACGTCCTCGCTAAAGGGGTGGGACATTTGCAGGGCTCGAGCCTGCCGGTGGGCGGCATCAATACCCACGCAGTGCTCTCTGCCCATACGGGGCTACCGAGCTCCAAGCTCTTTTCGGACCTTAACGAACTCAAGGAAGGCGACCGCTTTGAATTGCATGTGCTCGATAAGGTGCTGACTTACGAGGTCAATCAAATCAAGGTGGTACTGCCCAATGAAACCAATGACCTACGCATTGAGCCAGGTAAAGATTACTGCACGCTTTTTACCTGTACACCGTATGGCATCAACTCGCACCGCTTGCTTGTGCGTGGGGAGCGGGTGGCGGTGACGCAGGAAACACTCTTCCCGTATTCCCAAGCCACACGCATTGACCCATTGCTGCTCTGGCCGATTGCCGCCGGATTGTTGGCGGCGGTGGTCGTGGGCGGTTGGTGGTGGCGTTGCAAACAAAGGAGGGATGGACAATGAAAACCATTCAAAAGAAAATCATGGCCATGCTCATGATGGCCATGCTAGTGTTGATGGGCGTCTGTCCATCTCCGGCGAGTGCCGTCAATGAGGTGGGGCGTGTGTTGCTCACACCGATTTGCATGAACGACGGCAAGACCGTCAAGGGCACGGCCTTTGCAATTTACCGCGTGGCGGATTTTAACGCAGGCAAGTTTACAGTGGTGGATGCCCTCAAGGAGGCGGGCATTGATTTGAGCCAGTGGCAAACAGAAAAGCAAGCCAACAAAATGGCCGCGGAGGTGAAACGTCGCCATGTGCCGGTGGCGGCGCAAGCCACTGCCCAAGCCAATGGCATGGTGGTCTTTGATGGCGTCTCCAAGGGGCTGTATTTGGTGGTGCAAACCAAGACCGCCCAAGGCATGACCAGCGCCTTGCCGTTTGCCGTGTCGATGCCGATGCAAACTCAAGCCGGCGGTGAGTGGCGCTATGAGGTGAGCGCACAGCCAAAGGTGGAAATAGAGCAAAAACCACAGGTGCCGTCTAAACCGGAGGGGCTGTTAAAACCGTCGACCCCAACGACGCCGCCGGCAAAACCATCCTTGCCGGATTTATTTCAAACAGGGCAGCTCTTTTGGCCGATTCCCCTCTTGGTGGTTGGGGGCTGTGTGGCCATCGGCTGTGGCTGGCATCTCTATCGTCACAATAAAAGGAAGCGGTAGCCCATGACACGCAGAAAACTAGGGGGCATCGCTTTGATGTTGGTGGGGGTGTTGGCGCTGTTTGCCGCCTTGGGCATCGCCATCAATAATCATCAGGAAAATGAGCAGGCCACCGATGCCTCGGCCAAGGTGTTGGCAGAAATGCAAGCGGCCGGTAGCCAAGGCGGTGCCGTCGGTGGCAGCGTCATCATCGATGGCAATGAGTACATCGGAGCGCTGTATTTTCCTAGCCTTAATTTGCAAGTGCCAATCATGGCCAATATCAGTGACGCGGCGCTGATGGTGGCACCGTGCCGTCAAGCCGGCAGTGTGGCCGAGGGTGGCCTTGTCATTGCCGGACACAACTTCGTCAACCAGTTTGGTCGCTTGGACCGTCTGTGTGTCAACGATCCCATCTTTTTTACAGATGTGCAGGGTAACGTCACTCCTTACAGCGTGAGCGAGATAGAGCTGATTGCCGAAAACAATGCCGCTGCCATGCTTCAATCCTCTTGGGATATGAGCCTCTATACCTGTGACTACAGCGGCAACCGACGCCTCACCTTGCGCTGTGAACGGATGACATCTGAATGAATCACGCAAAAGTCACGTTCCCAATCGGGGAGCGTGGCTTTTTTTCTTGCTTAATGCGATGCAATGCCGTATAATCATTGACGGAAAGAAGCGGCAACTGTGCGCTTTAGTATAATTTCATAGACAGTTCGGCTTGATTCTTAGGAATCCGGCGTACCATCCTGTCGTTAAACAAAACTAGGGAAGTTGACCGGGCAGAATACTTCTATTCTGTCTATTCTTTTCTATTCCCGCCGTTTGGTGGGTTATTTTTTTGCAAATAGAAAGGAGAACAAACATTGAAAGCATTGGTATTATCAAGTGGGGGCGTGGATTCATCCACGTGCTTGGCGTTGGCGGTGGAAAAATACGGCGCCGGAGAGGTGCTCTCTTTGGCGATGTATTACGGCCAAAAGCATGACAAGGAGCTTCTGGCTTCGCGCAAGGTGGCCGCCTATTACGGTGTGGCGCATAAGGAACTCAATCTTGCGAGCATTTTTGCGGATTCGGATTGCACCCTTTTGGCAGGGCGTGGGGAGATTCCTCACGGCGATTATGCAACACAGCTGGAAGCGGCGGAGGGCGCGGCGGTGTCGACCTATGTGCCGTTTCGTAATGGGCTCTTTTTAGCAAGTGCGGCTTCGATGGCCTTGGCAAATGGCTGCGAGGTGATTTATTACGGGGCCCATGCCGATGATGCGGCAGGCAATGCCTACCCAGATACGTCAACGGCTTTCAATGAGGCGATGAATGTGGCCATTGTTGAAGGCAGCGGTCATGCCCTACACATCGAAGCACCGTTTATCCACAGTAGCAAGGCGGACGTGGTGGCGCAGGGCTTGGCACTTGGTGTGCCGTATGGCCTGACGTGGTCCTGCTACGAGGGTGGGGTGCATCCTTGTGGGCAGTGTGCCACCTGTATCGATCGGGCGGCGGCTTTTGCAGCCAATGGTGTGAACGATCCGGCGCTTGAAGGAGGGTGTGACGATGAGCAATAATGTCCTCTTTTTTGTAGCGGTGGTGTTTTATCTGTGTGCGGTGCTGGTGGCCTATCGCTTATTTGGCAAAAGTGGGCTGTATGCTTTCACTGTTATTGCAGCGATTTTGGCCAATATTCAGGTGTGCAAGAATGTGGATATTTTTGGCTTAGCGACCACTGCCGGTAATGTGCTTTATGCGGCGAGTTTTTTGGTAACGGATATTCTCTCCGAAAAATACGGCAAGGCGGCGGCTAAGAAGGCGGTACATATTGGGATTTTTACGACGTTGCTTTTCTTGGTGGGCACCCAAGGCTTGCTGTGGTTTACACCGAATGAGAGTGACATCATGAGTGGCGCGATGGACCAGCTCTTTGGCTTGGTACCGCGTGTGGCGGTGGCGAGTGTGGTGGGCTATGCTTGTTCCCAAACGGTGGATGTGGCGCTGTATCATTTGATTTGGCACCGTACCGGTGACAATGAACGTGGCTTGTGGCTGCGCAACTGTGGCTCCACCTTTACGTCTCAGGCGGTGGATACGGTGGTTTTTACCACGATTGCTTTTTACGGGGTGTACCCAAATGCGGTCTTCTTTAGCATTTTATGGACCACCTATTTCTTCAAGGTATTGGTGGCTGTTTTCGATACCCCATTTGCTTATATTGCACGAAAAATGACTGTGAAGGAGGACTAATCTATGAACGATTTACATGCTCTTGGCAAGGTGACCGAATACCGTATGGACTATGCGCCGGAGGTGCTCGAAACCTTTGAAAACCAACACCCGGATAACGACTATTTTGTAAAATTTAACTGTCCGGAATTTACCTCTCTCTGCCCGATTACCGGACAGCCGGATTTTGCGACCATTTATATCTCCTACGTGCCGGGCGCGCGTATGGTAGAAAGCAAATCTTTGAAGCTCTATCTCTTTTCCTTCCGCAATCACGGCGATTTCCACGAGGATTGCTGCAACAAGATTATGAAGGATTTGATTGCATTGATGGACCCAAAATATATTGAAGTGTGGGGCAAGTTCCTTCCACGTGGCGGCTTGTCCATCGACCCATATTGCAACTACGGCAAGCCGGGTACCCGTTGGGAAGAGGTGGCTTTTGACCGTCTCGCTCATCACGATTTGTATCCGGAACGTGTGGATAATAGATAAACAAAAAAGCATCCTCTGCGTGGAGGATGCTTTTTATTTACATGTGGATGATGGTGCCACTGCCGATTTCTTCAAAGTCAAAGGCTTGGAGCATGGCGGCTTTGACGTGCAGGCTCACGCAATGGCAAGGGATGCGGCGACAGTTGGTGCCGAGGGCAGCAAGGTAGTCGATGGTATGACGGACGCGGTCGTTCATTTCAAGCAGATGAAAGCCGCCGATAACACCGGCAATGCGTGTGTCGCCACAAACTTGCTGTGCGTGGCTGATGATGTTGCAAATGCCGCTGTGGGAGCAGCCGGTGATGATGAAAAGCCCGTGATCGGTGCGGCAGCAGAGGGCCGAGTCGTCTAGCATATAGTCATCTTGTAGTTGGCCATTTAGACGTACCGTGCCCATCTTGTGACGTGGCTCAAAGGCATGAGTGGTTGGTATTTCTCCCAAAAACACGCAGTTTTCGGTGAGCCAGACAGGGGTGCAACTTGGCTGGTAATCAAAGTGAGTGGGCATCTCCTCCGGCATAGGTGGACCGACATAAAGCTCGCCTGCCCAACGTGGTGCAAAGCAATGGGGATGGCAGATGAGCGGCACATGAGTGAAGGTATGGCGTTCGCTCAGAAAAGGGAGCCCTCGCGTGTGGTCATCGTGCCCATGGGAGATGACAAGATGCGTGATAGCAGATAAATCAACATCCATAAGCACAGCATTTTTGAGAAAGACATCCGAATAGCCGGTGTCGAACAAAATACGCGCACCGTCGATTTCTATATAATAACTTACTGCCGGCTCGCCGTAATAATAACGGTCGATGAGGGTGTTGTTGTCGCAGAGGACAGAAAGGGTCAAAGCCATCGAAACGCACTCCTTTTTAAATAGATGATTATATTGCCTTCATTGTAGCGAATATCCTTAGTGGGAGCAATGTCGTTTGTCCGGTTGCGACATGGGCACAGGGCGGTGGGTGTTGTCTTTTTTATTTTCGTATAACCAAGCAGTCTGTTCAAAGTATTCTCTAAACTCAGAAAATTCGATTGACGCTGCAAAAGCTTAATTAGTATAATAAGAAAAAATAATATAATAAAGAGATGATTATTTTATGTAAAAACGGACATTTAAGCCAATAATGAGGAAGGAGAAGGGTTGTTTTTTTGCGGCTTTAAGAGGACCGTTTCATTCGACGATAAAAAGGAACATGCTAACGACGAGGAGGTTAGATGAAAATGAGTGGTCGAAGTAAAACGCCATTCCAAAAGCGAATGCGTAATAGAAAGGCAGTTAGTGGATTGCTTGTTGCTTCAATGTTGTGTACTCTGGCACCGGCAGCGGTTGTGGCTGCACCGGAGGATGTAAAGGCCAAGGTTGCATACACCGATGTCAGCGACAAGGCTTGGTACAAGGAAGCCGTGGACTATGTATCCGATGAAGGCTTGCTTGTTGGGGTAAGTGACAACAAATTCGGTCCTGATACCAACGTGACCCGCGCCATGGTTGCTGCAGTGATGTGGCGTCAATGCGGGGCACCGAAAAATGACGGTGTCAGTGATTTCGCTGATGTGGACCGCAATAGTTGGTATTCACAGGCTGTGACCTGGGGAGCTGAACAAGGCTTGGTAGCCGGTTACAGTGCAGAAAAATTTGGCCCTAACGATCCTGTGACCCGTGAACAGCTCGTGAGCTTTATCCAACGTTTTAGTGCCAAGCAGGGGATGGATACATCTGTAAAGGACCCGGCCGTAATGGATCAATACACCGATGCCGAACAAGTGGGCAGTTGGTCAAAAGATGCCGTCGCATGGGCGCTTGAAAACAAGGTGATTTCCGGTGTAGCGGATAAGAAACTTGCCCCACGTGCAAATGCCAGCAGAGCACAGTATGCCGCTATTTTGATGCGTAGTGAAGCAACCATCGATACTGACATGAACCTCGCTTATTATAGTGATGTTAGCTATTATCACAATGGCGAGATTATCACGGTAGACGAAAAAGACGGTGAAACTGCCAGTGGCGCTCCAATTCCTGCAAAGGCAGTGCTTGTCGGTGATGGTTATATTCTTGCAGTGGCATACACCGATGAAGAAGTGGCAAAGATTGAAAAATTGTTAGATACTGCCGAAGACTATCAAGACTATGATTTGCAAGGCACGACCATGATTCCTGCATTTGTCGATGCACATAGTCATATTGAAATGGTGGACCAAAACTTTGATGCATCCCCATCTGCCGGTGTGACCAGCTTGCAAGCATTGATTGATATTGGTAAGCGCGACTTTGATACATGGATCAACGACCATGAATTTGACGATGCGTATGGTCCAATCGAACCGGGCGGCAAATTCTGGTTTGTCACCAACGGTTTTGACAACACCGCTTTTAAAGAAGCGGAGTTTGGCAAAGAGCCATATGCAATGCCAACCAAGGAAATCTTGGATGAAATTTCTACCGAATATCCAATCGTGTATATCCATGCAAGTAGCCATTTGGGTGCCTTAAACTCCTTGGCAATGCAAATGCTCGAACAAGCTGTGGCTGCATCTCCACAATTAAAAGCCTATGCAAATCCGGATGCTAACTGGGATAAGGATGCCAACGGTGAACATACCGGGATTGTTCGTGAAAACGGCTTCTTTGTATTGGCAGCAATGCAAGTCTTGTGGAATCCACAAGCCAACCGCACCCCTAGTGCATCCGGTGTTTTGGCAAATGCTATGGACGTGTATGCGTCTAACGGGATTGCGACCGGGATTAGCGGCAGCAACGGTGGCGACAGAAACGCTGTGATGGCCGGTATTCCTGAGGATGAACGTATTCTCGATATGACCGGCTTGATTGCCTATGATCAACATGATGCGGTACTTGGCACTACCCCAACCGCTGACAGCACCTATAACAAGATTGGTGTCAAGCATGGTGCCGTGAAGCTTTTCCTCGATGGTTCTCCACAAGGGAAGACCGCATGGTTCCAAGAAGATAAGGACGACCCATCCGGCGGCGGCTACTATCGCGGCCCAGATGAAACCGTATTGACCAACGAAGACGAAAACACCCAATGGTGGTGGGGTGAAAAGGAAGGGAAGAAAGTATCTACCGAACAACTCACCGAACAATTTACTACCTTAATGAAGAAAGGCATTCAGTTCCACGCGCATGCGAACGGGACCGCAGCCATTCAACAATATATCGACGCATACAGAAATGCACTCGTAAATTGTGGTGTGGATTTGAAGGACAAGAAACAAGTGGCAGCCATGCAAGACAAGATTCGTGCTGTCATCATCCACAGCCAAACCATCACCCAAAAGCAATTGCAAGAATGTAAAGAATTGGGCTTAAACATCTCCTTCTTTACCGACCACGTTTATTACTACGGTGACTATCATATGTTCTCCACCTTGGGACCTGTGAGAGGGCAAATCATTAGCCCAATGGCAGATGCCTTGGCAGATGGCATGGATATCAACGTAACCATGCACCAAGACTCTCCGGTAGCTCCTCCAAACATGCTCTTCTCCATCTTTAATGCGGCAAACCGCATTACCCGCGATGGGCAGGCAATCGGACGTGGCTCCGCAGACGGTAGCAGCGACAACGATTCTCGCATCAAGGATCTCACCAACAAGCAATACGATACCCGTGACGAACGTGTGGAAGCATACGAAGCCATGAAGTGTGTGACCATCAACAGTGCATGGCAAAACTTTGAAGAAGATGAAAAGGGATCCATCAGTGTAGGTAAGCAAGCAGACTTTGCCGTGCTTCTCACCAACCCACTCTCCGACGCCTTCTTGAACCTTGATCCGGAAATCGTACAAAAGGGCGGCTTCGTTATTGAAACCATCAACAACGACCGCGTGATTTACGAAGCTGAATAAGCACAGATTCAACAAGGGTTTTTCAGCAGGGCCCTTGATATCAAAAAACCTTCCGCTTTTGGCGGAAGGTTTTTTTGTGAGGTGAAGTAAAAGGAGCGCTTATACGAAAAAATGGTTTTTTTGCCTCAGCTATCTTGTGGGAAAGACAAGGCTCGTGATAAAATAAAGGATACAGTAGATATATGATGTAAGCGCCACCTTCTCGGTAGCGCACACATCACTCATTCAAAAAATTAGGAGGAATTCATCAATGAAGCAAGACATGATTGTCATTCTGGATCTTGGCAGTGACGAAAACGCTCGTTTAGCTCGTGAGATCCGCGCGTTGGGTGTATATAGCGAAATTCATCCACACGATATTACTCCGGAAGAATTAAACGCACTTCCAAACGTTAAAGGGGTTATTGTTAACGGCGGTGTAAACCGTGTCGTAGACGGTGTTGAAATTGACATTAGTGACGCTGTTCGTCAATGTGGCTTGCCAATGATTGAAGTGGATCATAAGGGTGCAGAAGCATGGCCTGCAGATGAAGATGCACGCAAGGCTGCTATCTCTGCCTTTGTATTTGACACTTGCGGCGCTGAAGCAAACTGGAACATGGAAAACTTCATCGCTGACCAAGTAGAACTCATTCGTCGTCAGGTTGGCGACAAGAAAGTCTTGTTGGCGTTGTCCGGCGGCGTAGACTCCTCTGTGGTTGCTGCACTCCTCATTCGTGCCATCGGCAACCAATTGACCTGCGTACATGTTAACCACGGCTTGCTCCGTAAGGGCGAACCGGAACAAGTTGTTCAAGTATTCCGCGATGAATTGAAGGCAAACCTCGTTTATGTAGATGCCGTAGACCGCTTCCTCGATAAGCTCGCTGACGTGGCTGACCCAGAACAAAAGCGTAAAATCATCGGCGCTGAATTTATCCGTGTATTCGAAGAAGAAGCACGCAAGCTCGAAGGCATCGAATTCCTCGGTCAAGGCACCATTTACCCTGACATTATCGAATCCGGTACCAAGACTGTGAAGTGCGTGAAGTCTCACCACAACGTTGGCGGCCTTCCTGAAGACCTCAATTTTGAATTGGTAGAACCACTCAAGATGCTCTTCAAAGACGAAGTACGCGAATGCGGCAAGGCATTGGGCCTTCCAGACAGCATGGTATACCGTCAACCGTTTCCTGGCCCTGGTTTGGGCGTGCGTTGCTTGGGCGCTATTACCCGCGATCGTTTGGAAGCAGTGCGTGAATCTGATGCGATTCTTCGTGAAGAATTTGCAAAGAACGGCCTTGAAGGCAAAGTATGGCAATACTTCACTGCTATTCCTGACCTCAAGAGCGTAGGCGTACGCGACAACAAGCGCGCCGATGAATGGTGTGTCATCATCCGCGCCGTAAACACCATCGACGCCATGACCGCCACCGTCGAAAACGTGCCATTCGACCTCTTGCAACACATCACCGCACGCATCACCTCCGAAGTAAAAGGCGTAAACCGTGTGCTCTACGACCTCACTCCAAAACCAACCGGCACCATCGAGTGGGAATAAGTTGGAGTATCGTAAAAATCTAGTGTCTATGCGGGTTTGCGGCACTTTCAAAAGTCTTTTGATAACAAATTGATAACAGTTG
>Glacier_p2__coassemble_1987_pt1 | contig 12320 bp, 11 predicted proteins | sample Glacier_p2__metabat2_high_PE_021 | metagenome-assembled genome bin Glacier_p2 | reverse complement strand
AATCTATTGTATGATTTCGCCCCCACAGGTAATAGCCCGTGCACGCTACAAACATAAACGCAGCTGCCAAGGCTGTTGATAGGCCGATGTTAAAGAGCGATGGTGTCGGTTGAATGCTGGCGTAATAGGCGTAAGGAATACGCACACAAAGGGCAGCGATGATGCCCTGCACCATCACGAAGGTGGTTTTTTCGATGCCGTTAAAATAGCCGTCATAACAGTAGGCCAAGGAAAGGATGAAGCATTCCAATGCAGTGGCCTTGAGGAATTCTGCCGATGCGGCAATGACAGCAGCATCACCGGTAAAGAGGCGCGAGAGGGTGTCACCATGGAAAAAGGAGAGGTATGCCATCCCTCCACCGATAACGGCGGCGGTGGCCATGCCTACCCAAAGGGTGCGGCGGGCGCGATCATGCTGAGCGGCACCGGTGTTTTGCGCCACAAAAGCACTCACCGCCGACATGTACGCCGTTGGAATGAGCAAAATAAACATCACAAGCTTTTCGGCAATGCCCACGCCACCGGAAGCCATCACTCCTAAGGTATTCACAAAGCCCAATATGACAAGATATGAAAGCTCGTTGGTCATACGTAAAAGCGCCACCGGCAGCCCCAGCTTGACGATGCTCCAAGCCAAGCTGGCATCTAGCCCAAAATGGGAGGAATAGACGGCAAAGGGCAAGCGGCGTTTGATGAGCACCAGTGCAAATGCCACACTCACCGCCTGGGCTGCAATGGTTGCAAGGGCAGCCCCCTCGGCACCAAGATCAACGACCGCAATCAGCACATAGTCGCCGATGATATTGGCCACGCAAGCAATCACAACAAAATAAAGGGGCGTTTTCGAGTCGCCCAAGCCACAAAAAATCCCATTGAGGACATTAAAGCCTACCACAAATACCGTGCCAACGCCGCAAATCATCATGTAATGGACGGTCTGGTCATAGGCCTCTGCCGGTGCATGAAGGGCATGGGTTAAGCTCGGCGCGCCCACCAACAAGATCAAGGTCAAGACCGCTGCCAGCACCGAAAAGATCCATGTACCGGTACCAATGATACGCGCTCCTTGTTGGTCATTGCCTTCCCCTACCGCTTGACCGAGCAAAATAGTAATCCCCATAGAAAGCCCTGTCACAATGCCGTTAACAATGAGCATGGTCTGGCTCCCCGTAGATACCGCTGACACATCGGCATTGGCGGCAAATTGACTCACCATCCACAAATCCACCGCCCCATACAGGGCTTGCAATATCAGTGAGCAGAGAATCGGCACGGCAAAGCGTGTTAGCGCCCAGAAGATGGAGCCGTGCAAAATTGTATTTTTAGATGTCGTCACCAAAATCCTCCTTGTGATACTCTGCAAAATTGATGTCCGTAAAAATACGCAGCATCTCGCAAAACTTCTGCACGTCCTCCTCGCTGAAGCGTTCGGAAATGGTTCGCGCAGCAAGTTCGTCCTGCTTGCGATAAACGCGGTATAGGCTCACCGCCTCGTCATTCACAGACAAGAGATTTTGGCGATGGTCGTTAGGGTCCGGCGTCTTGGTGACAAAGCCTTGGCGAATCAGCTCGTTAATTTTTAAGGTCACCGCCGGCTTAGACACATAAAGCATCTCCGCCAGCTTAGAGGCGGTGCAGGTGCCGTTCATGGCATAGATAAGTTCCAAATAAAGCAAGCTGTTGTAGGTCATGTTTTGATCCACAAAGCGCTTGTTCATCAATCGTAAATCGCACAGCGCCGTGCTGTAATAAAAGGCATTGATTTCATCGCGCAGGTTCATACCCGTTCCTCCCTTATCGATAATAATCGTTATTATAGCTTAACCAATTTCATCAAGGAAGGCAAGCAAAAAGCGCCACACCTTCTCCAAGAGAAGGCACGGCGCCTGTCCGGCTCACTCTGCCGCATCAATCATCTCTTTTTCAACAGTCACATGAGCGCCATCCACCGTCAGGATGGCGTAGGTCACATCCGTACGGAAGCGTCGTCTGCCACAGCTTCCGGGATTGAGCCAAAGTCGCCCGTCCACAGTGTCTTCAGCATACTTGTGAGAATGGCCGTAAATCACCACATCCACATTGTCCAACCCATGCGGCACGTCCTGCTTGTCATGCACCATAAAAAATCTGCAATCCTCAATACGAAATGCCAAGGACATCGGTACCCCTTCCGGCAGATACCAGTCGTTGTTGCCGCGCACCGCATACACCGGCGCCATACGCTGTAAGGTATCAAGCACCATCGTATTATCAAAATCCCCGGCATGGATCACCGCATCACACGCCCCAACCGCTTTCATGACCTCCGGTCGTAATAAGCCGTGGGTATCGGACAATACTGCCACTCGCGTTGCCATCAAAAAATCCTCCCGTCATTCTATAATCTTGCTTCGATTATAGTACAGCCACGTCCACATTGCATCCATAACCAACATTGTTTCTCCACGTTCCCCTTATTTTAGTGACAATGCCCTGCATCTTGCCCCCAACGCTTTCTATCGCTGTCCACTCGTGGTATACTTTACGCAGGTGGTTCTTCTGAGAAGGCGCACCTTGGCGCACAAGAATGCTGCTTCGCTGCGCCACATTTTACGGAAAGGGGACGATTCTATGAAATTTAGTAAAAAACTCATTGCCTTACGCCATGCAAAGGGATTGTCTCAACAGCAATTGGGGGAGGCCCTCAAAATAACACCTGAAACCATTAACAGCTGGGAAGTGGGGACCACTACACCGGATCTCACTCAGCTCTCAAAGCTCGCCGATTTCTTTGGTCTGCCGTTGGATGTCCTCATGAAGGATGCCAATAAGCGTGCATTCGATACGCCGGTCTATCACATGGACGATGTTCCAAGCACTGCGGCGAATGCGGACCGTCAGCGTGTCATCACCCAGCTCGAAATTCTAAGCGGCGCCTTGGCTGCCGTTTGCCTGCTCGGCACCCTTGCATATCTGCTTGCCGGGATTATTTAATCATTCACCTCGCACCTGTTCAAACAGGTGCTTTTTTTGCACAAAAAATGCAAAACCCCTGACTGCGCGATCAGGGGTTTTGCTGGCGATGGAGTTTTGTGGAATTCATTGTTTTGTCCGCAAGCAAGGTGAGAAAGTGGCGGGGGATGCCGTTTTCTCGGTTGCTCGGGGTGGTGCTTGCGTACAAAAATTAATCCCAGTTTTTTTGGCTCAAAGTAAGACGTGCTGACATTGAATGTTTGTTTCCGCTTCAAGGAGATGAACATGCGATTGGTTATAATGGGGGACCACACGGTATGAGCCGGATAACCATGTGAAGAACCAACCATCCATCATAAATAATAGTCTAATCGCAAACGCAACCACGCATTGCGACCATCCACTGTCCTGCGCACACCCCTTCACGGGCATGCCTTGGAGGGGTTTCCTCTGTGCTGTCTTACTATGGCTTTAGTATACCTTCTCTTTGTCTATCTGTGAAATATGTAAAAGATGGCGTTTGTCATAGCCTCATCCTATGGCAAATCGTTTCAAGGCATCGATGAACCGCGTGGCAAAGGTGCTTGGGGTCACACGCTGGTGGGTCAAATAACCAATCTCCATATAGTCATCCACCTCTAAGGGAATGGCAACGATGTTTCTGCCATGGAGCTTTTCGTTAATGATGCCACTCGAATAGGTATAGCCGTCCATCCCAATGAGCAGATTGAAAAGGGTGGCACGGTCACACACCATGATATCCTTATCGCTTGGGCGGGTGCTTTGAATTTCCTCAGCAAAATAAAAGGCATTGTGCTCACCTTGTTCGTAGGACAAGCGCGGATACGGCGCCAAATCCCCCAAGGTGACCTTCTTTTTTTCCGCTAACGGATGGTTCTTCCCTACAAAAATGTGCGGCTCGGCAATAAACAAGCGCGTAAACTCCAACTCATGCTCGCGAAAGGCCTTGCGCAATACGGCTTCATTGAACTTGTTCAAAAACAAAATCCCAACCTCACTCTTGAGCTTGGCCACATCTTCAATAATCTCATAGGTCTTTGTTTCACGCAGACGAAAATCGTATTCATCGCCGCCACATTCTTCCAAAAGCGCCAAAAACGCTTCCACCGCAAAAGAATAGTGCTGAGTGGACACGCAAAATTTGCGACGCCCCGGTTTGTCGCCGGAGTAGCGTTCCTCAATAAGATTGGTCTGGATGATGACCTGTCTGGCATAGCTCAAAAATTCTTCGCCGTCCGCGGTCAGCACCACACCCTTGTTGGTACGCTTAAAAATAGTGATGCCTAGCTCCGTTTCCAACTCCTTAATGGCGGCAGTCAGGCTCGGTTGGGCCAAATATAATTTTTCCGCGGCCTTGCTGATGGTGCCACAGCTCACCACCTCCACCACGTATTTCAATTGACTGAGTGTCATAATCTCTCCCACCTTTACGAATTCCTCTACCGCTTATTTTATCACACTTTCAAAATCATTCGCACATAAAAACGCCCGCCGAATCCACGGCGGGCGTTTTGCTGCCTTCAAAATAAAATGCGAGATATATTCATAGGCTAACAAGCCCTCGGCAATCACGCAAGCCTACAGGCTTTGTTGCCATCATCTGCTTAAAATCGCAACAGGTTCAAACCAATTTCCTCATCAAAGGCACGATCTACCGTCCCATCGATGATGGTAAGTACCATTTCACAGGTGGCGCTGACATGAGCGCGGTTGAGATGACCGCCAACCACTTCGCCACGTTCGTTGGCCGCGCTCATATGAAGGTGTGTATAAACGGCACCGTTCATCGTATTGATGGTCCCTGTCAAAGAAACAATTTCATAGCATCCCTTAAACTGATTTGCCAGGTAGTTTTTTTCGCGGGTCTTAAACGCACCAACGGTAAAATCATCTACCGCCCCCAACGCTTGCACGCTTGCGAGCTTGATATTCTCCTTTAAGGCAATGGCCTTCACTTGCTCGAGAATCTCTTCGTTTTTGTCTATTCTTGCCACGATGGTGTTATCACATCTTTTGTAGTCCATGTCATCACCACTTTCTATTCATTTGCCCCTTAACAGACGCACCCTTTTTAGGATTAGTTGCCCCACACCTCGTCGGCAATTTCCTTAACCAAGGCCAGCTTTGCCCATTGTTCTTCTTCGCTGAGCTTATTACCGATTTCACAGGAAGCAAAGCCGCATTGCGGACTCAAAGAAAGACGCTCTAACGGCAGATATCGTTCCGCTTCGTGAATACGCGCAATCACATCCGCCTTATCCTCCAATTGTGGATTTTTGGTTGTCACCAACCCCAAAACAACCTTCTTATCGCCACTGATTTTGGCAAGGGGTTCAAACCCACCGGAACGCTCATCGTCAAATTCGAGATAATAAGTATCAACATTTTCATCGCCAAAAAGCACATCCGCCACTGGATCATACGCGCCGCTATTGGCATAAGTAGAATGGAAATTTCCGCGACAAACGTGGGTATTGATGGTCAGGCCTTTTGGTGCGCCATCGATGACGCGGTTGTTGAGGTCCTTTTGTACCTCTTGAATATCCACCAAGCCGTCTATATCGGTGCCAAACAAGGTTGGTGCACTCTTGTCGGCAAGCATCCCCCAGGTGCAATCGTCAAATTGTACCACACGGCAACCTGCATCATAGAGCTGGCGCAATACAGTGATATACACCGCTGCCAAGTCATCACAAAGGGGCTCGAGGTCGATGTAATAATTTTCAGTGACCGCACGTGCAAAAGGCATCCAAAATTGAGCCAAAGTTTGTGCCGGTGCCGGAATGGTTTGCTTTGCAAGAGTGTTGTCATCCGTCAAAGCCTGCACAAAACGAAAATGTTCAACAAAAGGATGCTCACCGGAAAGACCAATTTTGCCGCTTAAGAAGGTATCGTCAATCATCGCTGCTTCGCCATGAAACGGCAGACCGGTTTCGGTTTTCTTGTGTTCTACGCCATCAAATCCCCACATAAAGTCCAAATGCCAGGTTGAGCGACGAAATTCACCATCCGTCAGCACTTGATAGCCGGCCTGCTTTTGCTTATTGACCAAGTCAATAATGGCAGCATCTTCTACCGCCTTTAATGCTTCTGCATCAATACGACCGGCTTCAAAGTCGGCACGCGCTTGTTTCAATGCTGTCGGACGCAAAAAGCTGCCAACAGTTTCATAATGTGTATCAATTGTTTTTGTCATGGTTGTTGCCTCTTTCCACTACCTAGTAAGATAGTAGGTTTAGTATAAAAACAAACCCCTTCTTTTTCAATAAAAATCACACACATCTGTTATAGGAATTAGCTATGGTAAACCCGCCTGATATATAACACATTTTCTAATATGTCTTCTATCCATTGCCGAAGTGAAAGCAGATATTTATAATAAAAGCATACCCCTGTTAGAATGGAGGAATCCGTCATGAACTACGCATTGATTCATGCAAACATCTTGACCGGGCAATTGGATGCACACGGCAAGATGCCCATTATAAAAAATGCAACAATGCTCATTGAAAACGATATGATCACTGCCATCTATGAAGATAAACTGCCCAGCGACATCCTCACCCTCAAGGATTTCAGCATCATCGATCTTGAAGGACGGTTTCTTTTGCCGGGGCTGATCAATGCCCACGCTCATTTTGTGCCGGCAATGCCTGTAAAAAAATCCAAGCCAAGCAAAAAGTCCACGTCTGCCAAGGAAGCCAAGGCGATAGACATGATGGCATTAAAAGAAAAAATTGCCAACGCTCCCTTTGCCGGCCTGCTCATTTATCTCATCCAACGTCGCGTGGCACGCGACACCGTTTGCGCCGGCGTCACCACCATCCGTACCGTCGGCGGGCTGAACGATGTGGATGCCCGTTACCGCAATCGTGTTGAACGCAGAAGGGCCATCGGTCCGCGCATGCTCGTCGCAAACACCGCCGTTTCCGTGCCGGGTGGGCACATGGCAGGGGTGCTGGCAACAGAAGCCACCTCCCCAGAAGACGCCATCCGTGATGTGCATGCCATTTCCGACACCAAACCGGACCTGATCAAGCTCATGGTCACCGGCGGTGTATTGGATGCCTCCGAAAGTGGCGAGCCGGGCGTGCTAAAAATGGACCCTGCCATCGTCAAGGCCGCCTGTGACACCGCTCATGCCTTGGGCTATCCGGTGGCTGCTCACACAGAAAGTCCGGAAGGGGTCAAGGTCGCCCTCCAAGGCGGTGTAGACACCATTGAGCACGGCGCGCTGCCGAATGAAGAAATGCTCTCTCTCTTTAAAGCCCACGGTGCCAGCGATATTTGCACCCTTTCTCCGGCGCTGCCTTATGTCTACATGGACCCTAAGGAAACGGGCTTGGGTGAGCTCGGACGCAAAAACGGCGCCATTGTCTTTCACGGCATTGTGGAATGTGCCAAGGCTTGCCTCAAGGAAGGGATTCCGGTGGGACTCGGCACCGATACCGGCTGCCCATTTGTAGCGCCGTACGACATGTGGCGTGAGGTCTACTATTTTGCCAAATTCTGCGACGTGACACCGGCCTTCGCCCTACACACCGCCACCAAAATCAATGCCGATATTTTGGGCATCGGCACCATTACAGGTACCATCGAAGCAGGCAAGCATGCAGACTTTATCGTTTGCGACACCAACCCGCTTTATGACCTCACGACCCTTCGCCAACCAACTATGGTTTGTGCCAACGGTCGCCTCATCACAAAACCAAAGGTGCACCGCATCAAAAGCATCGACCGTGCCCTGGATGCCCTTCTTCCTCGTCTTTAAACACAAAAATTGCCTCAAGCCACTGCTTGAGGCAATTTTTTTATCTTATTCATAGCGGGTCGGTGCACAAGGAATCACGATCATCCCGACAATATACGCAGGAATCCCTGCGCCACCGGTAGCAAAGGTCAAAAAGACCCAGCCCAAGCGCACCAGCGTCGGGTCGACATCAAAATACTCCGCCAGCCCACCACAGACACCGTTAATCATCTTTTCCGTGTTACTTTTGTAGAGTCTTTTTTTCATTGCGCCCCACGCTCCTTTACACATACCTATGCTTGCTTCATAAATTCTCGAATCAAATGCCCATCCATATAGCCCTTCAAGTATAGCTTCTCAAGGGAATCCTTTTCACGCTTCAAGGTATCCACCCCACAGGTGTCATCCGGCGCCACAATGAGCACCTTGCCTTCTTCTTGGTACATCTTTGCCAACGCCACCCCGGCATTGTATTTTTCCACACGATGACGCACCGCCTCTGCCAAGACCGGCATGCTACGTTGCAAACGCAATGCCAACGCATCCTCCGGCAACGGATTGAGCAAAACATCTGCCGGACGGGTGAGCACCAATACCACCTTGTCACAGCCACATTCAAAGGCCTTCGCAATCGGTACCGGATCACTGATTGCCCCGTCAAAATAGGTCACGCCGTTTAAGGTACAAGGGCTGCATACATAAGGAATAGACCCCGAAGCGCGACAGATTTCATAATCGTTTTGGTGAATATCTCGCTTATCAAAATAACGTGGCTCTCCGGTGGCACCGTTGGTCGCCACCACAATCACTTCCATTGGATTGTCACGCAAGGCCGGATAATTGAGCGGACATTCCCCATCTTCATTGCTAAGCGTGCTACTCACATACTCCATATCCACCAAAGCTCTTTTTTCAAGGAGATTTTGAACGCCGATGTACTCTTTTCGAAGGGCGTATTCCGTATAAAACTTGCGGTCACGTTCTCGTTGCCCTGCGGCAAAGGCCACCATATTGGCACTACCCGCACTAATGCCAATCCCCACATCAAAGGTCAACTCGTGGTCCAAACAATAGTCAAACACCCCCGCTGCATACACGCCGCGGAAGCCGCCCCCTACATCAATAATACCTGTCTTCATTCCTTTTCACCGGGGAATCCCCCTCTTCCTTTCTAAACAAAACTCACTTATGTTCATTGTACCACACACAGTTTCCCACGCAACGTGTAGACCGCATTGTTACAAACTCAAAGAAAATGCGTCCCCTCAGACGCGCCCCTTTAACAGCCAAAAGCCATGTCACGCTGACATGGCTTTTGGCTGAGTGTGTGTATGTCTTTCAAGAAAAATGTCACTAAGAGTATGTGTCTTTACGAAACGACGGCCACCGGGAAATTGTCCGTCCTCACGTTTGGAGATGGATGACATCGGCCCACGAAAAATCGCACCGTCTGTGCCACTTTCGCCTTTTCAGTTTCGCTTGTCGTCCACCATAACAAGCGCCCTTCAAAGAAGCCTGAGGTTATCCTACCACCAACCGCCCATCCTTGCGTCCCAAATACTATTTTTTCTTGTAATATATTTTGGAACGCAGTTTTTCCCAGTCTTTACTCATTTTTTGATTGCAAACGAGAAAAATATGCACTAAAATATCGGTAATTAACCGACCATAACCCTCTCGGCATAAAGAAAAGAAGGAATTTGCATGTTAGACAATTTTTTAGAAGCCAATTTACAGCACAAGCTCAAGCTCCTCTCCGTACTCCATACCAATCGTGTGATTGACCAACATGCCTTAGAGCACATCTTGGACCTTGGACCGACCGCGACTCGTACCCTCATTGAAGAAATCAACGATGCCACCCAAGGCATGGCAAGCATCCACACCACACCGGACACTGTCACCCTTTACACCGAAGAGGGCGTCTACTTCTTCCATCTCTTCCGCGCCATCTGCAAACAATCGAGCGTGCTCCGCTGCCTACGCTTTTTGCTTTTGAACGACAACCATCGTCCCTTCTCGCGCTTTATCGAAGACGCCTACCTCACAAAATCCAGCGCCTACCGCGCCCGCCAAGCCTGTGTGGACTACCTCCACTGCATCGGGCTTGAAATTGAAAACAATGGCGTCATCGGGCGTGAATATCGCATTCGTTTTTTGATGGGGCTTTTACACTACAAATACGGCATCGATTGCTACGACATCACCGCCGAGGATCTGCGCATCGTGCGCCGCTTCATCCTTGCCACCAATCACGTTGTCGATGCAGAATACCTCGAACAAACAGAAAACGAATACGGCTACTTTGAATACCTTCTCACCCTCGCATGGAAACGCAAGGACCATCCCCTGTCTCCGGTGCTCTCCGACCAACTTGATGCCCTCAAAGAACTCTTTCTCTTTGACGCTATCAAAGACGCCGTGCAACAACACCTCACCCCTGCCCTCTCCTGCCAATTGAACGCCCTCGACTTGGATTACATCTATCTTGTATTTTGCTGCACCAACAATTGCCTCTTCCAAGACCGCTGGGACGACGATGCCACCAAGGCCGTCACTGACATCGTCTTTGCCGACCCTGCCTTTTCCGACCTTCTCCGTCGCATCGGCGACCGCTTTGGCAAGGAAGTGGCAGAATCCCACGCCCTCCGCGTCGCCTTGGTCTACTTCTACAAAAAATGCCTGCTTGAGCTGCAATGCATCATTCCCGACAAAAACTTCTTTGTCGATACCCCACAACAGCCCCTGAGCAAGGCCTTTTTACAATACCTCACCGACTTCTTGAACGATTGGCGCGAAGCCAACCACATCCAATACCGCCTCGACAGCAACCACCTCATCTTCCTCTCCTTACAAATCGAGTACATTCTCAGACAAACCCTACCACCGGTGCCGGTCTACATCCTCTCTGACCTCTTTGTCGATTTGGACGTTCTCGCGCTACACCTGAGTCGCCAAGTCTCTGACAAACGCATCGACATCCACACCTTCCTCTTAAACGGCGAAGACCATCGCACCCTCACCACCCTCGAAAATTGCGTCGTCATCGCCCACAAAAAATTTGAAGGCATCCTCACCCGCATGGGCATTGCAGCCCACAACACCCTCATTCCAATCACTGCCGAACTCAACAACGACGAACGCGCCGCCATCCACCTCGCCATCAACCACTACGACAACGCCCATTTTGCCACACTGATTCAATCTCCGAAATAATAAACACAACAACCCCGCTCCATCGAATATAATCGATAGGGCGAGGTTGTTAATTTTTTAGCGACCACTTCTACTATGAGTCATCGAAAGGAATATCATATCTACTATCTAGATTGTTTAAAAAGCCATTCCATGGCATCCACACAATTATACGCATAATCAAAAGATGCCATATGGTAAGAACCATTATTTCCACCACCTGCGTCAGCCTCTATGGATCCACATGCCCAAGAAACAAAATACTGCTTTTCATCGTCACTAAATAACGACTGTGCCGCATCGGACAACTCATCTATCGTCCAATTGCCATCCCATTGGGCATAGGTGTACGCCTCAGATTGAGAATCAAACATTGCCATCACTTCTTGAGCACCGCTCCATGCACTTTGATCGTCTTCCGCCGCAAAGTATATAAACGGTTGATTCACCAATCCTTCTAACGCTTGAACATCCCATTGGCCATCTACTAACATACAAGCAGCATAAAGATCCGGATATTCCGACGCAAGAAGCATCGTTGTCATACATCCCATGGATTGACCCGTCCCATAAATACGATTGGTATCTACCGCATATTCACTGCTCATATAATCAATATAACGCTTTGTCAGCTCAACATACTCTGTCGTTGTATGGCCGCTATGGTCATCAAGAATTGTTTCCGGATAAGTTGGTACCGCAACAATGGTTGGATATGCAGATTGCCATTCTTCAGTTGCCCAAACCAAAGCCCCGCGTCCCTGTGTCAATGAAACAGTAGCCTCTTTTCCGGTACAACTTGAATCTGCAATGAATACAACCATCGGGTAAGACTTCGACGCATCATAATCTTTCGGCAAATACAAATTATAGGTAATTGCAAGTCCTGTTTCTGAATCGGTATAGGTTTCTTGGGTAAATTGACTTGGATAAGTAGCAACCAGTGCTTCTTCATCCTCTGCCAAAGTCTTGGATACGTCTGTTTGAACCACCTCTGTCGGTTGATCAACACTTATCGTTTCCTCAGTATTATCTTCCGTTACCACATTTCCACAGGCAGTAAATATACCTATCAAAACAGCAATGCAAAGGATGGTCAATTTTGTCTTAAACATATTTTTTCCTCCATTGTTCAAATTTGGAGCTTTTTATACTGCGAACTACCATCCGCAAATTCTTGATATACTATTCAATTTACACATCTATCCTTAAATATACCTGAAAAAAGCCGTTGCTTCATCGATATACCCTCGATAAAATAACGGCTTCATATTTATTTGGCAAATACACTCCTATATATAGCATCATTATTCAAGCATAGAAAGCTCACATTAACACTCAATAGCCACCTTAATCACACCATCGCGCTTGTTTTCAAAAAGATCATAGGCCTCTGCAATCT
>Glacier_p2__coassemble_1883_pt1 | contig 13607 bp, 10 predicted proteins | sample Glacier_p2__metabat2_high_PE_021 | metagenome-assembled genome bin Glacier_p2 | reverse complement strand
GTATTAAGGGTTTCCAAATCAACATTCAGCAAAACAGCCATTTGATCAATAAAAGCACCTGTACCGCCGGCGCACGAACCATTCATACGTACTTCAGACCCGCCGGTAAAGAAAAGAATTTTAGCATCTTCACCACCAAGTTCAATAGCCACATCAATATCATCATGTAAATCCGTTACAGCGATTTGCGAAGCGACTACTTCTTGAATAAACGGAATATTATAGGTCTCCGATAGGCCAATCCCTGCGGAGCCGGTGACCGCTAAGTGAACATCCTTGTCGTCACAAGATTCAAGGCATTCTTGAATCTCCTTCACAAATTGCATCGCTACTTCTTTAATATTGGAACGATGGCGTCGATAGTCCTTATACAGGATATGTTGATTTTGATCTAAAACAACACATTTCATGGTTGTAGATCCTACATCCAAACCAATTCGAATCAATGCGATGCCCTCCTACTCTTGAGATAAAAAACTATTTTATATTATACAATAAAACGCATCACTTTGTGAACTTTTCTTTCATATTTAATAGTCACGCGCTGATAAAAATTTCCGCAAGATATTTATCCTATTTATTATAAAATCTATATTTTTTGAAAACAACATACAGACAGGATATGATTGTCCAAATTACGAACCTTTTCATGCATGTCACCTCGATAAAAAAGAAAGCATCTCTTTTGTCGAGGGACTAACCGAAGTCGCATCATAAAAAAACTCAACCCTTCTGCTGAACAACAAATCCTTCTGTTTTTATTTTTACAGATAATTTATTTGGAAGGTATTGCGTTTGAATACTTTTTGAACAAAAATATAATAATTATCTATTTAAATACATTCGTATAAATGTGAAGTTGAGAAAACATTATTTATATAGAAAAAAGCAGCTAATCGAATGATTAGCTGCTTTGATTTTTATGGCAGTAAAATTAACTCACAAGTACATTCTTGATATTTTTCCTGCGCTTTTGAATTAACCAACTCCAATGCCTTGGATAAATCCTGAACCTTCAGTGTTTCTGACTCAATCCTAAAATACACAGCCACCCATAGGTGTCGTCCTGTTTTGGTCACATCAAAAAACACCGGTAAAAAATGATATTTTTCCAACACCGGCATACAAAGCGCTTTCATTTCATCCATAAAAGGCTTGTCCGGAGAGAATAGAAATACATCTTTTATTGCGCGCCACAAAATCTTGATACTTTCCGGAAGCATAAAGACCATGACTACCACGGCAACAATTTGGTCAAAATACGGAGAAATAAAGCCCAATCTGGTATTTTCAAGATAAAGCGATACAAAAAATGCAAGGGCCATTCCCAAGCTATAGACAATATCCAGCTTCCAACCAAGCAATTCCGCTTCAATAGTAGGCGAAGATAAATTGCGATTCAACCGCTTCATAACTAAGAAAATCGCAACACTTGCGATCCCTAAGCAACATTGAAAGATAGAAATCTGCGCATTATTTACAGGATTCCCACCGGATAACGCTGAATCCAGCACTTCCGCCGATACCCCAAGGGTAACAGAAAGCATCATAACGCCCTTGATAATCACAAAAATTGACTCAATTTGAAAATACCCATAGGGATGTTTTTCCGACACCGGCTTATGAAACAATGGTGTAAGAAACAACAGTAATGCAATAAACACAAGCTCTGATGCATCATAAACAGCATCAGTCAATGCAGATTGAGAATGACTATAGATGGCAAAAATAAATTCCACAATAGCAAACAATAGTCCCGAGAAAAAGGACATCAACAAAATCTGCTTTTCTCTTTTTTCGGTTATCATTGTACACCTCTTCGAAATATCTTCTACAATATCCGATATATTCTTACGCAATCAAAATATCATCTCATTTCTAAAAGGTATGATTACCATTATAAATAAATATCCCCTCATTGCATAGTATAAGTGTTATGATTTTCCTTTTTCTATATGATTGCACCTCAACATTATTTTCGCTGTAAACACCCCATTTTGATATGAAAAATCACTCACTCCGCCATTTTTTTCTGCCAATCGACGCACAGATTGTATTCCTCTACCATTTCCCTTTCTTTTTGTAGACAGGAATTTTCCATTATTTTCTTCTACATCAACACTAGAGAAATTTTCTATCTGGAGCAAAATAAATCGATTCAAATGATTCCATAACGCTACATCAATCCAACGCAACTTCGGCTCTGACATTAAACTGGCTTCAAATGCATTTTCTAATAAATTTGCTAAGATCAAACATAAATCCATCTCGTCTACAGAAAGCGACGCCGTCGGAAGGTCTACAGAGACGTGAATCGGAATCTCTTCCTGTCTTGCTAACGCACAATAATGACTTAACACGCTATCTACAGCTCGATTTTTACAAAAAGATTGTTCTAAGATTGGCATACGACCAATAGCCGTCGATAAATAAACCTTAATCCCCTCTATATCATCATTCTCTGCCATGGTATAAAGCTGATTAAAATGATGTCTCATATCATGTCTAGCTAATTTCGCCTCTTCTATCGCCTCACAAAGGTTGTCATATTTTTCTTGTTGCCAGGAAAGCATGTGATTTTCATATTGCAACTTGGCATTTCTATTTAAATAATTTGCCATCATTAGAAACAACGAATAAAACACCAATAAGAAAATTAGTAACAAAATGCTAATAAGAAAATACCCTTGTAATACGCGCCCAGTATATAACGTCGTTGGATACGTTGGCACCATGAATATATTTAGAGCAATAATGACCGTAGGCAAAATCCAAAACACATACCAAGTTTGTGCAAAATGCCGATCTTCAATCATTCTTCTAGCCACAGTAGCCCCTGGATAATACGCCAACAATAAACAAAGCCAACAACATGCATTGTATATCAATCCAGCTTCTAACGAAAACCATATCTCCGGTTCTATCCCGACAATAGGCTCAACAAAAAATGCATTAAAAGCGCGAGAAAAGCTGTTAAGGCTTGCAAAAATAGCCACTATCGATAATGCAATACTAACCGTTTTCCATAAGGATACATTAAAAGAGCAACAATATAGCGTCATCACAATTGTCAACACGCAAAGTAAAGGAACGGTTGTCGTTATATTCAATACGTATGATAACAAACCGCCAAGAATACAAAGAAAGAGCAACAACGACATTAGCGTAACAACAAAAGGTTTGATTGGATATTTTAAAGATCCTTTCACCGGAGCAATAGCTAACATAGCACCCGGTATAACAACCAAAAGTTGTAAAATCGGACGCAATACCTCAATCATTACTACCGCCTCCTTTGATGTAATAAATATATCATCAACGTTTGGTGAGCTTCTTTAGCCAAATCTCTATTGACCAACACTTTACTTCCTTCATCCATAATAAAAAAACGCTCCTCAAAGTCACAGGCATGCTCTAAATTTACAATAACGCCGCGACTACATATAAAAAAACGCGAATCCTCTTGTAGCGGAACCACAAATTGTCGAAAAGACTGTCGTGTTGTAAATACTTTCTGTGCTGTCGTATAGATATAAATACGATGAGAAAAATGCTCCGCATAAACAATATCGCTGTAATACAAACGAATATCCTCTCCTCTTGATTTAATCTCAATATATTGATCATTATTCGGCAATCGTTCCAATATTTCCGTCAATAATCTTTCCAGTTCAACGCTAGAGAAAGGTTTAACTAAATAGTGCATCGCACGAACCTTAAAACCATCCAAAGCATAATCCGGTGACGTCGTAACAAATACAAGTATACAATTCTCATCGAACTGACGAAGCATCCGCGCTGCCTCCATGCCATCAATACCGTCCAAATAAATATCCAAAAAAACCACTGTAAAACCTTCCTTCTGTGCATCCAGAAGAAATGTCTCACCATTACAATATTCGTAAAAATCCACTCTCACACGACATTGCTCTAAATACGAAGCAATATACCCTCGCAACACGCTTCGCTCTTCTACAATGTCATCAACAATTGCAATTTTCATATTTTCGCCCTCTTTATGGTTATTGATTATAATTTTATCATATATTCAGCGCCAATACCATTATGCATTCTCTACATTATATGCCATTTTTTTACATTTCATGCCATCTTCCTTGAACGCCGGCGTTAATAACATATAATGTGGTTAACTTCAAATATATCTATTGGAAAGTTCAATAAAATCCCTAGCGATGTATTTAAGCCCCCTCATTCTCCAACGGAGGTAATGTTTATGAAACAAAGAACAAAGATTGCCCTTTCCGGTGCTCTGTTATTGGTAACAGGAATTGCCGGAATCACTTACTTCTCGCAAAATACTAATACCGATTATGACGCCACGACCACTTCAGTACTGCCCATTAAGGTACTCACCGCAAAATCGTTGGAAACAAATCCTTACATGGCCACTAGCGATGTCAACATTCATCACGATTGCTACAACACGGATAGCACCGATTCCATCTTGCCTCTAGGCATCTATCCTGAAATCAATGTATCCTATGAAACTACGAATACCAATGCCTCTCCGGCTATTTTCTTCGATTCATACGGCCATGCCGTAGCCCCCTTGCGCGGTGGGATTGCTATTCGAGATGTAAATGCTAAGGAAACGGAAACACTTGGATATTTCTCACCTACCATACATGACAATGGTAACTATGTAGTTCAGAGTTCTTACTCATTCATCGATGATCATAATCGTATTATCTGTCCAACCAGTAATAATCACGTTATTATGTTACAAACCACAGATAACAGCGGAAAAATCCTTCCTGAATTCAAAAAAGTCTTAGACATCGATATCACAGCCACAGCTGAGGCAAAATTAAATAAATCACTAGACCAAAATTTACTTTCTATCGTATTTGATTATCAAGGCAATTTATGGTTCGCTACCGGCGGTTTCCGGATTTATCCAGATCGGAAACAACAAGGTGCGGTCGGTTATATTAGTCGCAGTGCCATTGATGCCATTCTAAACGGAGATTCCCCAAACTTATCTGATGAAATATTCATCTACGAATTGCCTCCCGGAGAAGGTACTGAAAATGGTATTGCCTCTTGTAAAAAAGGCGCTGTCGTTTTAACCAATCAAAATTGCTATCTGCTTACAGCAGAAAATCGCGTCAACGTTGCGTGGTGCACGCCTTATCAAAGTATAGGTGCTAAAGATAGCCATACAGGAGATGACACCACCGGCGGTGGCCTTGCATGGGGAAGTGGTTGTTCCCCATCACTATCACCGAACCTCGTCATGTTTACCGACAATCAGAATCCTGTGAATCTCCTTGCTTTAGATATTGAAACAGGAAAAGTTGTAGCCAGCCATCCAGTACTAGATGAATTACCTAAAGGGACGCAAGTTTCTATAGAAAATTCTGCTATTGTTTACGATCATGGAGACGGAACGGTAAGCACCGTTGTATGTAACTGGTTTGGTGCCGGTAGTGCAAATTTGGCAAATTCTGACAGCGATTCTTCCATCCAAAGCTACGAAAATATCTATGACGTCAACTGGATTTCTAAAGGCAATGAGATGATTTCTCCTGGTATTGAACGTATTGATACCATCAAAAAAAATGACGGCTATGAAATGAAAAGCATTTGGTGTCGTGAAGATTTGCGAGATACCTCTATGATGAAACTATCCACAGCCACCGGCTACATTTACGGCTACGTTCAAGATTTAGAAAGCGGCATGTGGCAGTACATCATCTTAGATTTTGAAACAGGCGAAACCGTTTTCACCATGGATGTATCCAACCAGGCCGGTTACAATAATATGGCCATTGGCATGTATGCCGGCGATAGTGGCAATGCCTTATATTGTCCAACCGGCACTTTAGAGCTGCTTCGATTACAAGATCGATTTGTCTACCTACCTGACGCCCCTTACAAAGGGGTAAATCTTGATGACACATCACGCAAACAACTCAGTGACACTCAATTCAAAAAAGCAGGCGGCAAAGGCACTGTCATCAGTTGGATTCATTCCGCAGAAATTACCAATATTCAATCCACCACCACCGTGGCTTTTCGAATGAATGGACTTTCTGGCCAAACCGACGACCTCAGCCTTTACGCTTATGGGAAAGACGGACATCTTATTAAAGTACCAAGCAAGTATTGGCATATTCAAGATGAACAAGGTGCTGCACCATCTACTTTAGAAGATTCAACCCTCTATGAAATTCATCTCTCAATTACAGACAACGGCGATTATGACTTAAATCAAAAAGAAAAAACATTAAAAACATCCGTCGTCCTCGCTCGTTAAAAAATCATCACTATCATACAAATAAGGCTGTCACATCTTCCACAAGAATGTGACAGCCTTATTATTTGGTATTTATTTATTATTCCGTACGCAGTACTAATTATGAATACTTGTCAGTGCTGTTAATGTTTCGTCCATATTTCTTTTGTGCCAATTTGAAAAATCCAAACCACCGTAAGCAAGCACTGCAGTAGAACGAAAATCGCTCAATTCTTTTTGCTGTGCGGTTAAATTCAAAACACCGTTGTCCGTTGTTACTGTAATAATGTAGTTCAAAAAATCCTCTTTCAACGTAACAGATTGAATCTTTGAATATGGAATGGCCAATGAAACTTCACTTTTCAATCCCGCAGTTATTGTATTAAACGGAACAAACACGATTTCATTTTTACATAGATGTAAAACATAATATTCCATACTAAAAAATTTAGCAATCTTCGCACTTAAATTTTCTTGTGCATATTTAACAATAATGCCTTTGCCTTCGATTGGCTCATAACCGGCCTCTTGGATAATCGTGAGCACTCTCTTTTGACTTGCCATAAAAATCCTCCTAAAATATGATAAAACCATTATATATATAGCCAAATAAGCAAGCCAATAATTTACCATATCTTATTTTCAAATAATCACATCATGCCAAAATAAAAACTGTGCGTATGACGTCTACGCACAGTTTTTTCATTACAACTCATTAATCGTTTCAGTAATTGGGTTATTCCAAATACGGCGGACCGGTCCGTAAACGGCAACCACCGTGGTAAAAACAATCAACGCAAGAATAACGATTAGAGGGATTATCGGCAATTGCCATGCGTCTCCCCAATAATCTGTAATCGCAAGATGATAAAACTCATAGTGAAGTGGCAAACCAGCCGCACAGCCAACCAGGCAACCCGAGGCCCCATAAGTAGCAGCTTCCGAGGCAATCATACGAGTGAATTGGCTTTTATCCATCCCAATGGCACGCATCGCACCATATTCTTTGATGCGGGCAGACACACTCATTGAAATACTGTTCATCACATGAACAATGGTAATCGTTGCAACAATTGCCAAGAAACTATAGACCACGAAAGAAAATGCCCAGTAAGTTGCTGTGATATCCCGATTATTCTCTCGCCGATCCGATAAGCTGGTATCGCTGTCAATCATTCCGCGAAGTGCAGACAGTGCACCATCATTAAAGGCGTCGTTTACCTGTAAGTCAATCACCGCATAACCTTGATTACCGAACAGTTTTTCAAAAGTGGCCTCATTACAAATCACCATCGGTGTCTCGTTGCTTTCAAAGGGACTATCGGATAAAATACACCCAACTGTGACCTTCTGGCCGTTAATCGTTAGCGTATCACCCACGTTGAGTTTGGATTCAGACTTCTTGGCATGAACCGTCATAACAACGTCCTTCTCGTGTTCGATGGCATGGATATCACCTTCCACCACATCCGCTTCTGCCCATCCCAGCTGTAAATCATCGTATGAAATGACATCAACATTTGAAGCCTTTGAATGATTTTGTACAGTAACATTACCAACAAATTTTCTTCCAAAAACATGCTCAACGCCAGAAAGCGTTTGGATTTTTTCAATCAATTCTGCATCAAGGGTATTATTGCGCTCATTTTGCAACAATGAAATATCTGGTGCATAGGGTCGCAGCGGTGTTAATGCATGCTGCACAAATGACACCGGCACAGAAAAACTCAAAAACAAGACAATCGATAACGCAAAGGAAACAGTCATAAGTAACCATGTTTTTTTAGCGCCCATTGCATGGCTTCGCCCCAAACTCAATGCAATATTTGTGCTAAAGCCTTGGACACGCTGCTTATGGTTACCCACCTGACGTACATTACCACTGACTGCCGCAATAGGAGATACCCTCGCCGCACGCTTGGCCGGTGTACGGGCCGCCAATAATACTGCAAGCATGCCCGTGATTATGCCAAATATAATGCCCACAGCACTAATGCCAAACACAGGAATCATTGCAAACTCGCCACCAACCACATAATGTAAAATGGCACATAATCCCCATGTCCCCACAATCCCTAAGGAAACACCTGTCGGTAGTGCAACCTTGCACCAATTGAGCGCCTCCATACGAACCAAGCGCATAACCTGCTTTTGGCTGGCTCCGATACAGCGAAGCATCCCGAAAAATTGTGTACGCTGTGCGACATTGCTATTAATACTGCTGGCAATCATTAGTATACCTGCAAAAAGAACCAGGAGAAACAACATGCCAGCCACCATATATAGCTGCATAATAAATGAATTACTGCTCTGACCAACAACGCCTAATAATGCAGTATTCTCGGAAACTTGTTCATCAGAAAAATGGTAGGTCTGTTTTAGCGTGTTAATGCTATCTCTTAAATTAAAAGACTCCTTAAATTGAATATATAACTCCGGCTCCTTACTAGAAAACTGCGCCTTAAAGGTTTCATACGGAATCATTCCCACTATCGCATCATATTCTCTCGCAGAATTTAAGTTCATAAAACCTGAAACCGTATAACCCAATGCACCATTCGGTGTCTGAACCGTGATGGAATCGCCAACATTAACATCGGCAATCTCTGCTGCATTCTCAGAAAGCATAATATCGTTTCTTGCTCTAGGAACTTTGCCTTCTGTGATAGAAGAAAAATCATAAAAGATATCCGTTAAAAATGCTGCATCTGCTCCAGTAATAGATAATTTGTGCTTTGCAAAATAGTAATCTTCATTGATTTTATAATTTACAACATCGTAGCGTGAAACTGCGGCAACATCGTTCTGGGCTGCGATTTCTTGTGCCTGTTCCGGCGTAAAATCGTGTACTGTGACATGCCAATTTCCATGCTTAGAAATGGCACGTTCCTTTTCCATACGCACACCCATATCTGCCATAGAAAAAACCGATGTAACAAGAAACACTGCAATAACAATGCAAAGAATGGTCATGCGATTTTGGCGCCGTCTGATTTTGGCAGATAGTGTTATCAAGCTCAAGTAGCTTTTCATCCGTGGCACCTCCCAAAATCGGTCAGCACCCCATCCGTTACGCGTAATACACGATCCACACTCTGAGCTAGGCTACGATTGTGCGTAATCATGATAATTGTCTGTGCGTATTTTTTTGACGCCTCTTTTAAGAGCGTAATCACCTCACTACTATTTTTCGTATCAAGGTTTCCTGTTGGTTCGTCCGCCAATATAAGAGATGGTCTTGTTATTAAAGCTCGTCCCAGTGCCACTCTCTGCTGTTGCCCACCAGAAAGTTGGCCAGGCAAGTGATGCCGGCGTTCTTTCAAATTCAATACATCTAGCAGCTCTTCCAAATAAGACATATCCGGCTTTTGATAATCTAAAAGAAGCGGAAACACCATATTCTGCTCGACTGTTAATTCAGGAATCAAATTAAACGATTGAAATACAAAACCGATGTTTCTACGACGAAAGACCGTTAAATGTTTTTCGTCCATCGCATATATGTCTTTTCCATCAATCATCACTTTTCCTGCTGTCGGTTCATCCAAGCCACCAATCAGATTTAATAACGTTGTTTTACCAGACCCTGATTCGCCTATAACAGCTACAAATTCACCCTTTGGCACAGTAAAATTAACATTTTGAAGCGCCTTAACCGCAGCATTTCCGGACCCGTACGTTTTACTAAGACCTTCAACTACCAATAAATCCATTGTACAAACACCTCTTTCTAACTAATTTACAATAGAAAGAATAGCATTCGAATCCGACATTCCCCCTACAGGAATCCTACAATTCTGTAGGATTCAAGAAATTCACAGTAAAACAGGTTCCCTTGCCCAACTCGCTATCTACTTCAATAACGCCATGATGCGCTTCAACAATCGCTTTCACCAACGGCAATCCCAAACCAATACCTTGGTAATCTTTCGAATAACGACTCCGATAAAAACGTTTGAAAATATAATGAATGTCTTCCGGATGGATGCCACATCCGTTGTCACACACCCGAATTTGAACCAACGATGACTGAGCGCGCCAGTCAATTTGTACTGAATCTCCCGCAACAGTGTGGTCCAATGCATTTTTTACAAGATTATCAAATGCCTCTATAATCCAATCATGATTACATAATAACTGGATACGATTATCTCCCGACAGTAAAACAGTTTTACCTTCTTGCTGTGCACGATATTCAAAATGCTGCTTTACCTTTTCCATCAACGCAGCTACATTTTCTTCTCTTTTATCCATCATAATACTGCCGGCGTCTAATCTTGTGATTTTTAAAAGATTCTGAACCAAAGTATCCAGTCTGTCTAGTTCCAATTCTGATAAATGAACGAATTCTCGAATACTTTCTACCTCTGTTTCATCATGCAATATGCCATTATAAATATTTAAAGCAGCAAGCGGCGTCTTCAATTGATGAGAAATGTCAGAAATCGTATCTTTCAAGAATACTTTTTCTTGCAACTCACGCTCTTTCTGTGCATTCAAAGTTGCTGTAAGAGCATTGACAGTATCAAAAAGCTTATAGACAGCCCCTTCCTCATTACATTCAATTCTTTCATCCGTTTCTCCATCAATAAAATGCTGTACTTTTTCAGTAGCATTTATTAACAATTGACTTTGCTTGATAAAATAATGATATAGGTTCCACCAAACACCTGTCAGTAACAGCAAAAATATTATTAACAGCCAGTAAGAACATTGCCCCATCGATTTCCACAGCAACCACTCAACACCTATAAATCCTAATAAAAAAACAAGCAGACAGCCACTAAACACCGCTCTAATATCTTTATCAACTAAAATTCTTCCTATGCCCACAAACAATCACACCTGCCATTTATAGCCCATCCCTCGAACAGTTAAAATCTTCGAAGGCTTACTTGGGGTATCTTCAATTTTGAGTCTCAGACGACGAATATAGACCGTTAATGAGCGACTATCAATATAGTCACCCTCAACATCCCATAAAGCATTTAATATCCGTTCTTTACTTAAAACCATATTTGGATGCTTCATAAAATAACACAGCAATTTATACTCTGCTGCTGTCAAATCAATAGGTTCATCGTAATGATAGGCTTGACCCTCTAACAACCTTACTGTGATATTATTCGATATTAACACCGCATTCTGATCACTAAAATCCTGAGATCGTCGAATCAACGCCCTAACACGAGACATAAATACAGCCAATTTAAAGGGCTTTGTAATATAATCATCGCCCCCCATATCTAAGCCCATTATCATATTCATTTCCTCATCAGAAGCCGTTAAAAAAATAATCGGTACTTTTGAGGATTGTCTAACTTTTTGACATAATTCAAATCCTGTACCATCCGGCAATGAGACATCTAAAATTAACAAATCGAAGATATACTCTGTCCATAGTTGTTCAGCCTCAGCTAAAGTACGTGCAGTTTTTATTCGAAATCCCTCTCGTTTCAATGCAAAGGAAAGTCCCTGTATTAAACTTAAATCATCCTCTAATAAAAGAACATCATTCATAATATTCACATCCATAATTTTTACTCGGATTTTATTAGTTTGTACTAACACACCAATTCTGTATTAACTTACTATTTTTAACTAACCATAGTTTAACACATTTCTGTGAGCAGAAAAAACAGATATACCTTATAACTTCTCATAAACCATTTTCTATTCTAAAGATAGAATAATAGTTGCATTATTATATACCAAAAAAAGGTCTGCCATGAAAGCCTTCCATGACAGACCTTTTTTATACATACTAAGATCGCTTCACCATTTTATTAAAACCAAAATGATACCACAAAGGTAGAATCGTGCCTTTAAAAATGCAGCTTACAGTAAGAACCCACCAAATACCATTCAAGCCTAATGCAGTATGAGAAAGCAATAATGCAGCCGGAATTCTCAACGCATTAAAAGTAATTCCCACAATAGACGGCGGTACTGTTTTACCCAATCCTTGAAAAGCCCCTGTAGCAGCCCCTTCTAAACAAATAAACACTTCACTAATCCCGATAATCCTTAAGTAGTCAACTCCCATAGGGATAACATCCGGCTCGGAAATGAAAATACTAAAAAAGAATTTAGGAAATGTCATCAATAAAAATGTATTGAAAAGGCCCCAAATCCCCATAATCATTATGGCGGTTCTAAACCCTTTTCGAACACGTTCTATTTTTCCAGCTCCGTAGTTTTGGGCCACAAAAGAATTCACAGCCATTGCGAAGCCGCCACCCATCATCCATGAAATGGATTCTATTTGTCCCCCAACTTTTTGCACTGCTACAGCAGCGTCACCATAACCGGCAACAAATCGCGCAATCACCATAGAAATAGCAGAAAACAATACATCTTGAAGCGCTGAAGGCAAACCAATTTTAACGATTTCATTTAAATGCACTCGATTTGAACGACGAAGAAGGTGTAAATTTCTAAAAATGACAGGCTCATTCCAAATAGCCTTTAAATAAAGCAAAAATACGATCATTTGCGCAAATACTGTAGCCAATGCCGCACCGATTACTTCAAGACGAGGAAACGGGCCTAATCCAAAAATAAGAACCGGATCCAACACTAGATTTATAACCAATCCAACAGTCGTCACACGAAAAGTCGTTACTGTATTGCCCATTGCCGCCAAAATACCACCTATTACCTGGTCCAAGAAAAAGAAAATCAGTAATCCACCAGCTATGACCAAGTACCATCGTGCTTCAGCAATGACCTCCGGGCTATTTAGCTTAAAAAAAGAAATAAGCGGCTTGTTGAAAAGCGCACAAATCAATCCATATATAATTCCAAGAAACAAGCCCATCCTTAGTGCACAAGCTGCATACTCAGCAGCTTCTTTTTGTTGACCTGCACCTAATTTTTGACCAACAGTTACTTGGCCACCGATTCGTGGAACAGTAGTCACACCATTAGCCATCCACAAAAACATTCCGGCAGCCCCAACAGCCGCAACTGCTCCACTACCTAAACGACCAATCCAAATCATATCAACAAGATTATAGCCCATTTGTATTAGTGATGCACCCATAATAGGAAATGCCAAGCGTGACATAGAGCTTATAATCGAGCCATCCAACAGATTCACATTTTTGCTCACAATACCCTTCCTTCCACCGTTTTCCAATATTGTTTACTATACTCTTTATCTAAGATGACAACATTTACTATATAATATCTGTACATTAAAATCCAGAAATCGCATTACACATCATAGCATTCTAATAGAACAAAAAAGAAAAATACGCACAAAAAAAGAGACAAGATTAATCTTGTCTCTTACTCCCCGAACTGGGCTCGAACCAGTGACATCATGATTAACAGTCATGCGCTC
>Glacier_p2__coassemble_1873_pt1 | contig 13695 bp, 11 predicted proteins | sample Glacier_p2__metabat2_high_PE_021 | metagenome-assembled genome bin Glacier_p2 | reverse complement strand
CTGGATTTATTTCGCTTGGCTGTTTAATTTTCAAAGAACATCTTTGTTTGTTCGTCGCTCGCTCTCGCTGACGACCTCTTTATATTACCACGAGCAGTTCTTCGTGTCAACATCTTTTTTTAAGAATTTCATAATTCTTTTTTGATGTCACTCGACTCTCCGTCGCGATGTGATTATATTATCACTTTTGAAGTTACGATGCAAGCACTTTTTTTAGTTTTTTCGTGTTTTTTGTAAAGAATTCATGTACTATATATTCTGTATTTTTTCCCTTCTCTTTCATGTATTCTACACTTCTTTTGTATTCTAAACTTCTTTACTTCTATGATTTTCTTGCGTTTCATTGTCCAAGAAATTTGTTCTATTCAGATTATAGATTTTCATGCTTCTTAGATTTACAACTCACATAAAAAAGCTCGGACATTATATCCGAGCTTTTTGTGTGAGTTTTTCTACTTATGCCAAGACGCTTGCGCAACGTTCACACACATCCGGATGATTTGGATCTGCACCAACAGTTTCGGAATACTTCCAGCATCTTGCACACTTATGACCGCTTGCTGCATCAATCTTTACAGCTAGGTTTTCAAAGCCTTCTACCTTTTCAGCATCTTCAGGTGCATTTGCAAAGTCTTCTACAACGAACTGGCTCACAATAAAGAAGTCTTCAACAGCCATATCCATATTAGCTAAGGCTTCTTTTAAAGCACCTTGGTTGTCGCCAATATATACAGTTGCTTTTGCATCGATGGAATTACCAATCTTCTTATCTTTACGTGCGACTTCCAAAGATTTAGTTACTTCATTTCTGAGGCCCATAAGAGATTTCCACTTAAGATCTAATGCGCCATCCATTTCACCAATTTCAAATTCCGGCCAGTCACAGAGTTGTACAGATTCTGGTTTATTATCCATATCAATGTACTTAAATACTTCTTCACAAGTGAAGGAGAGGATTGGAGAAAGAATTTGGTCTAAGGCTAAACACATATCATACAATACGGTTTGACAGCTTCGTCTTGCATGATCATCAACTTTGTTTGAATACAGGGTATCTTTAATAATACTAAAGTACACTGCACTCAAGTCAATGTTGCAGAAGTTATGGATTGCACGATAAATTACGTGGAATTCATACGCATTATAGCTGTCTTTAGTCTTGTTAACAAGGTCTACAAAACGATACATCATCCAACGGTCCAATTCGGTCAATTCGTTAAATGGTACGCGGTCTTTTCTTACATCGAAATCATTAATACTTCCCAACATAAAGCGGAAGGTGTTACGGATTTTACGATAAGAATCTGATACTTGTTTAATGATCCCATCGCTAACAGAAACGTCGCCGCGATAGTCGGAGGACGCTACCCATAGACGCAAGATATCTGCACCTTGTTGCTTAATAACATCCTTAGGATCTACACCATTGCCCTTAGACTTACTCATCTTGTTACCCTTTTCGTCAACAAGGAAGCCATGGGTCAAGAGACTCTTGTATGGTGCAACACCATTGCATGCAACAGCAGTGCAAAGAGAGGAGTTAAACCACCCACGGTGTTGGTCGCTACCTTCCAGATAAAGGTCTGCAGGCCAGTATTCTTCATTAGCTGCTCTTAACACGCCTTCATGGCTGGAACCGGAGTCAAACCAAACGTCCATAATGTCTGTTTCTTTCTTAAAGAGAGTACCACCGCACTTAGGGCATTTGTAGCCTTCCGGCATAAGCTCTTCCGCAGTCATGCTAAACCAGCAATTGGTACCATGTTTGCGAACGTGTTCTTGTACGCTGGAGATGGTTGCGTCATCAAGAATGGTTTCACCGCAGTCTTCGCAATAGAATACAGGGATTGGCACACCCCATACACGTTGACGAGAGATACACCAGTCACCACGGTCTCTAATCATGTTATAAAGACGTTCTTTCCCCCATTCAGGAGTAAAGGTTACGTGATTTTCAATTTGATCGAGAGCTTGTTCTCTAAAGCCATCGATGGAAGCAAACCATTGGTCGGTCGCGCGGAATAAGGTTGGGGTGCCGCAACGCCAGCAATGTGGATATTGGTGCTTGAAGAAACTGAGCTTCAACAAATCACCAGTTTCATCCAAATATTTGCAGATTTCCTTGTTCGCATCATCGGTTAATAAGCCAGCAAAACGTCCTGCTTCTTCGGTCAAAATACCATCATCATCCAATGGAGAGATGATTGGCAAATTATAGCGTTGACCAACTACATAGTCATCAACCCCATGCCCTGGAGCTGTATGTACACAACCAGTACCTGCATCCAAGGTAACGTGAGTCCCATTGATAACAAGAGATTCTCTATCGAGGAATGGATGTTGGCAAACAATATATTCTAAATCTTTACCTTTGAATTCTTGTTCAACAGTGTAGTCGCTAGGCAAGCCAATTGCTTCGATAACAGAAGCAACAAGTTCTTTTGCTAACACATATTTGTTGCCTTCGAAGTTAATCAATTGATAATCAAATTCAGGATTTAAGCAGATTGCTTCGTTTGCAGGTAAGGTCCAAGGAGTGGTGGTCCAAATGACGAAGTAAGCATTGTCTTCTGCAAATTTACCCTTTGCATCTTTAACTTTGAAGCGAACATAGATGGAAGGAGATTTTTCTTCGCCATATTCAATTTCTGCCTCTGCCAAAGCGGTATGGTCATGTGGGCACCAATAAACCGGCTTCGTCCCTTTGTAAATATACCCCTTCTTTGCCATTTCACCGAATACACCGATTTCTCTGGCTTCAAATTCAGGTTCTAAGGTCAAATATGGATGTTCCCAATCACCGCGAACCCCTAAACGTTTGAAACTGTCACGTTGAATATCAACGTATTTTCGAGCATAATCAGCACATGCATCACGGAAACCGATGACATCATCTGTCTTAGCATCGAGACCTACACTTGCTATCGCCTTTAACTCGATCGGTAACCCGTGAGTATCCCATCCTGGAACATATGGTGCATCATACCCTTGAAGAGTTTTGGATTTCACAATGATGTCCTTTAAAACTTTGTTCATGGTATGACCAAGGTGAATATCACCGTTTGCATATGGAGGACCGTCATGAAGAATAAACTTTTTATGTCCTTCATTTTTCTTTTGCACCTTGTTGTATAAATCAATTTCTTCCCAGAAAGCTAAATAATCCGGTTCTTTTTTCGGAAGATTACCACGCATCGGGAAATCTGTTTTTGGCAAATTTAATGTTTCACCATACTCTTTTTCATCCTGTTTGTTTGACATATTTACACCTCACATAAAATAAAAAAACTCATCCCCAAAAAGGGACGAGTTTGAATCGCGGTACCACCCTCATATTTACAGTATAAAACCATAAACACTCAGGATCCTTAACGGGGATCAATCGGCTTCCTTACTTATTTATTCAGGTCGCAGCTCACGGATGATACATAACAGGTTGTTTTATCCATCTTCCACCAACATGGACTCGCTAGAAAACATCGGTCTGTTAACTGTTCCGTTCTTCGCTTGTGTTATATATTACATTGACATCTTACTTAAGAACTGTATTTTTGTCAAGGAAAGTCTACACGTATTTTCCTATTGTCAGTTTAATTTTTCCTTTTTTACTTATTCCGTCAATGGATTCTATCACAAACTTCCCATAACCTCGCACTGCGATGACTTGTCCCACTTCACAAAGTTTGCTTGGATTGGTCATCACTTGATGATTCAATTGCACCAAGCCTGCTTTAATGGTTTCTACCGCTTGATTACGAGATAAATTAAACGCTTTTGCAATAATTGCATCCGTTCGAGTTTGTTGTACTAACAACGACGCCATTTTAAGCCGACGTTCCGGAGCCTGCCATCCCGATAAATCTATCAGCTTTGCTCGCATTGGCACTTTTTTTATAGTTAATTCACTCATCATTAAATAATCATCAATCTCACCATTTGTTAGCACATCAAATCCATTATCGCGCACAATAATATCGCCAATACATTTACGTTCAAACCCCAGGCTCATCAATGCTCCAAGGCAATCTCGGTGCGAAAAATCAATAAACTTGGTATTACCAGAAAAAGAGATGATATGAATATTCATATCATCTCTTTCAGGTTCAATATCTTGCATCGTCATAAATAAACGTACACGCTCAGCATCATCATAACCGCCATCAATGCAGTAATTGACACCGGCATATTGGATCATATCATAGTGTGCCATCAAATCGGATAAAGGCATAAAATCCGTCAAAACATCGCGCCATTGAACAGTTACTTGACGAATCAGTCCATTCAAAACATCTTCAAAAGACAGCATGATTCATTCACCAAATTTACATAAGAATAAACAACAATTGAACAATAATACTTTCAACCACACTTAAAAGCAGAAAAGCAACGACGGGAGAAAAATTGAGCGGACTCAATAACATCGCCGGCATATACTTTTCTATTTTTGCCAAAAGTGGGTCCGTCAAATCGCATAAAAAGCGCGCAATTTTGTTATTATACGGACTAATATTCGTCCATGATAAAAAGATACGCGCAATTAAAATAAATTCATACAGCTTAAAGGCGAGTCGAACCGCTCTATACATCATGAGGACAGCACCACTACTTACCATTTATTAGCCTCCCATTAATCTTGGAATTCAGATTTACTATGGGTTCTGTTGACCCAGTCCGCAATGTGTAGACCATAATTGTCATCGTCAAATCCCATACGCAGTTCATTATCCATGGAAACACTTGGTGGCACGGCAACAAAAATAGCACCACGGTCGTTGATTTTTTGAATAGAGCCATTTAAAGCATAAATGGCACCACTTACAAAATTAACAATGTTAATAGCGGTTTCTACATCGCATTCTTGAAGGTCAAACACAACCACCTTGTTGTCAAGCAAGTAGCTTGCGATATTTTGCGCTTCTTCAAAACGATTCGGCTGCAAAAGCACGATACGCATACCGGCATTAACACTAGATTCTTGATAATTATCTGCCGGTGCATCTTCTACAGCACGATTGAAACCCAGTCCGCCAAAACGAGATTTTTGACGAGGCTCTTCTTCATATTCAGGTTCCTCGTAAACCTCTTCATATTGGTCATCGTATTGATATTCTTCTTCGGGTTGGTCTTGATAGCCCAATGAACCCATTAATTTATCTTTAAAGCTCCCCATGATTTACCTCCAAATATTATGAATTAAATACCGCACTACCAACGCGAACCATATTGGCGCCTTCTGAAACAGCATATTCATAATCTCCACTCATACCCATGGAAAGCCATTTCATTTCAACATGATCGTTTTCATTGCATTTAATTTCATGGAATTTATTATTTAATTTCTTAAAATACGGTCTCAAGTCATCTTTATTATCCAGATTCGGCGCAATAAACATGAGCCCTTTTAAGAAAACATGTTCCATTTTCGGTACTGTCTCTACAAAAGCATCAATATCTTCAAATGGAATCCCAGATTTTTGCTCTTCATTTGCAACATTTACCTGCAATAAAATGTCTACATCACATCCATGCTGTGCTGCACGTTTTTCAATCTCTTCCAATAAACCGATGCTATCTACTGACTGGATAAGACTTACCTTGCCAACAACTTGACGCACTTTATTCTTTTGTAGATGCCCAATCAAATGCCATTCTACACCTTCATATTCACTCATTGCCTCAATTTTTGGCAACAACTCCTGAACTCTATTTTCGCCAAAAACACGTTGACCAGCTGCATAGGCTTCCTTCACTTCTTCAATAGTATGGTATTTGCTTACCGCAACAAGCTTAACATGCCCGTTATCAGCTACACGCTGTTCACAAGCCTGTTCGATTTTATTATGTATCGTTTCAAGATTTTGAGCTACTGACACTTTTATTACGATCCTTTCACTACATCTCCGGGTGACACCCTCTTTGGTGTTAATACCACAACCGTACCTTCAGCTAGGGTTTCACATTCAACTTTTTCTTCGCCTTCATGCAAAACCTTTACACGCTGCCATTGTACCGTACCGTTATTTACAATATATACACCGGCATCTCCGTCTGCATAAACAAGAGACTTTTTAGGCAATTTCAACGTGGCAGTTTCGATTTGATACACTTCAGTTTGTGCAACCCGATTCATTAAAAATGATTCACTAACAGGGCCTAATGATATTTTGCAAAATTTCTTGCCTTCTCCATTATCAACTATTTCTTCAACAGTTCCTGTCGTTGATTCATTAAGTTCCGGAAAGCGAATACGAAAAACATCGCCTTCCTTTTCAAAAATAGCATTTTTTTCTGGGTCATAAGACATATATATATATGTTTCTTGCAAATTATCAATAATTTTCGCGTAAGGCTTTCCAGCTTCTGCATTTGCCTTTTTATCGCGTTTTCTGTCATCATTGACACTTTCTTCATATAATCCACGGAAATCCAACTTTTTAATTTCATTGATATCCGTCATTTTTTCATAACCGTCAATACGATAGCTTACTATTCCCGAAATCGGTGCATAGTAGTGTGTTTCATGCTGCTTACCTTTTTCATCACTGGAAATTATCGTAAAGACTTCATTATTCTTTGGAACACGCTCAGATTCCTCCACAGCCGTCTGTACTTCTCCGGATTTATCTGCAGTTACGAGGACTTCCTCAGCTTGAATAAAACCATAATCACTGTAGACAACATCTGTGTATTGCGCACCAACAGTCATTGTTTCTATCAAATGTTGATGAATCATGCTATAAGCACCACTCGCCAGCACCCAGAAGAAGCTCAAAAAAAATAAACAGGCAATAATTTGCTGTAGACGCGTAAGTCCTTTAAATTTATAAATGATTCTTTTAATTTTCATAGCGTCCCCTCTAAAGACAGGAATCATACTCATTATATACTATGGTCTTTTATTTTTCGAGTAAAAATCACAAAAAACACTAAATACTGACATAAAAAGACCAGCGCCTACTGACGCTGGTCAAGTCCAATTAAATTCTCTCAATAATAGCCTTAGTCATCTCTTTTGTACCCACAGCCTTACTTGGGTCATTGGCAATATCTACTGTCCAGATTTCATCATCAATCGCCGATTGTACAGCACGTTCAATATCATCAGCCGCTTGAGGCGCATCTAAAGACAAGCGCATCATGTATGCAGCAGATAAAATGGTTGCAATTGGATTGGCAATACCTTGACCTGCAATGTCCGGTGCCGAGCCGTGTGCAGGCTCATACAAGCCAATTGAACCACCGAGACTCGCAGATGGCACCATGCCCAAAGAACCTGCCAACGCAGCAGATTCGTCACTTAAAATATCGCCAAAACTATTTTCCGTTACAATCACGTCAAATTGCTTCGGATTTAACACCAATTGAATAGCTGCATTGTCAACATACATATGGTCAACAGTAACTTCAGGATATTCTTTTGCCATTTCATTGACCACTTCACGCCATAAGCGAGAGGTTTCAAGAACATTGGCTTTATCTACAGAAGTTAAGTGTTTTTTAGAACGTTGTTTTGCCAACTCAAACGCATCACGAACGATACGAGTAATTTCATCTCGGTTATAACTCATAACGTCATACGCAGAATCCCCTTCGCGCTTCTTTTCGCCGAAGTATATGCCACTGGTCAACTCACGACAAATGACAATATCAACATCTTCCACGACTTCTTTCTTAAAAACCAATCGTTCGGCTAAAAAATCATAATATTTCGCTGGACGAATATTACAATATAAGCCCAATTCTTTACGGATAGCCAAAAGACCTGTTTCCGGACGATTTTCACGTGGAAGCGCATCGTATTTTGGCCCACCAACAGACCCTAAAAGGACTGCATCTGCCGCTTTTACAATTGCTTTCGTTTCTTCTGGAAAAGGATTTCCATAGGCATCAATAGCTGCGCCACCAAAAAGCGCATCGGTAAATTCAATACCTAATTGATATTTTTCATCAACTTTTTTAACAACCTCAACGGCGGCATTAACGATTTCAGGGCCAATACCGTCACCACGGAGTACTGCTACTTTTCTACTCATTTGTACACCTTTGCTTTCACATAATTCAACAGGTTCCCGGCTACAACAAGCTGTTGAATAAACTCTGGGAACTTTTCAAAATGGTAGTTTTCATTCTTAGTAAGATTTTGGATAATTCCTTCCTCAAAGTTAATATCCAATTCATCGCCCTGATCAATTGCTTTCGCAGCTTCCGGAGATTCAATAATAGGAAGTCCAATATTAATTGCATTTCTATAAAAAATACGTGCAAAACTCTCTGCAATGACGCAACTTGTTCCCGCTACCTTAATAGAAATTGGCGCATGTTCTCTAGAACTCCCGCAGCCGAAATTACTTCCGGCAACTAACACGTCCCCCGCTGCAATGGTATTTGCATAATCCGGAATTACGTCTTCCATACAATGCGCTTTCATATTTTCATCACTGGCGTCATTGAGGTATCGCGCAGCAATAATAAGGTCTGTATCGATATTATTACCGACTTTCCATGCTTTCATGCTCATCTTATACCTCCTCTGGATTGGTAATGTAACCGGTAATAGCACTCGCAGCCGCTACAGCCGGATTGCACAAATAAATTTCACTTTCAGGGTCACCCATGCGACCAATGAAGTTACGATTGGTCGTTGCTAAAGCACGTTCACCTTTCGCCAAAATCCCCATGTAACCGCCTAAGCAAGGACCGCAAGTTGGTGTAGATACAACACCGCCCGCATCTAAAACAGTCTGGATAATACCTTCCTTCATGCATGCTTCATAAACAGCTTGCGTACCAGGAATCACAATTAAACGCAAATACGGTGCAACTTTTTTCCCTTTTAAGATTTCACCGGCTACACGCATATCTTCAAGGCGACCATTTGTGCAGCTGCCGATAACAACCTGATCAATGGAAATCTTATTAATTTCATTGATTGGGTGTGTATTGCTAGGCAAATGAGGAAATGCCACTTGCGGCACAAGTTTACTCAAATCAATAGTGATTTCTCTGGTGTATTCGGCATCTTCATCGGCTTCATAAATATTGTAATTCTCGTCAAAACGTTCTTCTAAATATTCTTTACAAATATCATCTACAGGAAATACACCGTTTTTAGCACCACATTCAATAGCCATATTAGCAATTGTCAGTCGACCTTCCATAGAAATGTAGTTTAAACCATCCCCAACAAATTCTAGACTTTGATATAACGCTCCATCGACACCTATTTGTCCAATCAGGTATAAGATGACATCTTTACCGGATACATATTGGTTAGTAGGTTCTCCTGTTACAATAACCTTAATGGCTTCTGGTACTTTTAACCAAGTTTCACCACTAATCATTGCCGCTGCAATATCCGTACTACCCATACCAGTAGAGAAAGCACCCACAGCTCCATAAGTACAGGTATGACTATCCGCGCCAATAATCAGTTGGCCTGCGCCGACAATCCCTTGTTCAGGCAGCAAACAATGTTCTACGCCCATTTTACCAACTTCATAATAATGTTTAATTTCATGTTTTTTTGCAAAATTTCTAATTGCTTTGCATTGTTCGGCGGATTTAATATCCTTCGCTGGAGAGAAATGGTCAGGAATCATCGCAATTTTATTTTTATCAAAAACACAATCCATTCCTACCTTATTCATTTCTCTAATAGCCACCGGCCCAGTAATATCGTTACTTAATACCATATCAACTTTCGCAGTTACCAACTGTCCGGCATGCACTTCCGGCAAGCCAGCATGTGCTGCGATAATTTTTTGAGTCATTGTCATTCCCATATTAGTTCTCCTTATGATGGTTCATTTGTTCCCAATGAATGGCCTTGTTAATCGCATTCAGATAACTCTTTGCACTCGCTTCCAAAACGCTGGTACTAAGGCCATGACCATTGAAGGTTTTGTTCTTATAGCTAACCTTGATATTAACGTCTGCTTGAGCATCCGTCCCTCCAGTAATCGCCTCAATACGGAAGGATTGCATATCAAACGCCCCCTTATATTGTGCGCCAACGATTTCTTCAACAGCTTTGCAGGCAGCATCCACAGGGCCATCAGACAATGTTGCAATTTCCTTCACTTCATCTTCAAACTTCACACCCAAAGTGGCAGTAGAAGTCAAATTAGTACCAGTAAATACATACAAGTGGTCAAATACATAAGAGTCGTCCGCAGTTGCCATCTGCGCGTCAACCAATGCAATTAAGTCATCATCCATAACTTCTTTCTTGCGGTCACAGAGCTTTTTAAATTCTTCAAAAGCTTCCATCAATGCATCACCGGTCAAATCAAAGCCTAACTCATTCATACGTACTTGAAATGCATGACGACCAGAATGCTTCCCTAATACCAAATTATCAACCGTCAAACCAATACTTGCCGGATCCATAATTTCATAGGTTTCTCTCTTTTTCAAAACGCCATCTTGGTGAATACCAGATTCATGCAAAAACGCGTTATGACCAACAATCGCTTTATTAGCCGGAATAGGCATATTGGTGGTTTGGCTAACTAAGCGACAACTGCGATAAATTTCAGTCGTATGAATCCCAGTTTCACATTGCAAATCATCTTTTCTGGTTTCAAGTGCCATAACCACTTCTTCCAAAGAAGTATTACCGGCGCGTTCGCCGATACCGTTTAATGCAACCTCAATTTGACGGGCACCTACATGAACAGCCGCTAAAGAATTAGCAACAGCCATCCCTAAATCATTATGACAATGAACACTAAAAATTGCTTGATCCGCATTCGGCACGCCGTCCATAACATCTTTTACAAATTGGCCGTATTCCCAAGGCACGGCATAACCAACGGTATCCGGTAAGTTGATGGTAGTAGCACCGGCATCAATCGCTGCTGTAACAATTTTCCGCAAGAATGGTACTTCACTACGAGAAGCATCTTCACAGGAAAATTCAACATCATCAGTAAAGGTACGAGCCAATTTAATAGCTTCAACCGCACGTTCAATGACTTGGTCCGGAGTCATCTTCAATTTATATTCCATATGAACCGGACTGGTAGCAATAAAGGTATGGATACGAGATTTTTTCGCACCTTTCAAGGCTTCGCCGCAAGCTTCAATATCCTTTCTTGCCGCACGTGCCAAACCACATACAGTCGATTCAGTGATTGCATCTGCAATCATCTTCACCGATTCAAAATCGCCGGGAGAGGATACCGGAAAACCAGCTTCAATAACATCAACGCCTAACTTTTCAAGCTGACGGGCAACTGCCAATTTCTCAGTCAAATTCATACTGCAACCTGGAGATTGTTCGCCATCACGCAAGGTGGTATCAAAAATGATTACTCTATTTTTATTCATGTTACTGCATCCTTTCAATAAAAAAATGCCCTTTTCGTCTCTAAATTTAGAGACGAAAAGGGCATTGATTTCCGCGGTACCACTCTATTTGCCATATCAAAAAATAATATGACCACTCTCATTGATAACGGTAATGAACCGGCATATCTATGCAAACTCAAAGGCGAGTTCGGGAATTAATCGTCCACACTTTTCACCAACCAGTGTTTCTCTCTGACAAAGCCTTCCGTACTACTCCTCATCAACGTTTTATTCTTTATTATTTGATATTTATAATAAGTGGAACAATTTTGTTTGTCAAGAAAAATTATTCAACAGTCACACTTTTTGCCAAGTTACGTGGCTTATCGATGTTGCAGCCACGTTCCAAAGCTGTAAAGTACGCAATCAATTGAAGAGGAATAGCCGCTAGTACGGGTGCGATAAAATCAGGGCATTCCGGAATTTCAATGATGTGATCAATTTTTTCACTGACATTCTTTTGACCTTCTTGAACCACAGCCAATACCTTTGCATTACTAATATTACCGTTTTGATCGGTCATACGAGAAATCATTTCCTCTGTGTTGCTCATGGTCTTATCAAAAGTTTTCTTTTGAAGCGCAACAGTAATAACAGGCGTTTCGGAACTGATAAGAGCCAATGTCCCATGTTTTAATTCGCCTGCAGCGTATGCTTCGGCATGAATATAAGAGATTTCTTTCAGTTTCAAAGCGCCTTCTTGAGCAATTGCCCAGTCCATGCCACGACCGATATAGAAAATATCATTAACATTGACATATTCCTTAGCAATTTCAACAATTTGAGAGACACGTTCTTGGCTTAATAATTCTGCAGCTTGCTCCGGCAACTTTTCCAGCGCACGCAGCATAGGCTCATGTTCACTCAAATGAATACGTTCAGATACATCGCCAAGATAGAAGCCGATAATATAAAGGGCAATCAACATAGATGTATATGCTTTGGTGGATGCAACAGAAATTTCTGGACCAGCCCATAAATATACAACCATATCAGATTCACGTGCAATAGAACTGCCAACAACATTGGTAATTGCAAGCACAGTGGCACCGGAAGCTTTTGCTTCACGCGCACCTTCTAAGGTATCTGCTGTTTCACCGGATTGGCTAATAACAATCACCAATGTATGCTCATCCATCATCGGTTCGCGATAACGGAATTCGGAAGCCACTTCTACAAACACAGGGATTTTCAATGTTTTTTCCAAAATGGTTTTGCCTACTAGACCAGCATGATACGCAGTGCCGCAAGCAACAATATAAACCTGACGCCATTTGCAGACATCTTCTTTTGTCAGATTTATTCCTTCCAATTCAATATGGTCTGCATGAATACGACCGCTCAATACTTGCTTAAAAGTTTCAATTTGTTCGTAAATTTCCTTAATCATAAAGTGCGGATAGCCGCCCTTTTCTGCAGATTGTGCATCCCACTCAATTTCATCAACAATTGGGTTCTGCACATTCCCAGCTAAATCCGTTACAACCACTCGGTCAGCATACACTTGTGCAATTTCTCCAGATTCCAAATATATGCAACGACGAGTATATTGCAACATTGCAGGAACATCAGAAGCAACAATATTTTCACCATCACCTAATCCAATGACAAGCGGACTATTCTTTCGTGAAACAATGATTTGGTCTGGATGGTCGCTACACATAACAACAAGCGCATAAGACCCCGTAATCACTGCTAAGGTTCTTTGAACCGCACTATAAAGATCTCCTTGATAGAAAAGTTCAATTAAATGTGCCACAACTTCAGTATCGGTTTCAGATTTAAACGTGTGACCTTGAAGATAAGTGTCCTTAAGGTATTGGTAATTTTCAATGATTCCGTTATGAACAACTGCAATTTTACCTTCTGGACCAAGATGCGGATGCGCATTTTTATCAGAAGGCTGACCATGTGTCGCCCAGCGTGTATGGCCAATACCAAGATGTCCTTCAAGAGGACAGGTTTTCAGAACATCACTCAAGTTGTGAAGTTCGCCTTTTCTCTTTTCGAGTTTAATTTTATGATCATTCAATACTGCAATACCGGCAGAATCATAGCCACGATATTCGAGCTTTTCTAAACCACTAAGCAATACGTCCTGTGCTTCTCTGGGGCCAATGTATCCAACAATTCCGCACATTTGAACTCCTCCTACACCATTTATTCATTATCGATAATGCCTTCATTAAGAAGGTCATCGGTTATTTCAAAATTAAAATTTTGGCATTCTTCAAATTTAGGTAAATCTTCAATCTGATTCACCCCGAATGCCACCAAAAAAGCAACCGTAGTTCCAAAAACCACCGGACGCCCCGGTTGGTCTAAACGCCCCTTTTCTTCCAC
>Glacier_p2__coassemble_1861_pt1 | contig 13800 bp, 10 predicted proteins | sample Glacier_p2__metabat2_high_PE_021 | metagenome-assembled genome bin Glacier_p2 | reverse complement strand
ATGCAGCAAAGGCCCTTCTCGATGAACCACAAATGATTGTGAATTGGCTCATCGGTGACGTAATGGCGAAGCTCAATGCCAGCGGTAAATCCTTGGCGGAAAGCGGCTTCACCCCTGAACACTTGACCTCTTTGCTTAAGCTTGTGATTGACGGTGAAATTTCCAATAAGATTGCGAAGGACGTATTTATGAAGGCCTTCGATGAAGGAAAGAATCCGGTTGATATTGTTAAGGAAGAAGGCTTGCAACAAATCTCCGATACAAGCTCTTTGGAACCAATGATTCAAGAAATCATCGACAACAACCCTAAATCTGTGGCTGACTACAAGGCCGGCAAGAAGAAAGCCCTTGGCTTCTTCGTTGGTCAAGTGATGAAGGCCACCAAGGGTCAAGCAAACCCTGGGGTTGTTAACAAGATGATTATCGATCTCTTGGATAAAATGTAATGAAAGACATTATTTCTAAGATTGACCATACCAATCTGAACCCTACCGCCACCGAAGCGGAAATTCTGACCTTTGCCGAAGCGGCACAAGGCACCGGCGTTGCTTCCTTGTGTGTGCAGCCCTGCTATGTGGAAACCTTGGTGAAGCATTTTCCGGGTGGGGTTCCGGTGTGTACGGTGATTGGTTTTCCGAACGGTTATGAAACACCGGAAGTTAAGGCATACTCTGTCGAAGTGGCCTTCGGCCACGGCGCGGCGGAGGTAGATTATGTGGTGCCTCTCGGTCGTATCAAAGCGGGTGAATACGGGTGTGTTTACCATGATGTTCAACAAGCGCTTTATCGTAAGCCTGAAAAGGGCATCTTCAAGGTGATTTTAGAAACCGGCGCCCTCAGCGATGAGGAAATCGTTCAAACCATTCACGTGTTGAACGAGTTACCGATTGATTTCTATAAGACCAGCACCGGCTTTAAGTATCCTGGTGCCAGTGAGCATGCGGCGGCGCTAATCATGGCGCACAAGCGCGAGGATATTGCGTTGAAGGTGTCCGGCGGCATTGCGTCTATTGACGATGCAGAGCGTTACATTGCCCTTGGTGCAACACGACTTGGCGCCAGTAGATTGCTCAAGGCGTGCTTAGAAGCAAGTGCGAAATAGGAGGATTGATTATGGCAGATTTGGTATTTGAAATTGAAAAGACCATTGCAGTGTTATCCACCAGTGCCAAAGGCTGGCAAAAGGAACTTAATTTAGTGAGCTGGAACAATCGTCCTGCAAAATATGATTTGCGCGAATGGAGTCCGGACCACAGCAAAATGGGGAAAGGCGTGACCTTGTCCGAGGAAGAGCTCCAAGCATTAAAGGATGCACTGTCTAATATGTAAATAAAAAAGCTTCCATGTCGATGTGACATGGAAGCTTTTTTGTTTGCTAAAACTGACTGGTATAGAGCTTGTAGTAATAGCCCTTGGTGTGCAGCAGCTCTTCGTGACTGCCAAATTCCAGCAAAGCACCGTTTTTCATGACCATGATGTAGTCTGCATTTTTGATGGTGGATAAACGATGGGCGATGATGAGCATGGTTTTTTCCTCCATCAGTTGTGACAATGCGTGTTGCACCGTTTTTTCAGTATAGGAATCGAGGGAGGAGGTGGCTTCATCAAGGATGAGAATGTCGTTGTTGTTTAAGAGTACACGCGTGATGGCAAGAAGTTGGCGTTGCCCTTGGGAGAGCATGGCTCCTTGGTCTTGCAAGAGGGTGTCGTAGCCATCAGGCAAGGCTTCCACATAGCGGGCAAAGCCGCTTTTTTGGCAGGCGGCAATGATTTCTTCACGGCTGGCCTGAGGGTTGCCAAAAGCAATGTTTTCTAGGATGCTTGCTGTAAATATCATTGGGTGCTGTGGTAGTACACCGATGTGACGATGGATTTCATCGGTGGGAATGGTGCTTAGATCGGTCTTGTCAATAAGAATGCGTCCTTGTGTGGGGATATAAAAGCCTAGCAAAAGATTGGTGAGGGTGGTTTTACCGGCACCGGTTGCACCAACGATGGCAATGGTAGACTTCGCGGGAAGTGTTGCACAAATATCGGTGAGCGCCGGTGTATCGGCATTGTGATAGCGGAAACTTAGGTGGTCGAAGGTGATACCATGCTTTTCTGGAAAATCTTGATTTCTCGTTGTAGCGAAGGTGTCTTCTTCATCGGGTGCTTCGAGAACGCTAAAGATTCTTGCGGACGCGGAAACGGTCGCTTGAAAGGCGTTGTAAATCGAAGCGAGTTGATTGAGTGGCGTTGCAAAACGGCGCATATAGAGCAGAAAGGTAAACAGGGTCCCAACGGTGAGTGCGTTTCCTGCGACAATACTCAAGCCTCCGACGATGGCAATGACAACGAATATAAGGTTATTGATAAAGTTCATCATTGGCGCCATGACTGAAGAGGTTTGCGCGAGGGTATAGGTATCGGTGACCACTGCGTTACGTTCGTTAAATTGCGCGATATTGCGTGCCTTATAGTTAAAGAGGCGGAGCATGCTTTGCGCAGAAAGGTGCTCCTCGATGTAGCTATTCAGGGCACCGAGACTGCGCTGGTAATTGCCAAAGAGCTTTTTAGAGATACGAGATACAAGGCCTGTTAAAATGAGAAATAGTGGAAAAACAATGGCTGCCCAACAGGTGAGCTTCAAAGAAAGAAGGCTCATCGCCACAAAGGTTCCGATCACGTTGACAATGGCTTCCACCACGGCGGTAAGGTTATCGGAAAAGGAGCTATTGATTTGGTCGATGTCGTTGGTCATGCGACTCATGAGATCGCCGGTGGTGTGGTCGTCATGATAGGACATCGGTAAGGTTGGGATTTTAGCAAAGAGTGCTTGGCGCAAATCATTGGCAAGCCGTTGGCCGACAATCGCCATGGTGTAAATTTGAATAAAAGTGATGGCGGAGGTAAAGGCAAAGAGGGCAAGGAGCACGACGATATTGAGCCAAAAATGACGGGCGGTTGTACCGCCGAGAATGAAGTCTACAGATTTCCCGACCAATTGCATCGCATAAAGAGTGAGGGCAGATACAGCAATGCTCATGACAATGGATGTAAAAAGCTGCCACTTGTTAGGACGAATGAATTGCCACAAGCGTTTGAGGGTATGGGTGGTAGATGTTTGATTACTCATCGAATAAAGCCTCCTCAATCATTTGGTCACCAAGAATCATTTCGTAAAGTGGACAGGTTTGAAGCAGTTCGCGGTGTGTGCCGTGCTGAATAAGACGGCCCTCGTCAAAGACAAAGATGGCATCGCATTGACGCAACGAGGAGAGGCGTTGCGATACGATGATTTGCGTTTGTGGGCGCAGCGCATCGAGATTCTTGAAGAAGCGCTTTTCCGTATCGTGGTCAAGGGCGCTGGTGCTGTCATCGAGCATAAGAACCGTCGGATGCAGTGCAAAGATACGCGCGATGGACAAGCGTTGCTTTTGACCGCCGGATAAATCTTGCCCGCGCTCTAAAATGGAGCGTTCCACGGAATTGGTATTAAGTTGGTAGAGCTCACTTGCCATGGCATGGTCGAGGGCGTTTGTCATTTCTTGCAATGAAAGGGCTTCGTCAGCCAGCAGAAGGTTATCGCGAATGGTGCCTGAAAGGATGGTGGCGTTTTGTTGGACATAGCCAATATGGCGCATGAGCCATTCGCGAGGAATGCGTTTTAGAGAGACGCCACCATAAGTCACGGTGCCTTCATAGTTTTGCAAAAGGCCTGCGAGTGCGTTTAAAAAGAGAGATTTGCCTGAGCCGGGAAGTCCGACGATACCGATGCGTTGGTTAAATGGAATGGTACAACTGATGCCATCGAGCTGGGGCTTTGGGGCATCAGCAAATTGATAGCGGAGGTTGCGGATTTCTAGGTCGAAACTTTTTGGCTCAAGTGGTTTTTCAATTGGCGCCTGTGCCGGCAGGGCAAAGACTTCTTCTACACGTTTAACGGAAGCGCGGGCGCGGGTGAGCATGGTGAGCACGCTCGAAGACGTAATGACGGCGCTTAGAATTTGCATGGAATAGGTCACAAAGGCGATGAGCTTACCAATATCCCTGCTAAAACCAAGAAAGCCCAAGCAAAGGACGGCTACAATGGCGTAGTTAAAAATAATCATAGAGGTCGGCGCTACCACACCGAACCGTTTTTGAATGGCAAGGTTTAAGGTCAGGAGTCGTTCACTACTTTCTTTAAATTTAGCAAGGGTTTCCTTGGTAGCGCGCATCCCCTTGATGGTGAAGATGCCAACTAACATTTCTTGGGCTCTGAGATTGATTTGGTCGATGGCTGTTTGGATTTTAGGAAAGAAAAACGCTGAAAACTTAACATAGACGATCATGTTTAAGCATAAAAGCGGTACCGTCACCAAGTAGGTGAGGGAGAGACTGGGACTCAATTTAATGGAAAGAACGAGTCCTAAAATGAAGGAAATAGGGACCTTTACAGCCACGCGTTGCAGCATCAAGAACATGTTTTGAATATGAAGGATGTCGTTGGAGAGGCGTGTAATTAAGCTTGAAGCACTAAGGGTCGTATAGGTTTCGTGATTTAAGGACAAAATTTGTGCGTAAAGTTGTTCGCGTAAGGATTGACCGATTTGTGCTGAAGCTTTTGCAGAGCTCCAGTAGGCAACAAAACCGGCAATGAGTCCGAAGAAAACGGTAATCAGCATGAATTTTCCGCGTTCAATAATCACTGCCGATTGATTAAGGGCGACGCCTTCGTCAATCAGCTGTTGAAGGAGCCAAGGAATCAACAAGTCGGCAGCCACGCTCAGTGCCATGGTGCTCACAGATAACAAGAGGAGAAAAGGAACACATTTAATACATTGACGAATTATAGACATAAAAATCACCACACAAAAAAATAAAGAATCGCAAAGCGATTCTTTTGAATTTCAACACGCCTGACAGGAATCGAACCTGCATTTTTGCCTCCGGAGGGCAACGCTCTATCCATTGAGCTACAGGCGCAAGGTTATACTACAAATTTTAGTATAGCGGATGCGTTGGGTTTTGTAAAATGAAAAATAGATTGATGTTGAAATGAATATTTTGCTATGATAAACTAAAAACAACAATAAAAAAATATCTGAGCAATGAAAATAAACATTCATTAAACGGTAATAGCGACGAATACTCACCTGGCATTGTTAGGTGAGTATTCGTGCGTATTGACAGATGATTTTGTCGTAAGACGACCATCTTTTAATGAAAAATCAAAAAAGCAGGTTTAAGAAGAGGTGAGCTATGGGTATTGCAGTAAAAGCATACGGTAAAATCAATATTTTCTTAGATTGCTTGAGAAAACGCGATGATGGCTATCATGAAGTAAAGATGATTATGCAATCCGTGCGTCTTCATGACCTAGTGGAAATCCGGGAAGCGGATAAAAACAGTGTATTTACAGATTCCTTGTATGTGCCGAACAATAAGAATAACTTAGCGATGAAGGCGGCCAATCTTTTGCAAGAAAGAGGCGCGGTGCCACCGGTGGCCATTAAGATTAAAAAGAATATTCCGGTATCTGCCGGTATGGCAGGTGGGAGCACCGATGCTGCAGCAGTATTGATTGGCTGTAATGAATTGTTTCGTTTAGGTCTCCGCACAGAGGAGCTGATGAGCCTTGCGGCAGAGATTGGTTCTGATGTGCCGTTTTGTGTGCTTGGGGGTACTGCTATTGCCACCGGACGCGGTGAAATTGTAGAGGCGTTGCCGGAACTGCCAAAGATGCACGTTGTTTTGGCGCGGGCTGACTACGGGGTTTCTACGGTATCGGTGTATAAAGCCATTCGCCCAAAGGATCTTCATCCGGAAGAGGAAAAATACCGTGCCTTGTGTCAAGCGGTACAGCAAGGAGATTGCGGGTTTGTAGCGTCCCATTTGTACAATTTCCTTGAAATACCGAGTTTCAGAATTGAACCACGCACTAAGGTGCGTAAGAAGATGCTCCTTGAAGCGGGTGTGACCAATGTACTCATGAGTGGTAGTGGACCAACCCTCTTTGGAATGTATGATTCTGAAAAAGAGGCCTGGGAAAACTACAAGAAGATGCGAACGGTGTTCCCTAATGTCTATTTGACATCTACTTGTAGTTTTGATTTAATAAATAGTAGACTATGTTTTCAATAGTGGAGGTTAGGATGAAAAATTACGCAATCGTCCTTGCTGCCGGCAAGGGGACTCGTATGCGCTCTTCTTATCCGAAAGTGCTACATCGTGTCCTAGGAAAGCCGATGATTACACGCGTTTTGTCTGCCATTGACGGTGCGAAGATTGAACGTAAGTATGTGGTTGTTGGCCATGGCGCTGAACTGGTTAAGGAAGTCCTTGACGATGCATCAAAAATTGTATTGCAAGAACAACAGCTTGGAACCGGTCATGCAGTGCTGACGGCATTGGAACAATTGAAACAGGATGTTTCGGATTACAGTGACGTGACCGTCTTGGTGACCTGCGGCGATACACCGCTCATTCGTTCCGAATGTTTGGCTGAAATGATTGATACGCACCATGCACAAAATAATGCGGTGACAGTGATGACCACTGTGGTACCGGAACCAACCGGTTATGGCAGAATTGTGCGTGATGGGGACAAAATCAAAGCCATCATTGAGCAAAAAGATGCAAGTGATGAAGAAAAACGCATCAATGAAATCAATGTAGGCACCTATTGCTTTAACTTGGAATTTTTAGTCAATCAAATTTCTAAGCTCGATACCAATAATGCCCAAGGTGAATTTTATTTGACCGATTTACTTAAAATTGCCTATGCAAATGGTCTTAATACAGCGGCGTATATTTTACCAAATGCCGAAGAAAGTCTTGGGGTTAATAATCGCGTGCAGCTTGCAAAGGCTGAAAAGGTGTTACAGGCACGTATCAATGACTATTGGATGATGCAAGGGGTTTCTATGCAAGACCCGGCAAGCATTTTTATTGAAGATGAAGTGACATTGGAGCCGGATGTTTATCTTGAAGCCAATGTACATTTATTTGGACATACGGTGATTAAACATGATGCGGTGATTGAATCCGGCAGTCGCATTACCAACTCTGTCATTGGTGAAAATGCGTTGATTAAGCAGTCTGTGATTAAAGATTCTACAGTGGGTGCTTATACCACCATTGGTCCTTTTGCGCAGCTTCGACCGGGGAGTAGCCTTGGCGAACACGTGAAGGTTGGTAACTTTGTAGAAGTCAAAAACAGTACCGTTGCTAACGAAAGCAAAATTTCCCACCATACCTATATCGGTGATACCGATATGGGCGCGAGAGTCAACGTGGGCTGTGGGACAATCACCTGCAACTATGACGGCAAAAACAAATATCGTACTGTGATTGGTGATGATGTTTTTATTGGTAGCAATACCAACTTGATTGCACCGATTGCCATTGGAGATAAGACTGTTATTGGAGCGGGCTCTACTCTGTCAAAAGATGTCGTAAATAATGCGTTGGCCTTTACCAGACCACCGCTTGTTGTAAAAGAAAACTGGAAAAAATAGGGAGGATCTTACAAATGAAAGATATCGATATGCACAAATCCTTAAGCCACATTAAAATCTTTACCGGTAACGCAAACCCTGAATTAGCAAAGGAAATTTGCGACTATCTTGGTATTGATTTGGGGGATTCTGTTGTTTCCAAGTTTAGCGATGGCGAAATCAATGTTGAGATTGATGAAAGCGTACGCGGTAAGGACGTTTATATCGTTCAACCTACCTGTGAACCGGGCAACGAACATATCATGGAATTGTTAATTATGATTGATGCTGTTCGTCGCGCATCTGCACGTCGCATCACTGCTGTTCTTCCTTACTATGGCTATGCACGTCAAGACAGAAAGAGCCGCGGTCGTGAACCAATCACTGCAAAGTTGATTGCAAATTTGTTGACCAAAGCAGGTTGCCGTCGCGTGTTGACTATGGATTTGCACGCACAACAAATCCAAGGGTTCTTTGATGTACCGGTAGATCATCTTTATGCAGCACCGATCATTGCTGAATATTTCCAATCCCTCGAACTCGAGGACCTCGTTGTGGTATCTCCTGACATTGGTGGCGTTGCTCGTGCAAGAAAGTTTGCTGAAATGCTTCATGCTCCTTTGGCAATCATTGACAAGCGTCGTCCAAAACCAAACGTATCTGAAGTTATGAACATCATCGGTGACATCGAAGGCAAGAATGTTATCTTGATTGATGATATCATTGATACCGCAGGTACCATCACCAATGCTGCAAAGGCCCTCAAAGAACGTGGCGCGAAGGAAGTTTATGCAGCATGCTCCCATGCTGTATTATCCGGTCCTGCTATTGAACGCTTGAACGATTGCCCATTCAAGGAAGTTGTTACTACCAACTCTATCCCAACTGCACACAAGAACTGCGATAAGATTAAGGTTCTTTCTGTAGCACCATTGTTTGGGGAAGCGATTATGCGCATCTTTCAAGACGCTTCCGTAAGCAAAATGTTTTAATTCGGCGGTGAACGATTCATTCATGAAAATGATTGTAGGCCTGGGTAATCCAGGAAAAGAATATGCCATGACACGTCATAATGTTGGATTTATGGCGGTCGATCGATTGGCAGAACAATATGGAATTTCTGTGACTAAAAAAGAATGCCAAGCCCTTACCGGCAAAGGCATGATTGGTGGTCAACAAGTACTTTTGGTTAAACCACAGACTTATATGAATAATAGCGGACAGGCTGTGGGTGAGCTTATTCGTTACTATGATACCATTGATGATTTTATTATCATTTATGATGATATGGACATTGCGTTGGGCAGTATTCGTTTCAAACAAAAAGGCAGTGCCGGTGGACACAATGGGCTAAAATCTATTATTGCTCATTTGAACAGCACCACCTTTGATCGACTGAAAGTCGGCATTGGCCATGATGATCACAACAATGTGGTGGGTCATGTGCTTTCCGGTTTTAATAAAGAGGAACGTGTTGTGATGGATGATATCCTTCGCCACATGGACGAATGGTGTGAGTATTGGCTGAAAAACGGTATTGTAGCGACGATGAATCAGTACAATTAAAGTGATTCACAAAAAACAGGCTGTGGAACGCCCGCAGCCTGTTTTTCTGTGTTATGTATAAAATGATATAGGAGGTGAAATGAAATGGAGCAAGAAATTTTGTATAAGCTTTATCAAGGGATAAATAATCAATCCAAGCGGCTGCTTTGGGATGGCCTTGACTTAGGCGGTAGAAATGCCTTGATAGAGCTGATGGTTAAAAATGCACTTTCTAAGCCGTATGTGATTGTGTGTGAAAACGATCGCCGTGTAAAAGAACTTTCCGTACATCTTGAAAAAATCATATCTTTGCCGGTGCTGAGTATTTATGAACAATCTCACTTGCCGGTAGAAGTGTTGGCGAAGGAAGAAAATGAAGGAGACAGAACCTTTGCCTTGGCAATGCTGGTGCAAAAGAAGCCTTGTGTTGTTGTGGTGAATGTGATGGCTTTAATGGATTATTATCCCAAACCAGACTATTTTACCGATGGCATAGTATCCGTTGAAGTTGGACAAATTTTTGACCAAGAGGCGTTTCTTGATAAGATTTATAATCTTGGCTATGAAGCGTCGAGTGTATGTGATCAAGCTGGTTTCTTCGCTAAACGTGGCGGTATTGTAGATGTGTATTCCCCAAATAATGCGTCGCCGGTGCGTATCGAATGGTTTGATGATGAAATTGACTCGATTCGCTATTTTTCCTCAGAAACCCAAAAGTCCGAAGAAAATACCGAGCGTGTGACCTTGATTCCCGCTCAGACATGGTTTTTTTCCCCGTCATTCAAGGCGACCCTTGAAGAAAAGATTGCAACGGAGTTGGCTGCGCAAAAAGCAGTTTATACAAAAGAAATATATGAGCAATTGACTGCTCGTTTAGGCGATGTTGGACAATTAGAGAGCAATTCGGCCATTCTACGCTATTATGCATATATGCTTTCTGATTATCAAGGGACCTTCTTTGATTATTTGACCGCAGAAACCATCATTTGTATTGATGGGGTGGAAATGGTTGAAGATGTATTGCAATCAAAGATGGAAGCCATTCTTAATCAGCTAACGGATTTATTTGAATTTGGTTATATTTTACCGTCTAAGATTGATCAAATGCTCACCTTGTCTCAAATGAAGACGCATATGGGTCAACGACACATGATGTTGTTTTCCGAGGTCAAGACATCAAACCCATTTTTTGACTATGATGAGGTATTGTATTACCCGGTCCGTAGCAATCCTTTGAAGGCGTATCCAGTGAATCAGTTTATTGAAGACATCAAGCATTATATGAGTGATGCCTATCGTGTGATTTTTTATCATGATGACACTGAGGTATTGGATTTATTGAAAAACCTCTTGCGCGAATATGCGTTGTCATTTACGGAGTATGATGAGCTAGCGGCTATTCCAAAAACGGATTTATTGGTTGTTTTAAAAGCTAATTATGGCTTTGATTGTGAATTTTCTTCAGACCATTGCATCTTAATGAATGCCAACGTGTTTAATGTTCAAGCGAAGAAAAAAGAAGGGCTGCCTAAAAAGAGCAAGGCGCATCAACGCTTGATTATTGAAGATTTGTCTGTGGGCGATTATATTGTGCACGAAAATCATGGCATAGGGATGTATTTGGGTGTGGAGCATATCGCCAATGGTGATATTGAAAAGGATTACCTGTTGGTGCAATATAAGGGCGCGGATCGCTTATATGTACCGATTGATCAACTTCATTTGGTAGAAAAGTATGTGGGTCAGGAGGGTAAAAAACCAAGAATTAACAAACTTGGTGGTGTGGAATGGAGTAAGTCCAAAAGTCGTATTAAGCAATCTATTGAGGATATGGCAGAACAACTCTTGGAAGTGCATGCCAAGCGTCAAGCCTTGCCTGGGTTTGAATTTGCGCCGGATGATGAATTGCAAAAGGAATTTGAAAATGCCTTCCCGTATGTGGAAACGGACGATCAGCTTAAGGCTATTGCGGAAGTGAAGCGCGATATGGAAAAGCCACATGCCATGGATCGATTGGTCTGCGGAGATGTGGGCTTTGGGAAAACGGAAGTGGCGCTACGAGCGGCTTTTAAAGCGGTTTGCAATCATAAACAGGTAGCGATATTGGTACCAACAACGATTTTGGCAATGCAGCATTTTGAAACATTTAGTAAGCGTATGGAGGCTTTCGGTGTTGAAATTGCACTGCTGACCCGTTTTTGTACCGTAAAGGAACAGAATAAAATTTTTAAAGGTATTCAAGAGCATCGTGTGGATATTGTGATTGGGACGCATAAGCTATTAAATAAAAAGTTGCATTTTCGTGACCTTGGGCTCTTGATTATTGATGAAGAGCAGCGCTTTGGTGTAAAGCATAAGGAACAAATTAAATCCTTGCAGGAAAATATTGATGTATTGACCCTCTCTGCGACGCCAATCCCGCGTACCTTGTATTTTTCTTTGACCGGTGTGAAGGATATGAGTATCATTGAAACGCCGCCGGATAATCGTTTGCCAATTCAGACCTATGTTATTGAAGAAGTGCCAATGGTGATTGAACAGGCGGTGCGTCGTGAAATTTTACGCGGTGGGCAAGTTTTTGTCGTCTATAACAGTGTAGAGAATCTTAACAAAATGGCGCAAAAGTATCGTGAGCTTTTTCCGAATAGTCGTATTCTCACTGGTCATGGACGTATGAAGGAAGCTGAGCTTGAAGATGTCATTTTGAAATTCCAAAATCATGAGGCGGATATTTTGGTATGCACCACCATTATTGAAACCGGGATTGACATGCCAAATGTCAATACAATGATTGTTCACGATGCCGACCACTTTGGCATGGCGCAACTTTATCAGTTAAAAGGGCGTGTGGGGCGTAGCAAGCGTGTGGCTTATGCGTATCTGATGTATAAGCGTGATAAACTTTTGAGCGAAGATCAGCGCAAGCGCCTCAATGCACTCAGAGAATATACTGCCCTAGGATCCGGTTATAAGATTTCAATGCGTGATTTGGAAATTCGAGGTTCCGGCAATATGTTGGGGGCAGAGCAGAGTGGACATGTAGCGGAGATTGGTTTTGAACTTTATCTAAAAATGTTGCAAGAGGCTGTACGAAAAATGAAGCAAGGTGGCGACGAAACTATTGATATTGCAGCAAAAACCATTTGTACCGAAATTGATATTGACATAAAGGCGTATTTCCCTGAATCCTACATTTCTGATACGCGTTTGCGTATTGGGTTGTATCAACGTCTGGATACGGTAATGAGTGAAACGGAGCTAGCTGATCTTTACGATGAATTGATTGACCGTTTCGGTGTACCGGATGAACCGGTGGATAATTTGCTTCGCTTGATGCAACTTAAGCAGATTGCCAGTGAGGCACGTATTTTGTCGATTAAACAAAAAAAGACTAATGTATACATCAAAATTGATCCTGAGGCTGAATTTGACTTGCAAGCCTTAATGGGATATGTGGCAAAATCTACAGGAAAGCTATATTTGAAAAATATTGACGATAGTACTTATGTTGTTGTGGATACAAATAAAATGCGCAAAGGCAATAAGTATTTAGATTCGTTAAAACTAATACTTGTTCAACTCAAATCCATTGTCACAGGTGAAAACACTCAGTATAATATTTAACATAGTGAATAATAACTAGGAGCGTGATTATTTTGAAAAAAGCACTAGCCCTGCTTTTAGTCACTGTCATGACGACAGGCTTATTTGCCGGCTGCGGATCCACTGATTCATCTATGGGTGGAGAAGATGTCATTAAAGTAAACGACACTGCATTAACCCAGAACTATGTAGATGCTAGAACGCAGCAAGTATTTCAACAAAATCAATTGCAAAGTGATGATGCCTACTCTGGCTATTACAAAAGCCAAATTATCAATGGCTTGGTAGAAACTGAATTAATGGTTCAGGAAGCAAAGCGTCAAGGCATTGAAGTGAGCAATAAAGATAAAGAGGCTTACAAGGAAAAATTGATTGACCAAAGCTATGGGTCTGAAGAAAACTTTGAAGCGTATCTTTCCGAATACGACATCAGCGACGAAATGCTTGACCGCATGCTTGAAGAAAAGTTGTATTACGACGGTTTAATGGAGAATCTCAAAAAAGATGTAACCGTTGATGCGGAAGGGTACTACAATGAAAATGTTAGCCAGTTTAATGTTGCCGATCAAGTGAAGGCAAGCCATATCTTGGTGAAGGATGAAAAGACTGCCAAGGAAGTCATCAAGAAGCTTGATGAAGGCGAAGATTTCGCTAAGTTGGCAAAGGAATATAGTGAAGATACTGCCAATAAAAATGAAGGCGGTGAATTGGGCTTCTTCACTGCTGATAAGATGGTGCCTGAATTCTCTACTGCAGCTTTTGCTTTAGAACCGGGTGAATACAGTAAAGAGCCTGTTCAAACCGCTTACGGTTATCACGTAATTTTATGTGAAGAAAAGCAAGCCGCTCACCAACAAACCTATGATGAAGTGAAGGATGAATTAACGGAATCCTTAATCAATCAAGAGGTTCAAGAAAAGTATTATGAATTGATTAGCAAATTGAGAGAAAAAGCCAGCATTGAATACTTGTCCGATGATTACAATCCGGATAAATTGATTGCTGCTGCTGAAGCAAAGATGGCTGAAGAAGCTGAGTCTCAGGAAAGTGCTTCTGCTTCCGAAGAAGGTGGTAATGTCGCTAAGGATGACAATGCTACCCAAGTGGAAGCTGATTCCGAACAAAGTGCTACCGAAGATTTAACCAAGTAATAAAAATCGCCAAGACAACTTGTCTTGGCGATTTTTTT
>Glacier_p2__coassemble_1754_pt1 | contig 15227 bp, 17 predicted proteins | sample Glacier_p2__metabat2_high_PE_021 | metagenome-assembled genome bin Glacier_p2 | reverse complement strand
ATGATAAAAACAACCAATTGGTTGACTTGGGATTTGTCGGTGAAATTACCGATATTCATCCGGAACTCATTCTCAACGCCTTGTCTAAAGAATATATTCCGGTCATTTCTCCGATTGGCTTGGATGAAAACGGCGGACGCTATAATATTAACGGTGATACGGCAGCGGCTGCGGTTGCTGCTGCACTCAAGGCTGACAAATTCTTTTTGCTCACAGATACAGACGGGATTTTAGACCAGTCCGGCGCACGTATTAGTAAGTTATCGAGTGCTGATTTAGATACCCTTCAAGATGAGGGCGTGATTTACGGCGGCATGATTCCGAAAGCAAAATGTTGTCAATTTGCCATTGACAATGGGGTGCAAAGTGCCCACATCATTAACGGGCAAATGCAACACAGTTTATTGCTTGAATTATTTACTGACGATGGGGTCGGTACAATGGTCACTGGAGGGAAAGCATAATGGATGAACAATTAGTTGCCAAAGGGCAAGAATATATCATGGGGACCTATAAACAGGCACCCATCGTTGTAGAATCCGGTGAAGGGGTATATGTGACCGACACCACCGGAAAAAAATACTTGGATATGGTCAGTGGGATTGCGGTAAACAGTTTGGGTTATAACCATCCAAAGTTGGTAGCTGCTATTAAAGAACAAGCAGAAACCTTAATTCATATTTCCAACCTCTATTGGAACAAGCCTCAAATTGAACTCGCCGAAAAGCTCTGCAATGCAAGTGGCTTGGGTAAAGCGTTTTTTTGTAACAGTGGGGCCGAAGCCAATGAATCTGCTATTAAGTTGGCTAGAAAGTACGGAAATGGTCGCCAAACTATTATTTCCATGGTGCAATCCTTCCATGGTCGTACCATTGGGGCATTAACCGCGACCGGTCAGGAAAAATACCATAAAGGCTTTGCGCCGCTGCCTGAGGGCTTCAAATATACAGAAGCCAACAATATTGAAATGTTAGACAGCCTTGTTGATGATGATACTTGTGCCATCATGCTTGAAGTTATTCAAGGGGAAGCAGGTATCATCTCTATGAACGAAGACTTTCTCAAGCATGTCGAAGCGGTTTGCAAGGAAAAAGACATCCTTTTTATCATTGATGAAGTGCAAACTGGGATGGGCAGAACTGGCTATGCCTTTGCGCATCAAAAATTTGGTCTATCTCCGGATATTGTAACCATGGCGAAAGCTGTAGCCGGTGGTGTTCCAATGGGCGCGATGCTTGCAAAGAATCATGTAGCGGCAGCTTTCCAACCAGGGGATCACGCATCCACTTTTGGTGGGAATCCTTTAGCAGCTCATGCAGGCTGTGTGGTTGCGGACATCATCTTCGATGAGGCCTTCTTGAAAGATGTACAAGAAAAGGGCGAATACTTTGCCGAACAATTGGCGCAATTTGTTGATGGCGAAAAGGTGCTTGAAGTCAGAGGACGCGGATTGATGCTCGGCTTAGCAATGGCAGATGGAACCGATATGGGGGCGTTGACGCAAGCGGCTTGTGATGAGGGTGCTCTGATTTGTACCGCCGGGAAGAATGTGTTGCGTTTTGTTCCTCCACTCGTTATTAGCAAGGCGGAAATAGATCAAGTCATTGAAATCCTTAAAAAGGTATTGAAGTAATGAAAGTACTGATTGTAGGGTTGGGGCTGATTGGCGGTTCTGTGGCAAAGGCATTGTCTGCGTACACTGATTTAAAAGTTGTGGGAATGGACAAAAATGATGCTTCTCTTGCATTGGCGTTAGATGAAAAGTCCATTGCGTACATTGCCGGTGAGCAGGATTTAATGGATGCTGATGTTACAGTGCTTGCCATGACCCCAAAGAACATTATTCGATTTGTAGAAGAAAACCATCAAATCATGAACAAAAATGGGTTGGTGGTTGACGTATGTGGCGTAAAGCGTGACATTATGGCATGTTTTCGTAAATATTTTTTTGAAGACGGTCCGCAATATATTGGTATGCATCCAATGGCTGGGCGTGAACTTTTTGGTTACGCACACTCCTTGGTCAATTTGTTTCAAGGTGCAAGTTTGGTTGTAACAAAGGAACCGGACTTGGAGTATCATGTGGATTGGGAACAACTTACAGAAGTTGTCGCGGCGATGGGATTCAGAAAAATGGTTGAATCCACGCCGGAAACCCATGATCAAATTATTGCTTATACGTCTCAATTGGCACATGTGGTATCGAGTGCCTATATCAAAAGTCCAACCATGCTGCGTGAAGAAGGGTACAGTGCAGGAAGTTTTAGAGATTTAACCCGTGTGGCACGATTGGATGAAAAGATGTGGACGGATTTATTCTTGAGAAACGCTGATTATCTTGTTGATGAAATTGATGAAATTATAAAGCATTTGGTTGAATACAAAGACGTTCTAGTTGATCGTGACGCTGAAAAACTTGAAATTTTGCTCAAAGATGGTAGAGTAAAAAAAGAGTGGAGCAATGACCACGTTCAGTAAATGATTAAAAGATAGGATGTCGTTTATGTTTGATAAAGAAGTGTATTGTGGTAACGCAAGTAACATGGTGAAGGAAGCCCATCAAACCATCTATGAGAGTTTGGGTAAGTTAAAATATGTAAACCTTAAGTATAAGGCTCAGGGGCAATCTGAAAGCGCTTGGTTGTATAATGTGGATTTTGAAATTAAAGGTGATCAATGTGAAATCGTGTTTCAAAATTCCGGTACGCCATCTATTTCAGTGGCCCTTGATGTGCTGGAATATTTGAAGTTGAGACCATATTATATTGCCACCTGTGTGGGCTTTAAAAACATTATTTTCTACAGTTATGAAGAGAAAGGGGTAGAACAATGAGTTTAAAAGGAAGAGACTTTTTAACCTTACGTGATTTTACCGGTGAAGAAATTCAAGAAATTGTCGATCTCGGCTTAGATTTAAAAGATAAACAAAAGAAAGGGATTCCACACCCTTATTTGCAAGGCAAGTCCTTGGGGATGATTTTTCAAAAATCTTCTACCAGAACTCGTGTCTCCTTTGAAGTTGGTATGTATCAACTTGGTGGGCAAGCCTTATTCTTAAGTTCCAATGACTTGCAAATCGGACGTGGTGAGCCTGTAAAGGATACTGCGCGTGTATTGGCACGTTACTTAGATGGGATTTTGATTCGTACCTTTGACCAAGCAGAGGTTGAAGAATTTGCAAAGTATGCAGATATTCCGATTATTAACGGGTTGACCGATACCTATCATCCAACTCAAGTGATTGCAGACTTGATTACCATTAAGGAACACAAAGGCACTTTACAAGGTTTGGATTTCTGCTATGTGGGTGACGGCAATAACATGACTCATTCATTGATGATTGGGATGCTCAAGTGCGGGATGAATGTTCATGTAGCTACCCCGGATAATTATCGTCCGGACCCTGAAATTGTGGCGTATGCACAAGGGCTTGCAAAAGAAAATAATTGCACTTTGACCTTAACAAATGACCCTAAAGAAGTTGTGAAGAATGCTGACGTTGTATATACTGATACATGGGCAAGTATGGGTCAAGAAAGTGAAAAAGAAGTGCGTGCGAAAGCTTTTGCAGGCTATCAAATTGATATGGACTTGTTTAACACTGCAAAAGATGATGCCATCTTTATGCATTGCTTGCCGGCATATCGTGGCTTTGAAGTGACTGATGAAGTGATGGAACATCCACGCAGTGTCATTTTTGATGAAGCAGAAAATCGTATGCACGCCCATAAAGCCATTATGGCAAGTGTAATGTAATAAAATTAGGAGGATTGTTTAAATGTCTAAAGTAGTATTGGCGTATTCCGGTGGTTTGGATACCTCTATTATTATCCCATGGTTAAAAGAAAACTACGATAACTGTGAAGTTATTGCTGTGTGCGGTGACGTTGGCCAAGGTGACGAATTAAATATTGTTCGTGAAAAAGCATTGGCTTCCGGCGCCAGCAAGGTTTACATTGAAGACCTTAAGGAAGAATTTGTAAGCGATTACGTATTTCCTATGATTCGTTCCGGTGCGCTTTACGAAGGCGGTTACTTACTCGGGACTTCCTGCGCGCGTCCTTTGATTTCTAAGGCGCTCGTTGAAGTGGCTAAAAAGGAAGGCGCTGACTATATCGCTCACGGTGCTACCGGTAAGGGGAATGACCAAGTTCGTTTTGAACTCACCATCAAAGCACTCAGTCCTGCAACCAAGATTATTGCTCCTTGGAGAATCTGGGACATCAAGTCTCGTGAAGATGCTGTAGATTTTGCTAATGCGCATGGTGTGCCGGTGCCTGTTTCTAAAAAGCGCCCATACAGCATGGACCGCAACGTGCTTCACTTGTCTCACGAAGGTGCTGACTTGGAAGATCCAGCAAACGAACCATTGGATGATTTGTACTTGATCTGCAACCGTCCTGAAGATGCACCAAACGAACCTGAATACATCACCTTGACCTTCGAAAAAGGGAATGCTGTGAAGTTGAATGGTGAAGCATTGGCACCACTTGCTATGCTCGAAAAATTGAATGAACTTGGTGCGAAGCACGGTATTGGGATTTTGGACATCGTAGAAAACCGTCTCGTAGGGATGAAGTCCAGAGGCGTTTACGAAACCCCTGGTGGCACCATTCTTTACAAGGCACATAAGGGCTTAGAATCTTTGACCTTAGACCGTGACACCATGGAATTTAAAGAACATGCAGCTGTGAAGTATGCACAACTCGTCTATGATGGTCTTTGGTTCACCCCGTTAAAAGAAGCATTGGATGCATTTATCGACAAGACCCAAGAAACCTGCTCCGGCGAAGTAAAGCTCAAACTCTACAAGGGCAACTGCACCACTGCCGGCATGACTTCTCCATACTCCCTCTACAACGAAGAATTCGTAACCTTCGGCGAAGATGAAGTATACAACCAAGCAGATGCAGAAGGGTTCATCAACCTCTTTGGTCTTCCATTGAAGGTTAATGCATTGATGAAAGAAAACTTGAACAAGTAAGAGAGGCGTAATCATGGCAAAGCTTTGGGGCGGTCGTTTTAGTAAAGATAGTGACAAACTCATGGAGGATTTCCATTCCTCCATTGGGTTTGACCAAAAATTGTATTATTGGGATATTCAAGGGAGCATTGCACATGCGACCATGTTAGGCAATGTTGGGGTAATCACCAAAGAAGAAGCGCAAACCTTAGTCAACGGTTTGAAGGAAATCTTGGATGAAATCGAAAGTGGTAAAGTGACTTTCAACCCTGCTGATGAAGACATCCACATGAATATGGAAGTATTGTTGACCCAAAAGGTTGGCGACGTTGGCAAAAAATTGCATACTGGGCGTAGTAGAAATGACCAGGTGGCAGTAGACATGCGTATGTATTTGCGTCATGAGGTCATGGAAATCCAAGGACAATTGCTCGGTTTCTTGGAAACCCTGATTGATATTGCAAAAAAACATACCGAAACTGCAATGCCAGGTTATACCCACTTGCAACGTGCGCAACCTATTACTTTAGGGCATCACTTGATGGCGTATTTTGAAATGTTCAAACGTGACTATATGCGTTTAGATTCCTGGTTGGAGCGCAACAATGTGATGGCACTTGGGAGCGGTGCATTGGCTGGGACCACTTTCCCGTTGGATCGTCACGAAACCGCAAAGGCGTTGAAATTTGATGCACCTTGCTTGAACTCCTTAGATGGGGTAAGTGATCGTGATTTCGCTTTGGAATTTTTAAGTGATGCATCCATTAGCATGATGCACTTGAGTCGTTTCTGCGAAGAAGTGATTCTCTGGGCAAGTCAAGAATTTGCATTCATCGACTTGGATGATGCATATAGCACCGGTAGTAGTATTATGCCGCAGAAGAAAAATCCTGACGTGGCAGAATTGGTACGTGGGAAAACCGGTCGTGTATACGGTGCGCTCATGGGGCTTTTGACCACCATGAAGGGGCTTCCTCTTGCTTACAACAAAGACATGCAGGAAGACAAAGAAGGCGTATTTGATACTGTTGATACTTGGAAAAAATGCTTGATGATTTTTGATAAGATGCTTGCAACAGCTAGCTTTAAAGAAGCAAATATGCGTCGTGCCGCAGCAGGGGGCTTCACCAATGCCACTGATTTTGCGGATTATCTCGTCACCAAGGGTGTGCCGTTCCGTGATGCCCATGCCGTGGTTGGTGAAGCGGTGGCTTATTGCATCATGAACGATAAGGCGTTGGATGATTGCTCTATGGAAGAGTTCAAAGGTTTCTCTCCACTCATCGAAGAAGACATCTATGATAAGATTTCCATTAAGACCTGCATCGACAAACGTCAAACCATCGGGGCGCCAAGTCCTGACCAAGTGCGTGCGGCTATTGAAATTAACGAAGGCTTGTTAGAATCTTTCAAATCAAATTTCGAAACGTTGCAAAACGAGTTGCAATTATAATATAAAGTGCGATTGAACAAGAAAGCGTTCAATCGCACTTTTTTCATAGGCGGATAACTTGCGCGAGTTGGCACCCTTGTGATAATGTTATAGTCAAGCGAGGTGTTAGCTATGAATAAAGATTTTATCTATAAACATCTAAAAGACCGAATTACAGGACCTACAAGTTTTGAAGATATATATGCTATTTTTGAGCGCATGGGTATTGGTGCTATTGAAGTGCAAGAATCCCTTGATGAGCTGGAAAAGGAAGGAAAGCTCGTAAAGACACGTATGGATCGTTATGGGATTCCGGAACAAATGAATCTTTTGACCGGCCGCGTTAAGAAGCTCAAAAAAGGCTTTGGTTTTCTTGTGCGCGATAATATGGACACGGAAGATTTATTTATTCCACCGGATTGTTTGAATTCTGCGCAAAACGGCGACCGAGTCATAGTGCGTATTATGAAACACGGAGATATGGTAGCTGGGCGTTCAGGTCATCGTGATGAATGTGAAGTAGTACGTATCTTAGAGCGTCATAATAAAATGTATGTTGGGACATATAAGCCAAAGAAACATTATGCTTATGTAGTGCCGGATAATCTCACTTTTGGTCAAGATATTATTGTACCATTGGATGCAACTTGCCACGCGCAAGAAGGCGATAAGGTATTAGTAGAAATTACCTATTGGGGTAATCAACATGAGATTCCTGAAGGGAAAGTGATTACCCGTTTAGGTAAGGCCACTGAGCCTGGCATTGACGTATTGTCTTTGGTTTATCGCTATGACTTAAGTCCAAACTTTACCAAAGAACAGGTCATGGAAGCAAAACGTATTGAAGCAGAGCCAATCGATTTGCAACTAAACCGTCGTCGTGATTTTCGTTTTTATAGCCATATTGTGACCATTGACGGTGCGGACTCTAAGGATTTGGACGATGCAGTACAATTAGAAATTCTTTCCAATGGCAATTATATGTTGAGTGTCCACATTGCGGATGTGTCCGAATACATCAAAGAAGGCTCTATTCTGGATGAAGAAGCCTACCGCCGTGGAACCAGCGTGTATTTCGTAGACCGCGTATTGCCGATGCTGCCACCGGAAATTTCCAATAATGTATGTAGCTTAAATGCGAACGAGGACCGTCTGACAGTCTCTTGCGTGATGGAAATAAGCCCACAAGGGAAAATTGTATCAACGGAACTTAGCGAATCTGTCATCAATGTTGAACGTCGATTTACCTACGATACAGTTAATGAAATTTTGGAAACTCAAACCTTTGATGAGGATCCATCCTATGTGGAATATTTCAATGATATGCAGACGCTCAGCGAAATTCTGCATGATTTACGTGTGGAACGCGGTGCCTTGGAATTTGATTTTCCGGAAAGCAAGGTTTACTTGGACGACCAGGGGCGTGTCGTAGATATTGGCTATCGTGAACGCGGAAAAGCGGAAAGAATCATTGAAGAATTTATGATCTTGGCCAATCAAACAGTGGCTGCTTGGTTCTTTAGAAGAAAGCTTCCGTTTATTTACCGTGTGCATGAAGAGCCGGAACGTGAAAAGATGGAAGCATTTCTTCAGTATATCCAACGCTTAGGCATTTATTTGCCTAAAAAGGAAGCCGGAGAAGCTGTTACTGCGAAGGACTTGCAGTGGATTTTAAATAAGGCAAAGGAATTGGATTGTGCCGAGATTGTTGATATGATGATGCTACGAACCATGAATCATGCGTATTATACCACCAATAAAACTTCGCATTTTGGCTTAGGTTTAAAGCAATATACTCATTTTACCTCACCAATCAGACGCTACAGCGATTTATCCATTCATCGTGTAGTCAAAGAGTTTGTGCAAATTGGTCAACGCATGAACGATCATCGCATCAACCACTATAATCAAATTTTGCCAAACGCCAGCGAACAAGCCAGCAGTTGCGAACGAAACGCGGAAGAAGCGGAACGTGCCAGTGTTGACATTAAAAAAGCAGAGTATATGGTACCGTATATCGGACAAACCTTTAGCGGACAAGTGGTCAGTGTTACGTCATTTGGCTTTTTTGTGCGTTTACCAAACTCGGTGGAGGGGCTTGTTCATATTTCGAGTCTATATGATGATTACTATAATTATGATGCGGAAGCCATTTGTTTAATCGGTGAACACACCGGTAAATCCTATAAGTTGGGTATGCACCTGGAAGTGGTTCTTGAAAATGTTAATATTAAAGAATCAACCATCGATTTTGTGGTAAAAGGTGCGGAGAAAAAAAGCAATGCTAAAGGAATGGCAAGTGGCAAAACACAGAAAAGTGGTCGTGGGAGCGCGAAGCAATATGAGCGTAAAAAGACACAAGCCACAGCAGTAAAGAGTAAGAAGGATTCAAAGAAAAGGAAGAATAACCGTGGGGCAAAAAACAGTAGCAGAAAACCGAAAGGCAAGGCATGATTATTTTATCCTTGAGTCCTTGGAAGCCGGAATTGCTTTAACCGGTACCGAGGTGAAATCTATGCGCGCAGGACGTGTGAATCTCAAGGATTCGTATATTTTTATTCAAAATAATGAAGCGTTTATCGAAGGGATGCATGTGAGTCCGTACGAGCAAGGCAATCGCTTCAACGTGGACCCGCTCCGAAAACGAAAACTTTTATTGCACAAAAAAGAAATCTTAAAATTACGTGCGAAAACACAAGAACAAGGCTTGAGTATCGTCCCATTAAAGTTGTACTTTAATGGGGATAAGATTAAAGTTGAAATTGCTATTGTTCGTGGGAAGAAATTATATGATAAACGAGCAACCGAAGCGAAGAAATCTGCAGAGAGAGAAATTCATCGCGTGTTGAGAGAAAGGGAGAAAAGATAAGATGGCAAAACGAATGACACCAGGGATGTTAAGAAAAGTATATCTTGGTCAAGTGGCTAACGGTTTAAAGCGCAGAACCTTTCAAACCGTATTTTTAGCTGCGATTTCTACATTGGCAATGGCACTTTTGGATGCAACAAAGGATGACGAGGCATCCGATGCAGATGAACTTTTTCGCGAATAATGACGTATAGAACAAAGCCCTGGGTCGTTGCTCAGGGCTTTTTAGATGATAAAATGAGGAATCTGAAATGAAATGGACAGCCCCAGGTTATTCGGACAGTACAAAAAGAACCCTGGTAGGAAGTTATTAAGTTTTAACAGGAGTGGCGTAGCGTAAGCGGCGCCACCCCTGTTTTATAGGCAACGATGCTATTGTCAAACAAATCACGAATAATTGATAAATAGAGTATACATTGACGTTTTGACATAAATTTACCCCCTGATGTAGTAACTTTAGTTTCCTACATCAGGGGGTATTTTGTCTATTGTCCGTTTTTATTGGAGCTGTCCATTGACAGGTGGTTTGTCTTTTATTTAGCGAATGGTTTCAGGGGTTGCCAATTCGTAGCCATTTAAATGTACAATCATTTTGTCAATGGCTTCTTCTTCGACAGGACGATCTGCCATACCGGTGCGAGTGGTAGCGATGCGGTCCAATTCATCGAAGCCGTCAACGAGCTTACCGAATGCTGCATAAGCACCATCGAGGTGAGGCGCTGCCTTGTGCATGATGAAGAATTGAGAGCCGGCGCTATCCGGATGCATGGCACGTGCCATGGAAATCACACCGCGATCATGACGCAAAGTGTTATCGAAACCGTTTTGCTTGAATTCACCTTTGATACCATAGCCAGGACCACCGGTACCGGTACCTTGTGGGTCACCGCCTTGGATCATAAAGCCCTTAATAACACGGTGGAAGATTAAGCCGTTGTAAAAACCATTGTTTGCTAAAAACAAAAAGTTATTTACAGTGTTAGGTGCAACATCTGGGTAAAGTTCGACTGTCATCGAATTGCCACTTTTCATGAGAATCTCAACTTGAGGATTTGACATTATAATTTCAACCCTTTCAATAATATAGATATTTGTTAAAATTTATGATACCATTACCGAGTGAAAATGACAACTCTAAGTCGTAAAAGAAAGGAATGATAGGATGCGTCTAAAAAAATTCATTAGCACTTGTACCTTGGGGGCGTTACTTGCTACTTCTGCTGTTGTGCCGACTGAAGTGAGTGCTGCCGGTCCTGTTAATATCGTTATCAATAACGTTTCATATAATAATCAAGGGGCGCCTGCGCCTGAAAGTATCAATAGTAGAGTCTATGTGCCGCTTCGTTTAGTAAGTGAAGGTTTAGGCTACAACGTTGAATGGGATGGTGAGACACGTTCTGTACTCATTGATTCAAGTAAAGCTGATATACAATCTACCGGAACCGTTGGTTCTGATGTGCAAATTTACGTGAATGGTAAGCAGGTGAAAATTAACGCATCAACCGGCGTGCCGTATTTTACCCCAACCGGCTTCACTATGGTACCGGTACGCCTTGTGGCTGAAGAATTAGGTGCCGATGTTGTTTGGAACGGAGAAAGTCAATCCGTTATCATTAACACCAAGGACAACAATAGTTCTGCGCCATCCGAGCCATCAACGCCGGTGATCCCATCCTTACCGGATACTACGCCGCAAACACCTCCTTCTAACCAAGGTCAAGCAACAACAAAGCCTCAGAGTGCATCTGAAGTAACCTTGATGGGGGATAGTTATTGTTCTTTAGAACAAATGCAACGTTACTTAGATAATATTGAAGTTACCGTAAGGAATAGAGCCATCGCAAACGGCAAAACTTTTGTGCCGTTCCCTGAAAATATCGCTGCGCATTACTATAACATCGCTAAAAAATATAATATCCGTGGGGATGTGGCATTGGCACAAGCGTTGCTTGAAACCGGTTACTTCCAATATGGCAATGAAGTCAAACCATGGCAAAACAATTATTGCGGCTTGGGGGCAATCGGTCGTGTAACCACTCAAGATGACTTGGATAAGCAGATTTTTTCAAAAGTGAATCATGAAAAAGCATATTTGGTAGTAGGAATTCACGGATGGTGCTATAATAGTGTTGCAAGCGGTGTTGAAGCACATATCCAACATATGTATTCTTACGCATCCGCTGCACCGCTTCCTGCCGGTACAGAATTGTTAGACGGTCGTTTTGCGCACGGTAACCGTGGCAAAGCCATCTATTTGAATGACCTTAACGGGAAGTGGGCCGTTCCTGGGCACAACTACGGTGAAAACATCTTCGCCAACATGTTACAGCCTATGATGAATAGTTAAATAAAAGAAGCGGAGGGATTTCCTTATGAATATAAAAAAAGAAATCCAAAAAGCATTAAACGACCAAGATTTTGACAAAGTGCTTGCATGTTTTGAAGAAAACAAAGCAAAAACATCTAGCTATTTACAACTTCATGTGTTTCACATGACCCATGACATTACTCGTTGGAAAGCCATTGAATATCTCGGAAAATTGGCTGGGATGTATTACAAAGAAGAACACGATTTGTTTCGAGATATTATTCGCCGTTTTACATGGCAAATGTGTGAAGAAGGTGGTAACGTGCCATGGGCTTCTCCGGAAGTAATTGGAAGTGTTATTGCAAATGTTGAGGGGAATACCTATAAAGATTTTATCGGGCCAATGTTTTATCACACAGGGCTCAATGATATCTGCTATGCGGGTCTTTATTGGGTGCTCCCACAATTGATGACTTATCATCCGGAAAAAGTGGAACAATATCTTCCAGATACTTATGAATGGTTCGATAACTACGATATGCCGGATATGCGCGGATATGCATCGATTTTCTTTGAACAATATCCCCACGAAGACGCAAAGAAATATTTAGAAAAATGGGTAGACGATGAACGTCCGGCCACATTATATGTCGATGGCAGTGTACAAGAGCTCAAGGTGGGCGACCTTGCTAAAAAGGCTCTTGAAAAATGCCAATGAAGTCACTATAATATTAAAACTAGTGGGCAGTGATCGCGGCGAAAGCTGAGGAAAGTCCGGGCTCCATAGGGCAGGATGCTGGCTAACGGCCAGTGAGGGTGACCTTAAGGAAAGTGCCACAGAAAACAAACCGCCATTTTTAATGGTAAGGATGAAACGGTGCGGTAAGAGCGCACCAGCAGCTGGGTGACCAGTTGGCTAGGTAAACCCCATCTGGAGCAAGACCTAATAAAAACAATAGAGCGGCCCGTGCTGTTTTGGGTAGGTCGCTAGAGATTCGTGGCAACACGGATTCGAGATAGATGATCACTTATACAGAACCCGGCTTATTACCCACTAATTTTATGTTAAATAGTCAAAGCCTGACAAATACGTTCAAATAGCGTATTTGCAGGCTTTTTCTATTATATACAAGTGTTCGTTTTCAATCTCTGGCAATTTTATAACTGGATATCATATCTCATTTAACAAAAAATGTGGCGTTTTGCTAGAGAAAGGGATGTCTGCGTAAAAATTGTGCGCACCACCACAGGCAGGGAGACCTGCGACTGGTGCAAGCGCATTGCGGGCACCTATGATTATGAGGATGTGCGCCACGGTCATGATGTGTGGAAACGCCACTTGGATTGCGATTGCAGGATTGAGTATGTGAGTGCAAAGGGTCGCGAGGTGGTGCAGAACTACAAACGGTCGAATCGTGAACAAATCGAGGCACGCAAGCAACTGGAAGCACCCAATGATAAAACGCCTGAGAAGATTGAGGAGAGGAAGACGTTAGGTGGTATTAACGAGGAAGAACGCGCCAACAAAAAACTAAGACGAGATCATCCGGAGATTGTTGTGGATTGGAAAACTGTAAATAGTGTGCAGTATCGGAGCACGTTTGATGCTATTAGCGAGAACGACAGCCTAAACAAGAATTTGTTAAAGGCATCAAAAGAGATTCTTAGACATCGTGGTGGCACTGTGCAGGAGGATATTTATCTGCTGGATGTCGATAGCGGCAAGGTTGTCTATAAACAAACAAGCTCTAATGAAGTGCAGGCGGTGAGCTATCCTGAAAAAATGAAAAAGTTGATAAAAGCAAATCCGGAAAAATATATTACAATCCACAACCATCCGAAAGGGCGGCCGCCAAGCGCTGCGGATATTAACTCTCAATACGTCAATAAGTATTGTAAAGGTGTTGTTTGTACGCATGATGGGCGAGTTTTTGTGTATGAGGTTGGAGATGGGTTTGAAATTATTCCTGAGATGGAGTATGGTTTCTGGATTGCTAATTACAAAAAAGAGGGATATAATGAAACCGAAGCACAAATAAAAGCACTTAAGTATTTATCTAAGAAATATAATTTTATTGTTAAGGAGGTGGCAGAATGAACACAGAGAGAGTAAATGAATATTTCAGACGTTGGCCGAAGGAAGTTTTTGTGGGGCATTATGAGGATGAACGAGATCCCGAAGGCGAGGAAAAGCTTGCGTTCATTCTGGCATCGACTCGAGAAGAACAGAAAGAGATTTTTCGAAGGATGGGAACTCGTGAAGATCGATTAAATACAATGTTTCCAGAATTGGCATGATGATAGGATTGACTTGGAGCTCCGCGAGCTCATTTCAACACTTACACAAGACGAAGTTGCTGAGATTTTAAGAAGAGTAGGCGTTTCGGAAGACGATATAAAACATATACTAGCTTGACCACCACCTATACGGTTGGTGGTTTTTTCTACTACCTTTTGACCCGGGTAGGTCGTTAAACTGCCTCGCATTTTATTTTTTTCATATGAGTATGGTGCGGCGCCAAACGCATCGTACTTGCCAACGTGGCGCGGGTGCGTCGTAAGCACTAGGTTGCAGGTTCGAGTCCTGTCGTTGGCTTTTGCCACTTTGGTTTAATGGTAGAACGGCGGTTTTGTAGTCCGTCTATATGGGTTCGATTCCTATCGGTGGCTTTCCTCCTAAGCATGAGGTAAAAAGGCTTATTTTTTGTGCCGTTTTTTGTTGGGAGGGTTTGAGATGAAGGGTATTAGAGCACCGAATGTGATGTAGGAGGGGAGAAGGTGGCTAAGTTAGGGCGACAGTCTCCCACTCAATCTGTGGTTTTGCCGTATACAAGGACGAAGGGCGCGCAGGCTGTGAAGCTTTACAAGCTGACGGGGCGCAAGATTCAGGCGTGGCAACAGCTTTTGCTGTATGACATCATGAGTTACAACGACGATGAGCTTTGGGTTCATGTGAAGTTTGGGTATTCCTTACCACGTAGAAACGGGAAAAGTGAGATTTTGGCGATACGAGAGCTTTGGGGGCTGGTGATGGGTGAGCATATCATGCACACGGCCCACCGAACGACGACGACCCATGCGGCATGGGAGAAGCTGTGCGGTTGGTTGGACACGATGGGGCTTCCATATTCATCCATTCGTGCTGCCGGTCGTGAGCGGATTTATTTGCCGGATACGGGTGGGCGTATTGAGAGAAAACAGAGTGACGATTTATGGGAAGTTGAATTTAATAATAAAAATTTAAATCAACATAAAATGTCAAAGAATTGAGCATATAGTATGAAGTGAAATTGTAATTAAGATAAAAAAACACCGCATCTTAATGGATGCGGTGGAAAAGAATTTTTTTATTTATGCTTCTTCGGCAACTTTGTTAAGAGCCACCATTAAAGCGTCGACATCGATACCGTGTACAACAGCGCCTTGTTCGATGTTTTCAAAATGAGCAGCAGCACAGCCGAGGCAGCCCATACCAAACTCCATGAATACAGGTGCAGTTTGTGGGTATTTTCTTACAGTGTCAGAAATAGGCATATCTTTAGTAATAAGCATATCTCATCCTCCTTATTTTAATTGAAGTGTTAGTCTTTCTTTGCTATAGTATATCAGACAACACCGAGAAGCGAAACTATATTTTAAGCATTAAGGGGATGCG
>Glacier_p2__coassemble_1697_pt1 | contig 16083 bp, 17 predicted proteins | sample Glacier_p2__metabat2_high_PE_021 | metagenome-assembled genome bin Glacier_p2 | reverse complement strand
GCAATGGTGAAGCGATTGAGGCAGTTTGGCCCCAAGCCCATAATACCGCGTAAACCGGCAGTGCCAAAGTGGAGCTTCGCACCGAAGGCTTTGGTAATGGCAAGTTCATCGGTTGCTATTTGTGCAAGCTCGGCGCGTTCGGAATCGGTTAAATCGGTGCGGTTGCACCAAGTGTTGTAGACATCGCGTGGATTCATTGGTTTCCTCCTTGGTCGGTGAAAGCATCGGAGAGGGCGACGAATTCAGTCACCGAAAGACTTTCAGCACGGCGCTGTTCGTCAATGCCTGCTTTTTCCAAAGCTGTGGCAATGCTTGCCTTGTCCACACCGAGGCTGGCGAGGGAATTACGGAGGGTTTTGCGACGTTGGCTAAAGGCTGCTTTGACCACACGGCGCATCATGGCGTCATCCTTGGCTTGGATTGGACGCTCTTTGTAAGGTACCAAGTGGAGAATGGTGGAATCCACATCCGGTGGTGGGGTGAAGGCACGTCGGCCGACGTCAAAGGCGCGGCTTGCAGTGGCAAGATATTGTACCATCACAGTGACAGCACCGTAGGTACGGCTGCCCGGCTTGGCACAAAGACGCTCACCCACTTCCTTTTGCACCATGATTACCAGCTCATCCACATGTTTACTATCTTCCAACACATGCATGATGAGTGGGGTGGTGATGTAATACGGTAAATTGGCAACCAGCTTGTAGTCACCGTCGTGGTTGAGTTCATCACGCACAAGGGCATCAAGGTCGGACTTTAAGGCATCGCCAAAGATGAGCTTGACGTTGTCACAGCCGCTGAGGCTTTCTTCCAAAAGGGGTGCCAAGCGTTTGTCGATTTCGATAGCAAGCATTCGGTCGGCGTGAGCGGCGATGGCACGGGTCAGTGTGCCGGCCCCCGGCCCGATTTCAAGGGCAACGTCGTCGTCTTGCCAATCACATACGGAAGCGATGCGTTCCAAAAGAGAGGGGTCGCTGATGAAGTTTTGCCCATATTTTTTTGTCAGAGTGATGCGGTGTTTTTTAAGCTGGTCATTGAGGTTCATGGTGGTTCTCCAATTGATCTAACGCCTCGAGAATGATGTCTTCTTCGAGGGCGAAGGTATTCAGTCGTTTCAAAAGCGCCTTGCCGTTGGCTTGGCCAAGGTGCAGGCGCTCACAAAAGGCACTGCGGCGGGCCTTGCTGTCTCCCGCGCCGACAAGCCCCCAGCGTACCAAATCGCTCATGGTGTACAGTGGTGCATCGGCACTTGCGGTGGCATAAGCCTTTTCCAGTGCGTTCAAAATCACTTCCGGCGAAGCGTATTCCACGCCAAGGCGACCGGTCACCGGGTGACGGGCGTCCTTGCGGGCTATGAAGGCGTGCTTGGCATCCGGCACAAGCTCGGTGATGCGGTTACGAATCAAGGTTCCCGGCACGTCAGGGTCGGTCAAAACAATCACGCCTTGCTTCTTTGCCATGGCGGCAATTTCCTTTAAGCGTGCGTCCTCAAGGCCCATGCCGTTGGTGATTAAAATGGTGGCATCCACAGCACGGCGCACCGCGCTGACATCGTCCTTGCCTTCTACAACGATGATTTCTTTAATGCTTTTTTTCATACCTACCTCGCCTAGAAATAAAAAATACTACATTCTATTATACCGTTAATATAAGATGGTGACAACGCGTTTTTAGGCAAAAAAAGTGGACAGGACGCACGATAAGGGGGCTTAAAGGTGCGTCTGTCCAAACTGATGTTGCATGAGACAATGGTGTGTAGATTACGACAAGGAATGGGTAGGCGACCCACGAAAAAAGAAAAATTGTCTCAGAGCGAATAACCGATGAATCCTTCAGGAGTTATTCGTGTAGTTTGAGTATAGTCAAGCGTTTCTGCGAATACAAGGCGTTTTGAGTGATTTTTCTTTGAGAAAATTTATTATTATATAACAGAAAAATCAATCAACAATGCATGGTTTGGGGGCTTGCGTGATTTTTATGCGCTGTGTTATACTGTAGAAGTTGATTGTAATAAACAAAGATATAAGGAGGCGTCGATTATGGCAGACGGTGTATTAGAGCAACATTTAGAGGAAATCACTAAGGCTGCGGAACGCTTAAAAGGCGTAACTGCGGACACCCCAATGATTTACAGCACATTCTTTTCCAATAAATACGGGAATGACATTTGGATTAAGCCGGAAAACCTGCAAAATACAGGGAGCTTTAAGTTGCGTGGGGCGTATAACCGAATTAGCCAACTCACCGATGAGGAGCGCGCCAAGGGGATTATTACCGCCAGTGCCGGTAACCATGCCCAAGGGGTGGCCTATGCCGCACAGCATTACGGTTGTCCTTGCACCATCATTATGCCGGAAGTAACGCCGCTTATTAAAATCAAAAGTGCCCAAGAAAAAGGCGCCAATGTGGTCATTCACGGTGAAAACTACGACCAAGCCTATCGCCGTGCTTTAGAGCTTGCGGTAGAAACCGGCGCTCTCTTTATTCATGCTTACGACGATTACGGCGTCATCTGTGGGCAAGGGACCATTGCCTATGAAATGCTTCGTGAAAATCCGGACTTGGATGAAATCCTCGTGCCGGTTGGTGGTGGCGGCCTCATCAGTGGGGTGGCCCTCGCTGCGAAGGCAATGAAGCCGGAAATCCGCATCACCGGGGTTGAACCGGAAGGGGCAGCCAGCATGCGTTTCTCCTTGGAACGCGGTAAGGTGACCCCGCTTTCCAAAATCAACACCTGCGCCGAAGGGGTAGCGGTGTGCGAAGTTGGGCAAAACACCTTTGACTTTGTCAATAAGTATGTCGACGGGATCATTACCGTCAATGAAACAGAAATCATGGAAGCCGTGTTGCTCCTGCTTGAAAAGCATAAGCTCGTTGCCGAAGCGAGCGGTGCGCTCCCATTTGCGGCATTGAGCCATCTCAACAGCTGCAACAAGAAGGTCGGCTGCGTCATCAGTGGTGGGAACATCGACATGGTGACCATCTCCTCCATGATTCGTTCCGGTTTGGTTACCAGTAGCCGCATCTTTGCATTTAGCGTAGAATTGCCGGATGCACCGGGGCAAATGCTCTTGATTTCCAAAATTCTCGCCGACCAACGCGCAAACATCATTGGGTTGGACCACAATCAGTTTAAGGCCAAGGACCGTTTCAACCGCGTGGTTCTTGAAGTGACCGCCGAAACCAACGGGCCGGAACACGTGGCGCAAATCATCAAGGCCTTGGAAGAACACGGCTTTGAAATTCAACGTCAATATTAAGTGCAAACGAAAAGACCGACTCTGTGTGGAATCGGTCTTTTTTTGTGCTTGTGAAGAGATAAAAAATCCCCTCCGGTGCCACATTGGGCAAACGGAGGGGGGCGCATTAGGCATTGAGGAAGGCGGTCATGACTGCTTCCATCTGTTGTTGGTCATTTAAGTCCGCCAGTTCGCGAATCGAGTGCATGGCGAGCATCGGTGCGCCGAGGTCGATGGCTTCAATGCCGGTGGCAGTTTCGGCGATGGGGCCGATGGTGGAACCACCGCGCATATCGGCACGGTTGCAAAAGGTTTGTAGCGGAATATCATGAGCCGCACAAAGGCTACGGAGCATGGCCTCGCCGCGTGGGGTGGTGGCGTAGCTGTGGCTGGCAGAAAGCTTGAGTACAGGACCCTTGCCCAAGCGTGGACGCAATGCCGGATCTGCTTTTTCCGGATAGTTTGGATGCACAGCGTGGGCTTGGTCACAGCTGAGGATGATGGCATCTTCGCTCCAGTCGTCAATGCCCAAGCGGGTTAGTAGATTTTTCAGACGAGGTGCGGCGGCACCGCCACGGGTGCGGCTGCCGATTTCCTCGTGTTGATGGCCGCTAAAGAGGGCGATGTGATCCGTTGGTGCGCAATCTGCGAGGGCACTGAGGGCGGCGTGGGTATTGGCAAGGTTATCGATGCGGCTTGCTTGGTAAAGGGTGGATTCGGCACCGATAGAGGCCGCCGGCTCCGCGCTCACAAGATAGAGCTCGTGGGAAAGAAGTGCGTCAGTGGCAATGCCTGCGGCAGCCGCCACCCGTTCTTCAAAGGAAGGCGCATCGGCGCTTCCCCAAAGGACCAAAAGCTCCTTTTGTGGATTGATGTCGCCGCTGTCGCGTTTCATATGAATCGCAAGGGACGGAATGGTGACGGTTTCTGCGAGGGTAATGACGTGACGCACCGGATGGGCCCAATCGCTGCCCTTGCTGTAGGCTAGGCCGGCAACCGCTAAAGGTCGGTCAAACCAAGTGTCAAGGAGTGGGCCGCCGTAGACCTCAATATTGAGCAATTGCATCCCTTCACGGTTCAGCGTTGGTAGGGGCTTGACGCGAAGCGCAGGGCTATCGGTATGGGCACCGATGATATGCACGCCCTTTGGCGCGTTTTGCGGCATTACAAAGGCAAAGATGGTGCCGTCATTAAAATCGATGAGATAACGTCCACCCGGTGTAAGAGACCAATCGGCGTTGGGGTCCAGTGCGGTAAAGCCTTTTTCAGCAAGGAACCGGTTGGCGGCATCGGCAGCATGGTAAGGGGTCAGTGCTGCATCGAGAAAGGCAAAAAAATCATGTTTGTTCATAAGAAGGGGGCCTCCTTTGTTTGATTCACTTTAGCATACGGCATTTCACGATGTCGTGCAAGCCGTGACGATTGTGGAGATGGAGTGACGAAACGGTTAATTGGCGAACCACTTTGTTTACTAAAGAGCAATAGAATGGTAGAATGGGTCAAAGTCATTATGGAGAAATGAAAAGGGAGTTGTATAAGATGGATACCGTGATATTAAATAACGGTGTTGAAATGCCAATGCTTGGGATTCGTACCCGCAATATGGCAGAGGATGATTGCGAAGAAGCGGTGGCGCAGGCTTTGGCGCTGGGCTATCGTTTGGTGGACACCGCCCAAAACGAGGGGTTGGAGGCGGCGGTGGGACGTGCCATTCGCAGAAGCGGTGTGAGCCGCGGTGACGTTTTCTTGACCACCAAGCTGACCGTTGAAAATACCACCTACGAGCGCGCCAAGGCGAGCCTCAAGGAATCCATGGCGAGCATGGGGGTGGACTATATTGACCTCATGATTTTGCCGCACCCGTATAATGATGTCTACGGGGCATGGCGCGCCATGAATGAGCTCAAAGCAGAAGGACTGGTGCAAGCCCTCGGTGTGGGCAATTTCTTTCCGGACCGCTTGGCAGATCTCATTATTCACAATAAGGAGCATCCACAGGTGGTGCAAATTGAACGCCATCCTTATTATCAACGCCCGATGCTCATGGAGATTCTGCGTCAGCAGGACATTCAGCCGATGGCCTGGGCGCCCTTTGGGGACTGGTCCATGCTTGAGCGTCCAAGAGTGCAAGAAATTGCCGAAAGTCACGGCGTCACCCCCGAGCAGGTGCTGTTGCGTTGGCAGCTTGAACGCAATGTGGCAGTGCTCACCCGTACCACCGATGTAGAATTGATGAAGCAAGCAGTGGCGTGCTTTGACTTTCAATTAGATACGGAAGACCTCTTTGCCCTTGATTGCATGGAGCAGGACAAGAGCATGTTTGAGGACGTCATTAAAAGCATGAACTGGCTTGACCAGCTTGGCGATATGTAAAAAATAAAGACACTGTCCGTTGGGGCAGTGTCTTTTTGTATGCTTATTTCTTTTGTGGTGGGTGGCTTTCGTCGGAATAATCCTTTGGCATGCCGCCCCAGCCGTCCTTTGGGGTATTGGAGCGGTCATAGACGCCTTCCCAGAGGGAGCCTCGGGCCAAGCCGGCTTCATCGCGCTTGCTGTAATTGGCCTCGCTCGCCATAATGCGGCGGAATTTTTCTAAGAGTCCCATGGTGCGTGTCTCCTTTTTTGGCTAAATCACACGCAAAAAATTTTGAGCTTTTTATTATTGTATCATATTAAATGGAAAATGAAAAAATAAATTATAAAACTTGGGGAGAAAGAGTTGGATAAGATAAACTGTTGAATTCGATAAAAAATGTGATACTATGAATATATAGTTTTTTGCGTGTTGATTAGATGTAGAGATGACAGTCTTGATTGTAGGGAAATTTGTATTTTTTATGAAAGTGAGGCGAGTATAATGAAAAACAGAACTAGGAAAAACCTGGCGATAATTTGTGCTTGTGCGTTGATGGGATGTATTTTAGTGCCTTCTTATCAAGCTGAAGCTGCAGAGTCGCATATGGATCAGGTAACAGAAATGGATAGTACGTACGAAGGTTTTATGGCAAATGATGATACCCTAACATTTGATGAAATTAAAAGTTTACCGGGAGCTATTGTTGCAGAAGAATATGATGCTTTGATAGATTTAAAGGTAACGCCTGTATCAGAACTATTTCACATGGGGATGAGCCCAGCTGATGTAGAGAGAATCAAAACTAAAAGTGTTAAAGATCTTGTTTTGGAAAATGTCGCAACATATCCGGATGAGTTTTTAGAAAGTAAAGGGTTAAGTGCAGATACCGTCCAAGCGATAAAGACCGGAAACTATGATGTAGTATCAGAGAGTGAAGCAAGGCGTGTAGGTGCTCAACTTGCTTTGGGGATTGCTTCGATTTCCAGAGTGGGAAATCAGTTGAACTATACTGTGTATTGGCATTGGGACAATAGTAGACCACTTAATCTGATTGAAGATGTCATCTTAACGACTATTTCAAATGATTATTGTATTCAAGGTGGCTCAACAGGTAAAGCTTATTATGCACCAATAAATTCGATGGAAGAAGATATGGAAGAACGTATTTATCCGTCATCTGAAGTAGGCACAAATGGTATAAGATATGATATTGCGATGCAATATCCCGCACCAGTTGGAAATAGATGGACAAAATCAGGAAAAGCTTTTGTTCCAACTCAGTATGGTTATGCAGGTGTAGTAGACATATTTGCTGAATATTTTCATAAATGGACGGATGTTACAGTTGAGGTTATTGATGGGCATTTAAAATTTCCTGTAAATTCAGGTGATACAACAAGAACTCATACATCTGTTTCTTAAAATGAGGTGAGAGCTATGTTGACTGAAATTATTTCCAATATTACAGCTCAAAATGGTTTTGCGACATTTATTTGGTTTGTAGTACAAACTATTTTTTTCCTCATTATCTTTTTAATGCCATTACGTATGCATGACTATAAAAAAGATATGGAATGGGAATTTGCGCAACAAAAGAAATATATGGAGCGTGAATTAAATGAGTTGAAAGCGCTTATTAAAGAAAAATCTGACTCTGAATAAACAACTAATAGTTAAGCCCCGTTGTTATAAGCCGGAATAGCTTGTAACGATGGGGCTTTTGTTTTTAAAAGAGACTTTATAGTATAGTTAATATCAATTAACAAACACGCACAACCAAATTGCAGGGCTTGAGGTGTGGGCGACTTGATGGCGCATATGCGCTGGAATAAGAAGTGGCTCTCCTTTTTTGAGAGGGCGCAGTACTTCGTTTTCGCCGGCTTGTGCGCTGTCGTAGCGGAGGGTGGCGTTGCCTTCTAAGAGCACCAGCCATTCATCCTCGTCTTGGTCATACCAAAAATCATCGGGGGTGGTATGCTGCCAGCTGGTGATGCGTTCAATGCGTGTGCTGTCCTTTTCGTAGAGCACGTCCACCTTTTCTTCGGGGGTGGGGGTGCCGGCGTCAAAGAGATTCATTGTCTGCGCCTCCTTCGATCATCTCGTAAAGCATGTGATAGGCGTCTACCAATTTGTCATCGGGCCACCAGCCACGGTTGGCGGCGGAGGTAGAAGGGAGCGCCAAAGGTTTGACACCGGTTTGCGCCAAGAGGTGCGCCTTATAGAGCGCTTCGGCTTTTTTGCCGGTGGTGACGATGGCGGTGATGCGAGGGTGGCGGGCAAGGAGTGCTGCCACATCGTTTGGTACGGCCTCTGCGATGGTGCTGTCAGCGGCTCCTTCAATGTCACATTCGGCGAGGACATCCCAGAGGGCAATGTGATGACGACGCGCAAAGTCACGGGCGGCTTCGGGGGTTGTGGGCGTTTCCTCATTCCACAAGGCGGCCAAGGTGCGCCAAAAACGATTTTGCGGATGCCCGTAGTACATCATGCGTTCGCGAGATTTAGGTGAGGGCATGGTGCCCAAGACCAGCACGCGACTGTCTGCATCGACCCACGGGGTGAGGGTGTGGTGGACGCGCTCAACCATGGATGATTGCCATTTGACAAGCTGCCATGGCATCCAAAGCAGTTTGATGGGATTCAGGGGTGACACCGGCACAGAGGTCAGCGTTAATATAAATTGGGACGTTTGGTAAGCTTGCCTTCGCAATCATTGCATTGGAAATAACACAGATGTCGGTGCAAACACCGATGATGGTAATAGAAGTAAACGGCTTTTCCATATTGGCTCGAGCGAGGGCATGGGCAAGCATGGTGGCGCCGAAGGTGTTCTTTTCAAAGGCCTTTGCCCCATGCATGGTAAGTACTTTGGCGATTTCCGGATTGAGTTCCCAGCCGACGGTGCCCTTGATGCAGTGCTCAACCGGCAGATAGTGACCTTCTTGGGTTTGAAGATAGTCGCTGTCGTGGGTATCTAAGGTGTAGTAGATTGGACCGTGGTGGCGGCGAATACGTTCTACAACAGCAGGGACAATGGCTTGGGCCTCTTTGTTGGCAAGACTGCCGTCGATGAAATCGTTTTGCATGTCGATGACAATGAGTAAATCGTTGGTGGTGAGCATACTATGTCCTCCTCAGGTGGTTTTTTTCTATTATATCAGTTAATTTGTCCACCGTCAGTATATTCGTCTCTCGCGTACAATTATCCGCGTATCGCTTGCATTTCTTTGTAGGCTTTGTTAGAATAGCAACTGCATGTATTATGCAAGAAAATAAGGGGGGCTATATTTATTATGGCTGAAAAGAAAAAAATTGGCTTAGTACCACGTCTCCTTGCTGGGATCGTTGTCGGCCTCTTGCTTGGGATGGTTGTACCTGAGTTTGTCATTCGTGTATTGGCGACTGCAGGGTCCATCTTTGGCAGCTATTTAAGTTATTTGATTCCACTGATGATTGTAAGCTTTGTAGCGTCTGGGATTGGGCATTTGACCAGCGGCGGTGCGGGCAAGATTTTGCTTGTGACCGTGGTAATGGCGTACTGCTCCACCATTGTTGCAGGGAGCTTTGCGTATATGGTTGACAGTGCCATCTTCCCATCCTTCATCACACCGGAAATCATTGAAAACTTCAAAGAAACCAGTGGTGTGGCAGTAGAACCTTATTTGGAATTCGTTCTCAATCCGGTTTTTGACGTGACCACTGCCATTGTTTTGGCATTTATTTTGGGGATTGGCATCATTGCGTTGCGCAATGGGGAAGAACACTGTGAAGTAGCGGACTTGCTGTTGAAGATTGTTGACGGCATCCAAGCCATCATCAACTTGGCACTTTCCAAGACCATCTTGCCGGTGCTTCCTTTCTATATTGGGATTACCTTTGCAAAGATGAGCTACACCGGTGAAGTATGGAGCGTGCTCAAGGTCTTCTGGAAGGTCTTTGTCATCATCTTGATTCTCCACTTGCTCTATTTGACCGTGGCATTCTGCATTGCAGGGGGCGTGTCCAAGAAGAGCCCAATTCGCCTTATGAAAAACCAAATTCCTGGTTACATGACCGCTGTTGGGACCCAAAGCTCCGCAATTACCATTCCTGTTAACGTAAAATGTGCGGAAGCCAACGGTGTTTCCAAGAGCATTCGTGAATTTGTGGTACCACTCTGTGCGACCATCCACTTGGCAGGTAGTACCATCACCATTACCAGCTGTGCGACCGGGGTACTGATGATGAGCAACATGCCACACAACTTGGCGCTCATGTTCCCATTCATTCTGACCCTTGGCGTTGTTATGATTGCTGCACCGGGTGCACCGGGCGGCGCCATCATGAGTGCACTTTCCTTCTTGCCAATGATTGGTATTCCGGTAGAAGGGGCGTTGGCATCTCTCATGATCGCGCTCTACCTCACCCAAGACTCCTTTGGGACTGCTTGTAACGTATCCGGTGACAACGCGATTGCTGTCATCATCGATACTTTCAAAGACAAAATCGCCGGCACCAAGAGCAAAAAAGCTGCCTAATAGCGTAATAAAAATAAAAACAGTCGTTTTTTTGTGGTTTTTTGGCACAAAGAAAGCAAATACCCCTTGAATAATAGGTAAGGAACATTTATAATAAGTAAAAACAAAGATTATGAAAGAGAAAAACGCAGACTAGGGGGTCTGCGGAAAGATTGCAAATCGTTTGTTTTCTCAATCAATCCTTCTTCGTTTTATTTTCTGCTTATCACAGAAGCGACCCCAAAACATTCCCTTCAGATTGTTTTGGGGTCGTTTCGCTTTTATTAGAAATACAATCGAAAAAAGCTGCACTGTTATTAGAAACAATGCAGCTTTTTTGATGCTTATTTTTTGTAATCGATTTTTCGGATGCCTTGGGCAAACTCTTTGAGCATGTCTTCGTCGGTAATTTCGATGCAGTTGCCGTTGTAGGCGATGCAGCCGGCGCTGCGGAGCGCGAGAATGATTTTGTTGGCGGTGATGCGGTGCATGCCCAAAAAGCGGGCGATGTCCGCCACGCTACAAAAGCGAGAGAAGCGCAATTTGCCGTCGATTTCTTCTGCACGTTCGAGGATAAAGCTCGCCACACGAGGTGCGGCTTGGCCTTTTTGCTTGGCGACAAAGTTGTTTACAAGAGTGGTATACTCGTCGAGCAGGCGATGCAAGAGTTCCTTCATGACTTGGGGATGGCGATCAAGAAAGTCATCAAATTCTTCCGAGGTCAAACGATGGGCACGAATAGGTGCCAAGGCCACCATTTCGCCAATACCGATGTCGGCAGTGGCTGTTGTATATTTAAGGTAAGGCCCGACTAAAGCGTAAACCGATTCTCCCGGCATGTATTCTTCAAAGAAGAGATCCTCGCCGGTGCTGGTAGTGATTTGGCGCATACAGTTGCCTTCTACAAGGTAATAGACATAGCTGGCATCGCTATCGAGGCTGAGTACTTGCTCACCTTTAGCAAATTCGACGACCGGATACGACATGAGTTCTTTTAAAGCGACTTGATCCATATAAACCTCAAAACCTCCTGACGCATGAATTTTTATTTCCTATTATATAAGCATACCAGATTTTAAGAGTGCTATCAAACCACAGTGTTCTTGATTGGTCTAAAAATGATGGCTTATTTGCCGGTTTGGGTTGGGCTGTAAAAAGGGTTTATAACGTGGCGTCGATACGAACAAAGTTCTACATTCTGTGAAATGAATTGTTTGACAATTAGAAGGATTGGTGTCCGTTTTTTCGAATAAGAGTACGTCAAACCCTTGTATGGGGCGGATTGTAGCTGCTATGGCTTATGAATTAACGTAGGTTAATTTTTAGACGAATCTTTGCATAGAGGAAGACTATGTGAAGCCTAGACTACTAATAAATTTGGGTTATTAGTGTTATGATATGTATCGTCTGATTGCGTATAGGATGAATAAACAATGATTATGCGCATGTGCTATTATTTTTTTATGAGACAAGCAGAAAATGAAAGGATGAAAGTAAAAAATGAGTGCACAGAAACAAAAACGTAATCTGTACCCTCTCCACGTAGCCATTGGTTTTGCAATTATCGCGGCTTTCTGGATGATGCCACCAATCGAACCAATCACTGCATTGGGGATGCGTTGTGCAGGTGCTTTCTTGGGGATGGTTTACCTCTGGAGTGCGGTAGATACCCTCTGGCCTAGTATGGTAGGCTTGTTCTTCTTAGCGATTTCCGGTTATGGCGGGGACGCTGGTTTTAACGGCGTATGGATGCAAGCAGTCGGTGTTTACACCGTTCTCTTGACCTTGTTCGCAATGGTTCTTTTCGGTGCGATGGACGAAGTCGGCGACACCAAGTACATTGCAAAATGGTTCCTCACCCGTTCGATCTTTAAAGGCCGTCCAATGGTCTTCATGGCTGTGTTCTATGCAGCAACTTTCGTTATGAGTGCTGTTTGCCAACCAATGACCGCATTGATTATTCTCTGGCCTGTTGCTAGAAGTCTTATGGCTACCATGAATGTGACCCGTGAAGATAAAATCTGGAAGTTTTTCTTTGTTGGGATGTTTGCAGTTGCAACTTTGTCCCAACCACTCTTCCCATTCATGGGTGCTCAGCTCATCCCATATTCTGCTTTTCAAAGCATGACCGCTGCCATGGGCAATCCTATGACCATCCCAATGGCGCAATATATGATTGTTAATATCGTGATGACTACTCTCATCATGGCTGTATTCCTTTTGGGGCTCAAGCTTTTGCGCGTGGATATGTCTAAGCTCAAAGCTATTGATCCTGAAATGATTAAAAAAGAAATGCCACTCCCTCCAATGACCTTGCCACAAAAGATTTATCTTTTGATGGTACCGGCTTTCTTGGTAATGATGCTTGTACCAAGTTTCTTCCCGGATTTTGCTATTTGCAAGTGGCTCAACATGATTGGGCCAATGGGGATTACCCTTCTTTGGGTGATGCTCTTCCTTATTGTTCGTATTGACGGCAAGCCTCTTTTGGATTTCAAGGAAGTGGCATATCATCAATTTAACTGGGGCATTTTCTTCATGATTGCTGCTGCAGTATTTGGTGCAAATACTTTGTCCAATCCTGAAACCGGGATTCCTGATTTCTTGATTCAAGCACTCACCCCAATTCTCGGCGGTCGCAGCGAAATGGCATTTGTTGCTATTCTCTTTACCACTGCGCTTATCGTTACCAACTTTGCGAACAACGCAGCGATGGCAGTGGTACTTATGCCGGTTGTATTGAACTTCTCCGAACAAATCGGTATCAACCCAATGCCTGTTGCTACTGGGGTTATCCTCATGGTATTCGTTGCAATGTTGACCCCTGCTGCATCTCCACACGCTGGGATGATGCACGGGATGAAACCAATTTATTCCACCAAGGAAATTATGAGTGTTGGTTTCCCTATTTGTCTCATTGCACTTGTGCTTTACATTTTTGTGGGGTATCCACTTTGCAAGATGCTTATGGGCGCGTAAGTGATTGTTTTAAAAGAATATACACCTGTCCTAATGGGCAGGTGTTTTTTTTTGCGGGTGGTAATTAACCTGGGTTAATTATTTTGGCGTGAATTGTATTAATCTGACTAATGTGAAGTCTGGACTACTAATAAATACCGTTTATGAATGATATTATGAATTACAGAAAACGGCAGATAGTAACGATAAGTAAAACTTATGCGCCGTAGGTATTATTCTTTTTAGTAGAAAAAACGAAAGAATGAAAGGATGAAGAAAAATGAGTGCACAAAAACAAAAACGTAATCTGTATCCTGTTCACTTGGTGATTGGCTTTGGTATCATCGCATTATTCTGGCTCATGCCACCAATTGAACCTATTACAGCTCTTGGGATGCGCTGCGTCGGTGCCTTCCTCGGGATGGTATATCTCTGGAGTGCGGTAGACACCCTCTGGCCAAGTATGGTCGGGCTCTTTATGTTGGCTATTTCCGGTTACGGCGGTGAAGGTGGCTTCAATGGCGTATGGATGCAAGCAATTGGGGTTTACACCGTTCTTTTAACACTTTTTGCAATGGTGCTTTTTGGTGCGATGGACGAAGTAGGGGATACCAAGTACATTGCAAAATGGTTCTTGACCCGTAAGCTTTTTAAGGGGCGTCCAATGGTTTTCATGGCAGTATTCTATGCATGCTGCTTCGTACTTTCTGCGATTTGCTCCCCAATCACTTCTTTGATTATTCTCTGGCCAATTGCAATGAGCTTGATGGAATCCGTAAATATCACTCGTGAAGATCGATTTTGGAAGTATTTCTTCGTTGGGATGTTTGCCGTATCCACTTTGGCACAACCACTCTTCCCATTCTTGGGTGCACAGCTCATTCCTTACGCAGCTTTCCAAAGTATGACTGCTGCGATGGGTACTCCAATGACCATTCCTATGGGTCAATACATGGCAGTGGACATTATTATGACCACTTTGGTAATGGGGCTCTATCTTGTTGCTGTAAGATACATTTTGCGCGTCGATATGTCCAAGCTTAAAGGGATTGACCCGGCAGTGGTAGAAGAACAAATGCCACTCCCTAAGATGAATTTCCAACAAAAAGCATTCCTTTATATGATTCCTTGTTACTTATTAATGATTCTCTTGCCTAATTTCTTCCCTAACAATCCTGTATCTGCAGGCCTCAACTTTATCGGGCCTATGGGGATTACTCTTATTTGGGTGATGCTCTTCTTAATTATTCGTTGGAACGACAAACCACTCTTGGACTTCAAAGAAGTGGCATATCGTCAATTTAACTGGGGGATCTTCTTTATGATCGCTGCCGCTGTATTCGGTGCAAACTCTTTGTCTGATAAGGCGACCGGTGTTCCTGATTTCTTGATTCAAGCATTGACCCCAATTCTCGGTGGCCGCAGTGAAATGGTATTCGTTGCCATCATGTTCACCACCGCATTGATTATTACCAACTTTGCAAACAACGCTGCTATGGCAGTCATCTTGATGCCGGTTGTATTGAACTTCTCCGACCAAATGGGCATCAACCCAATGCCTGTTGCGACTGGGGTTATCCTCATGGTATTTGTTGCAATGCTCACTCCTGCGGCATCTCCACATGCTGGTTTGATGCATGGGATGAAAAAGATTTACACAACCAAGGACATTATGAGTGTTGGTTTCCCAATTTGTGTTGCGACTTTGCTTTTGTACATCTTCATCGGTTACCCACTTTGCAAAATGCTCATGGGTGTATAAAACAGTCATCAATCAACTTAAAGCGTATCGGCTTTGCCGATGCGCTTTTTTCGTGAGAAAAGGCGCGCAAAAAAACACGCATCCTGGATGAGAGAGATGCGTGTTTTTTTATTGGCGATAGAGGTGTCACTTCTTAGAGGATGAGTTCAATGCCTAGTACGACGGTACAACAGAATAGCGCCACTTGAAAGAGGCTTTTTCCCTGCCAAGCAGCCATCATGCCGACAATAAGTGCCGCTGCACCGGCGATTGGGGTTGAGGTGGCGTGTAAAATTGCCGGAAAGGTCATGACGGCGAGGGTGACGTAGGGCACATAGTATAAAAACGAGTTGAGGGTGACGTTGGTAATCGGTTTGCGAATGAGGGTGAGCGGAAGGACGCGGATAAGGTAGCTGACTGTCGCAATGACTACGATATAGATGTAAGTGTTCATTATTCGGCCTCCTCGGGATTGTTGTGAATAGGGAACAAGAGGGCGGCGACGCCGGAAATTACAACGGTGAGAATGATGGTGACGGTGCCGCTTGAAAGATCGCGCAGCCATGGTAAGAACGTGGCGGCATAGCTTGCGACGAAGCTAATTAAAACAATGGCACCAATGAGATGGTTCTCACGACAGGGTGGAATGATGATGGCTAAAAACATGCCAAAGAGGGCCACGCCCAAGGCTTCTACAAGGATGGTCGGTAATACATCACCGGCGATAATCCCGCAGGCGGTACCGATGGCCCACCCGGGCGAGGCAATAGCGAAGGCGCCGTAGTTGTAGAAGGGGTTGATGTAACCGGGACGGGCGATGCTGATGCCGAAGATTTCATCGGTGATGCCAAATGCCACTAAAAAACGGTGATAGAAGGGCGTGTTTTCGGAAAATCGTTGGCTTAAAGCAGCGCTCATAAGCATATAGCGGGCGTTGGCAATCAGGCTCATTACAGCCATTTGGGCATAGGTGCCAAGGGCGGCAATGACGGTGAGGGCGGCGTATTGACCGGCGGAGGCATTGACCAAGGCGCTCAAAAGAAAGCCTTGTAGGGCATCAAGACCGATGGCGCCGGCTTGGATGCCAAGGGAAAAGGCCACCGCAAAATAACCGAGGGCAATGGGAATGCCGTCACGAAAGCCTTCGCGAAAAGCGCTGAGGTGATCTTGATGGGAATAGATGCCGTGTTTTTCTTTGGGTAAGTGCTGAATCGCTGACATGAAAATGCCTCCTCTTTCTGTATATTTATGTAGCTTATGCCACTCATTATACGGTTTGAATTGACATTAGTAAAA
>Glacier_p2__coassemble_1545_pt1 | contig 18417 bp, 17 predicted proteins | sample Glacier_p2__metabat2_high_PE_021 | metagenome-assembled genome bin Glacier_p2 | reverse complement strand
GATAGGTCATTGCCAGGATAGCGAAAAGCGTTCCGAATTATTTGGAACGCTTTTTCTTTTTTTGTTGCGTGAAAAACTATTCGAAGGTGAATGCTACGTTTGCGGTTGAAGTCGTCGGTGTTTAAGTGATATGTTTTATTAAGATATTTCTACTGTTCATGTTATATTGCGTGGTGAAAAGTGATGAATAGTGCCCAAAAGAGAAAATTGATGCACTTTGGATGGAAACCCGTCTTGGACAGTTCATTCTACTTGTAGCCGACGGGAAATGGGAAGAGGCTAAGGAAATAGATAGACAAGCTTTTAATGAAGGATTTGTGCATGGCGTTTTTGCTGAAGAAAAAGGAATTGAAGAAAAAATGATGAAGCAGGTCGAAAGTCTGGAAGAGTGGGAGGATTATGTGAAAACGCTTGACGAAAGCGTTATAGAAGCACTTTATGAAACAAAGGCATTTAGTGATGTACAACAATATTTTTGGCGATTAAAACAAGGTAAATAAGAATCGGATGAATGAGATTTGATATATTGGTATTTTAGCAAAGCGTGTCATGATAGACGTAAATACAAAAGAGAAAAGCCGGCGACTGTTAAAAAGACGCAGGCTTTTCTCTTTTGTATTTGTGATCGGCTTCATATTTCAACGGTGAGAGGTTTAATGTGAGCACTCAATGAGCTTGTGCTACGTGCATTGGTTTATAGCTAGTGAAAAATCTATAATCAAGGGGCATCAATTATCGTATCACTATGCAATATGATCAATTGTCGAAAAGTAGAGGGTGTTCAGCACATATCTAATAAATCAATATAATATAAAAATAGAATTATCATCATTATATCGGTGGTGCGAGGCCAGTTCTTAAAAAGCAAAGGCGCTTTGAGGCTCGGGAATAAAAGATAATGAATATAGAAAAGTGCAGAGTGCTCACGGAACATTAGAGTACTAAATAAAGTATTCCTATCTGGATTTTGAAGGGGCATTGTATAAATCCTATTTTTTAAGTATGCATGAAATATATAGAAAGTGAACTATTATGCTTTTGAAATCTATAAAGTGCGAAAAATAAAATATAAGCATAATTGAAAACAAATGTCAATGATAAAGTTTAATCAAATAACAAAAAAATGATGCATATAATAGAAGAAATCCAGCCAAAATTAGGTCTGAAAAGGGAAATAATAAGAAAAAACGAACACATAACCGAGAAAATGGAGTGTATAAATGACAAATAAAGAATAATACAGCGAAGAAAAATAATAAAAAAATTATAAAATGTCCTTCCTGAAAGGACAAGCTGTATAGAAATCGATTAACTGCAACAGAAAATGGGTTGCAAACATCAATTGCAATAAGTGAAAAAGAAATATTTTGAACAATCAAAAACATAAAGAAAACCCCTTTAAATAGGGGTGTGCAAAATACACCTATAAGCGTCAATGAAAAAACTTGACATAAATAGAATGAATTACAGCTATAAACGTGTGTTTCAAGTGAGGACAGTACGTTTTGTTTAGAGGATTGGTATTGTAAATATTAAAAAGGCATGATATATTAGTAATGAAGTGAGGCACGGAACAACTTGAAAACAAGTTGGAAAGTGACAAATTTCATAAAAAGTTTTTTTATATTTTATTGTTGGATAATGTTCTCATAGTTAAGATATGAGACGTTTAAATTTTAAGGAGGCAATATAAATGGCAGAAAAACAAAAAATGACACCAAGTGAAGCTATTGTTGAACAGCTTAGAATGGAAGGCGTTGAATACTGCGCAGGTATCGTAGGTTCCGCATTCATGGATATGCTCGACCTTATGCCAGCAGCTGGCATCCGTTTCATCGCTTGCCGCGACGAACACACCGCTGGTCACATGATGGACGCTTACAACCGTGTAACCGGTAAAGTTGGTGTCTGCACCGGTCAAAATGGCCCTGGTATCACCAACCTCGTAACCTCTATCGCTACCGCTTATCAAGCACACAGCCCAGTGCTCGTAATCGGTCCTTCCGCTGGTTCTACCTCCGTTGGTTGGGACGGCTTCCAAGAAGTAGACCAAGTGCCTATCTTCAAGCCAATCACCAAGAAGTCTTTCCAAGTTCCACATCCAAGCCGTGCAGCTGACTGCGTACGTACCGCTTTCCGTACCATGTATGCAGAACGTGGCCCAGTTTACCTCGACGTTCCACGTGACTACTTCTACGGCGAAGTTAACGACTTCATCCTTCCTCCAGAAGAATATCGTTCTACTTCCGGCTTGATTCCAGATGCTGATTCTATGGCTAAGGCTGCTGAAGTTATCGCTAACGCTAAGCGCCCAGTAATCATCAACGGCCGTGGCGTTGTTGACTCCGATGCTGTAGACGTAGTTGCTGAAATCGCTGAATACCTCAGCTGCCCAGTTGCTACTTCCTACCTCCACAACGACGCATTCCGTTACAGCGATCCACACTGGGTAGGGCCTATCGGCTACATGGGTTCCAAGGCTGCTATGTACAGCATCAAGGAAGCTGACGTAATCATCGCTATTGGTTGCCGTCTCTCCTACTTCGGTACCCTCCCACAATACGACATCAAGTACTTCCTCCAAGATGGTTCCCAAAAGATCGTTCAAGTTGACGTTAACGCTAACCAAATCGCTCGTACCCATCCAGTTGAAGTTGGTATCGTAGGTGACGCTCGTGTTACCGCTGAAGGCCTCCTCGCTCTCTTGAAGGCTAAGGGCGATCGTCCAGTTGACGAAGCTCGTATGGCTGACATCAAAGCTAAGAGAGATGCTTGGGAAGCTGAAATCGAAGAACTCGCTATGGAAGAACCAGAAGCTGGTACCATCCATCCACGTCGTCTCCTCTTCGAAATGTGCAAAGTTAAGCCAGAAGATTGCATCGTAACCACTGACATCGGTAACGTTTCTTCTACCGCTAACAGCTACTTGAAGTTCAACGCTCCACGTCTCCACGTTGCTTGCTTGACCAACGGTAACACCGGTTTCGCTCTCCAAGCTGCTCTTGGTGCTAAGCTCGGTTGCCCAGATCATCACGTAATGTCCCTCGCTGGTGACGGTGCTTGGGGTATGTCCTTCTACGAAATCATGACCGCTGTACAAGAAAACCTTCCTGTACTCGCAGTTGTATTCCGTAACAACGCATGGTGCGCTGAAAAGAAAAACCAAGTTGACTTCTACAACAACCGTTTCGTTGGTTGCGAAATCCAAGCTCCATCTTGGGCAGAAGTTGCTCGCGTAATGGGCGCTGAAGGCTTCTACGTAGATAAGGTTGAAGATATCCAACCTACCTTCGAAAAGGCATTCGAAATCTCCATGACCAAGCCTGTTGTTGTTGAAGCTCGCGTAGACGGCACCAAGCTTGCTCCTCCATTCCGTAAAGATGCTCTTGCACTCCCTACCCGTTTCTTGCCAAGATACGAACACCTCGATGCAAAGCATTTCGCTAAGTAATTGAGTTTTTAACTTAAATACTTCGGAATAAAATCGAATTTAATTAGCGTCAGGCCTATAGGGTGACGTCTTAAGACCACCATATTTACAAGGCGTGAATATGGTGGTCATTTATTTTGTAAACGGAGGCGATCACTTGAAGACCGTACGAAAGAAAGAAAGCGTAACTCGCAGTCATAATACAAGTATTCCCAAACCTTTTTCTCCGATTCCTACCTTGTATAAGAATGCTGACAAGGCGTCTTTGGTGTGGAACGTACTGGGAGATGACTCTTTAGCAGAAGCTTTGGGGAACGGTTGGGAAGAAGTTGCTCCAAAAATGCCGGGCGAAAGTGATAAATATACCATTAGATATTCTATCGTTGGTGGACCAGATAACCATTGCTTTGAAGTGTGGGTAGAAGGTGCAGAAGCGGGCAATCATGATATTGAATGGATTTATGTTCGTTCTGTAACCGGTGGTCAACTTAAAATTGTTCGTCCAGAAAAGGATGCACATGTGCTTTGTGCTATGGCTGAAGAAGACGCGTATATGTTTTGTACGAATGACCCATGTATTCTATGCGCTTTTGGCTGTAAAATTGGGTTTGAGTTTTATGCTTATTCCCGTAGCGAAGGCCTTTTAAAGGATGCAGTGAAGGTCGTTTATTCAAAACAAAATCCACATAATAATCCACTTTGAAAGGAAGTATAATTAACATGGCTTACGTATTGCCTAAATTTACTCGTGAAGAAGTACTCGAAATGGACCACAAGTACAATGTACACTCCTGGTCTATCCAAAAGAACTTAACCAAAATTATCCCTGTTGAAAAATCCGAAGGTATCTACTTCTGGGATTACAACGGTAAGAAATACTATGACATGAGCTCCCAGCTCGTTAACATGAACCTTGGTCATGGTAACCCATACATCATTGATGCTATCAAGCAACAAGCTGAAGAACTCTGCTTCATCGCTCCTGGTCAATCCGTTGGTATCCGTGCAGCTCTCGCTAAGAGAATCGTTGAACGTGCTCCAGAAGGTTTGACCCGCGTATTCTTCTGCAACGGTGGTGCAGACTCTAACGAAAACGCTATTAAGATGGCTCGTATCTCCACTGGCAGAGGTAAAGTTCTCTCCATGTATCGTTCTTACCACGGTGCTACCATCGTAGCTGGTAACGTTTCCGGTGACGGTCGTCGTTTCTCCGCTGAAATCGGTGGTAACGCTCCTGGCGTAGTTCACTTCCATGGTCCTTTCTCTTATCGTGAAGAAATCGCTTTCGAAAGCGAAGCAGCTGAAACTGCTTACCATCTTACCATGCTCGAAAAGACCATCATCGCTGAAGGTCATGACAAGATTGCTGCTATCATCCTTGAAACCGTTGTTGGTGCTAACGGCGTAATCATGTATCCAGAAGGTTACCTCGCTGGCGTTCGCGCACTTTGCGACAAGTATGGTATCCTCATGATCTGCGACGAAGTTATGGCTGGTTTCGGTCGTACCGGTAAGTGGTTTGCTATCCAAAACTGGGGCGTATCCCCTGACATGATCACCTTCGCTAAGGGCGTTAACTCCGGTTACGTTCAACTCGGTGGTGTTATCATGAACGAAAAGGTAGCTGGCTACTTTGACGATCACTTCCTCGGTTGCGGCTTGACCTACCAAGGTCACCCACTCGCTTGCGCAGCTGGTTATGCTTCCATCGACTACTTCGAAGATCACAAGGTTCTTGACAACGTAAACAAAGTTGGTAAAGTTCTTGGTGAAATCCTCGAAGAAATGAAGGAAAAACACGCTTGCGTTGGTGACGTTCGTTACATCGGTCTCTTCTCTGCACTTGACCTCGTAAAAGACAAAGCAACCAAGACTCCTATCGACGAATACGGCATGGGCAACCCTAACCAAGCTAGCGTAATCGCTAAGTGCAAGGAAATGGGCTTCTACACCTACGGCCGTGACAACGTTGTTCAAGTTTGCCCTCCACTCATCATCACTGAAGAAGAACTTCGTGAAGCTATGAAGATTCTTGATGAAGTATTGACCTGGGCTGACGAACAATTCTGCAAGTAATTTGCGGTTTTAACGTTAAACCACAAAGCGCTCCCTATTTAGGGAGCGCTTTTTTGCTTGTTAAATAGCTATTTTTTGATGCGATATTTTCTCTAACTGCGCTATCCTTTGATAAAAAGGGGGGGAGGGAATATTGCGAATATAGCCGTTGATTATTGTGGCGTTTTTCATCTTCAATGAGCGGAGCTATACTATTCTTTTTTTAGTTTCGTAGGCTGTCGGATATTATCCTGACTGATTGAAGGCATGTAGTATTATTCTATTAAACAAGAAGACCAAGAGGTGAGATGATATCTTTTCGCTTGGTTATTCGATAGCAAATTATTATGAAGCTGGGTTAGAGTAATCTTTTATTGGTTTTTGTGTCGTTTGTTCTTAAGGTATTCAGGGAAGAATGATATTTCATTATAAAAGAAATAGGTAGCAATAATCTATAAATTTTAAAAGTCGATACGATATCTAATAAATGAGGTGGCAATAGGATGCATTGAGCTGAGTATGAGGTTATTACCGGCTGTTTAGATCTGAGCCGGTAGGTTATCTTCTTAAGGGGTTGATTGTGGCGAGGTGTACAGTTTATATCGTATGTTTATTACATAGAGACTCTCTTGGGCTAAAAAGATAAAGGTAAGGGGAATAAATTTAGTAGTATCGAGTTTATCGAAAGAAGGTTATAAGAAACATTTTACCGGTCCCTTCGACGATAGAGAGGCTATTGTGGTAGAAATTTGAAGGTTCTTACATGACTGAACAGAGGTTGTAATTGGGTATTAGAAGTGTTTTAAAGCCAAAAATGGGATGGCTGACCATAGTGGAATAAGACAATAGAGGTTGTTATACACGTCGTATATCACAGATCTCGTGTTGCCTTTAGATGCAGCATATGCCAGATTATCCGCGCGTCATAATTAAATATCTGTACTTGAGGTGATAATTACAAGAGGGGATGCTATGTATTGATAATGAGGCTGAGATTGATAATAACATAGTTTATCAGTAAAGAATAATTTAGACGCTTATGAATGTATTAAAATAAATATGAAAAAAAGAGACTGTGTGGTGGACAGTCTCTTTTTTAGTATTATGATTGTTCAAGGATGGCACGAAGACGAGTGGTGAGTGTCTCCGGATGTGGATCTGTCATGCTGGCACTCATTAAGCAGGCACCTGCAATTTTTGTTGGGAGTAAGAAGGGCAGTGTATCTAACGTAATGCCGCCAATGGCAAAGACCGGAATCCGGCATGCTTGAGCAATCTCATCAAGTGCTGCCACGCCTCGTGGTGGGAGGCCCGGCTTACACGGTGATGTGAAGATATGACCATAGGTCACGCGAGAAGCCCCATGCGCTTCTGCGGCTATGGCTTCATCTAAATGATGGACAGATACGCCGATTTCATCAAATCCGCTTGGTAGTGGTGCTCGCATGGCTTCAGGAAAGGAAAGCTGAAGTTGGCGAATACCAAGTTTTTTTGCGATTTCAGGGCTACCGCGTAGAATGAGCGGTACTTGATAACGTTCTGCCAAAGGGACCAGTGGTTCTGAAAACGAGAGGAGTTGTTCGTCTGTAAGATATTTCTCGCGGATAATCAGTCCATCAGGTTGCCCGGAAAGGAGTTTTTCAAAGTAATGACGTTTGTCTCCGATGATACGTTGTTGTTCGGTGACATAAATGAGCTTCATCTTAGACATTTTATACGTGAATGAAGTCGGTGTATACCGGTTGTAAATCATGATCTAGGAGTGCTTGATGCACTTGATCAACGGTACGTGGATCAGAAATATCAAATTGCGCATCGGTTTCAGTTTCATTTTCAGCGGCTTTGTTATGACCACCAACGTCAGTATGAACACCAGCGGAAATTTTGGTTGCGCAGATTGCAACAGCTGAATCACGGAAGCCTTGGCGTTCACGGGTGGAGATGGTCATGCTGAGTTGTGGATGATAAATACGATGTGCACACATCACTTGAAGAAGTTGGGTTTCATGAACGGAATCCTTGTTGATGTGTTCGTTTGCATCACTGTTTTCTTCGTTAACGAATGGACGAATACGAGGCACGGAAATAGCAAGATCTGCTTCAGGGAATTTCTGTTGGGTTAATTCGATATGCAACCCAGTTGCAAAGGCATCTTTACGGAAGTCGTCGGAAAGGCCGAGAAGGGCGCCAAAGCCGGCACCACGGAAGCCGCCCATGAGTGCGCGCTCTTGTGCATAGAAGCGATATGGCAAGCTACGCTTGTTGCCACGGAGATGGACTTCGGCATATTTTTCTGGGTTGTAGGTTTCTTGGAATACGGTAACGAAGTCGGCACCGCATTCATGCAGATACTTATAATTATCAATGTTTGTTGGATAAATTTCAATACCTACGGTAGAAAAACGTTCAGCCGCTAATTTGATGGCCTCGCCAATCCATTCTACGCTACTCATGCGTTCGGATTCACCGGTAAGAATGAGAATATCCTGTAAGCCAGTGGCAGCAATGGTATCCAATTCACGAATCAATTCATCATGAGACAATTGTCCACGCTTGATTTGGTTGCCACAGTTAAAACCGCAATAGACGCAACCATTGTCGCAATAGTTGGCAATGTAGAGCGGGGTAAAGAGAGAAACACTGTTGCCAAAGCGTGCGCGGGTAAGTGCTTGTGCTTTTTGTGCCATTTGTTCAAGATATGGTTCTGCAGCCGGAGAGAGCAAGGCCTTGAAATCATCTAAGGTACATTCATCGTGAGCGAGTGCCGCTTCAACATCTGCTGCGGTATAGCTATTTGGATCATAGTCTTTAGTAGCATCCAATACAGTATTTAAGGTGGTAGGATCCAATTGATCCATGCCGTCTCGATAAGTCATTACGTCCCAAGTTTCTGCTTTAATCATAATTTTAGTCCTCCAAAAAACCGGTGAGTGGGGAAGATGCGCTTGCTTTGTCGGTAAGAACACGACCTGGCTTAGAAAGATAAGCTAAGCGGCCGCCTTCGATGGCAAGACGGAAGGCACGTGCCATTTTACGAACGTCTCCTGCGGTAGCAATGGCAGTGTTGCACATGATGGCGTCTGCCCCCGTTTCCATGGCTTCAGCAGCTTGGCTTGGCTTGCCAATGCCGGCATCAACAATGATAGGGAGGTCGATGTTGGCGATGATTTCGGCAATTTTATCCTTGTGTACCAAACCGCGGTTGGTACCGATTGGGGCAGCGAGTGGCATCACAGCGGCAGCACCTGCATCCACGAGCGCCTTGGCTGTTTCGAGCTCTGGGAACATGTATGGGAGCACTACAAAGCCACGGTCAGCAAGCATCTTGGTTGCGCGAACGGTTTCAGCATTGTCAGGAAGAAGCCAACGAGAATCGTTGATGACTTCAACCTTTACCCAGTTACCACAACCCATTGCGCGGGAAAGTTCTGCAATACGAACGGCCTCTTCGGCATTGCGAGCACCGGAAGTATTTGGCAACAAGGTAACACCTTCAGGGATGTAGGAGAGGATATCCTCTGCACCATCTGGATTCGCGCGACGAAGAGCGAGGGTAATGATTTCGCCGCCGCCTTCTTCAATGACAGCAGAAATCAAATCTAAAGAAAATTTTCCGGAACCGAGAATCAAGCGAGATTGGAAGCCTTTACCTCCAAGATGAAAAACGTCATTCATTATTTAATCTTCCTTTCGTTAAAGGGGATTCGCTTCCCCTAATAATAAGCGCATAATCAATGTTGCTTGTGCCGATGCACACAGGCCGACACGCGGCGCCATCAAGCCAATGCCTTCTTCGCCTTCACTTTCTCCGTCACCAACCATATAAAGTCGGGAGAAAATTTGCTTTGCGGTAATGGCGTTGCCGGACCCGAAGCCTGCCATGCCACTTGCCCCAACAAGTGTCGCTTGTGGCAAATCCGATAAAACCACCTCAGTCAGTGCGGCTTTTGTTTCCGGTCTGTCGACGGCTTCGCAAATAATTGGATAATCTCTTAAAAGTTCGGCAATATTATCACGGTTGAGACGAATATCATGCGTTTCGATTGTCGTAAGTGGTGCCATCAGAGCCAGCTCTTCCGCCAAAGCAGTGGTTTTTTTCATACCAATCTGTTTCATGGTGTAGTGCTGGCGCGCCAAATTGGTGGCATCGACGATGTCGTCATCAATTAGAAGTAGGGTGCCGACCCCGAGTCTGCCTAGCTCTATGGCAATGAGCGACCCTAAACCACCCAAGCCACAGATAGCAACCTTACCTTTTTGCAGTTTCGCCATTATATCTTTACCGTAACGTGCATCATAAATAGCACGCCAAATCTCTTGCGTGGGTGGGATTTGACGATTCAACATAATGACGTGGTCGTTGTTAGCAACAGATGTCGTCCAAGGCTTGCTATGACCGTTTACGATCAGGGCATTGGCATCTAATGCCAATGCTTGGCGAAGCATATCGTAATTTGAGGCTGTTGTATGGGTCAACTGACCGTTTAACTCAATCTCCATTCATCAACCTCCTCCAACAAATTGAACCACTTCGAGATGGTCGCTATCGGTCAATTCAACAGAAGCGAATTGATCCTGCGTGATGATGGCACCGTTACGTTCAACAACGACACGTTTTACATTGTAACCGGCCTCATTGAGGAAGCTATCAAGCATTTGCGGCGCGTTGAGTGGGTGTTCTTTCCCATTAACTCGCATGGTGGATCCCTCCTTTTGGCATAAAAAAAGACACAACGAAAAACACGCCCTTTTGGTGGTGTTCTCCATTGTGTCGTTGTTTATTTTATTGTTCGATGTGAGCATATCATAGTTAAAATATTTTTTCAAGTCCATCAAAGATTTTTACTAAGAAAACAGATATCCTCGTAAGGGACACAACAATTTCTTGCAACAGGACAATGAAAAAAATGATGACCTGGGCGCTTCCAAATAATGCCTTGGTAGGTTATAATAAATATAATCATAAACAACCATCAGTGCTCTAAGAAATGGAGGCTATCAAATGAATATTTACAGTAATGTGACTGAGCTCGTCGGACATACCCCTATTGTTGAATTGCAAAAGATTGCAAAGGCCGAGGGGATAAAGGCACGAATTTTTGCCAAACTCGAAAACTACAACCCTACCGGAAGCATGAAGGACCGTGTGGCACTCGCCATGATTCGTGATGCGGAAGCAAGCGGGAAGCTCACCGCAGGCGGTACTATTATTGAACCAACCAGTGGCAATACTGGGATTGGCTTGGCTGCTATTGGCGCTTATCTGGGCTATAAGGTCATCATCGTGATGCCGGATTCCATGAGCGTAGAACGTCGCAAACTTATGCAAATCTATGGTGCAGAATTGGTATTGACCCCTGGTGCACAGGGCATGAGTGGCGCCATTGCTAAAGCTAACGAATTTGTTGCAGAGATGGACAATGCCATCGTTGCCGGTCAATTTGACAACCCTGCCAATCCAAAAGCGCATTACGATGTGACCGGTCCTGAAATTTGGGCACAAATGGATGGGAAAGTGAACGCATTGGTAGCCGGTGTGGGCACCGGCGGTAGCCTTAGCGGGAATGGACGCTATCTTAAAGACCAACGCGCAGATATTCAAGTCATCGCCGTAGAGCCAAAAGCGTCAGCCGTACTCAGCGGTGGCCAAGCCGGCCCTCATGCCTTGCAAGGCATCGGTGCAGGTTTTGTACCAGGCGCCCTTGATACCGAGGTGTATGATGAAGTGATGCCTATTGCTAATGAAGATGCCCTAGTCATGGTTGGACGTCTCGCACGAGAAGAAGGGCTCTTTATGGGGATTTCCTCCGCAGCAGCATTATTGGGCGCACTCCAATGGGCAAAACGCGATGAAAATGAAGGCAAGAATGTCGTGGTTCTTTTACCGGATACCGGAATGCGCTATCTCTCAACTGAAGGGATTTTTGAATAATCGTTATATTGAGCCATCTGTGTTTTAACAGGTGGCTTCTTTTTGTTTAAAACCGTGTAGGGACGCTGTTTTTGCAAAAAGCAAATGACAAAGTGGGTGCTTTTTGATACTATTTATTATGTATGACATTCTGCCCGAAAGGATAGAAGAGGACTTGAAGAAATCAAGGTGATAATATTGAATTGGATGGAAGTAACCTGTTTGCTGCCGAATCGTCGTGGTTTGGAAGCGGTAACAGGTATTTTTAATGAATATTTTCCAAATGGTACCATCGTTGACGATCCTCAGGCGATTTTGAATCATGTGGAAGGCAACGATTGGGATGCCCATGAATTTTCCGAGGAAATTCTTGCCGCTGATAAGTTGAAGGTTAGTGGCTATTTTGAAGAGGATGCGGCGTTTTCGGCACGCTATGCTGAATTGCGTGAAAGAGTGACGAATGAACTCAAGCGTATCGATGAGGTATGCGAATGGCGTGAAAACCGTATTGCCGATGAGGATTGGTCTGAATCCTGGAAAGAGCACTATCATATTTTGCACTACGGCAATCGCATTCAGGTGGTACCGGAATGGTTGGAGCCGGATTATCCGGAGGACATCGTGATTCGTATTGAGCCGGGGATGGCCTTTGGTACCGGCGAGCATGAAACCACCTCCTTGTGCATGAATTGGCTTGAAGAATTGATTCAACCGGAAATGACTGTTTTTGATGTTGGCACCGGCAGTGGCATCTTGGCGATTGCAGCGCGTGCGCTTGGTGCAGGCCGTGTGGATGCAATGGATTTTGATCCGGTCGCGGTGATGGCGACGGTGAAAAATGCGGCGCGTAACAATTCGTCAATTATGATTTATAAAAGCGATCTCTTACGTGATTGTGTAGGAAAGGCGGATTTGATTATCGCCAATATTGTGGCGGATGTGATCCTGATGCTTGTGCCACAGCTTGAGGAACATCTCAACGAAAATGGAAAATTCCTGTGCTCCGGTGTTTTGGTAGAGCGTGCCGATGATGTGTGCGCTGCACTAGAAGATACAGGCTTTAGTATTACAGAAAAGCGCATTGATGGCGAATGGTGCGCGATTCTGGCACAATTTAAGGGGGCTGAATCATGAGTCACCGGATTCCAATTTCTGAATTTATTATTCGTTTGCGTGAAGAGGGACTGCTCACCATGTGGCAGGGTGATATGGATTTAGTGATTGAAGATATCCAATATGATTCTCGCAAATGTGGGGCGAATACGCTCTTTTTGTGTAAAGGGGCAACCTTTGAGCCGTCCTACATTACCAAGGCGAAGGAAGCTGGGGCAGTGGCGTATTTGGCGATTCGTCCGTTTGATGAGGGGGAAGAGCTGACAGCCCTCATTGTGAACGACATTCGTCGTGCCTTGGCAGTGGCTGCGGATGTGTTCTTTGAATCACCTTGGAAAAAACTCCACATGATTGGTGTGACTGGAACGAAGGGAAAATCAACGACGGTTACATTGTTAAAGGATATTCTCGATGCTCATGCCAAAAAGAAGGGTTTGCCATTAACAGGGCTCACTTCTTCGGCACGTGTGTATGATGGGGTGACCGATGCACCGGCAAAGCTTACCACACCGGAAAACATTGATCTTTATCGTAATATGGACAATGCGGTGAATGCCGGCCTTCAAACCATGATTGTGGAAGTTTCCAGCCAAGCACTCAAATATCATCGTGTGGGTGAAATCCATTTTGATGATGTGGTCTTTTTGAACATTGCGCCGGACCATATCAGTGATATTGAGCATCCGAGCTTTGAAGATTACTTTGCAAGTAAGCTCATGATTTTTAATGTGGCAAAGCATGCCTATATCAATTTGAACAGTGACCGTCTCGACGACATCAAAAAAGCTGTGGCTGCTTGTGATACTGTCACCACCTTTGCGGTTGAAAACGATGCCCAATACCGTGCCATGCATATTGAAAGCGACAAAGATGGAATGCGCTTTGAGTTGACGGATGGGGTACATACTTATCCAATCGCCACGGCAATGAAGGGACTCTTTAACGTAGAAAATGCGCTTGTTGCCGGCGCAGTGGCGCTCAATTTGGGGGTAGACATCGCAACCATACAAGAGGTCCTCGCAAATCGTCATTTTGAAGGGCACATGGTGTATCGACATTCAAAGGATGGCGTGACTGTCATCATTGATTATGCGCACAATGATATTAGCTTCCGCAAAGTGATTGAATCTGTGCATGCCGAATATTCGGGCGCACCACTTTGGTTTGTTTTTGGCTCTGCGGGGAGTAAAGCCCAGAGCCGCCGTGCGGACTTAGGAAAAATCGTGGGCGAAGAAGGGGCGCGAGTGTATCTTGTGCCAGACGATCCGCAGCATGAACGTGTGGAAGATATTAACGCAGAGATCGCCTCTTACATGGCGCACCCAGTGCCAACCGTATCATTGACTGATCGTGAAGAGGGGATTTGCGACGCCATTCTCAGCGCACCGGCAGGAACCGTGGTGCTTGTTTTGGGGAAGGGTAGCGAAACCGCACAAAAAGGGCCAAACGGTCCGGAGGCTTATACCGGAGACGTTCCGTTGGCAGAAAAGTATGTGGCGCAGCGTGATGCCGAGGGGATAAAAGACTCGGTATTTTTTTAAGATGTCGTTAAAAACACCCCATTAGAAGGTGTTTTATGCTATGATAAGCATATACGTAATTTTGGGAGGAATCCTATGAACATTATTGAAGAAACAAAATCATCATTAAGAACAGCCATTGTTGCGGCTTGTCAAAAAGCGATGAACGAAGGCGCACTTCCGGAAGTGGAATTGCCGGAGTTTGTCATTGAGACCCCAAAGAATGAAGGCAATGGCGACTTTTCTACTAACCTTGCGATGCAGCTTACCCGCGTAGCGCGTCAAAATCCACGCAAGATTGCGGAAGCTATTGTGAGCGGTATTGAATGCCCGGAACTCATTGCACGTATTGACGTGGCTGGTCCTGGTTTTATCAATTTCTACTTGGTGGAAGACTGGCTCCACAAGGTGCTTCCAGCGATTCAAGCAGAAGATACCGACTACGGTAAGAGTGATGCTGGCAAGGGCGAAAAAATCCAAGTGGAATTCGTTAGTGCCAACCCAACCGGGCTTCTCCATATGGGTAATGCACGCGGTGGTGCATTGGGTGATACCCTTGCTGCTGTGCTCAACGAAGCCGGATATGTGTGTGACAAAGAATACTATATCAACGACGCCGGTAACCAAGTAGAAAATCTTGGGAAATCCGTAGAAGCGCGTTATTTTGAATTGCTTGGTCGTGACGACTATCAAATTCCGGAAGACGGCTATCAAGGGCAAGACATCATTGCCACCGCACAACGCCTGCTCGATGAAAAGGGCGAAGCCTATGTGGATATGCCGGAAGAGGAACGTCGTGCCGAAATGAAGGACTTTGCTTTAAAAGAAAAAGTTGCGGGCATTGCCCACGGCTTGGAACGTTTTGGCGTAAAATACGACCGTTGGTTCAGCGAACAAAGCTTGCATGATGCAGGTGATGTAGCTGAAGTTGTTGACATCCTTCGTGATAAAGGCTATGTCTACGAAAAGGACGGCGCGCACTGGCTCAAGTGTACCGCTTGGGGCGAAGAAAAGGACGAAGTGCTTATTCGTTCCAACGGCACCCCAACCTATTTCGCTGCAGACATTGCTTACCATCGCAACAAATTTGAACGTGGCTACAACAAGCTCATCAACATTTGGGGCGCTGACCACCACGGTCACGTGGCACGTTTGAAGGGTGCGATGACTGCCCTTGGTTATCCGGGCGACAACATCACCGTCATCCTCATGCAGCTTGTTCGCTTGTACAGAGGCGGCGAACTCGTGAAGATGAGTAAGCGTAAAGGCCAATTTGTCACCTTGGAAGAACTCATCGATGAAGTAGGGAAGGAAGCGGCACGCTTCTTCTTCATCATGCGTAACCCGGATAGCACCTTGGACTTTGACCTCGACTTGGCCAAGGCAGAATCTAGCGACAACCCTGTTTACTACGTGCAATATGCCCATGCGCGTATCTGCAGTATCCTCTCCGTTGCCGGTGTGGATACACCAAAGGCAAAGGATGTGGATCTTGCACTCTTAAAAGAAGAAAATGAACGCGTGCTCATCCGTAAGCTCGCTGAATGGCCACAAGAAGTGGCTGATGCCGCTCGTGAATTGGCACCATACCATCTTGCTTATTATGCCAAGGATTTGGCAAACGCTTTCCACAGCTTCTATAACAGCTGCAAAGTACTCACCGACGACGAAGAATTGCGCGATGCCCGTTTGGCGCTGGTAGATTGCACCCGCATCACCTTGCGTAATGTATTGGAATTGCTCGGCTTGAGTGCCCCAGAACGTATGTAATTTTAAGGAGGAATATACACATGCCATTAGTAAACGTTGATACTTTATTGACTGCTGCCGAAGAAGGCGGCTACGCTGTTGGTGCTTTTAACTGCAACAACATGGAAATCGTGCAAGCCATCATGATGGCTGCAGAAGCAGAAAAATCTCCTGTCATCATTCAAGCAAGCCAAGGCGCTATTAACTATGCCGGCTTGAACTACATCGTATCCCTCGTAAAGACTGCTGCAGAAGCATCCACCGTGCCTGTTGCATTACACTTAGACCACGGCACCAGCTTTGAACAAGTGATTCAATGCATCGGTAGCGGCTTTACTTCCGTTATGATTGACTGGTCCAAGCACCCATTGGAAGAAAATATCGCTGTAACCAGCCAAATCCTTTCCGTGGCAAACCCACTCAACATCTCCGTTGAAGCGGAACTCGGTAAAATCGGTGGCACCGAAGACAACGTAACCGTAAGCGAACGTGAAGCAACCTTCACTGACCCTGAAGAAGCGGCTTACTTCGTTGAAAAGACCGGCATCCGTTCTTTGGCTGTTGCCATCGGTACCGCACACGGTCAATACAAGGGCGTGCCTAAGCTCGACTTCGACCGTTTGACCGAAATCAAAGAACGCGTTAATATTCCACTCGTTCTCCACGGGTCCTCCGGTGTGCCTGATGAAGCATTGCGTGAAGCAGTTGCTCGCGGTGTTCGCAAAATCAACATCGACACCAACCTTCGCGAAGCATTCACCGACGGTGTACGCGAAGTATTGGCTGCTAAGCCAAACGAAATCGACCCACGTAAGATTCTCGGGCCAGCAAGAGAAAAAATGGCAGAACGCGTTGCTGAAAAGATTCGCATTTTCGGTAGCAACGGGAAAGCGTGAGGTGCTCAGTCATGGAAAGAGATTTAGTCATTGAATTTGCACGTGTCACCGAAGCTGCTGCCATCAACTGCTCCAAGTGGATTGGCCGCATGGAAAAGAACTCCGCAGACGGTGCTGCTGTAGAAGCCATGCGTAAAATGTTCGATACCATCAATATCAGCGGGACTGTTGTTATTGGCGAAGGCGAAATGGACGAAGCGCCAATGCTTTACATTGGTGAAAAAGTCGGCCTTGGTGGTACTGAAGTAGACATCGCGGTAGACCCACTCGAAGGGACCAACCTTACTGCAAAGAACCAACCTGGCGCCATTGCTGTAATGGCTGTGGCAGAAGCCGGCGGTCTCCTGCATGCACCAGACATGTATATGGATAAGATTATCGTTGGCCCACGTGCAAAGGGTGCCATCGACATTGATAAAACCGTTGAAGAAAACCTTCGCAACGTGGCTGCTGCGCTTGGTAAAGATGTAAGCGAAATGACCGTGTGCTTGCTCGACCGTGAACGTCACGAACACATTAAGCAAGCTTGCAAAGCATTGGGCGCACGTGTGAAACTCATCACCGACGGTGACGTTTCCCCAGCTCTCACTGTGGCGATGGACACTGGTGCCATCGACATGATCCTTGGTATTGGTGGTGCACCGGAAGGCGTACTCGCAGCAGCTGCTGTGAAGTGCCTCGGCGGTGACATGCAAGGCCGCTTGGTGCCGGAAGACGACGAACAAGTACGTCGTATGGAAGCCATGGGCCACACCGATGTAAACCAAGTGTACAACTTGAACGATTTGGTAAGCACCGATGACGTGATGTTCATCGCTACTGGCGTAACCACCGGTGATGTCCTCCGTGGTATCAAAGAAGAAAACGGCCGCGTGAAGACCCACACCGTGGTATTGCGCAATGCGACCAAGACTGTTCGTTTCATCGAAGCGGCTTATCAAAAGCCACATGTTGTAAACGCATAAGTTTTTAGATTTTTAACAATCGCCTCTGACTTGTCAGAGGCGATTGTTATCTAAGGAGGAATGAACGTGGCAACCAGCAAATGTGAGTACTGTATGTACTATGATTATGATGAAGAATTTGGTTACTACGTGTGCGACATGCTCTTAGATGAGGATGAGCTGTATAAATTTATGAGCGATACCTTCTCCGATTGCCCGTATTATCGTATGGGCGATGACTATACCATCGCTCGTAAGCAATAAGGTTAACAAAGAAAAGAGAGGACCGTCATGACAACCATTACCATTGACCAAACAAAATGCATCGGCTGTGGCCAGTGTGTGAACGATTGCTTCCCGAAGAACCTGCGTTTAGAAGACGGCAAGGCCGTTGTGGGTGGTCCTTGCATGGAATGTGGCCACTGCTATGCGGTATGTCCGACCGGCGCGGTGACCATGGAAGGCTATGCGACGGATTCTGTTCTTGATTGTAAAGCGGACGTACCGGTGGCAAGTGGGGATGTGCTGCTTCATACCATTAAAATGCGCCGCAGTATTCGTCAGTTCAAGAATCAAGCTGTGGACCGTGATGCATTTGCTCGCATCATTGAAGCCGGTCGCTTTACCCCTACCGGCGGAAACATGCAGGATGTGTGCTACACCGTGGTACAGGAAAATTTGCCGGCGTTTAAAGATGCCATTTGGGAAGGATTTCCAACAGCAGTAGAAAATGCGAAGAAAACCATGCCGGAAGGCCATCGTATGGTACGTACCTTGGAACGCTTGCTGAAGGAGCACC
>Glacier_p2__coassemble_1410_pt1 | contig 21448 bp, 23 predicted proteins | sample Glacier_p2__metabat2_high_PE_021 | metagenome-assembled genome bin Glacier_p2 | reverse complement strand
CGAAGACTTTATTTACCGTATGCGTGCTGCTAAGGTCAAGGCGGTGGTCTGTACCACTCAAAACCATGTACCGGAACGGGTACGTGAAGCGGCGGCGGTGCTTGCGGAAGAATGTCCATGCAAACTCTGGACGGTAAAGGAAGGCGTCGAAGGCTTCGCGTGCTTGACCACCGCCATGGCAAGCGCCTCTGTTCACCTAAAACGCCAAGAGACCCTTGCCAGCGATCCGATGGTGATTTATTTTACCTCAGGCACCTCAGGCTATCCAAAGGGGGTTATTCATGACTTTTCCTATCCTCTTGCTCACTATGTCACAGCCAAATATTGGCAGGGCGTCAAAGACGGCGGTTTGCACTTTACCGTATCTGAAACCGGTTGGGCGAAAGCCTCTTGGGGAAAGCTCTACGGACAATGGCTTAATGAGTGTGCGGTGATGGTCTATGACTTTGACAACTTTGAACCACGCCAAATGGCAGCAGTGATCAATAAATACGGTGTCACCTCTTTCTGTGCGCCACCAACCATTTACCGCTATATGACCCGTAAAGGCACCACCGACTTCCCTTGCTTGGAGCATGTTGGAACTGCCGGTGAATACCTGAGTCCGGATGTGTTTACTAAATTTAAAGAAGCCACCGGTCTTGACATTATGGAAGGCTATGGACAAACCGAAACCACCCTGCTTATTGCAAACTTTATCGGCAAGCCTGCCAAAGACAGTGCCCTTGGATTGCCATCCCCTCTTTATACCATTGAACTTCGTAGCAAAGACGGCAGTTTGACCCCGGATGGACAAATTGGCGAGGTCTGTGTGGTGCCAAAAGACGGCAAGCGCCCAATTGGCATTTTCTGTGGCTATCTTGACGATGAGGAACGCTATCGCAACGCTTGGCGTGGCGGTGTTTACCATACCGGTGACGCTGTCTATAAGGATGAGGATGGTTACTATTGGTTTCATGGTCGTTTTGATGATATTATTAAAAGCGGTGGCTTCCGCATTGGCCCTTATGAAATTGAAAACGTCCTCATGACCCATCCTGCGGTCATGGAATGTAGCGTCATTGGCATTCCGGATCGTTTGCGCGGACAAGCCATCAAGGCCATGGTAACCTTAGCACCGGGCTATGAATCCTCTCGTAAATTGGAACTGGAAATTCGTGATTATTGCAACGGTCAGCTTGCTGAGTATAAGTGGATTCGCAACGTTGAAATCCTAGATGATATGTCAAAAACCATTAGTGGCAAAATCAAAAAGGCAGAGCAACGTCAACATCATGCTGCCCTATAAGCACTACAATAGAAAAGAAATACGTGTGCTTATGTTGCTTTGTGTATAAAACCATGTTACATTTAAGGAGATGTTGATGGAACAAATTCAAAAGGGACGAGTGACGATGCAGGAACGTATTACAGAATTTACCACTTCTGTGGCCTCTGCCTATAAGAAGTTGAAAAAAATCAAACGACAACAAACAGAACTCTATGCGTCTTTTGGCATTCGTGAGCCTCATGTGATGTGCCTTTATTTTTTGGGAGAGCATCCGGAAGGCTTGACAGTGACCGAATTGGCTGCACTTTGCTATGACGACAAGGCTGCGACATCCCGTGCGGTGGATTACCTGGTGGAAAAAGGCTATGCACAGCATGAAGAAGACGATGTAAAGAGCCGCTGGCGCTCAAAAGTACAGCTTACCGAAAGAGGCATTGAATTGGCCGGCGTGGTAAGCCGTGTCGCCTCGAAGGTTTCTGCGGTCATTACCAAAGGCATCCCACCAGAAGATGTGGAAGTGTTTTATCGTGTCTTTAAACAGATGATCAATAACATGGACCATTTTATGAAATAAGAAAAAACGTCTGATTTCCAAAGAGAAATCAGACGTTTTTTTAGGCTATTTGATAATTTTTTGATGAAAAAGGCTGTGGTAATCTATTTGGTTGGAATGGATTTACCGTCAAGCACTGCTTCCAGCAAATCGTCGTTGTGATACACCAGTTTAAGGGAGAATGGTGGATGCTCTTCGGTAAGGAGACGAAGGAAAATGCGATCCCCTTGCCAGAGATTGAGTGTATGAATTTCGGCTTTAGGCACCCAACGCAATATCCCCTCATCACAGGTATCAACAATATCACCGGTGAAACCGTCAGCTGTGTAAAGGTGCATGTATTCGGCGTCGTTGTCGTTGTAGACAAAGGTGATGATGCCACGATAACGCCAGTGGGTCAGTGTGAGACCGGTTTCTTCTTGAACCTCACGCAAGAGGCAATCGTCCGGAGATTCTCCTGCCTCAAATTTGCCGCCGACGCCAATCCATTTGCCCTTGTTGACGTCTTGTTTTTTCTTGACGCGGTGGAGCATGAGCATCGCATCTTCGGTTTCGATATAGCACAATGTGGTTAACTTCATGGTAATCCCTCATTTCTTTCTATAGAAAAGTATAGAAGATACGACAAGGGGATGCAATCGAAAGAAAATCGAAAAATTCTTTGAAAAAAACGTAAAAACTTTTTTGAAAAGCGTTGACAAAAACAAGGGCAGTGGGTATAATTAGTATCGTTGTTGAGGAGAGATGTCCGAGTTTGGCTGAAGGAGCACGACTGGAAATCGTGTATACGGGAAACCGTATCATGGGTTCGAATCCCATTCTCTCCGGTTGAACCGCTTGCAGAAGCGGTTCTTTTTTTATGCTTGAATACAGTCATAGAGGACGGCGCTTATACAACTGATGTGGTGGCTTTCGCAAACTCAAAAAACAGATATAATTAAGTACGTTCACCAACCGTTTATGGTTGGTGTTTTTTTTGCACGTTATTTTGAACGGTGGTTGTGGTACAAGGAAATATCTATGAAGGGTGGGGGCAGCAATGTGAATGGGCAATTGACGCTGGTTCTTGAGAATGGGATAATTAAAAAAGACAAGCACGAGATGGTTTGAAAAAGAGGAGGTGGACACAGTGCTGTATTTGGTGACGATGCTGGTATCCTTTGTGGGTGCGATGATTCAAGGTGTAACCGGCTTTGGAGCGGCACTTACGATGATGACACTACTGCCGTATTTTGTTGCGTTGCCGCAGGCGGTGGCTCTTTCCGGGGTCATTCCGATGGTACAGATGGCTGTTTTGGTGTGGCTGTATCGCCGTGCCATCAATTGGCGCCGTGTGGTCATTCCGTCAATTTTTTACCTCATTGGCTGCTGGCTATCCATTACATACACTTTGGATTTTGATCCGCGTCACTTGAAATTTGTCTTTGGTATTTTTCTCATTATCGTTGGCATTTATTTTTTACGCTTTAGTGAACGGGTTAAGGTCAAGGACACGATTTTAGTGATGGTTGTGTGTAGCTTTGTATCGGGGCTGTGTAATGGGCTCTTTGGTATTGGTGGACCGCTCATGGTACTGTATTATTTGGCGGCATGTGATTCGATGGATGAGTACATCGGCAATATTCAATGCCTGTTTCTAATTACTGATATTTACTGTTTGGGCTTGCGTGCCCAAGAGGGTATTTTTACTTCGGCCTTGATTGGCCCTTCTATTGTAGGGATTATTGCTATTCTGCTTGGGCAAGTGGTGGCGTCGAAGATTGTATCTAAAATTAAAAATGAGTCTGTGATTCGTTTGTGCACCTACGTGATGGTTTGTGTGTCTGGGGTGATTATGGCGGTCACGAATATATAACCGGAAACATCGGTCAATAAGGAGTGGAAGGAATGGCGAAAGGATTCCAGGATTTATCGGGGGTAGAGCCTTGCTTTTTTAGAAAGGGCGACCGTCTCATTGAATGTGGGGAGCCTCTTGATTATATCTATTACTTGCGAAAGGGCACTGTCTATCGCGAGCTGATGACGGATAAGGGTGTTGAAAGTATTTTGTCTTGCAAAGAGAGCGGTGGAGTGACCGATTCCCTTATTGGAATTTTGCATTTGTACGGACCGTCGGCAACACGAATTTCACCGAATAATTTTGTGGCAGGGACGGACTGCTATTGCTTGCGTATCCCGGCAGAGGCTTGTAAAGCCTATTTACGCCAAAATCCTGATTTGTTGGAGCAATTGGTAGGGACGGCTTTGTATGAATACACTTATTTGACAAATTTATACTTAGGCAAATCTGAGGTGCCGGCGCCGTCGTTGTTGTGTCGTTGGATGCTAACGCGAATGGTTAAAGCGGAAGACGGTAATTATTATCTTAAATCTTACAATAATAATGAAATTGCTAAATTTTTAAATATGCACAAAGTAACAGTGTCGCGTATTTTTATTGCTTTACGTCATGAAGGGATTCTTGAAAAGGTTAGCAAGGGGCATCGTATTGTGGATATGGCACGTGTTCGCGCCATTGCGAACAATGAGGAGCAAATCAAGTATTCATAAAACGAATAATTGTCACAAATTGTTGATAATTTCGTAATATTTGTTTTATTAAAGAAAAAACCGCCTAAAAGTTAACCTGGGTTATTGATTTTTTGATGGTTTAACTATAAGATTTGATTATGCGATACATCATCCGACCATCGGATGATAGAAATACAAAATCAATAAAAATTAACGAAAAGGATTTTTAAGGAGGAAAAATTATGAGTTCAACTATTTATCCTACCGGTACTACAATCTACAATCCAGAAAAAGCTTGGAATGGTTACACCTTAATGCCAGTACCAAAAGTTGGTGCTGTATTGGTTGACATGAACGGTAACGTTGTGAAGGTTTGGAAAGACCTCCAAGGTTTCCCTAACAAGCTCCTCCCAGGCGGCTACTGCATGGGTTCCCTCGGGCTTCGTGATAGCGACTATTCCTACCAAGACCAAACCGACTTGGCTCAAGTAGACTGGGATGGTAACGTTGTTTGGAAGTTCAATAAAAAAGAATTGATCGAAGACGAAGGCCATGAACCAGAATGGATGGCTCGTCAACACCATGACTACCAACGTGAAGGCAACCCAGTTGGTTACTATGCACCAGAAATGGAATGCAAAACCGAATCCGGTAACACCTTAATCTTGTGCCACGAAACCATTCACAACCACAAGATTTCCGATAAGCAACTTCTTGACGACGTATTCGTTGAAGTTGACTGGGAAGGTAACATTGTTTGGGAATGGCGTGTAAGCGAACACTTCCGTGAATTGGGCTTCTCCCAAGCTGCGAAGAACGTTCTCTTCCGTAACCCTAACCAACACTTCACCAAAAACGGCGAACTCGGTGACTGGATGCACATCAACTCCATGAGTACCCTCGGGCCAAACAAATGGTATGACCAAGGTGATGAACGTTTCCATCCGGACAACATCATTTGGGACGCTCGTGAAGCAAACATCATGGCAATCACCGACAAGAAGACCGGTAAGATTGTATGGCAAATCGGGCCTGACTTCACCGCTACCAAAGAACTCCGTAAGATTGGCCAAATCATCGGTCAACACCATTGCCACATGATTCCAAAGGGTCTCCCTGGCGAAGGTAACATCTTACTCTTCGACAACGGTGGCTGGGCAGGTTACGGTCTTCCTGACCGCATGAGTACCGATGGTACCAAGGTTGACATCCGTGACCACTCCCGTATCCTCGAAATCGACCCTGTAACCTTGAAGGTTGTTTGGAGCTACACTGCTAGTGATAACGTAACCGGTATGATGCCAATCATCGTTAACACCACCTTCTACAGCCAATTGATCAGTGCTGCTCAACGTCTCCCTAATGGTAACACCATGATTACCGAAGGTTGCTTCTCCAGAATGTTCGAAGTAACCCCAGATAAGGAAATTGTTTGGGAATACCGCGCACCATTCACCAAGGAAAGCCCTAACCAATTCATCTACCGTGCATATCGTTACCCATACGACTATGTACCACAATTGGATAAGCCGGAAGAAGTACCAGTAGAACGTTTGGAAGTAGAAACCTTCCGTGTACCTGGCGCTGCTCTCGGTATGCTCGACAACTTCACCGAAGTTCCAGAAGCAAAAGGCTTTAACAGCTCCATTGCTGCTTGCGTAACCGATGACCAAATCGATGACTCTTCTGCCGATCCAGACGATGAAGTAACCGGCGCTAAGTTCTAATTTGAACGAATACAAGCGATGACTCTACGGAGTCATCGCTTTTTTGTTATCTGTGGGCTTGTGAGGATGGCTGGAAACCGCTATGATAGGGGATGCAGAAATATAATAGAGAGGGAGCGATTATCAATGAAATTAGTGGTACTCGATGGCTTTACCTTAAATCCGGGCGATTTGGACTGGGGGGTCTTAGGGGCATTTGGTCCAATTACAGTATATCCATCGACGAAGGATGAAGAGGTCGTTGAACGCATCGGAGATGCTGATATTGTTTTTGTGAATAAAACGCGTATTACACGTGAGATGCTGGCGCAGTGTCCAAATATCCGTTATATTGGCGAATTGGCAACAGGCTTTGACAATCTGGATTTAGAGGCTATTCGTGAGCGAGGCATTGCGGTGGCGAATGTGCCGGATTATGGTGGTATTGCGGTGGCTCAACATACCATGGCGTTGTTATTGGAGCTTACCAATCGTACGATGTGGAACCATCAGCATGTGGTGAATGGGGAATGGACCGGCAATACCATCCCTGCACGTGGTCAGTGGCAAATGGATATGACCGAGCTCAGTGGCAAAACCATTGGTTTTGTAGGGTTTGGCACCATCGCCATCTACGCAGCACGCATGGCACGTGCCTTTGGTATGCGCACCTTGGGCTATTCTCGTAGTGAACGTCCGGAAGGGCGCGAGGTGGCAGAATACGTGGATTTAGATACTTTGCTTCGTGAAAGCGATGTGGTGAGCCTCCACATGCCGTTAAATGATGGCTCTCGCAATATCATGAACCGTGAGCGCTTTGCCAAAATGAAGAAGGGTGCCTTCCTCGTTAACACCGCCCGCGGGGCATTGGTGGATGAAGAAGCGCTTCTTGAAGCCTTGGATCATGGCACTCTTGCAGGCTTTGCCACCGATGTGCTCGTAGAGGAACCGTTTAATATGAACCATCCGCTGATGGGTCGCGATGACGTTGTTCTCACCCCACATATTGCTTGGGGGCCACGAGCGACCCGCGCGCGTTTGTTGCAAATTTGTGCCGATAACCTCCAAGCTTTCTTGGACGGGAAATCCTTGAACCGTTTGGTATAATGATGAAAAAGGCAGTGATTCAGAGAAATCACTGCCTTTTGTTTATTTCAAATCCTGTTTTCGGAAGAAACGAATACCGATGCCGCAAAAGAGGAGGATTTCTAAGAGATTGACGATGCAAAATTCGAAATGGAAGGGGGCATTTTTCATAATGAGAGAGTTGTCCCTCTTATTATAAGGTTCCCAGTATCGATACTGTTCGTATTCCGCCTGGGCAAAGGGTGACATCAAAAGAACGGCGTTGGTGGCTTGGCGTTTGAGTCCGTCAATATAAAGGATGTTATCGTAGGTTTCGTGGGTGACAGGGTCCAGTCGAGTCGGTTCTTCGCGAAGGTTTGAAACGGTGTTGCCGCCGGCGGCCAGCAAGCCGATGGTGAGTAAGAGGGCCATGGCGATGCTAATCAATTGTCTGTGGGTGAGCATTGCCAGCATGGTAAAAAAGGTAGAAACGGTGACAAGGCCAAGCCAGCTGATGAATGCGTTTGCAAGAAGTCGTGTCAGTGTAAAGTTGGGGTCCACGGTGTGGTGCTTGATGTTGGAAAAGGCAACAACGGCGAGGCTCACGATGACAAAAAGGAGGGTGGCGAGAACGGCCCCCACGCCGACCTCGGCGAGAAAGATGTCTTTTTTGGTGCAACCGGCGGTGATTTTATTATTGATGGTTCGAGTTTCAAAATCGTGACCGATGTGAATTGGAATGAGAATCGCAAGAATCACGTAAATAATGGGGGCGTTCACAAAGAAATAGCTGGTGGTATAGATGGTAAAGCCGGACTCTCTGAATAAGAGGTGTTCGGCGTTGATTCCGAGGGGCACCAAGAGACTCAACCAAAAAAATGGCGATTTGAGTGCGCGTTTGAGCTCGAGGATGAATAGGGTTCTCATGATTCGTTCCTCCTTATGATAGATAGTTTTGGAAATAGAACTGTTCAAGGTCGTTGGTGTGAATATCGGCGGCAGAAATTTCCTTAAGGAGGCTGCCGTTTTTGAGGAAGCCGTAGTGGGTGGCAACCTTTTGCAGCTCGCCTAAGATGTGGCTTGAAATCAAGATGGTCACACCGTATTCTTCGTTCAGGCGACGGAGAAGATGGCGCATGCGTTGGATACCTTCGGGGTCGAGGCCGTTCATCGGCTCGTCCAAAATGAGAAAATCCGGTTCGCCGACAAGGGCCAAGGCAAGAGCAAGGCGTTGCTTCATGCCCAATGAATAATGCATGACCCGTTTGCGATTGTTTTCGAGACAAACGAGCGCAAGCAAGTCGGCGGCTGTTGTCTTGGCTTCCTTGCGCGTGTAGCCTTTGAGCCTGAGTTGATAGATGAGATTACCGCGGGCACTCATGAGCGGATAGAGGGCAGGGTATTCAATGAGGGCGCCGATTTTTAGGCCGGTGTCCATGTCGATATGGCCGCCGGTCGGCTGTTGCAGATTGGCAAGCAGACGCATCAGGGTGGTTTTTCCGGCACCGTTGTTACCGACCAAGCCGTAAATGGCACCTTCGGGAATGGTAACGGATACGTTATTAAGAGCGATGGCTTTCTTATAATGCTTTGAGAGCTCTACGGTTTTTATGAGCGCTTTCATCATGGGGCTCCTTTCTATGAATCGAGGGGGGAGGTCTTTTTTTAAGACCATCATAGAGGGGAGGCGTTGACGGGTAAAGAAAAGGGCCCTTTGCAAGTGGTGAGGAGCGCGCTAAGAGTGGTTTACATGGGTGTCAACCACTCTTTTCTTGTGGAGAAGGAAGGGGTGTGGCATACTTGAGCTAGAAGAAAAGGCACAAAGGAGGCGCTTTTATGACGGTTGCAGAAATGATTAAAAAAACACGCACAGACAACCACATGACCCAAGAAGAATACGGTCAGAAATTCGGCGTGACACGTCAAACCGTATCGAGCTGGGAAAATGCCCGCAGCATGCCGGATCTCCAAATGCTCATTGATATTTGCAACACCTATCATATTTCCTTGGATGCGCTCTTAAATGAGGACAAGGATTTTGTTGAAAAAATAGACCACTACAGTCGCTACAGAAAATGGATGAAAATTCTTCTGGCGTGTGTGGCGGTCGTCGCTCTTATTTGTGCGGTGACAGTGGTCGGTTGGCAGGGGAAGGCCAATCGTGCGAACGAGGCCTTTAGCGAGGCGGCTGCTCAAATGGGCTTTACGCTCGAAGACGGAAGATACTTGCTAAAGACTGGTGATGTCATTTACGAACTGCCAAATCAAAAGCTGCCTTTTTTGAAAGGACAGTTTAACGCGCAATATAGTGAAGCGTTGTTGAGTATCAGTGATGCAGAGGTAAATATTCGCTTGCAATATGGCGAGGATGTCACCATCGAATGGAACCATTATCGCGCCCTAAGGGGGCACATCGACTCGGACGGACGCTTGGTGATCAAAGAAAATACCTTAAATGAAAAGGAACAGGCGCAATATACGGCCCATGAGAAGGAAATTCGGCGTGCATTGGATAAACTACGTATCATTCATCAGACGGCTTATCGATGAATAAAAAAGGCAGTGATTTCACAGAGAAATCACTGCCTTTTTCACGTGCAATCCACAGTTGTGGAAATTTTTTATGAAGGTAAATAAAAAAGCGAATCCATCGGATTCGCTTGGATCAACAATACAACCGTACATCCACCTCTGAAATGATCTCCCAGGCGGTATCTTACCAGCCAGCTCGAGCCAGGCGCTCCCGTGGCACATACGCGGGTCTACTTAGTGCTGCTTCCTTCCGGACCTGACACGGTTCATAGGTGCGTATTGCACAGGACCCAGCCGTCAACACTACTTAATAAGGCCAGACCCTAAAATCACACCCCTCGGGTGGACGTCGATCCTGCTGTAGCGGATTGCAGGTTACAGGGCACCGCTAACTCCCCATCTAGTACGGTTTTTCTATTATACCATCGTAGACCGCAAAAATACAAGCACAATTATGTGGTTGTTATCAGTTTTAGACAATAAAAAACGTCAGTCCAAAGACTGACGTTTGCTGGATGATGACGGGCTCGAACCGCCGACCCTCTGCTTGTAAGGCAGACGCTCTCCCAACTGAGCTAATCATCCGTAACTCGTTTACATTTGATAATTATAGTGACCATGAGGGAGAATGTCAAGGAAAAAATGAAAAGAATGTAAAATCTTTTTTTGTGGATAATACGGTCAGAGGGTCTTCTCAAAATCGGTCAACGATTTTAGAATGAAATTGACCGAAACGGTTTATGGAGGTGGTTGGATGAATGAACGATTTTTTGCGTTGCCGGAAGAAAAGCAGCAGGCCATTATCAATGCAGGCTATCGGGTGTTTTCTCGCAACTCGTATAAGCACAGTCCCATGAGTGAGATTGCAGATGCTGCCGGAATTAGTAAGTCGTTGCTGTTTCATTATTTTCATAATAAAAAGGAACTGTATTTGTTTTTGTGGGAGTACTGTGTGCAAATAACCATTGATCGATTAACGGCCTATGCCTGCTATGAACAGACAGACTTGTTTGAAAGCATGGTGCGAGGAATGCAAGCAAAGATGGAGATTATCCGTCAATATCCGGATATGGCAAATTTTACAATCAAGGCGTTTTATGAGACTGAGCCGGACATTCGTGCTGCTGTTCTCGAGAGTTATCAGACCCATTTCAATTTCAAGGCGGATCAAACACTGGTCAATATGAATCCGGAGCAATTTGCTCCAGGCATTGATATAGAAATGATGTATAGAAATATGTATTGGGCCTCTGAAGGGTATCTATAGGAATTGGTACAGCATGGTGAGGTTGATTATGAACAGATGGAAAAGGATTTTTTAAAGCTCATTGATTTTTGGAAGAGTGTGTATCTACGAAAGGAGTGACAAGAATGAATGTGATTGAAACCACCCATTTGACCAAGCGTTATGGGAAGGCGCGTGGGATTGTGGATGTCAATCTTTCGGTGGCAAAAGGAGCGTTTTTTGGTTTTATCGGGCCAAACGGCGCCGGAAAATCAACGACCATTCGCACTCTTTTGGGGTTGATTGCACCAAGCGACGGTCATGCGAAAATCTTTGGCATGGATAGTGCAAAGGACAGACAGGCCATTTTAAGTCGTGTGGGCTATTTGCCTTCGGAAGCGATTTTCTATCCGGGCATGAAGGTCAAAGAGGTGCTAAAGCTCTCTGCCGATTTGCGTAAGATGGATTGTCGTGAGGAAAGCAAGCGCCTTTGCGAGCATTTGCAATTGGATATGAAACGCAAGGTGGAGGATCTATCCTTTGGCAACCGCAAAAAGGTGGGCATTGTCTGTGCTTTGCAGCACCGGCCGGAGTTGATTGTCTTAGATGAGCCGACGGGCGGATTGGACCCACTGATGCAAAAAGCGTTTTTTGATATTTTGGAGGCACGAAATAAGGAAGGTGCCACGGTGTTTTTGTCGAGCCATATTTTGTCGGAAATTCAAGCCCATTGTACCCATGCGGCGATTATTCGAGATGGACGCATTATTGCCAGTGACACGGTAGATGCTCTTGCACAAACCAATGCCAAGCGTGTGACGGTGCATGGACAAGTGGCTTTGAATGCCCTTGGAGATATTCGTGATTTGTCTGGCGAAGGGGAGGTGGTGCGCTTTCTGTATAGCGGTGATATGAACCGATTGGCCCAGACGTTGGCTTCTGGGGAAATTCACGATTTTACGGTGACCGAGCCAAATCTTGAAGAAATCGTTCTTCATTATTATGAGGAAAAGGGGGAGGCGTGATGACTATTGTAAAGCACGAACTCAAGCAGGGGAGAAAAGCGCTGTGTTTGTGGACACTTGGTATTGGTGCGTTATTGGTCGTCTGTGTCTTTCTCTTTCCGGAAATGAAGGGGCAGATGGAAGGCGTCAATGATATGTTTGCTTCAATGGGGGCGTTTACGGATGCCTTTGGCATGGATCGGTTAAATTTCGGCTCTTTAGTGGGCTTTTATGCCATTGAATGCGGCAATATTCTGGGCCTAGGCGGTGCGTTTTTTGCTGCTCTTTGTGGCGCTGCGGCATTAAGTAAGGAGGAGCATGAACACACGGCAGAATTTTTATTGACCCACCCGGTGAGTCGCAAGCGTGTGGTGACGGAAAAACTGATTGCGGTGTTGATTCAGGTGACACTCTTGAATGTTCTGGTTTATGCTTTTGCCGGTGGTTCTATTGTGGCCATTGGTGAAGCGGTGCCTTGGAAAGAACTGAACCTTCTGCATACGGCATACTATTTCATGCAGTTAGAGCTGGCGATGGTTTGTTTTGGCATGTCCGCTTTTATGCGCAAGGGAAGTGCCGGTTTGGGGTTGGGACTAGCCATTTTGATGTATTTTTTGAATCTGATTGCAAATATTACCGAAGAAGTGGAATTTTTGAAAATGATTTCGCCCTTCGGTTATTGTGAGGCGGCAGATATTGTCAGTGACGGTCATCTTGACGGTCCCTTGATTGGCATTGGTGCAGCCATCGCACTTGCGGGGATTGGGATGAGCTATCTCAAATATACCCATAAGGATATTCATTGAATGAAAAAAGTCGGTGCATTTTCGCAAATGAAAATGCACCGACTTTTTGTTTATCGTGTTATAGCCGGACGGCGTTTTTCAAAATGTGTTAGTACAGGATAGGCCAACGCAACAACGATGGTAAGCACCAAAAAATTGCAGAGTCCGTTGAAGAGAATCGCTTTTGCGCCGGTTTCCACAAGTACGAAGTCAGGTGTTGCATGCAGGTAGTGGTTGACGGCTGCGGCGAACAGTGCTGTTACAAGGCAGGCGGTACCACTTAGTGTTAATGCAAAGCAGACTTTTTCCTTGCTGAAAAATGGTGATTCGGCAATAGAAGCGAATGCAAAGATGCAACTCAAAAAAGTGGCGTAGCTAATAGCGAAAGTAGCGGTATTGAACAAAAGAATCATGAGGGGACTTGCGACAACGACGGAGAGTAAAAAACTTTTTTTACGGAACATGATTTTAAAATCATTTATTAGTAAGTTCATCATGCTCGGGTCCTCCTTATTAAAAATCCTTTTTGTTTAGAATGTGTACGCTGAGAAAATAAGAAAGTGTGAGGCAAAGTGCCAAGAACGCCACGAGGACGATCATCCCAATGCCGGTTGAAAAGGTGGCAAGGGTTTTTCCGTCCAATACACCCATGGTGCCGAGGCTGAAGGAAAAACCAATACCGGCGGCAATGAGTACAAGCAGCACCATGCGTGCTTTCTCACTGCTAAAACGAAAATGAAGCGGAATCACCAAGGCCAGGAAGAATAGCAACAGACTATAGGTGAAAAGGGCGGTTGTGATGATTTCAGAGGCTTCTCCGAGGTCAAGCAACCCATTGGCGACAAGTCCTAGAAGGGTAGAAAAAAGACAACATCCCGCACCCACGGCAATGCCAAAGATGTATTTCTCCAGTGCGTATTCCTTGCGGCTGATTGGTAAAGTAAAAAGAAAGGTAAAGCCGTTTTCAAGCTCGTCATAGTTGACGGTGGTGAGGGCAAAGAGGCCGCCCAGAAAGGTGGTATAGCCAATCGCAAAGGTGGCACTGCCGGTGAGAAACATGATGACCACCGCAAAGGCGAGAATAAAGAGAAAGAAGCGTCGTTGGCTGGTCATTAGGTAGATATCTTTCATCAATAATCCCTTCATAAAGCAGGCCTCCTTTTTGTTAAAATTCTTTTTTATTTAGTACACGGATGCTGATGAGATAGGAGATGAAAAACATTACCGTCAAAGCGGCAATCAGGGCTAAGACACGAAGCACAATGCCCCAACCGGTCACAAGGGCGATGGTGTTGGCGAAAGTTTCACCGCTAAGGAAATTTGCATTCACAAGAAAGACGACGATGCCGAGAAATGCAGCCATCAACATAATCAAAACCATGCGTGCTTTTTCGCCTTGGAAACGAAGATGAATGGGAAGATTGAGTGCCAAGAATACACATACCAGTCCAAAGCTAACGGCGCCGGTGATTAAGATATCGGTCGTGTCACCTTGATGAATGATGGCGTTGCTTGCAACGCCAAGGGCCACAGCAATCACGGTGGCAATGGCACTTGCAAAAATTCCAAAGATATATTTTTCTAACACATAGGTTTTGCGTGAAATCGGGAGGGTAAAGAGATAAGCGAAGCCGTTGTCCATTTCATCGAAGGTGATGGTGTTTAAGGTGAAAAAACCTAAGATGAATACAATATATCCGACCACAAAGCCGGCGCTTGCGGTCAAAAAGCTTAGGGCAATCCCTAGAGTGATAATCATGATAAAAAATGTTTTCTGTGTCAGCATGTATTGGAAATCCTTAACGAGTAAGCCTTTCATTATTTTTCACCTCGAATCATCATGGTAAAAACATCGTCGATATTGCCTTGTTCGATAGCTATGGATGGATAGTTTTCTGCATAAAATTGCTTTTCATTGGTCAAGCACAGATAGCCGAACTTTTCTTTTCGAGAGCAGATGATATGGCTCTGATCAAGGGTGTTGAATTGCGCTTCGCTGACCTTGAGGATGGCATAGTCGCTCAAAAGCATATCAGTGTCTTCGTGGAAAACAATCTTTCCTTCATGCATCATATAAAGGTCGTCACACAAAGACTCCAAATCACTGGAAATATGAGAGCTAATCAAGATGGCGCGTTCTTCATCCTCTTCCATAAAGGCACGCAGTAAATCTAAGAGCTCATCGCGGGCGATCACATCAAGACCGGCGGTCGGTTCGTCAAGAATCAATACCTTGGCATTGTGGGAAATCGCAATCAATACCTTGAGTTTGGCTTTCATCCCTGTGGAAAAGTCCTTGATACGCTTCTTCATCGGAAGGTTGGCTTGTTGCACTTGGGCCAAAAAGAACGCTTTGTCGAACTCGGTGTACATGTTTTCAAGAATGGATACAATCTGTTTCACGGTTAATTGGCTGCTAAAGGTAGCATTAGAAAGGACCACGCCGATGTGTTGGCGATCTTCAGCGGTTAATGTATCGATAGGCTTGCCCAGTAAGGTTGCTTCGCCACCGTCGATATGAATCAGACCAAGCAATGCCTTGAAGGTGGTGCTTTTGCCGGCGCCGTTGCGACCAATCAGACCGGTCACATAGCCCGGCTTGACCTGCATGGTACAGTCAAGACCAAAGCCGTTGTAGTATTTTTGTAAGTGTTTTGCGGTAATCATTATGAACCCTCCAATATCAACTCAAACAGGGTGCGCATATCATCATCGGTGATGCCACAGCGTCGGCCTTTTTGGATGGCTTTTTCAAGCTCGGCCTCTACTTCCTTCTTTTGCTCTTCTAAGAGCAGCTCACTGTTTGTCGCAGTGACATAGGTGCCTTTTCCGTGGATGGTGGTGGTAAACCCTTCGGCTTCCAACGCATCGTAGGCTTTTTTTACCGTAAGGGCACTGATTTTGAGGTCTTTTGATAGGCTCCGCACGGAAGGAAGGGCATCATTTTCGACGAGTTCGCCGTCGCGAATCATCTTTTTTACTTGGTCAACAATCTGTTCATAGATTGGCACCATGAGAGAATGATTGATAATAATATTCAAGGGAATCCCTCCTCTCTGTATAAACAGCATATAACAGTAATGAACTGTTGTCAAGTGTTATATACTGTTTGTTTTCAAAAAAATACCCCAAACTGTTTGCACAGTTTGGGGTATGGCTCATCATTTTTTGAGGAAACCTTGCTTTTGTAGAATCTCTAACATGCTTGGAGAGGCGGTTGCAGCAGTACCTATACGTTCTGCCATTTGGGCAGTAAAGGTATCCACCGGCTTGGTGGTGTCGCGCAGGTCATAGTATTCATGCACAATCGCATCGTAATCAGCCAAGTCTTCCAGAGGATGCATGAGTGGTTGATAGGTGTTTTCCATAAAGGTGACACTGCGAGGCAAACGTGGTTTAAGGGCAGGCTCTTGCGCCGGCACGCCCACGGCTAAGCCCAAGCAAGGGAAGGTGTATGGTGGGAGATTCAAGAGGTCAATCATGGCCTGCATGTCATTATTGATACTCCCCAAAATGACGCATCCTAATCCCAGGCTTTCTACAGCAGTCACCATGTTCATGGTCATGAGGGTGGCATCGTAGAAGGTTGGGAAGAAGCGTTCCGCACGATCCATTCCTGCAGGTGTCACACCCTGGGCTTCGGCAATTTGCACGTCGCGATGGAGGTCGGCAACAACGATGAAGAGATAGCCGCATTCTGCCACATAAGGTTGCTTACAAATGGAAGCAATGGCCTTTTGTTGCTCCTTGTCAGTGATGCCGATGATGCTTGCGGCTTGTAAAAATGTATAGGTTGGGGTGTGGCTGGCAGCATCAAGAATGGCGTCAAGCTGGGCATCGGTCAACGGCTCGTCTTTAAATTTGCGAATGCTGCGATGGGTCACTTGGTGTTTAATGGTATCGTTCATAGGAAATCCTCCTTATCTTTTTGTCGGTGCGGCCTTCTTTTAGCATACTCTATGCAGAGGATTTTGGGCAATAAAAAAAGCCAAGAAACGAATCGTTTCCTGGCATAAAGCTGATGACCGGACTTGAACCGGAGACCTGCTGATTACGAATCAGCTGCTCTACCAACTGAGCTACATCAGCGTATAAAAAAAGAGCCGACAATGGGACTCGAACCCGCAACCTGCTGATTACAAATCAGCTGCTCTACCAATTGAGCTATATCGGCATCTATTACATCTTAGCATCTGACTTCGAAAAATGCAAGAAAAAGTTTTGTAAATCTTGATTGATTGTGTTTAGTTGCAGAAAAAACGAATGAATGATAAATGATGCAAAATATTTCTTTAAAATATTGTAATAAAATCTAATATATTTGTTTGATTTTACCTAAACAAGTAATTGAATTAGGTCGTGAATAAATCAGATTATAATCGTGGGGTTTGAAAAAAACGCAATATAGATGCTGTTGTAAGAAATTATGGCAATATGATGAAGTTTTATGACGCTACAAACGAAAAAACTTGTAGAAATAGAAAAAATATTAGATATAGGCATAAGGAAGGGTTGACGTCTAGTAAATAACTGTGGATAATAATTATTAGCAAATGAGTTTTAGATTATCGTTTCACAGTATTCCACTAGGAATTCTGGGTGAGTGGAATGAACTGTTTTAAAACCTTTGCTTAGTAAATGAGGAAAATATTTATGAAGGGAAGTTAGATATTTCGATGAAGGCATCAGAAGAAATTTTTGATAAAAAACAGAAGCTCGTCCATGAGATTCTTCGTACCAGACGTGAAATGAACATGACTCAAAAGAACATTGAAGCGGCTTGTGGTGTGAAGCAACCGGTTATTGCTAGAATGGAAAGAGGCTTGACCGACCCACAGCTTACCACTATTTTGAAAGTATTGCTTCCACTGGGCAAAACCTTAAAAATTGTAGACATCGAAGAAGACGGGGAATAAGATAGATTTTAAGCGACCTGATAAGGGTCGCTTTTTTATTTTATGGTGTAATAAAAATTGTGTATTTAAGCGATTTTCGATATAATAAAATGAAGCCTTTCAATAAGCAAAGAGTGGGTAAAGGAGGTAACACCATGGCCAAAGCGAAAACCAAGTATGTATGCCAAGAGTGCGGGTATCAAACCCCGAAATGGATGGGGCGCTGTCCGGATTGCGGCGCTTGGAATGCATTGGTCGAAGAGGTGGTCAGTGAGCCGGTGGAGAAAAAAAGCGGACGTGCCGTTTTGCAAACAGCAGTCAGCACCAAGCCGGAGCCGCTAAAAACCATTGATGCCTCTAAATCCGAACGTATTGATACCGGTATCGGCGAATTAAACCGCGTTTTGGGTGGTGGATTGGTGCCGGGAGAATTGGTGCTTTTGAGTGGTGATCCGGGGATTGGGAAATCTACCATTACCATGCAGTTAATGAACACCATTGCTGGAAAAGGTCCATTGCTCTATGTGTCCGGTGAAGAATCCAAAGGGCAAATTCGCAATCGTGCGGAACGATTAGGTGTAGCGAGCGAACGTATTCATGTGGTCACTGAAAATAATGTTGAAGTACTGGATGTGATGGTTCGCAGCAAGAAATGGGAACTTTTGATAATTGATTCAGTGCAGACCATTTTTGATCCTGCTGTGCAGTCGGCACCGGGGAGTGTGTCGCAACTTCGTGCCGTCACTGCATGCTGTATGAGCTGGGCGAAGGGCGTGGGAATTCCAACGGTTCTTATCGGCCATGTGACGAAGGATGGTAGTGTGGCCGGACCGCGTGTGCTTGAGCATATGGTGGATGCGGTGCTTCTTTTTGAAGGGGACCGTCAAAGTCAGTACCGTGTGTTACGTGGACTAAAAAACCGCTTCGGTTCTATTAACGAAATTGGTGTTTTTGATATGACTGGGGATGGGCTGGTAGAGGTCGGTAATGCATCGGAAATTTTCTTGTCGGATCGTAGTGCTCAGGTCAGTGGGGCAGTGGTGACTGCCATCTTAGAAGGGACGCGTCCGATTTTGGTGGAAATTCAAGCACTTGCGACGAAATCTTTTTATGGACAATCTCGTTGCATGACCAGTGGGGTGAAATACGATCGTGTGTCGATGCTGGTAGCCGTCCTTGAAAAACGAGTGGGTCTTCGCTTAGGCGACCAAGATGTGTATCTTAACGTCGTCGGTGGGCTTCGAGTAGATGATCCGGCTTGTGATCTTGCGATGGCCATCGCCATTGTTTCTAGCTTTATGGACCAAAGTGTGCCTCAGGATGTGCTCCTTTTGGGGGAAGTTGGTTTAACCGGAGAGCTTCGTCAGGTCAATCAGCTTGAGCGTCGCTTACAGGAGGCGGCACAGCTCGGTTTTAGCAAGGCGATTGTGCCAAAACAGAAAAAAGAACTACACATTAAGCAGCTTGAAATCATCGAAAAGCCGTTTATTAGCGATGTGATTGAATATTTATGGAGGGAGTAATATGCCAATAAGTTCCAATGAAACAGGTGCCTTGATGGAAATCTTGGAGATGACCGCACCGGGGACCGAATTGCGTGAAGGATTGGAAAATGTGTTGCGTGCAAATACCGGCGGCTTGATTGTCATTGGTGATTTTGCGAAAATAAAGCCAATCATGAAGGGCGGATTTGACATTGATACCGAATATTCTCCTGCCCATTTGTATGAATTGGCAAAGATGGATGGGGCAATTATTGTGTCTCAGGATTTAAAACGTATTTCTTGTGCCAATACCCATTTGATGCCGGATGCCAATATTCCGTCCTCAGAAACCGGGATTCGTCATCGTACCGCGGAGCAAACTGCGCGTCAAACCGGCGCGCTTGTGATTTGTATTTCTCAGCGTCGCCGCGTGATTAGTCTTTATAAAGGTTCTTTTAAATATATCTTGAAAGATGTTAGTGTGCTTTTAAATACCGCCAATCAGGCGTTGGGGACGCTGGAAAAATACAAGGACGTTCTTGAGGAAGCGCTTTTGCGTTTGAGTGTGCAGGAATTTGACAATGTGGTCACCTTACCGGATGTATTGCAGGTCATTCAACGTGCGGAAATGTTTAAGCGTGTGGAAAAAATGTTACGTCTTTATCTGACTGAGTTGGGGGATGAAAGCAAGCTGATTCGTATGCAGGCGGAAGAACTCAGCAACAACGTGGAAAAGGACGAATGTCTGACTATCCGCGATTATATGATTCGTATCAAGGATAAGACGGAGCAAGAGCAGCTTGATGAGTATATGCAGCGTTTGGCGCGTTTTGACAACGAACAGCTCTTGGATTTGGATCTGTTGGCACGTACGTTGAATTTCAACGAGTATCATGAGAAGGACAAGCGTGTGGTATTGGAGCCACGTGGCTATCGCGTGCTCAATAAGATTCCACGTCTACCGTATACGGTTATTGAAAATATGGTAGAAGTGTTTGGTAGCTTGCAATCCATTGTGCTTGCCAGCAACGAAGAATTGGATGCTGTTGAAGGGATTGGGCCTGCTCGTGTGGCTCAAATTACCTTGGGCTTAGAGCGTATTCGTTCACAAATTCTTACAGATAGCAACTGGGTGAAGTAAGTGTTTATGATACCAGTGAAAGGAGGTGAGAAACATGCATAGCAAGTCGGAAAAAGTGCTGATGGCTCTGTTGCGCATTGCATTGGTATTTGCCGGTGTGGGCGTTGGGTATGTGTTGAGTATTCCGGTGGCAAGTTTGCTGAAAAGTGTGGAATTCTTTGCAAAGCTCAATCAGGGCTTTCTCATTGTTAGTGGCGTCCTAATGGTTCTTTTTGGAATTATAGGATTTATTATTGCGAAACCATTGGCCCATCTTTGTATCCGTGTCACGAAAATGGCAGAACAACGCCTGAAGCAGGTGCCATTGCCTGCCTTAGTATCAAGCACTATTGGTTTGATTGCCGGGCTTTTGATTGCTGCCCTTTTATCAAGCACTGTTAGTGAATTGCCGCTTGTCGGGAATTATATGCCGGTAATCTTGAGTGTGATCTTTGGGTATCTCGGTCTTACTGTTGGTTATCGTTGGTGTGATACAGTGGACGGCTTTTTGAATGTTTTACGTCGCAATTCAAAACGCGGTCGTAAAGAAGCCAAGGAGTCGAAAGAAGAACGCTGTACGGAAGTGGCCGGAGAGACGGTATGCTTCAAAACTACGGTGCATCCGAAAGTGCTCGATACGAGTGTCATTATCGATGGACGTATTGTGGAAATTTGCCGTGCCGGATTTTTAGAAGGACCGCTTGTTATCACAAACTTTGTCTTGGATGAGTTGCGTCATATTGCCGATAGCAGCGATTCTATTAAACGTGTGCGTGGGCGCAGGGGTCTTGACATTTTAAATGAGTTGCAGGGAATTGATGTAGAGGTCGTGAATGTGAAAATCGATTACGATGATATTCCGGAAGTCGATGCAAAACTCGTGCAGTTGGCAAAGGACTATAACGGGTACGTTGTTACTAATGATTTTAACTTGAACAAAGTGGCCTCTTTCCAAAAGGTCAAAACCTTGAACGTGAATGAGCTCGCCGGTGCCATTAAAACAGTGGTACTTCCAGGTGAGAAGATGCGCGTTGAGGTAGTATCTCGCGGGAAAGAAAACGATCAAGGGGTTGGTTATTTGGATGACGGGACCATGATTGTCGTTGAAAACGGTAAACACGTGATTGGTAAGACCGTGGAAACCACGGTGACCTCGGTGATTCAAACCAATGCCGGACGTATGATTTTTGTGCGGTTGAACGAACACTATTAAAATAAAAGGAGTAGGATGAATATCCTGCTCCTTTTTTATTGTGGGTCGTGACCCTGTTGAGCGCGCGAGAGCGCGTGAAATAAAA
>Glacier_p2__coassemble_1395_pt1 | contig 21687 bp, 15 predicted proteins | sample Glacier_p2__metabat2_high_PE_021 | metagenome-assembled genome bin Glacier_p2 | reverse complement strand
ATTCACCGCCGGCTACCGGATACTTACTAATCAAATAACTGTAACTGAAACTGATAACGATAATCATCAATGCACCGAGGATCAACCCGATGGACGCCCCAATAGGACCAGCCTTTGGAAGCAAGGTATCCCCTGGCATTACGAAGCAACCCCAGCCAATCATGGCGCCGAGGGCAAGACCCCAAACACCTAACGGGCTGAGACCTTTCTCAAATTGTACATCATCTTGTTGTGACATGGACGGACACTCCTTTGACTGAAAAATCCGTGAGGACAACACGATTTTTTGGAGGTGAACAACACTACAAAACCACCCTTTTTTTGTCCCAACCGTGTGTCATATTTTTACTCTTGTTTCACGTGATTTTTCAAAAATTTTTGCAAGGCCTTTACTTGGCATGCAGTATAAAAGTGTGTTTAAAGAAAAATCAAGGGCTATTTGTGATGTTTTTCATTTATTTTCCATGATGTTGCAACTATTGCCTGCAACAATTTATTCTTTCACATAGTTTCCGAGCATTAATTTTATGTCATATTTTTTCCATCTTTTTTTCTAAGCGATAAATGCTATTTTTATAGTGAAACGTTTCTTTCCTATATATATGCACCGAAATCTTTTACTTCATCTTTCTTCCTATATATATAGTACAAAATAAAAAAACACGGTTTTTCGGACCCATTTTTGAACCGTTTTTATACCCTACCTTTTAGCTTGCTATTTCATAAAAAAACGTCCATTGTTTTTCAACAATGGACGTTTCGGTTTTGAGGTTTTTTAAAAAATGAATGATCTTTTTGGAAAACGACGACTTAGCAATCGTCTCTGTTTTCTGCGCACACTTTGGAGATTTTTTCTTGGAGCGCAGTGGATGCGTAGTAACGCTTGCGGTTTAAGAAGAAGAATACCGCACCAATCGCAAACCACACAAGGAGGAAGCCCCATGCTTGAATGGAAAGGAAGCCCGGGGATTTTGGAATGACTAACAACAGCATGAAGAACGCTGCAAAAATCACCCCAATGGTACTGATAATCACTTGGTCTTTATCACCTTCGCGCTTTGCAATCTTAAGGGCACTTGCGCAGGTGTAGGTAAAGCCCATGCCAGCCCCAACAGAGGTCATGTCAACGAGCCAGCCCAACACTTCACGACCAAAGAATGGCGCGATGATGGCAAGTACCATCATAAAGATGATCGCGGTACGTGGCACGTGATGCTTACTGTCCAACTTAGCGAAGGTCTTTGGAATCGCTTCCGCAATCGCCATGGAGTAGAGCAAGCGGCTACCGGAAAGGTAGAACGCATTCAAACCGGAGATAATCCCGCAAAGCATTGCAATAGCGAGAAGGATGAGACCGAAGGTCCCGATGAGGGATTCAACAGCAGCACCGGTAGGCCATGCTTTGTTATCCACAATGAATTGTTGCCAAGGTTCTACAACTGCGGTTGCAATGTTCATGATCATGTACATGAGCGCTGCCATTGCAACGGAAGAAATCAAAAGCACTTTTGTTTTCTTATTAGAGAAAGCATATTCTTCCGACGCCTGTGGGATACAGTCAAACCCTACATACGCCCATGGCGCCAATGCAGTCACCGCAAAGATGGAAGCAAGCGTGGTTTTTTCAGGGGCAAAATATGGTTGGAGGTTACTCCAATCCACGCCACCTACCAAAATAACAGAAGCAATCACGAGGATGGAACCAACCAAACCCATTGCAACAGCGGTTTGGAACCAGCAAGCAGATTGAACACCGCGCATGTTGACAAAGCCAATGATGATGATGGCCAAGATGTCAACGAGCAATTCCCCACCGTATACGGTCCAGCCGGCAATTTCATAAAGCGGCATGGTTTGAAGAGGACCAGGGAAGATGTAACGCGCTACCAAACCAACAGCGGTTGCATTCATTGGAATGAGTGCCCAGTAGGCAATCGCGATAAACCAACCACAAAGGAAGGCGTGGGTTTTACCGAATGCAGTATCGGTGTAGATGAAGCTCCCACCGGCAACCGGATACTTCCCAATCAAATAGCTGTAACTAAAACTGATGATAACAATCATCAATGCGCCAAGCGCCAAGCCGATGGATGCACCAATAGGACCAGCCTTTGGAAGCAAGGTATCGCCCGGCATAACGAAACAACCCCAACCGATCATCGCGCCAAGGGCCAAGCCCCATACGCCTAGAGGGCTGAGGCCCTTCTCTAACTTGACTTCTTCTTGTTGTGACATACTGAATACTCCTTTTCGTTTTAAGATTTCCATGTCCAATTCTAATAGTAAGTTATAATATTATTAGACCTTTAAATTATAGTACATGTGGCATGGAAACTTTAAAAAACATTTTAAAAAAACTATGATTTCAGTTTTTTTAATTATAGAAACTTAATAAAATTATGGAAAGTGCATGCTTACATGTTTTGAAATCAACCAAGATATGTTTGCAATTTTTCCATGCAATCTCTCTGTTCGTTGTCAGACAATTCATCGCAAATAGTCACTTTTAACCCACAATTCAACTAATATGTCCAATAAGCCCATAAATCTGATTTATAATTATTTTATAAACTCCTGAAGTATAAACCATCGCTTTGTCCATGTGGTATAGACGAATTATTTTTATCCATTATTTCTATTCTCTTGTTAAATACGACCATTGCGGTTATAATATAAACGACGGTTTTCCGTCATATTACCAACAAGAAAAAGGACGATGCCTGATGATCATTTACAGCGAACACGGCAAAGCCATTGGCAGCACACGCCGCTCTCCTTGCGGGTGTATGACTGAATTGGTGATTCAAGGGGAGCCTTGGCGCACCATGATTGCCAATGTATTGGTGGACTATGCCTTGGTGGCGCCCTTCGAGGCAGATTGCTACCGTATCGATGCCACGACCGACCCGGCGCGCTATCTGGTAAAAGCCAAAAGCGCCCTAGAACCCGATTTGTGGGTTAATATTGCCGAGGTGATAGAAAACGACGCCGGCGAGCCTGTATTGAGCCTGCTTCGCATTCGCCCGGCATACAGCGGAAGGAGGGCCAAACGCCATGCCAAACGAGAAATCAACTAAACACGCACCAACGGTGCTGGTCAGTGCCTGCCTTTTGGGCATTCCCTGCCGCTACGACGGCAAGTCCAAGCCCAACGACCTTGTGCTTGCCCACAACCAAGACTTTACCTATATTCCCTTCTGTCCGGAATGTTACGGCGGTCTTGATACACCGCGACCACCGGCAGAAATTCAGGCGGACGGCACCGTCAAAACCAAAGAAGGAGTAGATGTGACCACCGCTTATCAAAAAGGGGCTGAGCGTGCCGTAAGTTTGTGCCGCGATTTTAAAATCGATTATGCCGTTTTAAAAAGTAAAAGTCCGGCTTGCGGTGTCAGCAGCTCCTATGACGGCACCTTTAGCCACACCTTGACGGCTCGCCCGGGAATGGCGGCCGCAGCCTTGCAAGAGGCCGGTATCATCACCTTTAGCGAGGATACCTTTGACCCGCAAATAATTCTAACCCCTCAATCTGCTCATAAAGGAGAACACACTATGCTCTATGTCACCATTGAAACCGCCAGCTGCGTCGGCTGTGGCAGTTGCGAAGCCATCTGTCCGGACGTATTCACCATGAACGATCACGGCGTGGCTCAAGCCACCCCCGAAGTAAGCGCAGAACACCTTTCCGATGTCAAAGATGCCATGAAAATGTGCCCGGTTAATTGCATTTTTGTGGACGAAGACTAAATCTCTCCCCTCGCTTTCTCGAAAGCGAGGTTTTTTTATACCCAACAAGCCATTAAAAAACCACCTGCCGGCAAACAGGTGGTTGATATTTTTTAACGGCTTGTTCTAAAACAGGCCGCAAAAGCCATTTCATAGATTTCGCAAAAAAAGCGTGAAAAATGGCACGTATTTCTTTTTTAGGTATAAACAGTCGCGCTTTCTATCTAACTTCCAAAAAAAGCGCTTTTTTTACGTCTCAGACGATAAACAGCCATTAACCATTGTCATTTTCTGACAGGTTAACCAGTTTCAACACGTCTTTGATGGATTCGACCGGTACAATCTCAAGGTCAGCATAAATAGCCTTGTCAATATCGCCAAGGTCGCGCATGTTGTCCTTCGGAATCAGCACCGTCTTAATACCGGCACGCCCTGCCGCCATAAGTTTTTCCTGCAAACCGCCGATGGCAGTCACTGCACCACGCAAAGACACCTCCCCAGTCATGGCAATGGTTGGGTCAATGCCTTTTTTAAGCACCAAGGACGCAATGGCCGTGGTCAAAGCGATGCCGGCAGACGGACCGTCCTTTGGCACCGCCCCATCCGGCACGTGAATGTGGAGGTCATTGTCTTTGAAAAGATCGCTTTGTTCCGGATAGAGGGCTTTCACCAGACTCATCGCAATATAAGCGCTCTCCTTCATCACCTCACCGAGCTTCCCGGTCAAAAGGAGCTTGCCACTGCCCTTGGTCAAGAGGGTTTCGATATAGAGAATATCCCCGCCGTATTGGGTCCAAGCAAGGCCTGTCACCACCCCCGGATAGGCTGTTTTCAAGACATGGTCGTGAAGGACCGGCTGCATATCGAGCCAATCGTGTAAGTCCGCCGGCGTTACCTCAAACGGTGCTTTTTCGCCCTTGGCAAGTTTCACCGCCGCATAACGGCAAAGGGCATCGATGCGTTTGCGGAGCCCACGCACGCCAGATTCCATCGTATAGTCTTCGATGACCGCACGTAAGGTGTCTTCAGGAATGACCAAATCCCCTTCCTCAAGACCATTTGTTTCAAGGGCCTTCTTCAAGAGATGCCCCTTGGCGATGGCGAGCTTATCATTCATTGTATAGCCACTAAATTCAATCACCTCCATACGGTTCAAAAGCGGCGCCGGAATGGTATCCGTCGAATTCGCAGTGCATACAAAAAACACATCGCTCAAATCATACGGCACATTCAAATAATGGTCTACAAAGTTGGCGTTTTGTTCCGGGTCCAAAACTTCCAAGAGGGCGCTGGCAGGGTCCCCGTTATAGGACGCACTGAGCTTGTCCACCTCATCTAAAACCATCACCGGATTGGACACCCCAACCTTGTGAATACCGTCAATAATACGCCCAGCCATGGCACCAATATAGGTACGACGATGCCCACGAATATCCGCCTCATCGCGCACCCCACCCAAGCTGACACGCACACATTCGCGGTCCAACGCGCGGGCAATGCTTTGACCCACCGAGGTTTTCCCAGTCCCCGGCGCTCCGACAAAAAGCAAAATAGAGCCCGCTTGACGCTTTTTCAACGCCATCACCGCAAGCTGCTGAATCACACGGTCCTTGACCTTTTTAAGGCCGTAGTGGTCCTCATTCAAAATTGCCTCTGCCTTAGCCACATCTACGTCCTTCGCTTCAGTTTTTTCCCAAGGCAAGGAAAGCAAATATTCCATATAATCGTAAAGCAGTGCATACTCATTGCCGCCACCGTTTTCCTGACGCAAACGGCGCAAAATCTTACGCGCCTCGGCCTTAGCAAGGTCATTCATCGGCAAAGCCTCGATTTTCTTTGCAAAGGCGTCCAAATCACTGCTATTTTCCGGATGCATCTCATCAAGCTCACGTTGCAACACATCAATTTGACGGCGTAAGGCTTGCTCCTTCATGCTCTGGTCATATTCCCATTGCTGGCTTTCCATGGCTTCGGCACTGGCCTTTGCCACCTCAATAAATTCATAGATGATTTGTTCCATCGCTTCCATGCGCCCACGTCTGCTGTCGTAGGTCAGAATGTTGTAGCGATCCTCATTGCGCGCCGTTAAATATGGCGATAAGCTGACCCCTGCTTCTTCAATGGTTTCAAAGCCGTCAATCATCGGCTCTACCTTTGCCGCCCAATCAAATTGCTTGGTAAAGTCCAACAGCACCTGCTTCATGTGGCTAAGACGCGCCACACGTTCGCCTTCCGGCACATCGTCAATATCCATTAAGGCACGATAGTCCAAAGTCATGGTCCCATCTTCAAACACCTTGATATTGCTCACCGTCACACGTGCATCGCTGCGAATAGTCACAAAGCCTTCATCGGAAATATCGGTAATGACCCCATGTACACCGATTTCAAAGAAATCCTCCGGCTGATACGCGTAGCGTGGCTTACGTTCTTGGGCAGTCAACATCACACATTCGCCGTCTAATTCCGGCGGACGCAAGGCAAATTCCTCAAACTCGGAAATTTTGACATAAATGTTGACCCCCGGAAGAATCAACACATCGTATAAAGGTAGTACAAACATCTACAACACTCCTTTATTGAAATTGTTAGCCACTTCATTTATCGAGTGCTAACATCATTTTAAAAATAATACCCGTCGCCCCACGCTTGGCGCCACAGGCATTCCTACTATAACACTAAAATATTATCACGGGGTCCTTTCCTTGTCAATGCGACCACCTCACGCCCCAAAAATCGCCTATTATTCAGAAAATTAGAGCGCTCTTATAAAATTAGAGCGTTCTTGTATCTTCCATCATTTTCTGAGATTCCCTTCCCTTTCTACTATATCATAGAAGAAAACAGAGCGTTAGCGGATGGTCGGTCAATCTCGTTCACGCCGTTCCCTTCTTTTTCTCAGTGTAAAACATAGGTAACACCTTGCTCTTGTTAAAAATATAACATAGCAAATCATTATTATAAATCACTGTTTATTTTTTCTTCACAAAAACCATTGACTTCCAACCGCTTTCAATATATACTCTAATCAATCAGATTAAACATCACTCTGATATAAATCTGATGATGCAAAGAAGGTATTTTGCACCACTCCTTGCATTGCCCTTGATGCGTCCATGCCAACCATATGGATGCGTGAAGCGGACAATCGCGATTTGGCAAGAACAGCAATGAGATTACACGTTCTGCCACTAGAAAATCGCATTCATTTTAAACACCCGCGTGATACCGGCGCCCTCCCTGCCAAGAAGGCTCCATCCACGCTATCAGTGCCTATGACTTCTTGGCGGCAATCGCACTCACTGATGCCGCCGCACCAATGCGATGGCTCGATCGATTGATATCTCCCCAACGCGATTGCTCTGAAGTCATTTGGCCATTCATACACTGCTTCATCTCCTGCGGATCACCCGTTGCTATTCTCCTTCTTTCGCGAAGGCTTCAATCTCATGGGTAATCTCAATCGTTTCCGCGACCCGCTGATTCGCAGGGGTATAGAAGCATTAGTGAGTCATTAAACCGTATTGTGACGCGGTTTTACTCCAAACCTCTTTCAGACACTCTAGTAACACCCCGATTATTCAAACACTACAAAACAAATTTCAAAAACCTCTTTTGACAAAACAACCTTTTAAAAAAATTATTCACACCTCAATGGGTTTACACTCGAACGTTAGAAAGCCAGCGCCCGCCAGCCTGCTTTCATGAACACGAGATTCAACCATCTACTAACAACCTACAAATCTACTACTCATCTAACAACTCAACTACAATAGATGCGCGTGCGCATCCCGCTAAAAAGCCCAACCGCCTCATCAACGGTTGGGCTTTTTGTTTGCATCACAAGCATGTAGCAGCGCCCTTGAAAGGTGCTGCATTCCTAAAATATACCTTTGGATGTGGAGGGTCTCTTTCTATCCCCCGTCCTTTGTAAAACAGCACCATCAAAAAAAGCCCTCTCCGCTTGGAGAGGGCTTCATATTTTTATTCGGTGACGATAACAACGCGACGGTTTGGTTCGTTGCCTTCACTGTAAGAAGTCACGCCTTTTTGTTTTTCAAGGGTGATATGAATGATACGACGTTCGGCCGCATTCATTGGGTTCAAGGTCACGCGACGATGGGTCTTGCGACACTTGTCTGCCATGCGAAGCGCGAGGGCTTCGAGTTTTTCCACTTGACGTTCGCGGTAATTTTCAACGTCAAAAATCACACCCTTGTGACTTTCGATATTGGCATTCACCACAAGACTCATCAAGAACTGAATGGCATTTAAGGTTTCGCCGTGACGGCCAATCAAAATGCCGGCACGTTCACCGGATGCATCAAAGCGAATGGTGTTGTCTTCTTCGCTCACTTGCACCACAGCATCCACTTCAAGGGCATCAAAGATTGGGCCCAAGAACGCCAAGCCGATTTCTTCAGCGGTTTTACCGCCGTTTGCCGGCACATCATCGGAGAGCTTTTCGACGATGATTTCAGTCGGTGCTTCTTCCACAATGATGGTGGTTTCTTCTTCTTCAATAACAGCAGCTTCCGTCACTTCTTCGATAACCGGTGCTTTTTCTTCCACAACCGGTTGAGCAGGTGCTTCAACCACTGGTTTTTCTTCTTTTTTAGGTGCTTCGACCACTTCTTGGACGTCAGGCAGGTATTTGTTAACTTCGATAATGGCGTCTTTGCTGCCCAAGCCAAAGATCCCGCGGCTTGGTTCTTGAATAACGGTATAGCCATTCTTTACAGCATCAATTTTCCAAATATCGGAGGCCTTTTTAATCGCTTCGTCAATGGTCTTTGCGGTGATTTTCATTTTTTCAATCATTTACAAAATTCCCCCCGGCAATATTGCCAAAGTTTAGGACCATGTCGGCTTATTTCTTTGGTGGATGATAGGTGGCATTGCTACCTTCCTTAGAAGGCGCATTGTATTTTGCTTCACGCTTTTTCTGCTTGTGTTCGTTTTTCAACTGTTGTTTGCTCTTCTTTTTAGAAGGGTTTTGACCGCGCTTTTGAGCAGCGATTCTTTCAGCTTCGCGTTCAGCGGCACGTTTTTCACGTGCTTCTTTGCGTTTTTCGAGTTCCTTTTTACGCAAGTGATTCATGAAGATTTGTTGGAAAATCATGAAGGTGGAAGTGGTAATCCAGTATAAGCACAACCCACTTGGGAAGTTGAGTGCCATGAAGCCCATCATGACAGGCATCACATACATCATCATCTTCATGGTCATGTTGGCAGGATTGTCAGCATCCATAGCGGTAGAGCTCATTGCAAGCTTTTGTTGCAAGAACATCACCAAGCCCAATACAATCGCTAAAATGAAGTATGGGTCATTATTATTTAAGCTATCAATCCAGAAGAAAGATGCATGTTCATTAAAGTTGTAGCCGCGGATGGCGTAGAACAACACGTACAAAATCGGCATCTGAATCAAGATTGGCAAGCAACCGGCAGCCGGTTTAACATTGTACTCTTGATAGAGCTTCATCATTTCTTCGCTTAGCTTTTCACGATTGGTAGCGTATCTCTTTTGTAATTCTTGAAGCTCAGGTTGAATTTCTTGCAACCCGAGCATGGATTTCATCTGAATAATGGTAAGTGGTAATAACAAAATACGAACGATGATCCCCAAGATAATAATCGCTAATGCATAGCTAGGGAAACCAATAGTCGCTGTGAATTCATACAGCATGTGAATGAACCCACTCATAAAATTAACTAAAGTGCTCAAATGAGGCCTTCTGCTCTGGCAGAGAGGCGTTCACCTCCTAGAACCGAGTGATTTAAATGAATCAGGGTACCGGATCATAGCCACCTTTGGAGAATGGGTTGCAGCGCAAAATGCGCCAAAAGGCCAACGCACCGCCCTTTAGTGCTCCGTATTTTGTGATGGCTTCAATGGCGTAGGTCGAACAGGTCGGAATAAAACGACAAGTCGGTGCGCCTTTTAAGACAGATAGATATTGCTGGTAAAAGCGAATAGCGGCTAACATGCCGTGTTTAATGGGATTCATAAATACCGCTTCTTTCCGCAAGTTTCAAAAATTCTTTTTCCAGTTGATGATAATCGAGGTCGACAATCGCCTTTCTGGCGACCACCACCACATCAACCGCTTGAAAGCCCTCCCAGTGCAAACGCACAATTTCAGAAAGGCGTCTTTTATACAAATTTCTGACATGCGCCTTGCCAACAACCTTTTTTGAGAGAGAAAAGCCAAATCTGGCATGATCAAGGGAATTCTTTTTCACATATATGACCAGATAATGATTGGCCTTTGATTGTTTTTTACGATATATATGAGAAAATTCAGCTCTCTTTTTGATTCTTCGTGGCGAAGCAAGCATGTTTTCACATCCTTTTTTTGACAATAAAGATAAAAAAGGCCTAACGATGAAGGCCTTTCTATCTCAAGTGTCATAGACTATTACGCGCTGAGGACTTTTCTTCCTTTTGCTCTTCTTCTCTTCAAGACATTGCGACCGTTCTTGGAAAGCATTCTTCTACGGAAGCCGTGAACGCGTTTATGTTTCTTATTCTTTGGCTGATATGTGCGTTTCATATTCACACCTCCTGACCTAGTTTACATGCAAACCTAATACTACAATATTTTACCATGGTAGTCAATATTTTTTAAAGGTGATTATTTAATTTTTTGCATAAAATTTTTTCACACCTTGATGGCTCAATATATAGTTATTAAGCGAAAATCAAAGGGCTATTTATGGCGGTTGCTTTCCGTTTTTCGTAAAAAAGCCCCCTTTCAGATAACTATTTCGGTCATTTTCGGAACGATTTACGGCCGTTGCTTCTATATATGATGCGCGAAAGTGAATCAATGACCAGCCAAACGCCGCGATTTGGTAACAAAGCCGCCCTCGCCGCAGCTTCATCGTCGTCAGCATGCTACACTGTTATTTAATAAGTAGCTGCCCGTTATCGTTCTGCTATCACTGTTGCCGTGCCACTTTTTCCAATGCCTGAAAGGATGATTGCTATGTATTTTGCCCGTCGCTTTTTAAAAAATGTCTTAACCGAAGGCGCTGTCTCCGGTATCGCCCTTGTGCTTTTTTGTATGCTTGTTCCCGAAGCCCTTGCCCAAGCACCGGCTTTGGCTGTCTTTTTGTGTCTCGTCCTTCTGCCGCTCGCCCTATGGATGAGCATAGCAGAGCACTCGCCTACACTACCGGAAGCAGGTGAACGGTCAAGTTCGAATGATATGGCCGTTGTAGCAGACGAGGAAGACGCCCTTCCGTTTTTTTAATCCCCGATTCTTTTTCGGACGCACGCCCATGGTGTGCGTCTTTTTTTATCCCCCCCGATATCTAGTATTAACCAAAAATCCATAATAATGAAAGAAAAGACCGCGTCTTGTGCAAAACCCACAAGATATCCACAGAATTATCCACAGTTATCCGCACTTTTCCACAACAAAACTGTGGAAAAGTGCAAAAACAGCTTTTTCCGATAAGAACGGCATTTTTTTAAAGGGGCTGTTTATTTTTTGTGGAAAATCCCCTAAATGGGCTTTTTACCCCCTTTTTAAAAAAATTTTTCTTGTGGAAAACTTTTTTTATTCTCCTTTGGATATGTGGAAAACCATTCTCACATTCTCCACTGCCTACTAAAAGGGGTATCAATCATTTTTTCCCTGCCCTATATCTCCACATCCTCTTGTTGAAAACTCTGTGGAAAAGTCTATTTTTTATCCACACCCCTGTGTCTATAAAGGATGTCAAATTGATTTTTGTATGTTATTATGGAAGATAGGACAAAATAATAATGCACACTATCCACAACTTTTCCATCCAAAGGCTGTGGATAATGTGAATCAATAGATTCAACCTTGGAGGAACCATCATGGAACAACGTTATATGCAGGCTTGGCAAACTGCCATCATGAAAATGCAAGACGAGGTGAGTCCTTTTGTCTTTGATGCCTGGTATCGTGATTTGATGCCGATTGACTTTGTCGACCATCAATACGTTGTCGAAGTCAACAACGACACCATGCTCACCGGTCTTACCCAGCAGGGATTTGGGGATCCCTTACTCAAGTGGGTACGCATGGCCTTGGGCGAAGACGTGGACATTCACTTCCTCAACAGTGTGGATGCAGACATTTTTCGCAGCCGCGTGCAGGAATTGAATAGCAAAGCAAGCGAATCCACCCAATATTTGTTTGATAATATGGGCGATTCTTCCGGCCCTGCGCCGCGCTTAGAGGTTTTGGACGGTCAAAAGCTACAGCCTAACTACACCTTTGAGACCTTCGTCATCGGTAAAAACAACGAACATTGCCGCGCCTTTTGTAAGGCCATTGCTGACGATATGTCCCGCGACCTGGATTGTCCAAAAACCATCAACCCCCTCTTTATCTACGGCAACTCCGGCTTGGGCAAGACCCACTTGATCAATGCCATTGCCTACCAAATTTTGCAGGCGCAGCCGGATGTGAAAATCAAGTTCACCACCTGCGAAAACTTTATGAACGAGTACATCTCCTCGATTTCATCCAACACCAATGCGGCCTTCCGCAGCAAATATCGCAATGTAGACATTCTGCTCATCGACGATATTCAATTTTTGACCGGTAAAGAAGGGACCCAGGAAGAGTTCTTCCATACCTTTGAACAGCTTAGAAACAACAACCGTCAAATTATTATCACCTCCGATAAGCTGCCACGCGAAATTCCGGATTTGGAGGAACGCTTGGTAACCCGCTTTGAAGGCGGTGTCTTGAGCGACATTCAAGTGCCAAACCTAGAAACTCGTATTGCCATTTTGCAAAAAAAGGCAGAAATGGAAAATGCGCAGGTGGACAATCGCATCATTGAATACATCGTTGATAATGTGGATGTCAATATCCGTACCTTAGAAGGGGCGCTGCAAACCTTGATCAGCACCGCCCGCATCTCCAACCAACCGATTACCTTAGAGCTGGCAGAACGCACCATCAAAAATAAGGTGGCCCACGAAAAGCACATCACCGAAGACATTGTCATCACCAAGGTGTGCGAATACTACGGCCTTTCCCGTGACAAGATGATGGGCACCAGCCGCAAGAAGGAAGTCCTCTTGCCGCGTCAGGTTTCTATGTACTTCTGCCGCAGCCTGCTTTCGATGAGTTTGCCGGCGATTGGCAAACTGTTCAAGAAAGACCACAGCACCGTCTCCAATGCCATCGACAAAATTGAAGAGGGCTTGCAAAAGGATCCTCTCCTGCAAAGCGACATCCATAATATCCGCCGTGCCATCGAAGCCTGAGTCGCAGATGTATAGAACCTCTAAAAATATGCAGGGAAAAACGCTGTGTAAAACTTTAAACCATAAAATGATACAAAGCGACCTTTTCCCCTCCCTTTGGTAAAACTTTCATCGATTTATTGTGAATTCTGTGGAAAACCGTTAAAAATCCCATGAAATAAACCGATTTATCCACAAAGTTATCCACAACGCTGTGGATAATGTGGATAAATCCACAGAAATCCCCATTTACAATTGGGTAAAAAACAACGGACTTTTATCTTTTCCGAGTTTATTTGTCGGTTTTAAAAAAGCCCTTCATGATGCATATTATACAGTCACTGAATATTTATGCATTAAGTTCTGCCCAGACTTATGCCCGAAATCATTTTCCACATGTGAATTCTTGGGGATAACAAAAAAGGCTTTGGATTGTTTGGAAAACCCGACCTCTGAATCCACAGGGTTTTAGACAGGCCGAACCCCGCTCCTATCAAGGCTTTGGGGCTATTATCAACGAATCCACAGGCCCTACTACTACTACTACTAAGTGTGTATTAATGAAGAAGAGGAAAGCACCATGAAATTTACAGCCATTAAAAACAACCTCACCAATGGCCTCAGCATCGTTCAACGCGCCTTGTCCGCGAAGAACGTACAGCCAATTTTGAGCGGCATTTACCTATCCGCTCGTGGTGGACACCTCACCATGGTTGCCACCGACACCATTGAAAATGCCGGTTTACGCATTCAGTGTACCGTGCCTGTTGATGTTATTGAAGAAGGCGATACCGTTGTGAGCGGCAAGGCCTTTCGCGACTTTGTCATGCGTTTGCCGGATACCCAGCTGATTTTTGACAACAATTCTCACAACGGGGAAGACAAGATGATCATTTCCTATGGAAAGAACCAAACCGAAATGCTCGGTTGGCCGGGCTATGAATTCCCAAAGGGTCCGGATTTGGAGCCCCTTCATAGTGTGAGCATTTCCGTGAGCACCTTGAGTGATTTGGTACGTCAAACCTCCTTTGCTGCAAGAAAGGAAGATTTGCGTCCGATTTTCACCGGTCTTTTGTTTGAAGTCGACGGCAACGACCTGACGGTGGTTGGGACCGACTCCTTCCGCTTGGCGATGATGCAGGATAAAGTGATCAACGACGCCGGCGATGCCTTTAATGTGGTGATTCCGGTACGTGCCTTGCAGGAAATCATTGCCATCGCTGAAGAGGATGCGGTGATTCATATGACCATCACCAAAAATCAAATTCTCTTTGATACCGACAATGTGCAGCTCATCAGCCAGCTTATTAAGGGGGAATTCCCGCCTTATCGTGCAGCGCTGCCAAAATCTCACAGCACCCATTTTGACATTGAACGTACAGCCTTGAAGCAGTCCATCGACCGTGCCATTTTGTTTGGGCGTGACCGAGACGGCACGAGTGTGATTCGTATGCAGCTTGCAGGGGGCGTGCTTTCTATTAAGACGGCGTCTGAACGTGGGCAGGTCAACGAAGAAATGGACATCTACATGGAAGGGGATAATGTCAATATCCTCTTTAATGCCAACTTCCTCACCGATGCCTTGATGAAGATGCACTATGATGAGTTGGACGTAGAAATGAGCGGCGATTTGGGGCCATGTGTGTTCCGTCCAAAGAATGACGAACGCTACATCTATCTGCTGCTGCCGTTGAGACAGTAAGATGATTTTAAAAGAATTGACCATAAAGGATTGGCGCAACTATGACGAGTTGCGCCTTTCCCTTTATCCGACGCTGAATATCTTTTTGGGGCCAAACGGTCAAGGAAAAACCAATTTGCTCGAGAGCATCTTTTATCTTTGTTACGGCAAGAATTTTCGTGGCAATAAGGACAAGGAGCTGGTGCATTGGAACCGTCAATATTTCCGATTGCAGGGGTTGTTTTCCTTGGATGAAAGTGCCCGTACCCATCACTTGGAAATTTACTATGATGCGGTGCATCGCAAGCGCTTGCGTTTAAACGGCGTCAAATACACAAGACTGAGTAAGCTGCCGACACGGTTGGCGGCGGTGCTTTTTACGCCGGATGATTTGTCGATTATTAAGGGCGGCCCTGGGGAGCGGCGCCGTTTTATCGACCGTGAGTTGGAAGCCCTCTATTTGGACTACGACAGCACTCGCCACGCCTATGAGCGTGTTTGCGCCCAACGCAGTGAGCTGTTGCGAGATATTCGCCGCGGGCGCGCGCAAAAGGAGATGCTGGTGCCGTGGAACTTGCAGATGGTGGATGTCGGCGTGCAAATGATTCGCCGGCGCTTGAACCTCTTGGCGTTTTTGGTGCCGCAAGCCCGTAAGGTGCATGCCTTTCTCACCAAGGGCGTGGCCACCTTTGATGTCACCTATCAATCGAGTCTGGGGCCGATTTTGCACGAGGATGATGCCCATTTGAAGCAGCATTTTATGCAGCTCTTGGCAGAGCTTGAAGCCGAAGAAATTGCGCGAGGACAAAATCTGGTGGGACCGCATCGCGACGATTTGGTGTTTTACGAAAACGGCATTGACTTACGCACCTATGGCAGTCAAGGCCAACAGCGCACCGCCATTTTATCGATGAAGATGGCTGCCATCGATGCCTACGAGCATGTGCTGGGGCAAAAGCCCCTTCTGCTTTTAGACGATGTCATGAGCGAGCTGGACTATGACCGTCAACGGGCGGTGATGGAAATCGTTATCAAAAAGAAAATCCAAACCTTTATTACCGGCACAGGGCTGGATTTTACCTTTAACAATTTCGGATACGATCCGATTTTTCATATCAAGGATGGCGACGTGAAGGGCGCTCAATAACCACTGCGAGGACGCGGTGGTTTTTTTATTCCACAATATATAGAAAATAAGTGATTTTTTTGGCACGGCGAGGCAAGTCATCGGTGCTACAATGGGGTCAACAAGAAAGGGTGTGGATGCCATGGGGACGGAGGCACTTTTCATTGGCGCAACGCTGTGCGCGCTGATGGGTTATCAACAGTACATGGCCTGCCAAGGAAGAACGGTGACCGCTTCTCACAGAAGATGGACGGTGGGAATGATGGGCCACTTGTGTTTGGTTCTTTTATTAACGGGCGGTGTGTTGCAGCATGTCCTCACCGAGATGGGGATGTCTGTAATGGCGGTTGGATGGGTGCGTCCCTTGCTCCTCTTTATTCTGATGGCACCACTGGGCTTTTTTGTACCGCACATCTGGCACAACTTCTCATCCCTAGAGGAAGTGGGTGCCGTTGGTTATCTTTTTGCACTCTTGGTAGAGTTTGCCCAGCTGCCGGTGGCAAGAAGCGTGGCTTTAGAAGATGTGTGTATGGGCACCTTGGGAACCTTGATGGGCTTTGTTTATTGGCAAGAGATTGGCCATTATCGCTATTATGGGCACGGCGCTGCGCGTACTGTGGCGCTCAGCCGTGTCGAACCGCTCATCTACGTGGTGATGGCCGTGTGTTGCAACTTTTTCTTTTACAATGGCCGCTTGTTTCTCTAGCGCCCGCACTTCCTACCCCTCCCGTTTCACCCGCGGGAGGTTTTTTTATGGAGTGTTGCCATGGAAACGTCAATGATATGGGAAACATGCTATAATAAAGCCATCTATGAAGGGAGTGAGCGGGATGCTGGGACTCTTGTATTCTTTATTGATCACTTTTGTGCCGGTGGTCATTTACCGGCAGTGGATGCTTCGTAAAGGACGGGTGCTTACAAAAGAGCATCGCTTGTGGAGCGATGTTTTTGTGCTGTACCTTTGGCTGGTGCTTCTCGTAACCGGTGTCGGCTCGATTTGGGATGTTGTCGAAAAGGGTGGCGTGGTTGCAAGTGTGCGTGCTGCCAATTTTTCGTGGATGCCCTTTGCGCATGGCGTGATGATGACCTCGCTGCTTAATATCTTGCTCTTTGTGCCGTTGGGATTTTTGCTGCCACATATTTGGACAACCTGCCGCAACGGCCTCAAGGTGACCTTAACGGGCTATCTCTTTTCTGCGGCGATTGAGCTGGCACAAATTCCGACCAACCGCGCTGTGGATGTGGAGGATTTGCTGATGAACACCTTGGGCACCTTTCTTGGCTTCCTTTTTTGGAAGGGCGTCGGCAACTATCTCTTACAGGGGCACGTGACCAAGCGGGTTTTGCTCCTCAGTCGTCGTGAGCCGCTGGTGTATCTGTTGCTGACCTTTTTGATGCCGTTCTTTTTCTATAATTGGCGCTGGTTTATATGATTGGATGTTGTCCCTTCCGAGGTGCGGAGGGGATTTTTTTGGCGAAAATGGGCAAAAAGGCGTTGTATTTGCTCGGAGGTCGTGATATAAATTAAAAAATCGCTGATTTTTGCAAATAATAACGGCGTTTTCTGTGATAAATTGTAAAAAAGCACGTTCTGTAAGCGGAACGTGCTTTTTTGTTTGCTTAGGGGGTGATGTGCTGGAGGATTTTTCTCTGAGGGGATTTTATTGGGCTTAATTCACAGAAAAGTACGACCGAATAGAAAAAGACTTTTCCGCCCTAAAAATGCCCGTAAAATTGAAATATTTGCGTTGTTATGGTACACTTATAAACGATGAAAGATAGTCACAGGGTTGTCCGTTTGCGAGGAGACCCTGTTTATTTTGTTTGTTAGTTTCTCTATACAACTTTTTCTATACACAACGAAAGGAGACTCTCTGTGTCTGAAACCAAGGTTAGCGAAAAACAATACACCGGTGAACAGATTGAGGTCTTAGAGGGCCTTGAACCGGTTCGTGTGCGTCCGGGGATGTACATCGGGACCACCGACAGCGCCGGTTTGCACCATCTTGTCAACGAAATCGTCGATAACTCCATTGACGAAGCCCTTGCAGGCTATGGTAAGAAAATTGAGGTGACCATCGAAGCGGACAACTCCATCACCGTGCGTGACGAAGGCCGTGGGATTCCGGTGGATTTGCACCCTAAAATGAAAAAACCAACCCTCGAAGTGGTTATGACCGTGCTCCACGCCGGCGGTAAATTCGGCGGTGGCGGCTACAAGGTGTCCGGCGGCTTGCACGGGGTTGGGATGAGCGTTGTAAACGCCCTTTCCAAGGAAATGAGTGCCGAAGTGCGTCGTGGCGGCAAGGTGTATCGCCAAACCTACGCCTACGGGAAGATCACCAGCGAAGTGACTGTGGTGGATACTTGTCCGGACAATGAAACCGGTACCATCATCCACTTTTTGCCGGATGAAACCATTTTCAAAGAAGGCACGGTCTACGACTTTAACGTGATTGCCAAGCGTTTGAGTGAGCTTTCCTTCTTGAACCGCGGCATCGATTTGACCCTCATCGACAAGCGTGAAGGTCAGGAAAAAACGGAGCAATTCTTGCATCCAAACGGCATTAGCGAATTTGTGCCGTACTTAAACCGCAACAAAAAGCCCCTTCATAAGGACGTCATCATTTTTGAAAAAGAAAAGGATGATGTGATTGTGGACGTGGCGATGCAGTTTACCGATGCCTACTCCGAAAATCTTTACAGCTATACCAACAACATCCATACCCACGAAGGTGGGACCCACGAGTTCGGTTTTAAGACCGCCCTTACCCGTTCCATCAACGAATACGCCCGCCGCATGAAGCTCCTCAAGGAAAAGGAAGATAACCTCCAAGGGGAAGACATTCGCGAAGGGCTTACTGCGGTCATCTCTGTGAAGGTGCCAAACCCACAGTTTGAAGGTCAAACCAAGACCAAGCTCGGTAACAGTGAAGTGCGTGGGATTGTGGATGTGATTACCGGCGAAGCGGTCAGCACCTATTTGGAAGAGCATCCAAGCGAAGCCAAGAAGATTGTTGAAAAATCCGTTAAAGCCGCTCGTGCTCGCGAAGCAGCACGCAAGGCGCGTGAAATGACCCGCCGTAAAAACGCCCTCGAAAGCACCAGCCTGCCGGGGAAACTTGCCGATTGCTCGGTGAGCGATCCATCCTTCAGTGAACTCTTCATCGTCGAAGGGAATTCCGCAGGGGGCTCCGCGATTGACGGCCGTGACCGCCGTTATCAAGCGATTTTGCCGCTGCGTGGGAAAATCCTCAACGTTGAAAAAGCGCGTTTGGACCGTATTTTGTCCAGCGAAGAAATTCGTAACCTCATTACCGCCATTGGTACCGGCATTGGCGACCAATTTGATGTGACCAAGGCGCGCTATCATAAAATCATTATCATGACCGACGCCGACGTCGACGGGGCGCACATTCGTACGCTTCTGTTGACCTTACTCTATCGTTACATGCGTCCACTCATTGAAGCGGGCTATGTCTATATTGCCCAACCACCGCTTTACAGCGTCAAGCGCGGCAAAAAGAAACACTACCTTTACAACGATGAGGCCTTGCGTGAATTCCTCGCCGGCGAAGGCAAGGACATTGACACCGCAAAGGGCATCCAACGCTACAAGGGTCTTGGGGAAATGAACCCGGAAGAACTCTGGGAAACCACCATGAACAACGAAAACCGCATCCTTTTGCAAGTGGATTTGGAAGACGCCCTTTTGGCAGACGATGTCTTCTCCATCCTCATGGGTGAACGCGTTGAACCGCGCCGTGACTTTATCACTGCCAATGCCCGCTATGTAAACAATCTTGATATTTAAGGAGGACACATTTTATGGATAATAACTATACCCATGGCACCATTGAGCGCCGTAATATTGTCGATGAAATGAAGGAATCCTTTATCGACTACTCCATGAGCGTCATCACTGCTCGTGCGCTTCCGGATGTGCGTGACGGCTTAAAGCCGGTTCACCGCCGCATCCTCTACTCTATGTACAAAACCAACATGACCCCGGACAAGCCACACCGCAAGTCTGCTCACATCGTTGGGAACGTACTCGCAAACTACCACCCACACGGCGACGCTGCCGTGTACGAAACCATGGTACGTTTGGCACAACCGTTTAGCTTGCGCTATACCATGGTTGACGGTCAAGGGAACTTCGGGAACATCGACGGTTACCCTGCTGCGGCTCAACGTTACACCGAAGCCCGCATGACCCGATTGGCCCAAGAAATGCTCCGCGACATCGAAAAAGAAACCGTGGACCATGTGCCAACCTACGACGAATCCAGCGAAGAACCAACCGTTCTCCCTTGCCGCTTCCCAAATCTTTTGGTCAACGGCACCTCTGGGATTGCCGTTGGGATGGCAACCAACATGCCACCCCACAACTTGCGCGAAGTGACCGATGCCTTCACCGCCTTGATTGACGATCCGACCATTTCTGACGACAAGCTCGCAAGCCTCGTCAAAGCACCGGACTTCCCAACCGGCGGCATCATCATGGGCCTCAGCGGTGTGCGTGACGCCTACCTCACCGGTCGCGGTGCCATCACCGTGCGCGCTCGCACCAACATCGAAAAAATGGCCAACGGTAAGAGTCGCATCATCGTCACAGAAATCCCTTATCAAGTGAACAAAGCCCGCTTGGTAGAAAAAATTGCCGAACTCGTCAAGGAAAAGACCATTGACGGCATCACTGCATTGCGTGACGAATCCAACCGCGAAGGGATTCGGATCGTGATTGAATTGCGCCGTGATGTGAATCCACAGGTGGCATTGAACCAACTCTTTAAGCACACCGCCTTGCAAAGCAACTTTAACGTTATTAACCTTGCCCTCGTTGACGGTGTGCCACGCATCCTCACCTTGCGTGAAATCATGGTCCACTACCTCGACCACCAAGAAGACGTCATCGTGCGCCGTACCCGCTACGACCTTCGCAAGGCCGAAGAACGCGCCCATATCGTAGAAGGCTTAAAGATTGCTGTGGACAACATCGACGAAGTCATCGCCATCATTCGCTCCTCCTACGACGACGCCGAATCCAAGGCGCGCTTGGGCGAACGCTTTGGCATGAGCGACCGTCAAGCACAAGCCGTGATTGAAATGCAATTGCGCCGCCTCCAAGGCTTGAATGTTGAAAAACTCGAAACCGAATTGGCAGAATTGCTCGCACGCATCGCCGAATACAAAGCCATCCTTGCCGATGAAAGCAAGGTTATGGAAATCATTCGCAACGAAATGAATGAAATCGCTGCCAAGTTTGGCGACGAACGTCGTACCGAAATCTCCTTTAGCAAGGACGACATCAACGTGGAAGACCTTATTGCCGAAGAAGACATGGTCATCACCATCAGCCATGCCGGCTACATCAAGCGCATGCCGATGGACAGCTACCGCAATCAAAAACGCGGCGGGCGTGGCGTCAATGCGACCAAGATGAAAGACGACGACTTTATCGAAAACATCTTTATCACCACCACCCACCACACCATGAACTTCTTCACCAACCGTGGGCGCCTCCTGAAGCTCAAAACCTTTGAAATTCCGGAAAGCAATCGCGGCGGTCGTGGCACAGCCATGATCAACCTCTTGAAACTCGGCAAGGGTGAAAAAGTCACCACCGTGCTTCCGTTGCGCGAACGTGAAGAACAAGGCTTCCTTACCTGCGTGACTGCCAAGGGGATGATCAAGAAAACCGTCCTCAGCGAATACCAAACCTCTCGCAACGACGGCATCAAAGCCATCAACCTCCACGACGGTGACGAACTCATCGACGTGCGCATCACTTCCGGTGAGGACGAACTCATCCTCGTAAGCAAGAGCGGCAACGCCATCCGCTTCAACGAAAACGATGTCAACCCAACCGGACGCAGCACCGCCGGCGTACGCGCTATGCGCTTAGCAGAT
>Glacier_p2__coassemble_1380_pt1 | contig 21934 bp, 19 predicted proteins | sample Glacier_p2__metabat2_high_PE_021 | metagenome-assembled genome bin Glacier_p2 | reverse complement strand
TCTAACTGCCCATTTTCTAAGAGCACATATGCATCATCTAATGCAAGGCGAAGCACCTTATAATCCGGATGATATTCTCCACTCACATCATCTTTCTTTTCCAGGCGTTCAGCCAACTGATCAACCGTTTCCTTAGTCACACCTGCACTCAAAGCACCATGTGTTGCATCAGTAAACAGTGCTTCAATCTCATCTTCAATTGAATCATAGTAATACACAGCGATTTCTGAAATAGAAAGATTATCTTTTTCAGGATTATTATGCTTATAACCGTTACCAACACACAAGCGGAACTTTTTAACGGTTTGAGGCTTATTCAATTTCACTTCATAATAGTAGTTTTTATTTGCATCCTGAGTATACTTTACTTTGAATTGAGAGCCATCCAATTTTGTTCCCTGGCCTTGGCCATCCCATACATACAAAAGATATTTCGCATATTGCGGCTGGTCTACACGAGCCGCAAAACGAATCGTATCCATCTCATAAGCCTTATCCAAAGTTACTAAAGCACCATTATCATAATTACCACTTTGAGCACCGCTATCCCAGTCCTGAGTTACTGCATAAGTAGAAATATTACTATCTGCCATTACTGTTGGCTCAACTTTATCCGGCTTGCCAATCGTTGCATATTGGAAGGAACCAGATTCAATACTTTCAATATGAGCAGTGAGATTTCCAACCCCATTAGATGTATTAATGAGTTTGTATTTCGGCATCAACAATTCGGCAGCATCTTTTGTTCTTTCCTTTTTATGTTCTGATTCCGGACTTATCCCTAATTCATTATGCCCAACCATATACACTTCATAGATTGTTTTTGGTTTTAACGCACTAATGGTGTAGCTTGTCCCAGTTAAATTTGGCACCTCAGTATAAGTTTCCTCATCATCAGCACGATAGAAAATACTATAGGTTTGTGTATCGCGCATAGCTCTCCAAGCAATCTTAAGAGCGCCAACTTCACCAGTTACTTTCAAATCTTCAGGAGCCGGTGGCACACTTTCAGGCTTAATGGTGATGGTTTTTGCTTCGGAATACGCGCTTTTCCAATCGCCATTTGTAGAACGTACACGTATTGTATACGGCACGTAAGTTTTAAGACTACTGCCGCTGAGTGATCTCACTTCTAAAGTGGTGGCTGTGGTTTTGAATACTTCTTCTTTGCCTCCGCCACTCACCATCACTTCATAACCGGTGATATTTACTTGTGGGGTCCAACTCACAGAGAAAGCTGGTTCCATGCCGGCTTGAAGTTTTTTAGGTTCTTTAAGCTCCGGCACGGATTTTTCCGGTTCCGGAATGCGGTTTTCCATGCCGTTCACAAATTCTACTTGAGCAATATCAACTAAATTCGTGCTTGCGCCGGTGACCTTGATGGTCACCTTTTTGATAGCGATTTGTTTTCCCAGATTTACCACAATGGTGCCATCTTTTTCTTGGGTGGCAGTCACTAACTTCGCATCTCTGCTCAACGTTTGTGCTTGAGCGAGCACCGCACGATATTCTCCATCTTCAGCAACAATATCAATGGTGGCATCGGTAATGAGATTGTTGGTCCCGGCAGGTGGTGTAATCAATAAACCATTCACCGGATTATCAGGAGATGCATCTACTTCTAAACCAACAACCACCGGATTTTCTTTGGAAATAGGTGCTTCATTCTTTGGTGCCAATTGAACCACAGTATCTTCTTTACCGCTGGTCAAGTCTTCAATCTTGCCATTTTCAACAGTAGTCCCTTCCGACACGCTCGGCTTTACCTGTTCACCGGAAAGCACATCCACTTGCTTCGCTTGAATGTTCTTGCCGTAGTTGGCGGTAATATACGCCAAATCACCAACGTTTACAGCGCCATCGCCGTTTAGGTCATAGCTACTGTCGGTGCTCTGCGCATCAATGGCATCCATCATTTTGTCGGCGTCTTTTTCATCAATCACGCCGTCGTCGTTGATTTCCCCGACAGCCATGATCCCACGTTGCTTCCCTGCATCTAAGCCTTCGTTGACCGCATGGCTGTTATACAAGTCCAGCTTCGTAATCATGCCATTCGCAATCTTCACCTTTTGGGTGTAGGTCAAATATCCCGATGCTGTAATGGTCATGTCATAGGTGCCAGCTGCCAAAGCTTTGTCGCAAATCAGGCTGTTCCCGTTTGCAGCACTCTTTGCAGTTGCAATGATTTCTTCTCCCTGCGCGTTCATCAAGGTCACCTCAAAGGTTTTGCCTTGACTTGGCAACTCTGCGTGCATGACCACTTCCAAACGACCTTGCGCATTTGCTCTTTCTGCCGCAAATGCCGCCGGTGCAGGCAACATTTGCCCAACCAGGCTTACAGCCAAGACAGCTGCGCACACTTTCTTTTTCAATTGATTTTTTTCCTTCATGCAAGACTCCTTTACGTTAAAATTGCATCATACTCCAGTCATATAACAACACACATACTCGTACTATCATAATGACCTCGACAATCATACTATAAAACCCTATAATTTTACAACACTTCTTTACATATAATTCTTGCATAAAATATGCTGATAACGCCCACTAAAAAACACACCATCTCTTGATGGTGTGTTTAACAAACAGTGGATTTACAAGCAATCCATTAGTATGCAAAATAATTTGCCAAGCCGTTATAAATCCCTTGTGCGAGTTTTTCTTGGTAAGCATCCGTCGCGAGTCTTGCGGCATCTTCCGCATTGGTCAAAAAGCCACATTCCACAAGCACGCATGGCACTTCGGTTTCACGGATGACGGAGAAGTTCCCATATTTTACATAAGCCGGTTGACCGGTGGTATTTGCCAATGCTTGGTTCATCACAGAGCCAAACTCGTTACGCATATCCTTTTGAGCTGCAGTGGTCAAACGGGTGTTGTCGGTATAAATCCAAGTCCCAATCCCCTTTGCTGCTGCATTGGCGGCACTGTCACCGTGAATTTCTACAAACGCATCCGCATTGGCATTGTTAGTCAAGACAGAACGTTCATAAAGGCTCATATTGATTGGGCCTTCGGTGTCGCGAATCATGATGACGGTCGCTCCGGCTGCTTCGAGCTTATCGCGAAGCTTTAAAGAAAGCGGCGTGTTGAAATCCACTTCATCCAAACCGTTGATCGGGCTGACTGCACCACGGTCAATGGCACCGCCTGCACCGTATACCCCATGGCCCGGAGAAACAACGATGGTTTTACCTGCTAAGCCGGTAGTCCCGTTTTTATGCTTAGCAACTGCCGTCACTGTAAAAGTGCTACCGTTGATATCCAATCTAAAGTAGCCTTTATCAGACACGGATGCCGTCAAAAGTACGGAGTCACTGCCGTTGTTATTGACCTTTAACCCGGTAAACGGCGCCATATTTTCTGCCGGTTGCCAATTGTCTGCGCTCAATTGTACGCCGGAAATCTTAACCACAATTTGGTTGCCGTTGTTACTTACCACAGAAGGTGTTCCGGTGCCAATGTCAAAAGCAATCGAGGATTGGCCCGTTCCGGTGGTTCTATCAGTCACAAGCAAATTTCCGTTTTGATCGGTGGTCGGTGGTGTTGGTTCCGGTTCCGGCTGGGGCTCAACGGTACCGCCACCGGTACCGTTGTTGCTTGTCCCACCGCTATAAATGGTCACGTAGTTTTTAGAAACATAGGCATCGTCACCATTTTTGGTTTGAATCTTATACCAATCACCACTACGAGTAATGACACTGAGGTAATCACCGCTGTTAACCTTGCCCACGATTGGGTAGTTGGTGCCCGGACCTTGGCGAAGGTTTAGATAACCGCCGGCACCCAATTGATTCACTTTGATAATCAATTCACCACCGGATTGCACATAGACATTGCCCTTATCCCATTGCACGCCCGCGCCCAAATCTTCACTCACAACACGAATTGGCACCAAGGTTCTGTTTTTGATGACCTTGACCGGTACGTCCATCGTCTTGTTCACGCCATTTTTGGTGTAGGTGGTTTTATTGGCAACCATTTTCAAAGTAACAGAACCCTTTTTAACAGTTACTGTTTGAGAAGGATTGTCCCAAGAAACTTGGGCGCCCAAGCCTTCACTTACTACACGAATTGGCACCAATACTCTGGAGTTTACCACTACCGGCGCTACATCCGTCGTCACTAAGCGGTCGTCAATATAAATCTTGTTGTTCGCCGCTTCTGCGTCGCTCACTATAAATGATTGCAGACATAATACCGCTACAAGAGCCACAACAAATGTCAGTATACAATTTTTCTTTAATAATTTTGTCATACTCTCTCCCTTTCGTCGCTATTTGATGAGTCTTCATCATTCATATTATCCCATAAATAAATCACTCAAAACGTTACAATCCAATAAAAAAAGGCCAAGCACCGCAAGTGCTTGACCTAAAAAATTGCAAACTAATTAAAGTTTTACAACGTTAGCAGCTTGATCGCCACGATCGCCGCTTACAACGTCAAATTCAACAGCTTGGCCTTCATCCAAAGTCTTGAAGCCTTCGCCTTGGATAGCGGAGAAATGTACGAATACATCGTCGCCACCTTCAACGGTGATAAAACCGTAACCTTTTTCGCTGTTAAACCATTTTACAGTACCTGTCATAATTGACCTCCAAAAAAATATATTAGTATCAACGAAATAAACGGAGACCAAAATTCACATATTGTAACGAATTACACCGTTGCTATAATCTCTTACAATATGTGAAAAGAGAAATCCTAATGTTTGATATCTGATACCTATGGTAGATTATAACAAAGACGTTAACCACTTGCAAACTTTTTTCAAAAAATTTTAACAAATATTTTCCATTTATCTTAAATGTCATTCTTTTTATGCTTTAATCACCATAAGCATCCTGCCTTTATAAAAAGAGAGACGATTCCCACCGGAATCGTCTCTCTTAACGATTTTGAGAAGTGACTTATTGATTATTATACGCCGTTGTCTTCAATGAATCAGGCAAATGCGCCTCCAGTGTCGGAGTTTCTTTGAGAATTTCGTCTAAAAGCTTACGCTCTTCTTTAGTAAACGCATAGTCCGTTAACAAATCCGGACGACGCTCCAAGGTGCGTCTTAACGCTTCTTTCTTTTGCCAAATGGCAATATTTTTGTGGTGACCGCTTAAAAGAACCTCCGGCACTTCCTTCCCCTCAAACACACGCGGTTTGGTGTACTGCGGATATTCCAAAAGCCCATTATAAAAAGAATCGTCTTCAAAAGACGCCTGTTCCTTAATAACCCCAGGCATCAAACGTGCAATAGAATCAATCATGACCATAGCCGGCAATTCTCCACCGGTCAGCACATAATCTCCAATGGAGTACTCGTCCGTCACATAATCACGAATACGCTCATCAAAACCTTCGTAATGACCACATATAAACGCCAAGGACTCGCATTGAGAGAGCTCGTTGGCATCTTCCTGTGTGAACGTCTTGCCTTGCGGAGAAACCAAAATAATACGTGTCTGAGTATCCTTTGGAATGTTGTCTCTCAACGCAAGAACAATCGGCTCCGGCATCAGAAGCATGCCAACGCCACCACCGTAAGGGGTGTCGTCAACATGCTTGAATTTATTGGTTGCGTATTCTCTGAAGTTTACAATGTCAATATTTAAGATGCCATTATCCTTGGCCTTACCAATAAGACTTTCAGACAACGGGCCTTGAAACATTTCCGGAAACAACGAAAAGATTTTGATGTCCATTAGTCAACAAGTCCTTTCGGTAATTTCACATTCATGCGACCTGCTTCAAGGTCCACCGATAAAATCACGGTTTTGAGCGCCGGGATACAGAGCTCCGGATAAAGGGTGCTATCCAATACATAAACATCGTTTGCACCAGGTTGAAGTACCTCTTTTAAGGTGCCAAGTTTGGTATCGTCTTCGTAGACTTCAAGACCGATCAAGTCACTGATATAATACGCGCCTTCTTCAAGAGGCATGCGATCACTGTTGTTAATCGCCAAGTAATGATTTTTGTGCAGCTTTGCCGCATCCATATCATCAATGCCTTTGAGCTTAATCAGGACATGCTCTTTGTGGTAGCGCACCCCTTCGACTTCATACTCGGTATAACGTTTCTTGCGGTCTTCGATGAAAACATGCTCAAGCACATCATAACGAGATGGGTCATCGGTCAGGGGAGCAACTTTCATTTCCCCTCTCACACCGTGGGTATTCATAATTTTTCCGATACGAGTTTTTTCCATATTACTTCTCACGAATTTCTTTGACAATATCGTTTTCAACCACCAATTCATACTTGGTATTGCCGGAGAAAGAATCGCCCACCTTGACGGTAGACAAGAATTCCCCATCGCCGGCATCTACTTCAGTACCGTTTACAAGGTCGTCCACAGCAGCAAGAGCTTTTGCAAATTGTTCCTTGTACATCGCAATCTTGTCGCGTTCTGCATTCAATTGAGCACGGATGGCTTCGGTTTGCGGATGGGCTTTCAAGGTGAGTTCAGTCATGGTCTTGCTCATCTGCTTGTCATATTCAGCCAATTGTTCATCGATTTCATCAATTTGCTTTTGAATGTCTTGAGCAGTCTTTTGCTTATATTGATCGGTAACGATTTGTTTAAAATACACTTTACCTAAAATCTGTAATTCTTCCATGCGATTACCTCATTTCTGAATGAATAGTAAAAAAATCCAGACTCAAAAGAATCTGGATTCGTTATTTTTATTCGACAATTTCAACAAAAACTTTCTTATGTTGAACACTGCCAGCAGCTTTCATGATCACACGAATTGCGTTTGCAATGCGACCATGCTTGCCAATAATTTTACCCATATCATCCGGTGCAACAGAAAGCTGCACTGACACAGATTCTGGTGTTTCATTTATTTTTACGGATACGGAATCAGGGTCATCAACTAAAGACTTTGCAAGATGTAGAACCAAGTTTTCCATATAATCAATCCATTTCTAATAAACTAATTAGCGAACACCAGCTTTTTTGAGCAAGCTGCGTACGGTATCGGAAGGTTGAGCACCGGTGTTGATCCACTTTTGAGCAGCTTCAACGTCAACCTTAATTTCAGCAGGGTTTACGTTTGGGTTGTAGTAACCGATTTCTTCGATGCAACGGCCATCTCTTGGAGCGCGGCTGTCTGCTACAACGATACGATAGAAAGGTTTCTTCTTAGCACCCATTCTTCTTAATCTGATCTTAGTTGCCATTCTTAAAACACACCTCCTTCAATTAGTAATTACTTTAGTCCAAAAAATGGCATACGAGCTTTTTTACCGCCCTTTCCACTTGCCATTGCACTAAACTGTTTCATAAACGCTTGAGATTGTTCAAATTGCTTGAGCAATCTATTGACATCCTGAACCTTCAAACCACAACCGGCTGCAATGCGCTTTCTTCGATTGCCGTTGATGATTTTAGGATTTTGACGTTCTGCCGGTGTCATCGACAAGATAATCGCACGAGTGTGATCCATGTCTTTGGCATCGAGCTTCACGTTCTTTAACATTTTTTTGCTAACACCCGGAATCATCGAAAGCATGGACTCAATATCGCCCATTCCTTGCATTTGATCCATTTGGTTCAAATAGTCTTCCAAGGTGAAGGTCGCTGTTTTAATTTTTTCTGAAAGCTCAGCAGCTTGCTTTTGGTCAAATTCTGCTTCAGCCTTTTCAATCAAGGTGAGAATGTCACCCATTCCAAGAATACGGGAGGCCATGCGATCCGGATGGAATGGCTCGAGGGCATCGAGTTTTTCGCCCATCCCGGTGAACTTAATTGGTTTTCCTGTCACACTCTTTACTGAGAGTGCTGCACCGCCTCGGGTATCACCATCTAATTTGGTCAGAACAACGCCGGTAATATCAAGATTGTCGTTAAAGTGTTCTGCCACATTAACCGCATCCTGACCGGTCATTGCATCAACCACCAAGAGAATTTCGTGGGGTTGCACCGCTTCCTTAATAGAAACCAATTCGTTCATCAACACTTCATCAATGTGCAGACGACCCGCGGTGTCCAAAATAACCACATCGTTGCCATGTGCCTTTGCATGCTCTACCGCATGTGTGGCAATGTCAACCGGTGATACGTCAGTCCCCTCTTCATACACCGGAATATCGAGCTGCTTACCAAGCACCATCAACTGCTGAACCGCAGCCGGACGATAGACGTCACAGGCGGTGAGTAATGGACGCTTGTGCATTTTATCTATGAGATAACGTGCCAGCTTCCCGGTGGAAGTGGTTTTCCCTGACCCTTGTAAACCAACCATCATAATGATTGTCGGTGGCTTGGAACTGATTGTAATCTTCTTGGCTTCGCCACCCATCAATTGAGTGAGCTCGTCATGAACAATCTTTACAACCTGTTGACCCGGTGTCAAGCTTTCCATGACATCCGCACCCATGGCGCGGTCCTTGATGCTTGCTACAAAGTTTTTAACCACCTTGTAGTTAACATCCGCTTCAAGAAGAGCGACTCTGACTTCGCGAAGCACATCTTTGATATCTTGCTCGCTGAGTTTGCCTTTCCCTTTAATCTTAGAAAAGACATCCTGCAGTCTTTCACTTAATCCATCAAGTGCCACAATCAATCAGCCTTTCTGGTAGTCTTGAGATGGTCTAAAAGCACTTCATACTCGTCTTTGGACCATACTCCGGTTTTCATGCTTGCTTCAATCTTCTCAATGGCTTCCTCCAACACCGCATCAACGGTATTGGCTCTTTCAAAAAGCCCCAAAGAGGATTCATAGCTTTCCAATGCTTCTTCGCATCGATTGATACTATTGTGAACAGCCTGACGACTCACTCCCATGATATCGGAGATTTCCGCCAAAGACAGGTCTTCGTTGAAATAGTAATTAAACAAGGTCTTTTGCTTGTCTGTTAATAAGCTGCTGTAGCAGTCAAACAAACAAATCATTCTGTTTCTACGGTTAATCGATAACGACATTTGAGCACCTTCTGTCAACTCTTTTTCCTTGACACTCCAATACTATACTCATTTCAGCCCTGATTGTCAAGCGTTTTTTTATCAGTACTTCCAAATCCGCCTAATCTTTTTTCAGAGGCGGCATCATCGTCGGTCATATAATACGGAAGGAAAATGCCTTGGGCAAATGCAGTGCCCTTTTTAACCTCTAGCACTGCACCGTCACGGTGGTCATTAAAAAGCGCCACCATAATGTGCCCTTCATTTTTAGCTTCATAATAATCAGCGTCAATCACACCGATGGTATTCATTAGCTGTAGCTTATAACGCATCCCTTGCCCACTGCGTGGCATCATCAAAAGCACCACATCGTACGGCATTTGCGCGCGAATACCGGTGAGAATGGTGATGCTTTCGCCGGGCGCAAGGGTAAAATCATAGGGCGCAATAAAATCATATCCCGCAGAGCCGACCGTTGAACGTCGAGGCAGAGCGATTTCCTTATAGACATCCTCCGGCTTTTCTACACGCGCCGCATGCTTGCTTTGCCAATCTGTACAATATTGCTCAATCGATATTTTTTCAAATGCTATCATAAAATAATCATCCATCCTCTCTTGAAATGAATCATAGACACCATTATAATAAAAGATACGCATAAATCAAACTAAGGAGAGATATGAATGGGTCGTATTCATAATATTGAAGGTAAAAAGAATAAGATGGATAGCTTGCGCTCCAGCGCATTCACCAAGCACGCTCGTAACATTACCGTTGCAGCTCGTATGGGTGGCGGCGATCCGGCTTACAATGCTTCTTTGAAGCTTGCTATTGATAAAGCAAAGGCAGACAACATGCCTAACGATAACATTAACCGCGCCATCAAAAAAGGGATTGGTGCGACTGATGGTGAAAACTACGAACACATCACCTACGAAGGCTACGGCCCAAGCGGTGTTGCGCTCATCATTGAATGCTTAACCGACAACAAGAACCGTACCGCCGGTAACGTGCGTCACTACTTGGATAAGTTTGGCGGTAACCTCGGTACTGCCGGTTGTGTAAGCTTCATGTTTGAACGCAAGGGTGCGCTTGCAATCGACAAAGAAGCTTGCCCTATGAGTGAAGATGAATTGATGGAATTGGTACTCGAAGCAGGTGCTGAAGACTTCGCTTCCGAAGATACCCACTACGAAATCATCACCACTCCTGACGACTATGCCGGTGTTCGCGAAGCCATTGAAGCAAACAACATTCCACTTATTTCCGGTGAAATTACCATGCTTCCTGCAAACTACACCGAAGTACCTGAAGAAAACCAAAAAGCAATGCAAAAGCTTCTCGATGCGTTGGAAGCCGACGACGACATCCAAAACGTCTACAGCAACATGCAATAATTGCCTTTTAAACCACAGCCAATGCTGTGGTTTTTTTATTTTAAAGCAAAAAGCCGTTTGCAACACTTTGATTGCAAACGGCTTTTTCATTAGAAAAGGTTTTGTGCCTATGGCTTAGGTTGGTTGATAGGTTTTAATCCCAAACTTGAAATACAGCAAATGAAGTACCCATAGCCCCACTAAAATGGCACAGGGAATATACAAGGCTTTATTGAACATCATTACAAAGCCAATGCCCATCAATGCTGTCACCATGAACATGATACGAACTTTTGTTGAACGCGTCATTCCCAACTCGTCAACCACACTTTCCAAATTATTTTTGTACAGGTTTGTGCCAATAAACCATCGATGAATACGCTCAGAGCCTTTGCCAAAGCTAATGGTAGCCAGTACCAAAAAAGGCACCGAAGGGAGCATCGGAAGTACGCTGCCTAACGCACCAAGGCCAAAAGTAATGCAGCCGATGACCATCCAAAAACATTTTTTTAGTTTCATTAAACCTTCTCCTATCTATTTAAAAATCGTAACGCACAAACATTACGACACCCCTTGCGCTGTTAATCGACCGCCATCCATACGATAGATACGATCCGCACTCGCCATGGTGGATTCACGATGGCTGACCAAAATAATGGCATGCTGCGCTTTTTGCGCCTGTAAGGCCTTTAAAATAATCCCTTCATTGATGCTGTCCACATTACTGGTCGGCTCATCCAACAAAATCAGTTTGCTACCACGCAAAAAGGCACGCGCTAAGCCAATACGTTGCCGTTCGCCGGCAGACAACGCATCACCCAATGCCCCTACACGGGTTTGGTAGCCCTGTGGCAGCGACATAATAAAGTCATGCACAGATGCCTTTTTGCAAGCCTCTTCAATCTCATGCATGGTGGCATCCTGTTTGGCAATACGAAGATTGTCTTCAATGGTCTCATCAAAAAGATAGGTTGTTTGGCTGACCATCGTCACATTATGCAATAGACTTTCTGTTGCCACTTGGTCAATATCTACACCGTTGTAATAAATACCACCGGCTTGTTTTTGCCAAAAACGCATAAGTAACTTCAATAAGGTGGATTTACCACATCCCGATGGACCGACAATACCGACAATTTCGCCTTGTTTAACATGCATGGATACATCTGTAAGCACATCCGTGCCGTCCTCATAGGAAAAGGACAGATGCTCCACATCCAAACGTTCGAACTCTATGCGTGTGCCTTTTTCTACCGGAAGCACCTCCGGCTTTTCATTCAAAAGATTGAGCACCCGATCGCCTGCGGCAAAGGTTTGGGTCAAGTTTCCAGGAAGGGCAGAAATAGCAATCACCGGCCCAAAGGAGCCAAACACTGCCACCACCCCAATAATCATACGCCCGATGCTCAAGCTTCCCTGTGCCACCAGCACCATTCCCACCATCAACGCAGCGAGAATAAAAAGAGACACACAGCATTCCGTCACAGCAGCTGCCACGGTGGTATCATGCTTCATGCTTTTTGTTTCCTTAAGAAGCACATTCGAGCGGCGATTCACTTCTTTCGTTCTCGTCTCACCGGCATTGCTTAAAATAATGTCTTTGATGCCCTTGATGCTTTCTAAGAAATATGCATTGAAAGCACCAAATTCCTTGCGATAACGTACACTGGACGCCTTCAAGTATTTGGAAGCCACCATAGGCACAAGAATCCCGATGGTAAGGTAACCCAAAAGAGCAACCAGTGCGAGCCACCAACTTGCAACACTCCCTACAAAAATGACCATTGCCCCACTGACAAGCACCGCGATACAAATCGGAGACACTGTATGCGCATAAAACACTTCCAAGGTCTCAATATCAGAAGTAATCATGGCGATGATGTCACCCTTTTTCTTTGTTTCGAGCTTCGCAGGGCACAGCGTACGCAAAGTCGCAAAAATACGGTCGCGTAATACCGCCAATAAATTAAAGGCAATGTAATGATTAAAATATTGCTCAATATAACGCAATATTCCACGCATAAAGCCACAACCGACCGCCAAAGCAATGATGGCGCCGTAAGAAAGGGCGATGCTTTCGCCCAAGGCCTTCGCCACACCGACAGCCCCCATCAAGGTCACGCCCATTGCACAAATAAAGCCCAAAGCACCGTTTGCCACAGCAAGCACCATCACATAGGCCAAACTCCCCAACAATACAATGAGCCTTGCCATAATCCTAGCACCGCTTCGGCGTTGAACCGCCACATCACTCATACTGCCACCGCCCTTCCGTTGTTCTCCAATTGCTTTTGTGTTCGATAAAGTGTCGCATAGCCTTTTCGTGCCGCCAATAAGCCTTGATGAGTGCCACACTCACGCACGCAGCCGTCTTCCATATAATAAATACGGTCCGCTGCCACCACATTTTCCAAGCGATGCGAAATCACAATCACCGACTTTCGCACGGAAAGCTGCTTGAGCACTTGCATAATAATGGTCTCGCTTTCAATATCAATGTTACTCGTAGCCTCGTCAAAAACATAAATAGCTTTGTCCGCCACCAAATGCATGGCCAATGCCAAGCGTTGTCTTTGTCCGCCGGAAATATTGGCAGCATCCTCGGCAATCACCTTATCGAGACCGCCGTTTTCGCGAATAAAATCCGCCAGACAAACCTGTTCGAGCGCTTGATAGATGGCCTCATCGCTCACATCAGGCTTGGTCATCCGGAAGTTTTCGCGTACCGACACATTAAAGATCATGGTATTGGTACTCACCACAGACACACGCTCATAATACCGTGCCCTCGATAAGGTATCGATGCACTTGCCGCCAACCCTTACATATCCGACCGTCGGTCTCAGTGCGCCGATTAGAAGATTAACGACCGTGGATTTCCCACAACCGGATTCACCCACAATAGCAGTCATGCCGGTTTCCGGAAAAGAAACGGACACATTCTTTAAAACAGTGCGACCTTCATCATAGGAAAAGCTCACATGCGTCATCTCCAAGTCATTGGCACCAGGGCTTTCATCGCCCCATTGCGGTTCCTCTTGTGCCATCAATGCCAAAATTTTATGGCCTGCGGAGACACCGTTCATTGCTACATGGAAGGCGCTCCCAAAGGCACGCAACGGCAAAAAAAATTCCACCGCCACTAAAATTAAAAACAAGGCTGCAAAAGGTGACAGTCCCCAATTGATGACCGCAACCACCGCCAAGGCCACGCCCAAACCGGCGCCACCATAGGCCACCAAATCCATTGTCGCCGCACTGAGAAGCTGCATCACCAACACCTTCATAGTAATCTTGCGAAACGCCTCACTGTTTTCGTTCATCTTGTGATGACGAGCAACATCCGCTTGAAAAATCTTGAGTTCCTTTAAGCCCTGCACGCTGTCCAAAAAGTCATCGCCCATGGCCGTATATTGCCCCCAATATTTGTTAAAAATACGTTTGGCATATTTCGAAACTGCCATAATAGAAATCGGAATCAGCGGCACACACAAAAGCAGCACCAAAGCCACACGCCAATCCAACCACACCGTCACCGCGAATAACATCAGCGGTGCAATCATCGCATAATACAGCTGTGGCACATACGAAGAATAATACAAATCCAATTGCTCAACGCCTTCGACCGCCACCTGGGTCAAACCTGCCATACTCATTTCATCGTTGGCACGCACACCCAAGCGCGTCAGCTTTTCGTAGAGTTGTTGGCGTAGTGTCTTTTTCACCATACGCCCCAGCATATCCTTTAACGCCCCAACGCGGTAAGAGGACAAAAAACGCACCGCAATACCGCCAAAGGCAACAAGCAACGCGCCCACCAACATCCCACTCTGCTCCTGTAAACCGTCATCATTTGCAACCACATACAGTGCAAAGCAAATTGCTGCGGTAACCGCAATGTTACCAATCAAGCCAACAATCATCCAAAGGACCGTTCGTGGAATGTATTTTTTGTTTTCCCCAAGTAATGCCATGAGTTTTTGATCAATCATCTGGGAACCCCCTTATTTAATTAGCTAAAGCTAACTATCATTTTAAATAACAGCGGTCGCTTTTTGCAATTAGCAACCGCTAACTTTATTTTAGAACAATGTTCAATTTAAATCAATATCCATTCACAAAATATTTTTCCCAAATTTTCATAATCAAACACTTCAGCGCAAATAAAAAACGCAGCCGAATACATTCGACTGCGTTCTATTAAAATTTATTTCTACAAATGGCACAACGCGTTTGGCCTTCCTCCGTTGGGTAAAACAGCTCACCACAACGTTCACACTCGACGGCCTCCCCTTCATTGAGCACACGCCAATGGGGATCGGCAATATCCCCTTGGGTCAAGCCGTGCGACCACATAAGCCCATGCTCCGGACAAATATCAATGCAAAGACCACAACGGGCACAAAGCACATCATGATGCGCCAATACCGCATGTCCATCTTTTTCAATAATTGCCAAGGCTTGCCAAGGGCAAAGCTTTTCACATGTATGACAAAAGCGACACGTTGAGGATACCAAGGCCTGTAAAGGCAATTCCTCCTCAGGATTCGACACGCCTTTTTCATAGAGTTCGTTTAAGAGAATCGTGTGAGATTGCGCCTTTTCAAAAACGACCTCTTTATGATTCAAGGTTTCATTAAAGGATGCCAGGGTCGCATTCAAGGTTTGCTCCGTATAATTTTTAGCAAGATGCTTCATACCGCTAAATTGTTTCTTCATAAACTGGCGTCTGTTATTGATTTCCCCAAACTCATGATTCAATTGTTTCGCAAAGTCCTCTCGACTACGAACAATATGCGCATGTTCACCATACTGTTCCAATCCGTATTTGTTCATTAGAGCAATCTGCCCTTCCGGAAACCACTGAAACTCACATTGCTCACAACGTGCATGCTCCGCATACAGGTAAACCTCTTCAAATCGTTCTACCAACAATGCCAATTGCAACCAGGTAAATTGTTGCAGACAGCCGGCGGCCATTGCCGGAACATCTTGCAATTGCTCTTTTTTACATGAAATAAAGAGCGGCCCTTCCTTTACCTCCAGAGCCGTTTGAAAATCCATTTCGAATACATCGTGTGGACAGGCTTGAATACAGCGTCCACAGCCGTCACAGGATTCGATGCTAATGCGTCCATTCGTAAACTGAATGCTTCCGCTCGGGCAATATCGCACACACTGCTTACAAGTGGCTCGCGGCGAATAACTGTGAATACAACGTTCCAAGTGCGCACGCACAGGGTTTGTTATGCTAATAATATCGGATAAATTCATCACTCACACTCATTTCAAACCTAACGCATACGAGGAAAATGGTTGTGGGCTTTTCTGCCATAAGGCACCTGATGTTTAATCATCTTCAAGAGACGCGCCAAGGATGATACCAAAATTAGCCCTAGCGCCATTGCGCCGGCAGACAACAAGGTGTTGATGCCATACATATAAAACGATGACATCTGACTATTCAGTAGGCTATCAATAGTGTTATACACTCCAGCCCCTGGAACAATCGGTAAAATACCCACAATGATAATGACCATCACCGGTGCCTTGCAAACACGCGCGAAGATTTCCGCGTAGACACACATCACGATGGTAGCGAGTAAAAATTGCATAATCAGCCCATAATCCACCAGTAAATCGAAAATAATTTTACCAATCATGCCACAAACAGAGGAATAGATCAGCAAACGCCCGCGCACATTATATAGGATTGCAAAGAAAAATGATGCAAAAAAAGCTGCCAGATAGGTCATCAAATCACCCTCACAATCATAGGAACCAGTGCATAAGCCAAAGCTGAGCCTACCGCAATCGCACACGCTACCACAATGGCTTCAAGGCCTTCAAACATCCCAGCACTGAGGTCCTTTGCAATAACGTCACGAATCGCTGTCATAAAAGCAACCCCTGGGAAGAGAAGCATTAAGGTCCCGGTAATAATAATATTCGGATGCAGTCCAACCACCGCCTCAGCACAGATGAAGGCGACTATATTATGCAGAAAGCTCATGACCAACGTAACAAAAAATCCATTGGCATGATAACGTTCCATCGGCACACAGACCAACCGCCCCACCGCAGCACACAAAATGGCGACAATGGCATCGCCCACATTGCCGCCAATCATTACCACAAAAGCCGCCGCCGCCAACAAATAGCTAATCCAGTTGACCGGCTTTGAATAGTTTTTAAGCCCATCAATCTCACGCAAACGCTGAAATGCTTCATTTAACGGAATTGGTTGTGCACTTAATTTACGTGCAAAATCATTTAGTTGAATGACCTTTTCAAAGTTTGGATTGCGATGAAAAATACGGCGCATTTTTGTAAAAGAAATTTCCTCATCGGTTTCAATGGTAACCATGAGAATATTTGGAATGGCGTAAACATCGGTTCTCTTGATGCCATAAGATTTTAACACGCGAATAATGGACTCTTCCACACGATACACTTCCGCACCATTCTCCATAAGAGAAACACCAAGTGTTACTGCCATTTTTAGCGCCAATTGACAATTATATGCTTCATTCATTCTCTTCGTTTTTGTTCTCCAAGTAGGTTGCACGTACGATATCATGACGTGTAACAATCCCCAACAATTGCCCTTCATCATTAATAATAGGCAAACGGTTAATATTGTCGTTAATCATGTATTCCGCAGCTTTTCCGACTTCGTCATATTCGTGAAGGGAGATAACGTCTTTGCTCATCAATTGAACGACATTGATTGCGGCAACTTCTTCCATCTCTTCCTTCATTTTCTTATAGTTCAAAGGAAATGCACTGTCTAAAAACATCAAAAACAGCGGCTGGGTCACCGGCTTTTGTTGACGCACCAAATCGCCTTCTGTCAACATTCCGATGACATTGTTAAAAGCATCAACAACAGGCGCGCCACTGATATTGTGTTTAATCAATAATTCCGCAGCCTCTTGTAAGGAATCATTAGGGGATAAAGTTAAAACATCTTTAGTCATAATGTCTTTGAGTAACATATAAATTCCTCCTTCAAAACAACACTTATTCGATAAGAGAATTCATACCCCATTGAAAAGTAGTCATTCTCCTACCATATTTCTGTTATTTAAACCAAGTATATCACGGTCGATAGACCTCGTCAAAGAATAAAGAACGCTCATCAAAGACGGCATGATTACTCCTATTTTAGCAATTTTTCTGCAATTCTATATTTCTCCTCACTTTCTAAAAAAAAATTGTCAACTCTTTGTGAAAACCTCAATTTTATACACGATATGACTTGATACTGTATTCAATGATGATATAAAATGTTATGTAGATTGGTTACTTGATTTATCAGAAACCATTTAACGTTTCTGATAAATATGACGCTGCCATATTCTAAAATTTGAGGTAAGGGAGATCGTTATGCCTAAAAAAGAAGACATTCATAAAATTATGATTATCGGCTCTGGTCCTATCATTATCGGCCAAGCCTGCGAATTTGACTACTCTGGTACTCAAGCATGTAAAGCACTTCGCAAATTGGGGTATGAAATTGTCCTGGTGAACTCTAACCCAGCAACCATCATGACCGACCCGGATGTTGCTGATATTACTTATATTGAACCACTCAACGTGGATCGTTTAACTCAAATCATCGAAAAAGAACGTCCTGATGCATTGTTGCCAAACCTCGGCGGACAATCCGGCTTGAACCTCTGCTCCGAGCTTTCCGAAGCAGGCGTACTCGATAAATACAATGTTCAAGTAATTGGTGTACAAGTTGATGCTATTGAACGTGGGGAAGACCGCATCGAATTCAAGCACCAAATGGATAAGCTCGGCATTGAAATGGCACGAAGCGAAGTTGCTTACACTGTCGATGAAGCATTAAAAATTGCCGAAGAATTAAAATATCCGGTAGTTTTACGTCCTGCATACACTATGGGCGGCGTTGGTGGCGGGATTGTTTACAATACCGAAGAACTTAAAACCGTTTGCGAACGCGGGCTTCAAGCCAGTCTTGTTGGCCAAGTATTGGTCGAAGAATGCATCCTCGGCTGGGAAGAGCTTGAATTGGAAGTTGTTCGTGACGCAGAAAACAACAAAATCACTGTATGCTTTATTGAAAACATCGACCCATTGGGCGTACACACCGGTGACTCTTTCTGCTCTGCACCAATGTTGACCATTTCCGAAGATGTGCAAAAGAGATTACAAGACTACTCCTACAAAATCATTGAAGCAGTTGAAGTAATCGGCGGCTGCAACTGCCAATTTGCCCACGACCCTGTAACCGATAGAATTGTTGTAATCGAAATTAACCCTCGTACTTCCCGTTCCTCTGCACTCGCATCTAAAGCGACCGGCTTCCCTATTGCACTTGTTTCCGCTATGTTGGCCTGTGGCTTGACCTTAAAAGAAATTCCATGCGGCAAATACGGCACCCTTGACAAATACGTGCCAGGCAACGACTATGTTGTTATCAAATTTGCGCGTTGGGCATTCGAAAAGTTCAAAGGCGCACAAGACAAGCTCGGGACCCAAATGCGTGCGGTCGGCGAAGTCATGAGTATTGGGAAAACCTACAAGGAAGCTTTCCAAAAAGCCATCCGTAGCTTGGAAATCGGTCGTTACGGTCTTGGCTTTGCAAAGAACTTCCACGAAAAAACCAAAGACGAATTGCTTGCACAACTCAACTGTGCATCCAGCGAACGTCAATTCATCATCTACGAAGCATTACGCAAGGGTGCAACCATTGACGAAATCTACGAACTCACCAAAATCAAGCACTGGTTCTTGGAACAAATGCTTGAAATCGTTCAAGAAGAAGAACAACTTCTTGCTCAGAAGGGCAATGTGCCTGAAAAGGATGTATTGCGTCAAGCAAAACTCGACGGTTTCAGCGACCGTTATTTAGGTCAAATCCTTGAAGTGCCTGAAGAAGACATCCGTCATGCTAGAGAAGATTACGGCATTCGCGAAACTTGGGAAGGCGTACATGTTAGCGGCACCGAAGATGCAGCTTACTACTACTCCACCTATCACAACGAAAAGGATTCCAGTCCAGTTTCCGATAAGCCAAAAATCATGATTTTAGGTGGCGGTCCAAACCGTATCGGTCAAGGGATTGAATTCGACTATTGCTGCGTTCACGCTGCTTTGGCACTCAAGGAACTCGGCTTCGAATCCATCATCGTTAACTGCAACCCTGAAACCGTTTCCACTGACTATGATACCTCTGATAAGCTCTACTTCGAACCATTAACCCTCGAAGATGTATTGAGCATTTATGAAAAGGAAAAGCCAGTCGGCGTTATCGCACAATTCGGTGGTCAAACACCATTGAACCTTGCTGCTGAACTTAAGAAAAACGGCGTAAACATTCTTGGGACCACCCCTGAAACCATCGACCTCGCAGAAGACCGCGATCATTTCCGTGCAATGATGGAACGCCTTGAAATTCCAATGCCAGAATCAGGCATGGCTGTAAACGTTGACGAAGCCCTCGAAATTGCTAACAGAATCGGCTATCCTGTTATGGTTCGCCCATCCTATGTATTGGGTGGCCGTGGCATGGAAATCGTCCACGACGATGAAATGATGCGCGTTTACATGGCAGCTGCTGTCGGCGTTACTCCGGACCGTCCAATTTTAATTGACCGTTTCCTCAACCATGCAACTGAATGTGAAGCAGATGCAATTTCCGATGGAACCAACTGCTTTGTACCGGCGGTTATGGAACACATTGAACTCGCAGGGGTTCACTCCGGCGACTCCGCTTGCATCCTTCCTTCTATGAACTTCTCCGATGAACTCATCGAAACCATCAAGGACTACACCAAGAAGATTGCTGTAGAAATGAACGTAAGCGGGTTGATGAACATGCAATATGCCATCGAAAACGGCACTGTATACGTACTTGAAGCCAACCCACGCGCTTCCCGTACTGTACCGCTCGTTTCCAAGGTTTGCAACATCAACATGGTACGTCTTGCAACCGAAATTATGACCGCACCATTGACCGGTAAGCCATCTCCGGTGCCTGAATTGAAAGACCACGAAATCAATCATTATGGTGTAAAAGAAGCGGTATTCCCATTTGGCAACTTCCAAGAAATTGACCCAGTGCTCGGGCCTGAAATGCGTTCTACCGGCGAAGTGCTTGGGCTCTCCACTTCCTTCGGCGAAGCTTACTTTAAAGCACAGGAAGCAACCCAACAAACCATTCTTCCTGAAGAAGGCACCGTACTTCTCTCCGTTTGCGATCGCGATAAACCTGAATTGGTTGAAGTAGCTCGTGCATTCCACAACCTCGGCTTTAAGCTGATGTCTACCGGCGGTTGCCACAAGCTCATCACCGAAGCTGGCATCCCATGCGAATTCGTTTATAAAATGCACCAAGGTCGTCCAAACATCACCGACCATATTGCCAACGGCAATATCCAACTTATTATTAACACCCCTTCCGGCAAGGAAAGCTCTCACGATGACAGCTACATCCGTAAGTCCGCAGTGAAGTATCATGTACCATACATCACTACCATGGCTGCCGGTAAAGCAAGTACCGAAGGGATTCGTGCGAAGAAGGAAAATACCCATATCGGCGTAAAATCCTTACAAGCTTACCATGCTGATATTAAGTAATCTCTAAGTATAACAAATTAAAAGAGGCTGCCTCCTTTTTGGAGATAGCCTCTTTTTTATATACTACAAAAATAATTTCCAAAACAAATAATTTCAAACAAAAAATACACCGCCAATCGACGGTGTATTTTTGTAATCAATTTTTTATTGGAAGGTTTCGTTCTCAATAAACTTCAAGAACTCTTCAACCGCTTGGGTTTTAAATTTCTTTTTGTGGTAGACAATTCTAAAGCGACGTTTGAATTCATCTTCCTTTAATTTAACCATTGCAAGGTTCCCCATTTTGAGATCGTCCTTGATGGCCCAGCGAGAAACGATGGTAAAGCCGTAGCCGTTACGTACTGCAGATTTAATAGCATAGGTACTACCAAGTTTCATCATGACGTTAAGATTGTTAGCAGAGAAACCTGCCATTTTCAAATGCTGTTCAATTTCTGCACGGGTACCGGACCCTTTTTCACGAGAAATGTATGGGTATTGATCCAATTCAAATACAGAGATGGATTCCAACTTGCTCCAAGGATGATCTACACTGGTAATAACCACCAATTCATCATCCAAGAATGGTACAGATTCTAAGTCCTTATCTACCGGCGGCCCTTCTACCAAGCCAATGTCCAGGCTGGTATCATGAATTGCCATTTCAATTTCATCGGAATTGGCAACTTCCAAGCTCAGGGTCACCTTTGGATAGTGCTTTTTGAAATTCCCTAGGATATATGGTGCAATATATTCACCAATAGTGGTGCTTGCCCCCACTTTCAAGCGCCCGAGAATGGTGTTATTCAGCTCTTGCATGTCTTTCTCTAAGCTAAATTGCATATCACTCATTTCTGTCGCATACTTGTAAAGCAATTCGCCGGCTTCAGTCAGAATGATATTACGGCTTACACGGTCAAATAAACGGGTGCCGTATTGTTCTTCGAGCATTTGAATTTGAAAGCTAACTGCAGGCTGTGTCAAAAACAACGCTTTTGCGGCTTTAGAAAAACTTTTCTTTTCTACAACCATTAAAAATACACGAATACTATCGTTT
>Glacier_p2__coassemble_1375_pt1 | contig 22089 bp, 26 predicted proteins | sample Glacier_p2__metabat2_high_PE_021 | metagenome-assembled genome bin Glacier_p2 | reverse complement strand
GGACAACACGATTAAGAGTCGCGTGCTCTACCAGCTGAGCTAACGGTCCAACTCACAACTGCATGATTTATTATAAGCGTGTAGGGGAACATTGTCAATAAGTTTTTGTAAAAAATAAGAAAAAACGCGTTTTCTGCATCGCAGAAAGCGCGTTTGTGTCGATTAAAGATCGCGAATGGCTGCTTCCGGTTCCCAAATAGCGCGGACCGGTACCAAACGATGTTCCTTTGCATACGCCGCAATGGCTTTGACATAGGCAGCGTCACCGTCTAAAACCACATAATCGCCCATTTCGGCTTCGCGTTCGAGCCATTGAAAAATTTCTCCCAAAAGTTCCTCTTGGTCATGGCTTTGGGAATGCTTCCAAGCGTTTGAAAGAGTGATAGGTGGTTTATGCATGTCTCGTGCTTCGCGCAGAGCGATGGCGAGGTAATGGTCGTCGGTGAGGCGACGTTGGGTCAAACAATAGGCTTTGCCGCTCATAATATGCTCTCCTTTATTGATTCATCTAGTATATCATTATAGCGAGCCCACAGAATTGGTGCAAGGTGGCTGGTTATAAAATGTTTTATTCCTACAACATGGGAGGATTATTTACCATTTTAGTAAGTCAGTGTGTTATACTAGAGATACTATAAGAAACATTCTGAATTTGGGGGAGTAGATAATGAAAATTTCTACCAAAGGACGCTATGGACTTCGTGTAATGATTGATTTGGCCACCTACAGTTTGGACAAACACATTCCGTTGCGTGAAATTTCTCAACGACAAAATATTACGATTAAATATCTGGAACAAATCATGACCCCGCTTTTAAAAGCAGGCTTTGTCACCAGCTTTCGCGGCAACAATGGTGGCTATCAATTAAATTGTGCGCCGAGCGATGTGAGTGTGGGCGAAATCCTTCGTGTAATGGAAGGCTCTTTGGCGCCGGTGGCATGCTTGGAGGGCGACACCAATTCCTGCCCAAATCGCGATACCTGCCAAACCTTGCCGGTGTGGGAAAAACTCGATTGCCTGATAGAGGATTATTTAAACAGCATTGCGTTGGATGACTTATTGCAGGATGAACATCTTGTTCATGAAACTTGTCCGCTCACTCAAGGCCGCAGAAACTAGCACAAAGGAAAGGGAGGAAAAGAGACCATGGAGCATGCTATTTTTAGCATCGGTGTCTTTGCGCTGATTCTTTGTTCGGCGTTTTTTTCGGTCGCTGAAATGTCTTTCATGATGGCAAGTCCTGTGACGTTGCGTCATTGGGCGGAGGAAGGCAATAAAAAAGCTGCAAAAGCCGTGGAAATGTTGGATGATACCAATATTGTGCTGACAACCATCAATATCGGTGACACCATTGTTAACCTGGCGGCGATTGTCTTAGGGACCATCTATTTTATTGAATATTATTCCCAAGAAGGCATTTTGATTGGCATTTTGATATTGTTCTTGTCGGTGCTATTGGTGGGCGAAATGATTCCACGCATGATTGCTCAGCATTATGAAAACCGCATGTTCTGCCGTGTGGCTGGGGCGCTGCGTGTGTTGGTGACTTTGTTTAAACCGCTGACTTTCATTCTTTGCCGAAGTGGGCATATTATTATTGATCGTGCCGGTGAGGATATTGAAGATGAATACGTGGAAGAAGAGCTTTTGAATATGCTCGATGAAGCGGAAATTGGGGGTGGCCTCGAATCTCACGAAAGTGATTTGATTCGTTCGGCGATTAACTTTGAAGAACTGACAGTGAGAGACATCCTGCGCCCACGCGTGAAAGTCGTGGCCATTGATGATGAGATGGATGTACGCGATGTGTTGGATGTTTTTGCCAATACCGGCTATTCGCGTTTGCCGGTGTACCATGATAACATCGACAATATTATCGGGGTGCTGCATTTAAAAGATGTGTTTAATACCATGCTTGACGGTGAATTGAGAGAATATCTTTCCTTGATTCAGCCGGTGGGTTTTGTCTTTATGCAGACAAAGGCGTCAAAGTTGCTTCTAACCTTGCAAAAGACCCAATCCCACATGGCGATTATTACTGATGAATACGGTGGCACCGCAGGCATTGTGACCCTCGAGGATATTTTAGAAGAGCTTGTCGGTGACATTTGGGACGAGCACGATCAACTGGATGATGCCATGGTGGTTGTGGTGGCACCGAATGTGTACCAGATGGATGCAAGCATGGATATTGATGATTTCTTTGAATTCTTTGGCTTGGATTTTGAGGACTATGAGGATGATATCGAAGCCTCCTCGTTGGGTGGCTGGGTGATTGACCTCTTAGAACACATGGCAAGTCCGGGTGAATCGGTGGTGGCACCACCGTTTGTGCTTACCGTTGAAGAAGTGAATAAGGGGCACATTGAAAAAATCCGTGTCGTACATGAAGCAGGTAAGACTGTAGAAGCAGACGAGTCATGAAGGAGGGGCGCATGCGTTTAGACCGATATTTGCATGACCTAGGCTTTGGCAGTCGTAAGGACATCGACCGCTTGCTTAAAAAGCAGCGCGTGACAGTGGATGGCGCAGTGGTGAAGCAGGGAGCGCAATCCGTGTCGACACAAAGCCTTGTGACGGTGGATGGTGAGGTGCTTGATTATGCGCCCACTGTTTGGCTGATGCTTAATAAGCCGCCAGGCGTTATTACCGCAACCAAGGATGCCCGCGACAAAACGGTGATGGATTTATTGCCGGAACGCTTTGCACGGATGCAGGTGGTGCCGGTGGGGCGCCTTGATAAAGATACCACAGGGCTTTTGCTACTTACCAACGATGGCGCCCTTGCCCATCGATTGATGCGACCAAAAAGTCGAATCATGAAAACCTATGATATTATATACGAAGAAACCCTTGCAGCGGATGCGGTGGCACGCTTGGCCCAAGGCATTGATTTGGGCGATTTTACCACGGCCCCTGCGGTTTTAGAAGTGCTTGAAGAAGGGCATGCACGCCTTTCCATCAGCGAAGGAAAATTCCATCAAGTGAAACGTATGATGCACGAGGTGGGTGGTGTGGTGACGGCGCTACGTCGTGTAGCAATTGCCTCCCTCACCCTAGATGAGACACTTGCGCCGGGAGAATGGCGATTATTGACACAAGAAGAGTTGGATGGACTGAGAGAAGAAGCGGAAGGAGCGACAACCCCCCATGAATCTTTATGATTTTGATGAAACCATTTACAATAGCGACAGTACCAGAGATTTTTGCATTTACCTGTATCTTCATCACCCACGTACCTTGCTGTATTTACCAAAGCAATTGGCAGCTTTGGCAGGGTATATGAGTGGCAAGCTTGATAAAACGGAGTTTAAGGAACGCTATTTTAGCATGTTTAAGGCAGTGCCGGACATTCATGATGAGGTTGAAAAATTCTGGGATAAGCATGACTACAACCTCTGCCGTTATTATCCGGGCCAAGCGCGCCATGATGACGTAGTCATCTCCGCCTCCCCATATTTTATTGTGGCACCGTTGTGCTATCGTTTAGGGATTACCCACATTATTGCAAGTAATGTCAATCCGGAAACCGGGGAATTTATCGGCGAAAACTGCTATGGGGAAGAAAAGGTACGCCGCTTCCTCGCTGCAGGCTATGACCCTGAAGAAGTAGAATGTGTATACTCTGATTCCTTGTCTGACACCCCGATGGCCGATCTAGGCAAGAAATCCTTTATTGTTACCAAGAAAGGGCTCACCGGTTGGGTGCCACCAAAGCAAAAGGGCATGCAAGGCTTCTTTACCCTCTTTAATAAGCCGGAAGCCCTTGTTGCCCTCCTTTTGGGCGCGGCAAATGTGCTCGTAAGTGGACATGCCGCAAAAATTATCGTACGCGACAAGGCATGGCCTGCTGTTCCAACCCAATGTGCAATCATGGCATTTAACAGTGCTTGCATGGTGGGTGGGCTTCATCTTCTCGGCAAAAAGAGCGATAAGTGCAAGCTTATTAGCCGCGCTGTGGCGAAACTCAGTGTACCGCTCTTGCTTGCGACCGGTCTTGTGAGTTACGGTGTTCTTGCGGTTACCGGAGCGCCTGTATTGGCGATTGCGGTCGCAACTGTATTGGGGCTTCCTGTCGTCTACAAGGGTGTGCAATTACTCTTTAGAAAGGAAATTGCTAAACAGCAAATGCTGGCACACATCAAAAAGGAAGAAGAGGAAAGCAAATGAAAATCGCAATCGTAACTGGGGCAACCTCCGGCTTAGGGCGTGCGTTTTTGGATGAATGGCAAGCGCGAGATTACTATTTTGATGAAGTATGGCTCGTGGCACGCCATCAAGACCGCCTAGAAGAAGTGGGACTTAACCTTCCTTGGAATGCACGCTTGTTTTCCATTGACCTCTCCGTGGAAGCCGATCGCGCCATGTTTGCTCGCACTTTAAAAGAAGAAGCACCACGCGTGCAATATGTGGTGAATGCTGCAGGCTATGGCAAAATCGGTAGCGTGGCAGATATTGATTTTGCCGAGCAAGTAGGCATGGTGGAATTAAATTGTGCTGCATTGGTGGACGTGACCCAATTGGTATTGCCGTATTTGGCCCTTGGTAGCGTGATTTATGAAATTGCATCTGTGGCAGCCTTTCTGCCACAGCCAAACTTTGCCGTGTATGCAGCAAGCAAATCCTTTGTACATTCCTTCTCTCGCGCCCTTAATGCAGAGCTGAAGCGCAAAGGCACGCAAGTGGTGAGTGTTTGTCCAAATCCAATGGCCACCGGATTTTTTGAACGCGCCGGCGGCACCCCATCCTTTTTCAAACGTTTTTTCTTTGAAAAACCGGAAAAAGTGGCACACGCCGCTGTTGAAGCAGCCCTCAAAGGCCGTGATGTCAGCATTAGCTGCAAAACCGGACAATTACTCCACACCATCGGCAAATGCATGCCGCATCGCAGCGTCCTTGCCGTTGAACAAGCCTTATCCATCGACTTTAGCCGCATGCGTGGAGACAAACATTACAAATAAAATCTAAGCGACACCGTTCTTTTCTCTGAAAGGAACGGTGTTTTTTTGTACAAGCGACGCTCTGCCATGAAAAACACCCACAAGGATGGCTTGTGAATTTTGTTGCAACATCGGTGCAGTTAGTGGATTTTATAGAATGTGCCTATAAATCGCTGGAATTTGTTTGAAAGAGGTCGTTTCGTTTGCTATAATGCTATCGGATAAATTTATAGAATATATAAATGAAATACAAAAAAAGGAGACGAAACCAATGGCACAACAAACAGATTTTGAAATCTTTGAAGGCACCCTAGAACAATATCTAGGCGATGAAGAAAAGGTTGTCATCCCTGATGGCGTCACTGCCATTGGTGTCGATGCCTTTCGTCGCTCCTACGGTGTGACTGAAGTCGTGCTTCCGGATAGCGTTAAGACCATTGGCGAAGGTGCCTTTGCAGATTGCATGGACCTTACCACCATCAATATTCCTGACGGTGTGAAAAGCCTTGCCTGCGTCTTTGAAGGCTGCAGTAGCCTTGTAAATATCAAATTGCCGGAAAGTGTCACCGACCTTGAAGAAGCCTTTGTGGATTGTGAAAGCCTCACCACTCTGGCATTGCCAAAGGGTGTAACCAATACCGACTACACCTTCCGCGGTTGCACCGGTTTGGTCAGCGTTACCATTCCTGACGGCGTAAGCGCATTGGGCGATGCCATCTTCATGGATTGCGACAGCCTAGCTTTTCTTGAAATTCCAAAAAGCGTCACCGCCATCGGCAACGACGCCTTCAAAAACTGTAGCTCATTAGAAAGCCTTAAAATCAAAGGGCAACCATCCTTGGGCATGCGCGTATTTAGAAACTGTCTTGTTCTGAAACGCGTCGAAGCGCCAAAGGCGTGGCTTGAAACCCATGTGGATAACGCTGAAGAAGCCAGCGACTTGAGCGCAGACCATATTGTCAACAACCCACGCATCGGTGGCTGCTACATCGCCACTGCTGTGTATGGCTCCTACGATTGCCCACAAGTATGGGTGCTTCGCCGCTACCGCGATAACACCCTCGCCGGCAATGTTTTTGGCAGAGCCTTTATCAGAGCATATTACTTACTGAGCCCCCACTTGGTAAAATGGTTCGGCAAAAAACAATGGTTTACCACCATCAGCCGAAAAATGCTCGATCGCAAAATTGCCACTCTCAAAGCCCACGGTGTGAAGGACAGCGCATACGTGGACTAAAAACCTCTCCATACAAAACAAAAACAGCCCTCGGCATGATCGCCTCATGCAAAGGGCTATTTTTGTGCGTATTTTTAACAAGGACCCCGGTAGATGAAAAATAAGCGGCATGGTATCATTGAGTAAAGTGATGGTGTCGGCATACGATAACCAAACGAGAGAAGGAATGACAATGACTGTACCAGAGCAAGAAAAAACAACGCAAGAAGCGCATAACCGCGCTGTTGTCTGTGTGATTGCAGGGCTCACCGTCGCACAAGCGGAACGCATTAGCGCCGTCATTATTCATGAGAAAAACACACTGGCACCGGATGCACGTGGCACCATTGCGACCGGCAAAGAACAAAATATTTCCCGTATGATAGGGAACGGGCAAGACGCAGCTTTTGAGTCTCAACCTCCTAAAAAGAAAAAGAAGAAAAAGAAAAAATCGCAAAAAAACGGAAAAAATAAAACAACCAACAAAAATAAATCAAAGAATAAAACAAAAGCCATTAACAATCAAAAGGGATGAACACCATGAGCGTCAAACGAGAAAAAGCCCACGTTAAAGCACAAAAAGCCGGCCGCAAACGTGACCATAACACCTGCCAAATCTGTGGCACCAAACTAAATCCCGAAGGGCACCACATCATCGACAGAAAATACAGCGGTGCCCCGATTCCTGATAACATCATCACCCTCTGCCATCATCATCATCGTGCCGTTCATGATGGACTGGTGGATATTGTGAAGTTTTGAGGGGAAAAATTTTTAAAGCCCTGCTCTTTTGTTAAGAGCGGGGCTTTTTATGTGATTGAGGGTGATTTTTTGTACTTAGAGAGGGGTAAGTGAGGTGGAGAATAAAATCAATTGATGATATTATATGTAGTGATAAATTGGTTTTAATAAGGTGTGTTTTGTACTTATTGGATTATTGAAAAAGGGGTGCATTATGTGGGATTTTAGAAAGATTCAGGCGATTGAAGAGCCGGTGTTTAATAATACCCTAGAGAAATTTTACAATCTTGGTATTGATGGATTGGTACGTGAAAATATACAAAACTCATTGGATGCAAAGTTGCAGGAAAGTGAATTACCGGTAGAGGTGACAATTTCTGTCGGTGAAATGGATGCGGCGGATATTCCTGGCGTGGATGAGATTAAGCAACATATTATTGCACTTAAAGGACAAAATACCTATACCCGCGAGACCATTGACCATATGCAAAGCGAGATGACACGTGCCACAGTATCGTACATTTCCTTTGAAGACTGTAATACCAAGGGGTTAACCGGTGCGATGCACGGTGAGAACTGCGGTGAAAATGATACCTGGGGCGCCTATGCGTATAAGAAAGGTGTGCATCAAATTGTAGAAGATGCAGAGCTGGAAAATTTGCGTGGTGGTTCTCATGGTGTGGGGAAGATTGCCTGTAATGCGGCATCCGATTTATATATGATGTTTTTTGCCAATTGTGATGCACAAGGTAATCAGCATATCGGTGGAACAACACAGCTAATTGAACACGAGCTTAACGGTGTGAAGTATCGTGCGTCAGGGTATTTTACAGATCTTGACGGAGAAATATATATTCCTTTTGAAAATCATTTTTCACCGGTGTTTCAGAAACAAACACGAGGTTTAAAAATTATCATTCCATTTTTACGTAAGCAGTATCAAGGCGTGACGCCGATTGTTCGTGCGGTGTGCGATAATTTTTTTGTTGCCATTTTAGAAAATAAATTGGTGGTGAAGGTTAATGCACTAGAAATCAATAAAGAAACCATTCGCGACATCGTGAATAATAGTGACGTTTATGAGGAACAAGACCGCAACGAAATGAGCAAATGCTTTACGCCTTTGTATTTAGAAAGTTATATCGAAAGGGAGCCGGTAAAAATTACCATACCGGATTTAGAAAAAGAATATCATTTCAAGCTGTATTTACAATATGATGCAACTATTAAGCGTGCGCGTGTTGCGATTGTGCGCGGTATTGGGATGAAAATTGAAGATAAGAAAATAAAAAGCTATGTCAATTCACCGTTTAATGGCGTTTTGATTCCGATGACACCGGATGAGGACCAATTTTTAAAGTCCTTAGAAAATGAGTCGCATACTGAGCTTTCTTGTACGCATTTTAAGGACCCGAAACTTTTAAAAAATGCAAAGCGCTTTATAAATAACATTGATCGTGTGATGGGTGAGATTTTTAGTGGTGTTATCAAGGAAAAGAATCCTTCTGACGGCAAAATTGATACGTCCGAAGTCATCTATGCTAAAGAACGTAGCTTTAAGCGTGACGCCTCTAAGGATGTGTCAACGGTTCAGTTAACAAAGGGCAATCAAAATAGTAGCAAGGAAGTTGTCAAGGTAAAGACTAAAAGCCGAACAAATAAAAAACAAAAGGAAAAGAAGAAAAAGCAGAGCATGATTGATAAAATTATCCGCCGTGTTACGAAAAAGGATAATCAGGACAAAGAAAAAAATCGTGTGCGTTATTCGATGAATCCGGAGGCGGTTAAACGCGCGGTAATGAAGGGCAAGGAAGTATTGATGTTTGATTTCACAAATATTGATCAATACAGCGGTGAAAGTCTGTGCAATATTGCTTTAGCAGTAGTAGACGGAACCGGAAAACCGTATGAAGCGGAATTTAACTTGGTGGATAACTATGCGAAGATTGTCGATAAGGGCACAAATAGAACTTGTGAGGTGCGTGATAATATGCTGCATGATGTGTCTATTACCGATGGGAAAGTGATGCTTGAAATGGCACTTTCGGACCACTTCAATCAATCGCTTAAGTTTACCTATTTTGTGGAGGTGTAGTAGGTGATTTATACCAAAAAAGCAAATTTTCCTTATCCTGTATTGATGAATTTTTCGGATGATTATCAAGACCCGGAATTTTCTTTGGATGTCATGATTAAGGACAATACCGATGATTTTTTGATTGAGGTCGCTTGGGACATCAGCTCCGACTACATCTATGAGTTGCTAAAGACTGGAAAAGCCAATCTATATTTGATTATTAAATCAAAGGATAATCAGTTTTTTAAACTGCAGCCGAAAAAGAAAACCCAACAAAGTATTCCAAAACGTGAGCTCTGTATCCATGCGCGTACTACCATGCAGCTTATGGTGCAGGCAGCGGAAACCTTGGAGTTTAGCGACAACAACGATTTGAATACATTTTATGATGCTATCAAGGAAGAGATTCAAGTCAAAGCGGGGAATGTGTTGGCTTTTTCAAATACAGTGATTTTTGACGGTGAACAGAATAAGCCTTACGATCTTTTTGAAAAGCAAATTGACTCGGACATCAACAGTGATGTAGAAATCCGTTTGGGTGCGGAAACCATTTTGGTGGTCTACAAAAATGAGCAGTATCAATTTGCCGAAGTGCAAAATAGCAAAGAACTCAATTACCCGTACCTTTATTTGGGCTTACAAAAGGCGCTTATCAGCTTTTTAATGCATGCCAATCCTGATAATCCGGATGAAGGAGTGGACGTTGAAGAAATGGAGCCGCCGGAAAATGCATTAGAATCTAAGTTATACAGTCTCATGCAGTCTAAAAATATTTCGGAGCTAAGTATGGAAAATATTGATGAAGTGATTTACAAAATATCAGATAATCTCATCATGAAGTATCATAACGCGGTGAGGGGAATGCATAATGGAGATTAAGTTGCTAACAAATAGCTATAAAAACGACGAGCATTTTTATCAAGCATTTTTGGATGATACCTTGTGGCAAAGTGAATATCTTTCAAATGAAAGTATACTGATTCCGAGACAGATTCCGTTCTTTCCGGTTTATCTCAACCAGAGCCACAACGAAGGTGATTATTTTGAAATGTTGCGGGTGATGAACGAGTATGTGCTGGAATTGGACCGTGATATTACCATGAGTGAACGTTTTTGGCACTCTTGGCTGTGCCTGTATCAGCGTGAACGTTTACTGGAAAAATATCCGAAAATTAAAGAGGGCTATTCAGCTTTTAAAAATGTAGTGATAAAAAATTTCGACTGGGAAAACTACATATATAAAGGCTTGCTGATTGCTCAGTATGTCCAGGAGAATGCAGCACCGGATAAGTATGAGCATTATTACAGTGTCATCTTGGACAATTTGGATGTGTTCAACTACATCATCAAATATGAGATTTTCAGAAACGGGCAATTTCTGATTAACATCATGGATGTGATTGAAGAAACCGGTTTAAGTAGTGTATTGAAAGCGAAAATAAAGAATCGTCCGGACCTGGGAAAGGACGAACGCTATGGAAGACGTGTGCTTTTTGAAATGAATAAGGCCTATCCTGTGGTGATGAGTCCGATGCTTGATAAGGACACTTTGAAAGGATATTTTTTGGAATATCTTTCCTATTATTACGATAGCTCTATGGAAGTGGAAAAAGTTGCGGAAGATGACACGCTGTATGATTGACCGAAAAGGCATTGGTAATCGGAGGGACGGGTATGGAGCTTACATTTAATCGCCAACTTCTTGAGCAATACCATTCCGGCACGCAAATTGCGCGAGTGCTAACCGAGGATTGGATGAGTCGCAATATGTTTTGTCCGCGTTGCGGTCATGAGCGACTGGCTCACTTTGAGGCCAATCGACCGGTAGCGGACTTTTATTGTCCTCATTGCCATAGTGAGTATGAGCTCAAAAGCAAAAATGGGCGCATGGGCAAGAAAGTGAACGATGGTGCTTATGAAACGATGATTGCGCGTATTACCGGGAACAATAATCCGGATTTCTTCTTTATGGGTTATTCCAAAGAAGAATGGCAGGTGAATAATCTTCTGTTTGTACCACGTCACTTTTTTGTGCCGGAAATCATCGAAAAACGTAAGCCGCTTGCAGAGACTGCACGGCGCGCCGGCTGGGTAGGATGTAATATTTTGATTGATCAAATCCCTGACCAAGGGCGCATTGCGATTATTGAGGATGGTAATGAGGTAGACCCGAGTGCCGTGGTAGAAAAGGTCATGCGTAGTAGCCAACTGGCTGTGAAAAATATTCAAAGCCGTAGTTGGCTTATGGATATTCTACACTGCGTCAATCGCATTCCCTCACAACAATTCACTTTGGCGGATATGTACGATTTTGCCGATGAACTGGCCTTAAAGTATCCTCAAAACCACAATATCAAGCCGAAAATTCGTCAGCAACTTCAATTTTTGCGCGACAAAGGCATCATCGCTTTTTTAGGAAGTGGACACTATCAAAAATTAGTATGAGGTGACAGTCATGAAAAAATATATCGTAACCATCGAGGAAACCGTGGTACAAGATTTTGAAATTGAAGCAGAAAGTGCGGAGGAAGCGTTTGCTTTAGCAGAAGAACAGTACGATGCCGGTGAGCTTGTGCTTGAACCAGGTGAGGTGCAGATGGTGCAAATCGCTGTGAGCGGTCCGGATGATGAGGACGTAGAGGGGACGGAGGTTTAGCGTTACTTCAGTAGGGAAGGTGTTCATGTGAGCTTATTTTCCTATCAATTAGAGCCAGCGGAGTGTTTATATGGTTATTCACGTTGTGTGGCGTATATGATTGATAATGATGGGACTATTTTTGAAAAGCGTTATATTTTTGGTTTAGAGGATGAAGCACAGCTTGAGCCATTGGCTATTTGTGATGCCGACTCCATTAGCCGTATCATAGATGATTATGCAGAATATCTGGAAAGTGTACCAAGGTATGTAAACGTGGGGTGCTATGATGGTCTGTCGTATCAGGTTAAAATACGGGACCAACAGGTATATGCGATTAATTTAAGAAGCTATGATTTACAAGCGGAGATGGAAGCAAATCGTTTGTATTATGATCAATATAAGGCGATGATGCTTTCATCAAATATACTGGTAGATTTATCTAAAGCCATAGCGGCGTATATCGAAGCGTATGCACCGACGTTTGCGGTGGACCTTCGTTGTCCTCAAGGAATCTTTTGAAAATTAAAAGCAGTAGAAGCAATGGGAATTGCTTCTACTGCTTTTTTTGTCGGCTGAACCGACGGATTCGACGAAAAGGATTTAAGAGAAGTGAGTGGTTAGGGTATCACTATTTTTGAAAAATCACTTTGTCGTTGTTGATGGTTTCGAGAACGAGACCGCCTTGTTGTACTTTTGCAGGGTCCATGTTGAGGAATGCATTAGAGAGTGGATCCACTTCTAAGATGGCGAAGTCGGCTTGTTTTCCAACAGTGATGGAGCCTTTTTCGTCTTCATCGTAGTTTTGCCATGCCCCGTTGATGGTGACGCACTTCAGTGCTTCGTAAGCGCTGACGCGTTCGTCACGGGTGTCAAATTTCTTGTTGGTGAGATCCTTGATGCGGTTGTCGTTGTCGCTGCTGCCGTCTGCAGAGCCACGGCCAATAGGTTGACCATCGCGGGTGATGCGGTTTGTAGCGTTAAAGATGGAGAAGACCATATTTGGAGGTGCTACCGGAGAGTCTTGGTGCATGGTGATGTTGATGTCGGAGCCTTCGGTTAATGCATCTGCCATTGGGCTAATACGTTGGCCGCGATCCGGTCCCAAGGTGGAGTAGAGGTGGTAGTCGCCGTAGTAGTAAACGTGGTCAGTAAAGAAGGAGATGTTCAAGCCTAAGTCTTTCGCTTCTTGTAATTGCTTGTCGGTGATGGTTTGGCTGTGGATGATGACAGGACGAATCTTTTCTTGCATGGCTGCAATGGCTTCTTTATCCTTCAAATCCACACCACAGTTGATGAGGGCACCGCGATAAGCATCGATGAATTGTTGGATGGCACCGGTCCCGTTTGCGTGGCAGTGGAACTGTACGCCTTCTTTCATGAGATTGGTGAAACGGGTGGTTAAATCAGCAGTTTCAAACATCTTACCTTCGGCTTCACCCCACCACCATTTGCTGTTTTCATCAGCATTGGTCAAGAGGGTTTCGCCAGGGTCGCGGTAGTAGCCGCCACCGGATGGATCGTTTTGATCAACGGCAAACCACGCGGTTTTGCCTTGTGGAGAACCATCAAGGAACATTTTTACCGCACCGTATTTTAAGTGATACTTGTCATCAAAGGTGCTTTCAGCGGTAGTTTTACCGTTGAGCACGGTGGCGCGAGTATCGTAATCAACCAAGCTAGTGATGTCGATAATGCGTTCATCTTCAGGAATCCCTTCCATCAGAGCAGTTTGGTCACCGCCGCCGGTGCCGATAATCCCGCTGGCAATCCCGTTGCTGGCGTAAATATCCATTGCGTTTTCTAATACGCCGGATTTATTTGCGGTACGCATGGATTGTGGGGTCTTGAATCCAAGTTGGCTGATGACGAAATAACCGTTTTCGTTTAATAAACCGGTATATTCGCCGTTTTTATCTTTTGCCCAGTTCACATCTACATTGGCATAACTTTCAAGGCCTTTTTCCTTGATGCCTTGTTCGATTAATTCCAATGCAACGCTGTTTACAACACCCAAGTGACCGCTGGCATGGCCGTAGCAGATTGGATATTCAGTGGAAATTTCATCGAGCATTTCCTTGGTTGGCATCGCATATGGAGGGAGGTTGTATTTATCCCAACCTTCTTTGAAGGCGGTGTTGTCATAGCCGTTGGTAACAAACCAGAATTTGCCGCCTGGTTCGATTGGGCCGTATTCACTGTCGTAGGTATGGTCGTTGAGCCATGCTTCGAAGTCTTTTTTACCTTCAATAACAAGGTTTTCTAAGCTGGTGACACCGTCAGATGGGGTGGCACCGATGAGTTGACCGACGGAGTTGATATGACTGTGTGCGTCTACAAACGCAGGAATCATCGTTTCACCGTTCAAATCAACGTCTTCGTATTTGGCATTTTCCAAAAGTTTTTGGAGCTTCGCATCTTCTTCGTCAGTGTAAGCCACGGCGATGATGTAGCCGTCACCGGTTAATACGGACTTAGCGGTGATTGGATTGCCGTCTTTGGTTTCGCCGACTTTTTCGTCAACGGTGATGATTTTACCGTTGTGATAGTAGCTGACTTTGTCGTAGTTGGCGAGGTCAATGTCATCGGAAAGGGTGGCGCCGGTGCGCATCAAAATAGCTGCATATTGTGCGCGGGTGGCATTGGCATCCGGTGCCAATAATCCGGCATCGGTTCCGGCGATGACTTTATTTTCTAATGCCCAAATCATGGCATCCTTCGCCCAAGCGTCTACGTCCTTAGCATCTTTGAATTGATCAAGCACGGATGCATCCTTGATGCTGGTATCTTGGCCGTTCTTCTTTGCCATGCGTTGGATGAAGCTGGCAAGCTGTTGTCTGGAAACAGGGTCATTAGGGCCAAAGGTATCGGCGCTATAGCCTGCTACCAAGCCTTCTTTGGCGCCCCAAGCGATGGCTTGTGCATACCATTTGTCGGCTGCGACATCCTTAAAGTCGGAGGTGCCATCATTTTGAGGTGCGCCACATTGACGCCACATGACAGTGGCGACCATGCCACGGGTTACTTTTTCTTGTGGCCCGAATTTGTCAGCAGATACGCCAACAAGCAACCCTTCATTGGTGACATAGTCAACAGCTTCTTTGTACCATGCTTTGTCTGTTACATCGGAGTAAACCGGTGCTTTCGCCTGCGGAGCAGCAATGACTGTCGCCGGTGCTAAGGTGCATAGCATGGAGACTGCCAGTACGGTGCTGACGACTTTCTTGCGACGTTTCTTTGTTTTCAACGGTGTTGGACATTGCCCAGTCATAATCATCTAACCTCCCTAGATTTGTTGCGATTTTCTACGATAGTGCGATTAAACCGGTAAGTTTCAGATCCAATCTATTCTCCTTCGATTAGTCATCAGGTCCGGTTTCTGTTGTAAGCGACGGTCATAGTGTGTTTGCATCATGACAACTTCATATCGCTTAATGTTTTTTTATCATAGCGTATTGGTAAAAATACGTCAATTCAACATTCTGATTTTTTAGAAAACTTAGAACGGGCGATGTGATTATATAAAAAAACTATGTTTTTGAAAATATATAAATTAAACTAATATGCGTATTTTATGATTTGTTCATGTGCTTATTAACGGCTTTTTTGTCTACTGTTAATTTTGAATTTTATTTTATAAAGGCATACTTCATTAAGCATATGAATAGATGAGTGCGCTGTAAGAATAAAGTATTGTTCTTTATAGGAACAACCAGTGCGGTCGCTGAAAAGTTTAGCTGGCGGTGCACAGGGTATTCTATTATGATGGTATCAATACAAAACAAAAGGAGTGGTTGGCAGTGACAAAAGTATTATTTGTTTGCCATGGCAATATTTGTCGTTCGGCGATGGCGGAAAATATGTTTCGTGCGCTTCTTCATGAGCGTGGGATTGATTGGGTGAGTGTGGATAGCGCGGCGACGAGTCGTGAAGAAATCGGAAATCCTATTTATCCACCGGCGCGAGCGAAGTTGGAGCAAGAGGGGGTGCCGGTGTGTGGGCATCGTGCACGCCAGCTGACGAAGGCGGATTATAAGGCGTTTGATTGGCTCATCGGGATGGATGCGGCGAATATGCGTAATATGGAAAGAATTTGCGGAGGTGATCCTGAGAGAAAGATGCACTTATTTCTTTCTTTGGCTGGGGAGAGCCGCGAGATTGCGGACCCTTGGTATACCGGTAATTTTGATGCGACGTTTAATGATGTGGCACGTGGATGCGAGGCGTTGTTGGGAGCGATTTTGGAGGACCGTCACTGAATCTCCAATGTAGCAATAGAACGTTTGTGGTATAATAATCCCAATCAATCATAGCGAAGGGGTGCTGTTGGATGAGTCAGGTGTTTTTTGAACGAAATGACGATTGTTTGACATTTGCTGACGGTGTAGCGACGGGTGCTGTGACGATGGCGACGGATGTGCCGTTGCTGTTGGCGCGATTGGGCGTCATGCATCCGCTGATTGTAAGTGGCGGTGGCCTCGGGCGCAGTGGGATTGTGCAAGAGTTGGAACGTCGAAGCATGCCATATGTGCACTTTTCGGGCTTTACGCCAAATCCGACGGCAGAGCAGGTACAAGCGGGGCTTGTGGCTTATCGTGACAATGCATGCGATGGGATTTTGAGTATTGGCGGCGGTAGTGCCATTGATGTGGCAAAAGCGATTAAGGCGATGGGTGCGACGGATGCATCCTTGTCGCTGTTGGAACGCTTGACCCATCCGGTGCCTATGGATGTGGTGCATGTGGCGATGCCAACAACAGCAGGGACTGGGAGTGAGTCTACGCATTTTGCAACCATCTATATTGATGGAAAGAAGTATTCGGTGGCAGATGCGATGCTCCTTCCTGAGGCTGTGATTTTGGATGCGGCTCAGCTTGCAACCTTGCCGCCGTATGAACGTGGGGCAACATTTATGGATGCCCTTTGTCATAGCGTTGAATCCTACTGGTCGGCGCGCGCGACGGAGGAAAGTCGTGGGTTTGCGGCTCAGGCCATTCGTTTGTTGGTGGCCAATGCCGAGGCTTATCTTGCAGGAGACGCGCAGGCGGCGAATGCGGTGCTTGTGGCAGCGAATTTTGCAGGACGTGCAATCAACCTTACCACCACCACAGCGGCGCATGCGATGTGCTATCAATTGACGGCGTGCTATGGCTTGTCCCATGGTCATGCGGCGGCGGAATGTTTACCGGCAGCATGGGAGATGTTGGTGCAGGCATCAGCAAGCGATGCGACGTTGGCAGAGACGCTGGAAAATATTGCCGGTCTTTTACAGGGCAAGAAAAAGGCAGATGCGGCAAGTGGACTGGCGGCCTTCATCGCTTTGCGTGACAAGGCTGGTTTAACCCAGAAATGGCGTCCGGGGAATGATGACGACATTGCCCTATTGGCTGGTTCTGTCAATGTGCAGCGTTTGAGCAATTTCCCTCTTGCTTTAAATGAAGCGGATTTGGCCATGATGTATCGTCAAATTTTGGGGTGTGCATCATGAAGGCGTTTATTTTTAACTCAGGAAAGGGCTCGCGGTTGGGCGCATTGACAGCACATCAACCAAAGGCACTCATTTCGTTGGGAAATGGGGAAACCTTGCTTTCACGTCAATTGCGATTATTGGGAGAAGCGGGGATTTATGAAGTGGTGATTTCCATCGGCTATTTGGGTGATATGATTCGTGAGGCGGTAAAGCCTTTTGAAGCCCAAGGCTTTCAATTCACTTTTGTAGATAATCCGCATTATGCCACGTCTAATGCCATTGTTTCGATGGCTCTTGCACGTGGCGCCCTTGTAGGGGACGATTGTTTGGTGCTTCACGGGGACCTTGTTTTTAGTGAGGCGTGGCTCGAACGATTGTTGTCTGCGCCGGTCGCTAACGCCGTGGCAACGAATGCGACAACGCCTTTAAATGAAAAGGATTTTAAGGCGCGCGTGCAGGATGGCAGAATTGTTACCATCGCAGTGGATGTTTTTGGTGAGGATTGTGTGAACCTGATGCCGTTTTATAAATTGAGCAGTGAATCGATGGCAGTGTGGCTTGAAGCGGTGGAAGCATTGATTGCTCACGGTGACACTAACGTGTATGCGGAAAACGCTGCCAATACGGTGATGACAGCTCTCGATTTACACGCCTTGTCCTATGCGGATATGGTGATGGTTGAGGTTGATACACCGGAAGATTTAAAACTAGCACAAACACTGATATAAATCATGTGAAAGGAATGAATTCTCATGGCAAAAAGAGATTTTGAAAAACGTCAATATGTATGTCCGAAGTGTGGTTGCACAAAGTTTGATAGTGACCAATTTCAAGCCACCGGTGGCGGTATGAGCAAAATTTTTGACGTGCAAAACAAAAAGTTTATTACCATTAGCTGTGAAAATTGCGGTTATACTGAGCTTTATAAAGCAGAATCTTCTTTGGGCGAAAGCATTCTCGATTTAATGATTGGCGGTTAAGCCCACAAATGCGAAGGAGGAAAGAATCATGGATTTGCAAGATATGCTTGCCGGTTTGAGACAATTGGCAAAGAAAGACCCTACTGTAAGGGATCGTTTATTGGCAACAAGAGATATGGAAAACGGCGAAGAAGCCTTCTGTGGGATTGCCAGCGAATTGGGCTTTGAGATGGGAATCACCGAGCTCGCTTTCGCCGGTGAAAATGACTATGCACATATGCGTCGTGCTACCAACGGCGGCGGAGAAAACTCTCCGGTGTTGCGTGGGGAAGATGATTATTACGATTTGTTTATGTGTGAGCTCGAAGCCATGAAGCTCGCAAACCGCTAAGAAATGACAAGGCCCACCGAAGGGTGGGCCTTTTTTTGATGTCAGGTGTAGAGAGGAGGGGCTTGGATGTCCTTTGCATTTCCGGGAGATTGGGCCATCCTGCTATGGATTCAAGAATACATGCGTACGGCCTGGCTGGATGTGCTTGTTCCCTTTTACAGCAGTCTAGGAAACGGAGGCATGCTTTGGATTGCGATTGCCGTTGTGTTTCTTTTTAATAAGCGCTATCGATATGTGGGGGTGGCGATGCTTTGTGGTCTTGCCCTCGGTTGGTTGGTAGGAAACAGCTTTTTAAAACCACTTATTGCGCGTCCGCGGCCTTGTTGGCTGGATCCAAGTGTGGCGCTGCTCATTCCGGTGCCACAGGATTATTCCTTCCCGTCGGGGCATACGTTGTCTTCGGTTATTGCAGCCACGGTGCTGTGGTGGTCGGGGCGGCGTTGGCTTGGCGTGGTTGGTATTCTTTTGGCTGGTCTGATGACCCTCTCGCGGCTCTATCTTTTTGTGCATTTTCCTTCCGACATTTTAGCAGGGATTATTCTTGGTGTGTTAATAGGTTCGGTGGTGTCATATTTTTGCTATAAGAAAGAGAAAAATATCAAATATTAGCAAAAAAGCACGTTTAAAGTGCTTTTTCGATTTCCTTCTATGCTAAGTGATGATATACTAAGGGTAACCTATTCCGAAGGAGGATTTTATCAATGGCAGTTCTTACCATTACTAAAGAAAACTTCGAAGAAGAAGTTTTAAAAAGCGATAAACCTGTATTAATCGATTTCTGGGCAACTTGGTGCGGGCCATGCCGCATGGTTGGTCCTGTAATCGAACAAATTGCAGAAGAACATCCTGAAATCAAGGTTGGCAAAATCAACGTTGACGAACAAACCGAACTCGCTGGTGCATTCCGCGTAATGAGCATCCCAACCCTTATGGCTGTGAAGGATGGCAAGGTTGTGAATCAATCCGTTGGTGTTCAACCAAAGGCTCAAATTCTTGCGCTTCTCGACTAATCATAGCATTATAGTGCGTTGGCTTTCTGCCTGAGGCAGGAAGCCAATGCTTTTTTTCGGAATCTTGCAGGTGATGTGAAGAAGGCAGGCGCTAGGCGCTGCTTTTTTTATGTGCTGAAAAGGGCATATTATTATTTTGTTAATGATAAGGGATGCTAATAGATAAAAAAACGTTCTTCCCCTTTTCATTCCCCCTGTTATCAGTATAATAATAGGTGGATAGTTTAGCTGCTAAACATTAGCGGCGTTCATATAGGGGGCTGTGTATGGAACGAAAAGATATATACATCACCGCCTACCGATTGATCAATAAATACAATGCCAAAACCAAGCAACCAAAAACCTTTGGAACAGCAGAGCACGTTTGTGGTTCCGAGGCCCAAGTGATGGATGTTTTGGCCCATGAAGAGGATGTGACGGCTTCGCAAATTGCAAGCATCCTCGGGATTACCAAGGGGGCTGTGTCCCAGACCCTTTCGAAATTACAAAAGAAGGGGCTCATTAGCCGCGAGTCGGCTGGGGACGGTAGCCACAACGCGTATATTCGCCTATCGGAAGCGGGAAAAGAGATTTTAGTGAACTATTATGCGTACAGGGATTGTAGACTGCGCAAGGTTATTGCCACTGCCCAGGCATTGCCACCGGAAAGCGCCGCCGCTGTACTCTATATGATGGAGGCCTTTGAGGAGGCCCTCGATCAATATTAATATCGTGATCATTGGAGGAGTTATCATGTTGAAATTAGAACACATCTCTTATGGGGTTGAGGAACGTCCAAACATCCTCAATGACGTAAGTTTAGAAATCAACGACCCATTCGTTGCTATTACCGGTCCTAACGGGAGTGGGAAGAGTACCTTAATGAAAGTGATTGCCGGTATTATCAAACCGGACAGCGGCCGCATTTATTTTGACGGTCAAGACATTACCGATCTTTCCATTACCGAACGTGCCAATTTGGGGATTAGCTATGCGTTCCAAAAGCCGGTGCCATTCAAGGGCTTGCGTGTTATCGATCTTTTGACCCTCGCTGCAGGCAAGGGCACCACTCTTTCCGAAGCATGCGAATATTTGAGTGAAGTCGGGCTTTGCGCACGTGATTACATCAACCGTGAACTCAACGACAGCTTGAGCGGCGGTGAAATGAAGCGTATCGAAATCGCAATGATTCTCGCACGCAGCACCTCCTTGTCCCTCTTTGACGAACCGGAAGCCGGTATTGACCTCTGGAGCTTCCAAAGTTTGATTTCTGTGTTCGAAAAGATGAACGACAAGACCAAAGGGAACATCCTCATTATTAGCCATCAGGAACGCATCTTGAATATTGCTAAGACCATTATTATGATGCAAGATGGCAAGGTTGTACGTCAGGGGACTCCGGAAGAAGTGATGCCTCACATCTTGAACACCGGCTGCACCAAGCTGATGGACAAAATGGCGTAAGAAGGAGGAACAATCATGGATGAAATTCAAAAACGTTTATTAAAAGAAGTAGCAGACCTCGACAGTTTACCTGTAGGGGCATATAATATTCGCGCTAACGGCGAAAGTGCCGGGCGTCAATCTACTGCCAACATTGAAATTATTTCTCAAACCGAACGCCAAGGCATTGAAATTCATGTCAAGGATGGTACTGTCCAAGAATCTATGCATATTCCTGTTATTATTGGGGAAAGCGGCATCAAGGATTTAGTGTATAATGATTTCTACATTGGTGAAAACTGCGACATCACCATTGTTGCCGGTTGCGGCATTCATAACTGCGGTGGCGGCGGTGATAGCCAACACGATGGGATTCACACCTTCTATATTGGCAAAAACTCCAAAGTGCGTTACATTGAAAAGCACTTTGGCGAAGGGGATGGTCGCGGTAAGCAAATCATGAACCCAACCACCATTCTCCACCTTGCCGAAGGGGCAGAACTTGAAATGGAAACCACTCAAATTGCCGGTATTGACGATACCATTCGCGAAACCAGCGGTGACTTGGCCGAAGGTGCTCATCTCGTTATTCGTGAAAAGATTTTGACCACCGGCGAGCAAGTAGCAAAGACCAATTTCTCTGTCGATTTGAATGGTGAATCCTGCAGTGCGCAAGTGGTATCACGCAGTGTGGCGAAGGACCATTCCTTCCAAGAATTCATTAGTCGCATCAACGGTAACGCTGCATGCTATGGTCACACCGAATGTGACGCCATCATCATGGACGATGCCCATGTAGTGGCATCTCCACAGCTTTCTGCCAATGACGTTGATGCCAGCTTGATTCACGAAGCTGCCATTGGTAAGATCGCTGGCGAACAGCTTATTAAGCTCATGACTTTGGGCTTAACCGAACAAGAAGCAGAAGAGCAGATTATTAACGGCTTCTTGAAATAATTTCTTAACAAATATCATAAAACATTACAAAAATGTCCGCCTTTTCTAACAAGGTGGACATTTTTTTATGTAAAAAGCAAGAAGTTAGTCAAAAAAATAATACCTAAATAAAATCGGAATTTGAATAAAACTTGGGAAACCAAAATGCTAAAAACCATATATAATTACTAAAGGTAATACATTGGATATATTTGAGTAGAATGATAGGACTTGATGAATGAAAGAACATAAAGTCCATCTGTGGAAGACATAAAGACTGTCATTATAATACTATTAAGGAAAAAGGTTGAATTTTAACTTTTTCATAAA
>Glacier_p2__coassemble_1362_pt1 | contig 22487 bp, 18 predicted proteins | sample Glacier_p2__metabat2_high_PE_021 | metagenome-assembled genome bin Glacier_p2 | reverse complement strand
TACCCAAAAATCTTGCCTGTCGGTTTTCCGACAGGCAATTTTTTTGTTTCCAATAGGAATTTATAATAGGATAGGGTGGGTGCAAAAGTTCCCACTGTATATAGAAGGAAATACATTGTTGGTCGATGAAGCGCAACGTAAAATTCAAGATATGAAGAGAAAAATAGTGGTGCATTGACAGTTACAATAAATGTCTGCAAGTATAATAAGGTGACATATTTTTCAGACAAATAGAACAGGTTAACCACTAGGGATAGGGAGCGCGCTCCAAAAGCACACTAAATTGCCGGGCGTTTCATCACAGAACAAATGATTGTAAACACTTGAAAAACGCTCAACCATGCGCCTTGTGAAATGAAGAACATTGTTAATAGATACTCTAAAAAATTTGCACACAATCATAGATGCAATCAATATCGGATATACTTCATCTTGACAAAATATAAAATCTGCACTATGCTAAAGAAGGTAAGAAAATTCCATATAAAGTGAAAAATTACATGGGATTTTAAATGTCTGCTCGTAAAAAAACAGACATTAAAAAATATTTTTTTATTTCTTAGGAGGCATAATTATGGCTAACGAAATGAATAATCCTCTCGTTAGAGCACAAGCTCAAGTGAAAACTGCTTGTGACAAATTAGGTTTAGAACCAGAAGTTTACGAACTTCTCAAAGAACCAAAAAGATGCATCGAAATCTCCATCCCAGTTCGCATGGATGATGGCAGCTTGAAGACCTTCAAGGGCTGGCGCTCCTGCCACTGCGACGCTGTAGGTCCTGCTAAGGGCGGTATCCGTTTCAACCCTGGCGTAAACGTTGACGAAGTTAAGGCTTTGTCCATCTGGATGACCTTTAAGTGCTGCGTTACCGGTATTCCTTACGGTGGCGGTAAGGGTGGCGTAATTTGCGATCCTCTCAGCCTCTCCGATAGAGAATTAGAACAAGTTTGCCGTGGTTATGTAGATGGTCTCTACAAGTATCTCGGTGAAAAGATCGACGTTCCAGCTCCAGACGTTGGTACCAACGGCAAGTGCATGAGCTGGATGGTTGACGAATACTGCAAATTGACTGGCGAACAATCCTTCGGCGTTCTCACCGGTAAGCCAGTTCCATTCCACGGTTCCCTCGGTCGCGATGACGCTACCGGTTATGGTATCTCCATCTGCGTACGTGAAGCTTGCAAAAAGCTCGGTATCGACTTGACCAAAGCTAAAGTTATCGTTCAAGGTTTCGGTAACGTAGGTTCCTGGACCGTTGAAAACGTTGAAAAGCTCGGTGGTACCATCGTTGCTGTATCCGAATGGGATCCAGAACACGGTGCATACGTTGTTTACAACGAAAACGGCTTGAAGTACGAAGAATTGGCTGCTGAAAAGGCTGCTCATCGTACCATCTACAACCTCGCTGGTGCTCAACACCTCACCATGGAAGAATTCTGGGCTTTGGACGTAGACGTTATCGTTCCAGCTGCTCTTGAAAACTCCATCACCGTTGACGTTGCTAAGACCATCAAGTCCAAATTGATCGTTGAAGCTGCTAACGGCCCTACTACCACCGATGGTGAAGAAGTATTGAAGGAAATGGGCGTTACCGTTGTTCCTGACATCCTCGCTAACGCTGGTGGCGTAACTGTATCCTACTTCGAATGGGTACAAAACCGTTATGGCTACTACTGGAGCAACGAAGATGTAGCTAACAAAGAAGAAGAAGCTATGGTAGCTGCATTCGAAGCTCTCTGGGCTCTCAAAGAAGAATACAACGTAACCTTCCGTGAATCCGCTTACATGCACTCCGTTAAGAAGGTTGCTGAAGTTATGAAACTTCGTGGCTGGTATTAATCTGAATACCACTAATCTTTAACGAGAAGATTAGAAGAAGCAGACCCTTGTGGTCTGCTTCTTTTTTTATGTTCCTGAATAAAATAGGTGTCATATTTAACAAAAACTTAACAGATTTCCCCCTTTTTACTTGACAATGCTATGGTATGATGAAGGCACCTTAAAGAACAGGAAAGGAGAGAAGGCCATTTGAAAATGAAATTTGAAGATGTAAAAGACGATGCAACGGTGTGCACCTATATTGAAAAGGCAGACCGTACCTTGATGGGAATGGGCTTTACCGAGCATAGCTTCGCTCATGTCACCCATGTGGCATCCGTGGCAGGGAAAATTTTAAAAGAGCTTGATTATAGCAAGGAGGACATTGAAATTGCCCGTATTGCCGGTTATATGCACGACATCGGCAATGTTGTCAACCGTCACGACCACGCCCAAACCGGTGCCCTCATGGCCATGCGTATTTTGGATCACATGGGCATGCCGGCCGATCAAGTTGCAGCTGTCATCACCGCCATTGGGAACCATGATGAGCCCAATGCCTATCCGGTGGATGCCGTCACTGCCGCCATCATCATCGCCGACAAAACCGACGTGCGCCTGACCCGTGTGCGCAACAAGGATGTTACCAATTTTGACAAGCATGACCGTGTGAACTATGCCGTTAAGCAGAGTACCGTACGTGTACTGGATGGCAAGATTATCGAAGCGAGTCTTAAACTTGATAAAGACACCTGCTCCGTTATGGATTACTTTGAAATCTTCCTTGAGCGCATGATTCTATGCCGCAAAGCTGCCGAACAGCTCGGTTGTGAGTTTAGTCTCGTCATCAACAAAGAACGCGTCATCTAATAAACGGTGAGAACGAGAAGGTTCTCGCCGTTTTTTGTGCGCTTTTATAGAACTTTTCTGATTGTCACATTTTCCTAAGGCGGTCGTGTGCTATACTGAGAATGCTGTTGCTACAATGGCAGAGCATGACATGAATGAAAAGGAATGAATGCAATGAAAATCAACGGTAGCACCCTTAAATGGTTCGCCATGGCAAGCATGGTGATTGACCACCTTGCTGCGGTGGTGCTCATGCCGGCCTTTGGCATTTTTACGGTTCTAACCTTGGGAGATGCATGGCAGTTGGGCAATGACGCCGCCCTTTGTTATGGCATGCGACAAATTGGGCGCATTGCCTTCCCAATTTTTTGCTTTTTACTCGTCGAAGGACTCGTGCATACCCACAGTAGAGGTGCCTATTTGCGAAACTTGATTGTTCTTGCCGTTGTCAGTGAAATGCCCTATAACCTCTGTCGTACCGGCAACCTCATTGATTTTAGCGAGCAAAGCACCATTTGGACCCTTGTTCTCGGCTTTCTTACCTGCTGTGGCCTCGATTGGCTCGATGCCAAAAGCGCGCCGCAACCCTTGGCCCTAAAAAAAGCTGCTCTAGTCGGTGCCGCCATGCTCCTTGCCTGGTTTCTCAATACCGACTACGATGCCTTTGGTGTGGCATTCATTGTATTGCTCTATTTGCTGCGCAACAGCCGCACCGAACAATGCATGATTGGTGCCATTGTTTGCCTTTTTGGCGAAGCCATGGCAGCCTTGGCCTTTGTGCCCATCTACTTCTACAACGGCCAGCGCGGCAAGCAACCAAAGTGGCTCTTTTACGCCTTTTATCCAACCCACCTCCTTGTGCTCTATTTCACACGTCTATGGTGGATTGGCTGGTAAAGGTGTCATAAAGATGTGAGGATATTCACAAATAGACAATAAAAACCGCCCTCGTTAAATCGTGTGATTTAGCGAGGGCGGTTTTTTGGTAGGGGATGTGCCATATAAAGCGAAAAGCGTTTTTAGCATTTTTGCCAAAAATCGGCAATGCATTGTGCAAGGGCGAGCGGATTGTCGATATTGACCTCGTGACCGCTGTGCTTGATGAAATGGCAGTGGCTGTTTGGAATGTGCTTTTGCAAATCGATGGTACTTTTTAGATTGACAACATCTTTTTGACCGCAGAGGATGAGGGTTTTACAGGAAAGCTGCGTCAAGTCCTTTGTCATATCAAGATGCGTCATGGATTGTACGAGGTGTATGAAGTCGTTTTTTGGAAATCCCATTTGTTCAAAGATGGTCGATGGTATGAGTTGAAACATCAGATTTTGGAGTTTGAAAAGGTGCTTTGGAATATGGTAAGGGGTGCCGATTAAAATGAGCGAACGGACTCTGTCGGGATAGGCTTTGGCATAGTCTAGCGCAAGTACACCACCCAAGGAGAGCCCACAGAGGTTGAGCGGCGTATCGTAGGCGTTGCAATAGGTGGCAAATTGATGATAGAGCGTGCTGTAATCTGTGACACAAGGTTTGGTAAAAGCGAAAAGATTTGGACATTGGGTTTGGATAGAATATGCTGCCAGATAACGATTGGTGGTATTCCAATGATAACGGTTTTGCCCTAGGCCGTGAATAAGGATAGTAGTCATGAGGTTCCTCTCCTGTTGATTGATTTAACAATAGTATAGCAGCCACACAAATTCTTTGCATATAAAACTCGGGGGGGTATAATTATACCGTAAATAATAGGAAAGAAAGTGAATAGGATGTTTCTTAATCAATTGCTTAATGCCATCATTCAGGTATTGTTATTTTCCCTTGTGCCCTTGCTTTGGTGGTTGGTGACAGCGCGCAAAAAAGTCGCGTTTTTTGATTGGCTCGGACTTCGCTGGCCAAAAAATGTGAATACTCGTACCCTATGGGGATCTATTGTCCTTGTTATGGTGGTTTGTTTTGTAATCGGTGAAGTGGCGGTGTGGGCGCGCGGTGATGTGGACGCAGCAGAATCGGCCTATCAAGGTATGGGGCTTGGTGCCTTGCCGACGGTATTGGTCTATGCCTTCCTCCAGACAGGCTTGTCTGAGGAAATCCTCTTTCGCGGCTTTTTGCTCAAACGCCTCATGGCAAAATGGGGCTTTGTGGTTGCCAATATCGTGCAAGCCCTGATTTTTGGTGCCCTGCATCTCACCATGGTATGGGGACAGGTCGGATTTTTAGCCGATATGGTGATTGTCATCTATCCAATGATTCCTGCGGTGTTGATGTCCATTCTCAATGAAAAGAAAGCCGATGGTTCCATCCTGCCAAGCTGGCTCGTGCATGGCACCCTCAATACCGTTTCGGCACTGATGGTGCTGTAAAAACAAACCGCCCTTGTTAAATCGTGTGATTTAGCGAGGGCGGTGGTATAATCTTTGGCGTTAAAATGGTGGACGGCTTCATAGGACGTTCGCTTATGGCGTTTAGCGCAGAATTTTTTCCATTGCCTTGCCTTTGGCGAGTTCGTCAATAAGCTTATCGAGGCGGCGGATGTTTTGCATGAGGGGATCGTCGATGGTTTCGACCTTGACACCGCAGATGCTGCCTTTGATGAGGACGGCGTTCGGGTGGATGGCAGGTGCTTCATTAAAGAAGGTCGCGTAGTCGATGTCCTTTTCAATTTGGGCGGCGAGTGCATCGGGGGTGTAGCCGGTGAGTTAGCAGGTGACGGTATCGACCTCGGCTTTGGTGCGGCCTTTCCGTTCTGCCTTGGCGACTAAGAGGGGGTAGACCTTGGCCAGGCGCATGGCAAATACTTTGTCGTTGGTCATGGGTGTGTCTCCTTTGTTGTTGGTTATTGATATTATTATAGCAATCTCTCCCTAGGTGGAGAGATTTTTTTGCGTCTTAATACGTTTTTAATGACTTTTGTGACATCTTAATGAGCTGTTGGTAGAGAAGCTGGTATGATGAAGGCGGTTTTTTAGAGAGTGAGAGGTGAAGGTGCAATGCAGACTATGACCAAACCGCAGTCGGGGGCGCTCAAAATCTTTTTTGGCTATGCAGCTGGAGTGGGTAAGACTTATAGCATGCTTGAGGCGGCACAGCAGTTACAAAAGGAGGGCGTGGATGTAGTGGTGGGCTATGTGGAACCGCATGCCCGTCCGGATACGTTGGCACTTTTGGAGAATTTGGAGAGGTTGCCGACAAATGAGATGAATCAGCGTGGCATAATCTTGCAGGAGTTTGATTTAGATGCGGCTTTGGCGCGCAAGCCGGCGGTTATTTTGGTGGATGAATTGGCGCATACGAATGCCTGTGGTAGTCGTCATATGAAGCGCTATCAAGATGTAGAGGAACTTCTTAATGCCGGCATTGATGTTTATACGACGGTCAATGTGCAGCATCTTGAATCTCTGAACGATGTGGTGGAGGCAATGACGGGGATTGCCGTGAGTGAGCGTATTCCCGATGAAATTTTTGACCGTGCCAATCAGGTAACGCTTATCGATATTGAGCCGCAGGCGCTCATGAAACGCTTAGAGGAGGGCAAGGTCTATCGTACGAGGCAAGCGAAGCGCGCGCTGTCCAATTTTTTTACGCTAGACAATCTCACCGCGTTGCGTGAAATTGCCATGCGTCGTACTGCCGATCAGTTGACGCATGTTGCGTCGGAGGAGGGCATTGAAAAGGGGGTGCGCGCCGGTGAACATATTTTGATTTGCCTGAGTGCAGCCCCTTCCAATGCGAAGGTCATTCGCACGGCGGCGCGTATGGCGGAGGCTTTTCATAGTGCTTTTACCGCACTGTATATTCAAACGCCCGAAAGTGAGCTGGCAGATGAAGCCATGCGCAAGGCCTTGCGTGCAAATATGCGCCTTGCGGAGCAATTGGGCGCCCAGATAAGTGTGATTAACGGCACGGACCCTGCGGTGCAGATTGCGGAATATGCACGCATTAGCGGGGTGACAAAGATTGTCATGGGGCGCATGAACCATTTGCCGCGCGCTTTTTTTGGAAAAAAGAGCCTTGCGGATCGCCTCATTGAATACACGGAGCTTGATGTGTATATCATTCCCGATAAGCAGCCGCGCTACCGTAAGCCGCGCGTCAAAAAGCGTAGATTGGATGTTCACTTTAGCTGGCGCGATACGTTGATGACACTTTCTGCCCTTCTGGTGGCGACCCTTGTGGGGCTGGGATTTTATCATTGTGGGATTAGCGAGGCAAACATCATTTCGATGTATATGCTTGCGGTGCTTTTGGTGGCGGTGACGACTGAGGGCTATCTTTATGGAGTGGTGACTGGGGTTGCAAGTATTTTTACCTTTAATTTCTTTTTTACGGTGCCGCGCTTTTCTTTCGAGGCTTACGACCCGAGTTATCCTGTGACTTTTGCAATTATGTTTGTATCGAGCATGCTTGCAAGTTCAATGGCAAGCCGCGTCAAGGTGCAGGCACGTCAAATGGCGCAAAAAAGTTACTATACCGAGCTTTTGCTTCGTAATAGTCAGCGCCTGCAAACGGGCCGTAACGAATGGGAGTGCCTCACCCTCACCGCAGAGCAGCTCCACCGCCTCTTTGATCGTCCGATTCTTTATGCGGTGAGCGAGGCGGAGGAGGCCTTGGATTTTCGCGTCATGCCTTCTGATGAAGGGGTGTGGCTTGAGGACCTCAGTCATGAAGAAATGGCAGTCGCAAAATGGGTACAGCGCAACAACAAGCATGCCGGCGCTACCACAAACACGCTGCCGAATTCCCGTTGGCTCTTTTTGTCGGTGCGTGGCAATAGCGGGGTCATGGGGATTGTCGGGATTCCGATGGAGGGTGCTGAGGCGCCCGATGGCTTTGAAAAGAACCTCATGCTTGCGATGCTCGGTGAATGTGGCATCACACAGGAGCGCATTCGTGTGCAGGAGGCGCGCTTGCAGCAATGTAATAGCCGCGAAAACTAAATAAAACGTCCGATGCGAGGAGCATCGGACGTTTTATTACCATTAGGGGAGAATTAATCCCATCTTAATACGAAAAAAATTTCCTTTATCCCCACTTTTTATAGGGCGCGTTATGATATGGGCACAAACCAAGATGATGTTTGAAAGGGGCGTTTGAGAAATGCTTGATTTGATGATGGTTTTACTCTTTGTTTGTGGCTTTGGCTTGGTCACCCTTTTGGTTGAATGGTGTGACAGACAGCTCGAGAGTCAGGAATCTTCACGATAAGGAGTGAGCCACATGATTTTATTAGGTATTATCGTGCTTTTATTAAGCGCATATTTATTGGTCGCATTGACCCATCCGGAAAAATTTTAAGAGAGTAGTTGTATAGGAGGCGTTACTTATGATTCAGCTGGTTTTGGCAATCATCATTTATTTGATTCTTGTCATTCCGGTCGGGCGATATCTCTACCACATCGCCGCAGGAAAGCACACCTTCGCCGATCCGGTCTTTGACCGTTTGGACGGGGTGATTTACAAGATTAGCGGGATTCATCCGCACAAGGGGATGAACTGGAAGCAATACGCACTGGCGCTTGTTGGTACCAACGCGGTGATGATTGGGATTGGCTACTTCATCTTGCGTGTGCAAGCAGTGGGCGTATTCAACCCAAATAACATCGAGGGCATGGAACCGAGCTTGGCGTTTAACACCATCATCAGTTTTATGACCAATACCAACCTACAGCACTATTCCGGTGAAAGCGGCTTGAGCTACCTTTCCCAAATGCTCGTTATTATCTTTATGATGTTCGTGAGTGCATCTAGCGGCTATGCAGCTTGCATCGCCTTTATCCGCGCCCTTGTAGGTCGCACAAAGAGCGACGTCGGGAACTTCTTTGCGGATATGGTGCGCGTGACTACCCGCGTGCTCTTACCTATCTCCATCGTTGGTGGCTTGCTCCTCGTATGGCAAGGGGTGCCACAAAACTTTGATTCTAACATCGTGGTGGAAACCCTAGAGGGGACCTTCCAAGCGATTGCCATGGGGCCTATTGCAGCCCTTGAAATCATCAAGCACTTAGGGACAAACGGCGGGGGCTTTTTGGGTGCAAACTCCTCTACCCCACTTGAAAACCCTACCATGCTTACAAACCTCATTGAAATGTATGCAATGATGCTTCTTCCTGGGGCGTGCGTCATCACCTTCGGCAAGATGGTTGAGGACCGCAAGCGCGAACAAAACGGCGGCAAGGTTGAAAAGGTTGGCTTCATTTCAAAATGCTTCGGCAAGGAAGGCAAGAGCATCTTTGCTGCCATGGGTATTCTCTTTGTGATTGGCTTAGGGGTGTGCTTCTGGGCCGAATCTCAAGGCAACCCTGCCCTCGCTGAGGTCGGCCTTAGTCAAGAAGCCGGTAGCATGGAAGGCAAGGAAGCGCGTTTCGGCGTGGCACAATCGGCGCTCTTTACCACCGTTACCACGTCCTTTACTACAGGGACCGTCAACAACATGCATGACACCTTGACCCCACTCGGTGGGATGGTTCCACTCCTTCATATGATGCTCAACTGCGTCTTTGGTGGGAAGGGCGTTGGGCTTATGAATATGATCGTTTATGCGATTTTGGCAGTATTCATCTGCGGGCTCATGGTAGGCCGTACCCCTGAATACCTCGGCAAAAAAATCGAAGGCCGTGAAATGAAGCTCACCGCCCTCGCTATCATCGTTCACCCACTCCTCATCTTGGCATTTAGTGCCTTGGCGGTGGCTACAACTGCCGGCGTTGAGGGGATTACCAACCCAGGCTTCCACGGCCTCACACAGGTTATGTACGAATACGCTTCATCCTCTGCAAACAACGGCTCAGGCTTTGAAGGCCTAGCAGACAACACCTTCTTCTGGAATGTCACCACAGGGATGGCGATGTTCCTCGGCCGTTATCTTCCTATCGTGCTGCAACTGGCGATTGCAGGCTCCTTAATGAAAAAGAGCCTTATCAACGAATCAAGCGGGACCTTGCAAACCAACACCATGGGATTCTCATTCATCCTCGTTTTGGTGGTATACATCTTTGCAGCACTCACATTCTTCCCAGCATTGTCACTGGGGCCTATTGCAGAGCATTTGACCCTTTGGGGTTAAGGAGGACCTTAAAAAATGAGTAAGCGTCAAATCAAAACCCTCACACCTGACATCTTAAAGGGTGCCTTTGTGGGAGCGTTTAAGAAATTGGACCCACGCAGCATGATCAAAAATCCGGTCATGTTCGTGGTTGAAATTGGGTTCGTCATTACCGTACTGTTGACGATTTTTCCAAATTTGTTTGGCGATGGGGACGGAACCTATCGCCTCTACAATGGCATTGTCGCAGCCATCTTGTTTGTGACCGTGCTCTTTGCAAACTTCGCCGAAGCCGTTGCCGAAGGGCGCGGCAAGGCGCAAGCAGAAAGCCTCAAGAAAACCCAGCGCGACACCGAAGCGCGTCTCTTGGATGAAAACGGCGGCGAAACCATCGTTTCCTCCAACTCCCTCAAAAAGGGCGACATCGTGCTTGTGCGTGCAGGCGAGGTCATCCCTGGGGATGGTGAGGTCATCGAAGGGATTGCCTCCGTTGACGAATCCGCCATCACCGGTGAATCCGCACCTGTTGTGCGCGAAAGCGGCGGCGACTTCTGCTCTGTCACCGGCGGTACCACCGTTGTCAGTGACTGGCTCAAAATCGAAATGACCTCCGAGCCGGGAAATAGCTTCCTTGATCGCATGATTGCCTTGGTTGAAGGGGCATCCCGTCAAAAAACACCAAACGAAATTGCATTAAACACTCTTCTTGTGTCCTTAACCTTGATTTTCCTCATCGTGATTGTGACCCTCTATCCAATGGCTGAGTACTGCGGTGTGACCCTCTCTGTGCCTACTTTGATTGCACTCATGGTCTGCCTCATTCCTACCACCATCGGCGGTCTCCTCTCTGCGATTGGGATTGCAGGGATGGACCGTGTCACCCGCTTTAACGTCATCGCAATGAGCGGCAAGGCCGTAGAAGCCTGCGGCGACGTTGACACCATGATTTTGGACAAAACTGGGACCATCACCTTTGGGAACCGTCTTGCAGCAGAATTTGACCCAGTAAACGGTGCAGACTACAAGGATCTCCTTCGTGCCGCTGCCTTAACCAGTCTCCACGACGACACCCCAGAAGGGAAATCTACCTTAGAACTCGCACGCCGCGAAGGCGACCAAAGCGAAGAACCACAGGGCGCAGAAAGTATCGAATTTACCGCCCAAACCCGTATGAGTGGGATTGACCTCCCAAGCGGCGACAAAATCCGCAAGGGTGCAGCCGACGCCATCGAAAAATACGTGCTTGCCCAAGGCGGCAAGGTTCCTAGTGACCTCCAAGGCATCGTAGAAAAGATTTCCTCTCTCGGTGGGACCCCACTCGTTGTCTGCGAAAACGCGCGCATCCTCGGCGTGATTTACTTAAAGGATACTGTTAAGCCAGGCATGGCAGAACGTTTTGCTCGCCTTCGTGCCATCGGTATCAAGACCATTATGTGCACAGGGGATAACCCTCTCACCGCAGCCACCATCGCAAAGGAAGCCGGCGTTGACGGCTTTGTGGCTGAATGTAAGCCAGAGGACAAGATCCGTGTCATTAAGGAAGAACAAGCCGAAGGCAAGATCGTTGCCATGACCGGTGACGGGACCAACGACGCGCCTGCCCTTGCGCAAGCAAACGTCGGACTTGCAATGAATAGTGGCACCACCGCTGCCAAGGAAGCAGCAAACATGGTGGACCTCGACAGCAATCCTACCAAGATTCTCGAGGTTGTTGAAATCGGCAAGCAATTACTCATCACCCGCGGCTCTCTCACAACCTTTTCTATTGCAAACGACATTGCGAAGTACTTCGCAATCATTCCTGCCATGTTTATGGCAGCCGTTCCACAGCTTGCGGTGCTCAACATCATGAATCTTGCTACCGCATCCAGCGCGATTTTGTCTGCGCTCATCTTTAACGCGATTATCATCCCATGCTTGATTCCACTTGCTATGAAGGGCGTTAAGTATCGCCCAATGTCCTCAGGTAAGCTCCTTGCACGCAACATGCTCATCTACGGCTTAGGCGGCGTTATTACCCCATTTATCGGCATCAAGTTGATTGACATGGTCATTGCCCCAATTCTTATGAGCTTGGGGATCTAAATTGAAGGAAGAAGGTTCTAAAATGAATCGTAAAAACAGCTTTTTCACCTATGCGCGCCAAGCACTTGTAATGACCCTGAGCCTGCTTTTGTTGTGCGGCCTCGCTTATCCGGTGCTCTTGAGTGCCATTTCTGCAGTGATTTTCCCTGAGCAAGCGAAGGGGAGCATCATTGAACAGGACGGCAAGGCAGTAGGTGCTACCTTTGTGGGTCAAGAATTTACCGAAGACTACTTTATGAAGGGCCGTCCATCCGCATACCACTACAACACCTACACCGAGGATAAAGACGGCAATCAATTCTACAATGACGGCACCGAATACGCAGGGCTCTCCAGTGGCTCCAACAACTACGCGCCATCCAACCCTGCCCTCGCTGAACGTGTAGAAGCAGATATTGACGCATTCCTCAAAAAGAACCCAACCATTAGCCGTGAGGACATTCCAACCGACATCATGACTGCCTCTGGCTCCGGCCTTGACCCACACATCTCTCCGGACGCTGCAATGATTCAGATTCCTGCCATTGCAAAGTCAAGTGGGCTCAGCCAAGATGAGCTTAGAGAAATCGTTCGTCAAAACACCACCGGTCGCTTGGCTGGGGTGTTCGGCGAACCTGTTGTGAACGTGCTCGGCGTTAACTGCGACATCAAGGCAGCAATGGACGCCAAGTAATGCTCGCTACTCTTTGCGGCGCGCTTCGCGTGATTCGCACGCCGCAAGGGTTTTCTATAACGCGCCCGCTCCTAGTACCCGTACTTTCTTAGGAGAAGGGCGCAAGCGAGAACCGCTTACATAAAGACAGCGCAAGGGTGCTCACTCCCCGCTTTAAAGCGTGCCCTTCTAAAAACCCGCTCGGGTGTTTTTTGACGCTGACCTTCCCCTAAGGCGGTTAATGGTAAAGCACTCAAAATAACATGTGCATCCCCCTTATAGGCGCTATCAGCAGATGGCGCCTTTTTTTATGGCATCTTAAACCGCCTAGCGCCTTCTTTTTCCCGTTTTTAGCTTCTGCGACGTAAGATAAGAAAAAAGATTTATTGTCATAGGAGGGCTTATGATGTTTGCGCTAAAAAAACACATCACTCGCATGGAGAGGGGGATTAACGAAAAGTTTTCATATATGATCTATCACCACAGCATTCTAGGACTGATTACAATCTTTGTGGGAATTCCTGCGGCGACCTTTGCCCTTGTCTGCGGGTCTACCTCTTTTGTTCTCGCGCTTGTATCGGTGCTTTGCGGTCTATTCTAAGCCGGTCTTAATGCCATCTTAATACCGCCTTCAAAGCATTAACGCCCTATTAAGACGAAATATGGATAATGGGGGTATAAAGACAAAATAAAGATGTATTAAGAAGGCGGGACTTATGCACTCTATTAAAACGAATCATTACTCACCGTTTCGCATTATTATCGGTGGATTTTTAGGTGTCATTGTGTGTGGCGCGTTCTTGTTGATGCTGCCGATTTCAAGTCAATGTGGTGAATGGACCTCCTTTATATCGGCGCTCTTTACTTCAACTTCGGCGGTTTGTGTGACGGGACTTGTGCTTTTTGACACAGCGACCTATTGGTCGAGCTTTGGCCAAGGGGTCATCATCCTCCTCATCCAAATCGGTGGGCTGGGGGTTGTGACAGTTGCAGGGGTCTTTAGCATCATTTCCGGTAAGCGCATTGGGTTGATGCAGCGAAGCACCATGCAAGAAGCAATTTCTGCGCCGAGTATGGGCGGGATTGTACGCCGCATCGGCTTTATCTTTAAAACGACATTACTGGTGGAAATGGTTGGTGCACTGCTTTTGTATCCGACCTTTATGCGCGACTTCGGTGCGCTTGAGGGAATATGGTACTCCATTTTTCATGCAATCTCAGCCTTTTGCAATGCGGGCTTTGATCTGATGGGGGTCAACGAACCGTTTTCCTCTCTCATGGCTTACGGCACCGAGCCGGCGGTGGCGCTTGTGATTGCGATTCTTATCGTCATCGGTGGGATTGGCTTTCTTACCTGGGACGATATTCGTACGAATCTATGGCATTTTCACCGTTATCGCATGCAAAGCAAGGTTATTATTACGGTGACGGCTGCGCTTATTATGGTGCCGACCATTTACTTTATGTGTTTTGAATTTACTGAGGGCACGCTGTGGGAACGCTTTTTGGTGGCAGTTTTCCAATCTGTCAGTCCCCGTACAGCGGGTTTTAATACGACGGATTTGACTGCGATGAGCGAAGCGGGGCAAGCACTGATGATTGTGCTCATGCTTGTGGGTGGTTCTCCGGGCTCTACTGCCGGCGGGATTAAGACCACGACCTTGGCGCTTTTATTGGCAAATGCCTTTGCGGTGTTCCATCACAACGAAAATCCTCATTTCTACAAACGCCGCGTGGGCATCGATATTGTGCAGCAGGCGGCAACCATTCTTATGCTTTATTTGGTGCTGTTTTTTATGGGTGGGTGGCTGATCAGTGTCATGGAAGGGTTGCCGATGCTCTCTTGTCTCTTTGAAACGGCATCTGCCATTGGCACAGTGGGTCTTTCCTTGGGGCTTACACCAAACCTTGGCGTGGCTTCTCAACTTATTTTAATTGTACTGATGTTTTTGGGACGGGTGGGCGGTTTGACCTTGTTGTTTGCCGCTTTCGCAAAGGGGCGCGTCATCAACGGGCGCTATCCACAGGAGCATTTAACAGTTGGCTAAGAGTAAAAAAGAAAGTGAGATTTAGATGAAAACGATTTTACTAATTGGTGTCGGTCGTTTCGGTCGTCACATGGCAATGAAATTAAACGAGCTTAACCATCAGGTGATGGCGATTGACCAAAATGAGGAACGCATCAACGCGATACTCCCCTATGTAACAAACGCGCAAATCGGTGACAGCACAGACGAGCATTTTCTTTCTTCTTTGGGCGTGCGCAATTTTGATGTGTGCATGGTAGCAATCGGCGACAATTTCCAAAGCTCTCTTGAAACGGCCTCGCTTCTCAAGGAATTGGGTGCAAAAATGGTTGTTGCCCGCGCTTCTCAGGACGTGCAGGCAAAGTTTCTTCTGCGTAACGGGGCCGATGAGGTCGTCTATCCCGAAAAGCAAATGGCGATTTGGAGTGCGATTCGCTATAGCTCCGACCATATCGCAGACTATATTTCCTTAGGGGATGATCATGTGATTTTGGAAATCGAAGTGCCCGCGCGTTGGTGCGGAAAGAGCATCGGTCAGCTCGATATTCGCAAGCATCACAACGTGAACATTCTTGCAATCAAGGAAAACGGTCATTTTTCAATGATGATGATTACTCCGGATACCATTTTACCGGCAAATGGCACGCTTTTGGTGCTAGGCACTTATTATGATATTCAAAAATGCTTCCATATATAAGCGCGTAGAAAGAAGGGATTCGTATGGAAAGCGTAGCACTTATTGGTGGCCTTGTAGTGATGCTTCTGGGGATGTATTTTGTATTTTTTCACATGAAAGACGATTTGGATGCTTATCAAGCGGAGGAAAGGGACGACACTATTTTCGGCTTGGAAACTTTTCGGGTAGCAATTTCTAATGTGCGTTTGGTGCCATTGGTGCTGAAAATATTGGCGCAGGAACGTGAAAACCATCCTAATATTCAATATGTGCTGACAGTGGGCGAGGAGGAGACGCTCATGGAATCCATCCAAAATGATCAAAACGAGGTCATTGTGGTATCATCCACCGTAGCATGGATGCCTAATATGACAGTGCGGGATGTGGCGGTGAAGCCTTTACCGATTCTTTTGGATGAAGGTCATATTGCACTAAAACCTTCCGATATGACCGAACAATCACAAAAAATCATTTGTCGAAATTCTCCTTCGTTATTGGTCGATGAGTTCGTCCAAGCATTTTGCGCTTGTAGCGTGTAAATGTGCTATAATACAGGCATTTAAGAAAATGAACAAAGGTCGGTGCAACAGATGGCAGAGCGTGGATGTTTAACAATATTTACAGGTTATTACAGCGGATGTGGCAAAACGACTGCGATGCTTGAAGCAGCCAAGGCTGCCCACGACCGTGGTGTTGATGTGGCAATTGGCCTTTTGGATGAGATGCCGATACAGGCGAAAATGTTTGACGTTTTGCCGGTGCTTGAAGTACAGGAGGACGGGCAAACAATTGCTGAAATTGACATTGAGGCTTGTTTGATACGACGGCCGACGCTGATTTTGATTGATACCCTTTCCCATCTTAACGTGGAAGGCGCGCGCCATCGCAAACGTTATCAGGATGTAGAAGAACTTTTGCAAGCGGGAATTGATGTTTACACCACCTTAGACATTCAACACATCGAAAGTTTACAGGAAGCGGTGGTGGCACTTTGTGGCCAAGCGGAAAAGGAACGTATTCCCGACAGTATCTTTGATCGCGCCGATAGGGTGCAACTGATTGACTGCGACCCACGCATGCTTGCCGAACGCTTAGCCGCGCGGGGGGGAACAGCGGACCTCGAGATACTTTGCGGCTTACGAGAATTGGCGCTGCGCCGCGCTGCCGATCGTGCCGCCCTTTATTGCAAGCAAAAAACTCAAAAGTGGGCGGGGGATCGCCACGAGCACATTCTCGTGTGCCTATCTCCGGCGCCGTCTAATGAGCGCATCATTCGCATGGCAGCGCGCATGGCAAATGCCTTTCAGTGCGATTTTACAGCACTTTATGTCGAAACAAAACATGATGGTCGTATGAGCAGTGTTGATAAGGAGGCGCTTGTACAACATCGCAGATTGGCAGAACAACTCGGTGCCACTGTGGAAACGACCTATGGCGATGATGTGGCTTATCAGATTGCTGAGTTTGTGCGACTGTGCGGTGTCACAAAGATTGTGATGGGGCGCAGTGGCGTATCGCGTCATGGATATTTTCTGCGTGCTTCGCTTACAGAACGCTTGCTCACCCTTGTGCCGGAATTGGATATTCATATCATTCCGGATAACAGAGTCAATCGCTCCTATAACAAGCGTCATTGGGAGCATTTTAATGCACCGGTGCTTTCTTTGATGGATTTGCTCAAGAGTGTGGGCATTTTGATTGCGGCAACCCTCATTGGACTCTTGTTTTATCACTGGGGATTTACGGAGGCAAACATCATTACCCTCTATATCGTAGGGGGAATGCTCATTTCTGTGGTAACAAAAAGCCCGCTTTGCAGTCTGATTGTTTCTATTGTCAGTGTGCTCACCTTTAACTTTTTCTTCACTCTGCCACGTTTTTCTCTAGAGGCGTATGACAGTGGCTATCCCGTGACCTTTTTGATTATGTTTCTGGCCTCACTTTTAACGGGCTCCCTTGCGACTAGACTCAAATTTCATGCGACCCATTCTGCACGTGTGGCATGGCGCACAAAAATGCTATTTGAAACCAATCAACATTTGCAAAAAGCGCATAATCAAGCGGACATTTTAGCAATCAGTGCACAGCAGTTGCACAAGATTCTTGCGCGCGACGTTATTGTTTATGCTGCTACCGAAGATGGACTACATGAAGCACAGCTGTTGTTGAACCATACGACCGCTGATGCGTCCTGTTACCGTAACAAGAGCGAGCAGGCGGTGGCGAAATGGACGTTTATCAATAACAAACGAGCCGGCGCCGGTACCGATACCCTCTCCGATGCACGTTGCACTTACCTTGCGATTCGTAGTGGCAACGAAGTCTACGGTGTGGTTGGTGTGGCAGTTGCAGATCAGCCTTTAGATCCGCATGAAAGTGACATTTTGCTTTCTATTCTCGGAGAATGTGCGCTTGCCTTGGAAAACGAGAAAAATCTAGAGGAAAAGGAAGCGGCAGCGGTGCTTGCCAAAAACGAGCAGCTGCGTGCCAATCTCTTGCGCTCGATTTCTCACGATTTACGCACGCCACTTACCGCTATTTCCGGTAATGCCAGCAATTTGCTTAGTAACGGCGAGGCATTTGACTGTGATACAAAAAAACGCATGGTTACCGATATTTATGACGATGCTGTGTGGCTGATCAATTTGGTAGAAAACCTGCTCTCAGTGAGTCGCCTTGAAGAAGGGCGGATGAATTTGCACCTTTCTGCCGAATTGATAGATGAGGTGGTGGCAGAGGCGCTGCGCCACATCAACCGCAAGAGTGTGGATTATCACATTCATGTGCAGGACAACGATGAATTTTTGTTGGCGCAGATGGATGCAAAATTGATTGTACAGGTCATTATCAATATTGTAGATAATGCCATCAAATACACTCCGCCTGGCTCGACCATTGATATTTCATGGCAGCAGCACGGTGCGATGCTCGAGTGTGCCATTGCCGACAACGGTCCAGGTATTCCGGATTGTGCCAAGCCTCGCATTTTTGACATGTTTTACAGTGCCACGAACGAAATTGTCGACAGCCGCCGTAGTATGGGCTTAGGACTCGCCCTTTGCAAATCGATTATTAACGCTCACGGTGGCGAACTCACTGTCAGTGATAACGTGCCACATGGCGCAATCTTTACATTTTCTGTACCAGCCTGGGAGGTAGAAATCCATGAATAAACTTTTAATTCTCGTGGTGGAGGATGACACCTCTATTCGCAATCTTATCACCACCACCCTCAAAGCACATGATTATCGCCAGCTGAGCGCGCCTAACGGTGAAAGTGCCATTCTTGAAGCGTCCTCGCACAATCCGGACATTATTCTGCTCGATTTGGGGCTTCCGGATCTTGACGGCATCGAGGTCATTCGCCGTATTCGCTCATGGTCGAATGTGCCGATTATCGTTATTAGCGCCCGCGCCGAAGATACCGACAAAATCGATGCCCTTGATGCCGGTGCCGATGACTATATCACCAAGCCTTTCTCCGTAGAAGAATTGCTTGCGCGTTTGCGCGTGACACAACGCCACCTCACTGCCTTGCAGGGAGGTGGTAGTGTCAATGATGCTGTCTTTACCAACGGCAAGCTTAAGGTTGACTATGCAGCCGGTTGTGCTTTTATGGACGATGAGGAACTGCACTTCACCCCGAGTGAATACAAGCTGCTTTGCTTGCTTTGTAAAAACGTTGGCAAGGTGCTCACTCATCGCTTTATCACCCAAGAAATTTGGGGGCGCAGTTGGGACAATGATGTGGCGTCATTGCGTGTTTTTATGGCAACGTTACGGAAAAAACTTGAAAACCACCCTGGTGCCCCTCAATATATCCAAACCCATATCGGTGTGGGGTATCGTATGATGAGAGTGGATGAATAGAAACTAAAAAACGGGCAGAAAAATATTAAGTCCCATCATTGAGGTGCAGACCTTCATAGGACCGTCACATTGTTTTCATTTTTTCCCGACACATCTATGAAGTTACTATGATATACTGACGGTGTCAGTTGAGGTTGTCGTTTTTCTCCTTTTTTTCAGCAGCCTCAAGCTGGATGATAGACTATTGTAGGTCATTCCGTTGCGGTTTTCCCTTTTTTCCGGAGCGGTTGACACCTCAAGCCACAGAAAAAAGCAGCAGCCAGGGTCGCTTCGGCTGCTGTTTTTTTGTGTGAGGTCTTGAGATTTTTCTTGGTAATATCCACATATTATCCTAACATTTGCAGCGGGATTTGGTGGTACAATAATATCATCAGTTGAGGCCGCTCCCCCAAAGTGGCAACTCGGACTGACTCCCCTTTTTTTCACGTGTGCATTTTATGAAAAATCGAAAACCTCGGTGGCTCCCTCACCGAGGTTTTTCCTTTTATGTGGGGAGATGATGGTTTCTCATTTATTTATGAAATCCCTCGCCGCTGCACCGGTGAGGGATTTTTTAAGAAGATGGTTTATAAAAAGTTTAACTCTTGTTTAGACCTCATTTATTGCTATTTTCCTAGAGGAGGACTATACTATAAATAATTAATCAACCTTGATTGGTGAGGTTATGTGTGTGATTGATATTTAGTGAAGGAGTGACAGATCATGAAAAAATTTGGCATTGCATTGGCATTTGTGGCGCTGGCAGCAGCGATTGGTATAGGTGCAGGTTTTTATTTTACCCACAACAACGGCAGCGGTGGCACAGGCGGTGCTATTACCGCTGAAGAGGCAGAAAGCATTGCGTTGAAAGATGCAGGCGTTACCGCCCAAGAGGCGACTGGGATGCGTAGCCATAGCGATCGAGATGACGGGCGCAACTATTTTGATGTGCAATTTGCGGTAAAGGACAATCAAGGGACCACCCTTTATGAGTATGATATTGACGCAAAGAGTGGCACCGTTATTTCCAAGGAAAAGGAACAAAAGACCGGTGCTGCGGCACAACAAAATACAAACACCACCACTCAAACCTCTAATCAACAAGCTGCCGGTGAAATCACCGCCGATGAGGCCAAGCAAATTGCTTTGCAACATGCGGGGGTGAATGAAGCCGACACCCTCTATGTGGATGTGGAATATGACCACGAACACAATGTCAATGAATGGAGCGTGGATTTTGAAACCGCTACCACCGAATACGATTATGAGATTAGCGCGGCAGACGGAAGCATTTTGAAATCTTCCAATGAACCACGTGGCTAAAAAAATGATGCTCGCCGAGGATGATTCTTCGGCGTTTTTTTGTGGCGATGTGGCAGGCAATGAGGGTTCTTTCTATAAAATGCGAACGTAAAAAATCCCCGAGAGCACTGAGCGCTCCGGGGATTTTTTCGTTGTGCCTTATTGTGCGTTTAAAAAGGTTTCGTCATAGCGTGAGAGCACTGCAGCCAGTTGGGCGCGATTGGCGGTGGCGCTGCAAAAAGTGTGGTCGGTCAAAGTGTGATTCAAAAGACCACCAACGTCAAAAGGCTGTGCTATTTTCTTTTTTAGGATGCTTTCTTTAACGTAAGAGGAACGGTAAATGTTTCTTCTTGCCCGTTCGTGCGTGTCACAGTAATTTCGCAATAGAATTGATCGCGGAGATCATCGCCACTCATAAGCTTTGTCCCAAAGAGCGTCGGGCTTCCGCTTGCGGTACCCACATGACAAGAGGCACTCACCGTATCTCCTGAGGCGTTTTCATGGGCATGGCTCAAAAGCGTCATGCGTTCTTCCTTATCTACAATATAAAGGGAAGCGCTAAGCGCCGTGATGTCACAAAAGCGCGAAGAATCCTTTGCAGTAAGCGTGCCACCTTCAATGGTTTCCTTTTCATTACACGCAGTACCCGTGTTAATCGTTACACGACCATCTGTAAGAACAAAGTCTTCGCTCTCTCCGCTAAAGGTATAGATTATCGGTGTCTTGCAAACAGTTGGCCCATCGCTACTACTGGATGAAGCAGCGTGACCACAGCCTGAAAGCACCACTAAGAGAATCAGTAAAAGATGAAGTTTTTTCATAGTATCCACTCCTCGGATGAGATGCTTTTTTATTATTCCTTCTGAACCCCTTTCGATAGTACAACAAGTTATTTGTATTATAATTGAAACGGCGCAAAGCTGTCTATATAAAGGAAAAACACGTTTCAGCGCATCGTCATACGTAAAAAAACACCACCCACTCAACGTCCGAAAAGACGAAGAGTGGGTGGTGTAATTTTTGCTGAGAACGCTCGTTATTCTGCCATATTGGTGCAGAAACGTGTCAAAATGGCAGCGACCTGCGCGCGAGTGGCAGTGCCTTGCGGGCTCAAGGTATCTACAGTCGTACCATTGATGATGCCCTCTTCAACCGCCCAAGCAAAGGCATCTTTTGCAAAGTTGCTAACTGCCGCGGCATCCTTGTAATCGCTCAAAGAGTGGGGGCTATTAGGTTTATCAGCATAGCGCCAGAGCATCGTTACCAACTGTTCACGGGTGAGACTATCCATCATATTGTTGCCGTCGGAGATGCCGTTTTCCATCGCCCATTCACGGCCCTTTTCATACCACACATCGCCGCCGGAGAGATCGGCCCCATCCAAACGTGCCAATACGGTCACAATCATCGCACGAGTCATGGCCATATTTGGAGAGAAGGTGGTATCGCTGGTACCGCCGAAGAGGCCACGACTGGTGGCAAAATCAATGGTTTCTGCAGCCCAGAAGCTATCCGCGACGTCTGCAAAATCCTTGCTGTTGTCAACGAGTTTAATCGTATCGCCATCAGCGAGGGTCACAATCACGCCGTTTTCACTTTGAATGGTGGTTTTAATGATTTCCTCCGTCCCATCTTCCTTTACAAGAATAGCCACAGTGCCTGCCGTGACATCCTTTACAGGCACTTCGACCTTTGCACGTTGATCGCTTGGTAAGTCAACAGTGACAGTCGGTGCCTTGTCGGCATCCTTGGTGACAATTGCCTCAGGCATTGGCAACGGAATCGCATTGCCCTTGGCATCGTCAATCACATCACTAGGAAGCGTGACAGTGGTATCAACATCACCATCCTTGCTCACAGTGGTGGTAGAAGAAGAACCGTCGGCTTTGGTGATATCCGTGGTAGAAGATCCGTCGGTTTTTTCAACAGTTTCGGTTTTGTTGCCATCTTTGTCGGTCAATGTGGTGGTCACAGTGCCATCCTTTTTGGTATCGACCACTTCCTTAGAACCGTCCGGATACTTGGTGGTTTCAGTTTTAGAGCCGTTTGGTCGGGTCACCGTGGTGGTGGTAGAACCATCAGGGTTCACAGTGGTTTCAGTCTTATTGCCGGAAGAAGAACCGCCACCGGTGGAAGGCGTATACACATTCCCGTTGCTATCCACTGCCAAGCCCGGTGCGAGGTGATCGGTG
>Glacier_p2__coassemble_1334_pt1 | contig 23431 bp, 21 predicted proteins | sample Glacier_p2__metabat2_high_PE_021 | metagenome-assembled genome bin Glacier_p2 | reverse complement strand
CCTTCCCGGTATAAGTCAAGCACTTTTTTCATATTTTTTATATGTTATTTACTTTCTATATCTTGTTATTTAATTTCAGGCTATGCACATTTCGGTACGTGCCTTTGTTTTCCTTGTATATATTATTTTCCTTATATTATGTGTTAATTTGTGATTATAAATTTGAAATTAGTATTTATTATCGCTTTATCTATTGCAAGAAGGGTTTATGATAGATTAAAATCATTGTAGAAATCTTTTGACAAGGGGGTTTTATTTATGTCGCAAACGGTTCTTGTAATGGGTGGTACAGGTTTTTTAGGCAATAACCTTGTAACGCATCTTTCACATAACGGATATCGTTGCATTGTTAAATCACGACATCCTGAGGCTCACTACAATTCCCGAAACGTCAACTACATCTCTCACTTTTCCGATATCGCGGAGCCTGTTGATGTTGTTATTCATTTATCTGGTATACCAATCAGCGAAGGGCGTTGGAGTAAGGCTTTCAGAGAAGAGATTGTAGAGACACGTGTACGCCCTCTTCGCAATCTCAGAAAATGGATGGAGTCTACTAAGCCAGAGTGGCGTCCTAAATTATTATTCGTTGGGTCCACTATCGGCTACTACGGAATGGGTACCACGCGTCCTGCTCATATGTTTAATGAAGATGGTCCTGGTGGTAAGGACTATTACGCAAAGATGTTTATCGAGATTGAGGATATGGGGCACAGTCTTGAAGATATTTTTGAAAAGGTTGTGTTTTTGCGTACGTCAAATGTACTTGGGGTTGGTGGGCATGTTTTCCGCCAAATCACTAAACCTATTAAAGCCGGTTATGCCGGTATTTACGGTTCCGGTGAACAGCCTTTCCCATGGATTCAACATCAAGACTGGACACGCGCTGTGACATTCTTAATTGAACGAAACGGTGGTAGTCATAATATCTATAATTTAGCGACCACCTCCCTCAACCAGCAATACGAATTCGCAGGTTTGGCCGGGAGCTTTATCGGCCAAAACCATTCTCGTCCAGCACCGATTCCTTTGCTTTATCTTTGGTGGGGTAAACTACGTGCCGACACCTTGATTCGCGGCAACTATATTGAGCCTCGTAACCTGATCGAAGAAGGTTTTACTTTCCGATTTACAAAGCTGTATGAAGCTATGGATTATATTTTCTAACAAAAAGGCTGTAGGAACAGTTCGTTCCTACAGCCTTTTTGTTTTAAATGATGTATCTCATTAAATTAAATATGTTTAATCCTAAAATGACGACCAACGTCATCAGAAACAGGCGGTCAAAATATTTTTCATTGACTTTAGTCGCAATGGTTCCGCCAATGTATCCGCCCAATACTGCCGCAATCATCATAAAGCCCATGACATGCGGGTCTATATTGGAAAAATGTGTGGTGATTCCCATAGTAATAACATTGGATGCTTGTGCAAAGAAAATGATACATAAGGAGCTGAATACCGCTGTTTTACTTGCCATGGAAACGAGAATAATGAGCAATGGTCGATTGAATAACCCACCACCTATGCTTAAGAAGGCCGCTATTATTCCCAAAAAGATGCCAATAAACATCATTAGTCCCGGATTCTTAATATGGTAGTGGGGAATTTTTTGCCCTATAAACTCATTTAGGATAACCAGCAACACCAGTAAAATCTGAAAGATACTTTGGACGATGGTCACTATGGCATCATTTGCAGCATTAGCAATAAATTTGGCCAGCATAGTATTTCCTACGACACCCCCAACCATGCTACCAACAGCAAAGAAGAGTACAATGCGCCAATTGATTCCGCGTGCATTTTCACGACTTTTTATTATACTAACCGTCGTCATGGTAAGAACGGTCACACTGGCCATGGCATTAACAGACGCTGCAGAAAAGCCACCCATAGCATCCATCAATGGTTTAATGATAATTCCGCCACCGATACCACTAACAGATCCCAGCGAACAGGCAAACAATACTATAAAAAATACAATGAGTCCTTGCATATATACCTCCCCCTTGCATAGATGAAAAATGCGATTGGTTTCCAAAATCCAGAAACCAATCGCATGGTGTTTATTTTGTCTTTGTAGAGCGTTCTACACTATATGGATTTTCTTTTGCATAAGGATAATCCCCAGCATAAGGGTCCAAGTTGCTGTAACGTTCACGTTGACCTACCATTACATTCCCATCAATGGTATAGCATTGGATGATTTTGTTAGGATTATTCCCAACACTTCCATAATATTGGCTACCGGACGCTCTGACAATATCAGCTTTCTTCCAGAAGCGACTACTATATCCCATATCTACTTTACCGTTTCCTTCCGCTTTAGCTTCGACTAAAAGGTTGTATGGAAGGTTCTTGGAAAGTACGGTAATATCGCCGGTCTGACTTTGAAGGTACCATTGCCCCTTTGCACGTTGTTCATAAACAAAGATGCCACCTTCATCATTTCCGGCAGTGACTTGTTCAAACGCATTTTCCATAAAGGTCACAGAACCCATACTACTATCGACCTTTACACTTGATGCACGGTTATTTGCAAGGCGTATTGGATTATCCATGGCAATAACTTCCATGCCATTGGCTTTAACATCTGCAATATATCCGTAACCACCTTCAAGAGCAGCCCCTAAAAAGTTGCTTCTTAAACGCTCTACATGAAGGTCTACGTTACTGCCGTTAATAACAACACTCTTTAAATCGCATTGTGGCAATAAAACCTGCATGGTCAATTTCTCAGGACTTGCGGTTTCACCCTTCAATACAATACTACAATCTGTTCCATCGATATCAACCTTAGCAACTTGATCGGTATAACCTTGTCCATCCAAGCGTACTTGCGGTTCAGTTAAGTTACTTACCATTCCCACTTCCAAGGCAACATCATTGGCTTCGATTTCCAAGTTTTCTAAGGTCTCTCGGTCTAGTGGAATGGTCACTTCTTTGTCAACATGGCTATCACCGTCGAAGGCACCATTATGCTCATTCCACGAGAAATTTAGCACAAGAAATACAAGAAGGCATGCCACTGCCAATACAACAGCAAGAAACTGAAAACGTCTTGTTTTCTTCAATAAAAGCTTTATGCGTTCATCCAAAATTAACCCGCCTCCCAGTATTTTCTGATACTTCTATTATTTTACACATTCGTGATTAATACTGCAAGATGAATTATAGATTAGTGTGAGGGTTTTCCAATAAACATATCATTTTTTGCTCATACATGAAAAAATACCGAGTCAATCAAAGAGATTGCTCGGTATTTTTAATTTACATCATTTGTTCCGCTTCGGCTTTTTCATCATACAACGGTAAGGTGACGGTAAACGTCGTCCCTACCCCCTTAGTACTTTTTACATTGATGGTGCCATCGTGCGCAAGTACCAACCCTTGGGTAATAGCCATGCCCAAGCCCGTCCCTCCGGTTTCACGAGCCCGAGATTGGTCACTGCGATAGAACCGTTCAAAAACGTGTTCACATTCTTCTTCCGTCATTCCAATACCTGTATCAGAAACCGAGAAGATAAAATTGTTTTTATCACTCCACGCCTTAAAAATAACCGCCCCACCGTTCGTGGTATAACGCAATGCATTGCTGACAAGATTCAATACAATTTGCTTTAAGCGTTCCGGATCTGCGTAACAATAAGGCAACTTTTCATCCATCTCTACCTTCACATTGATATCGCGCGCTTCTGCATCTGCTTCAATGATCATTAAGAAATCCTGGAAAAATGTTTTAAAGTCAATCAATGTTTTTGAAATCGGCATGTGTCCTGCATCCAGGCGCGAAATATTTTGAAGTTCAGTTACCATGCCACTTAAACGAAGCATCTCATCATAAAGTGTAGAAATTTCTTCTGGTGGGCAAGCCTCATTCTTTACTAATTTATTTTCCAGAGTCCCTGCAATGGCAGTAATTGGTGTACGTAATTCATGGCTGATATCTGCAAAAAGCTGCACTCGTGCATCATTGGCTCGCGCCAACTGACTGGACATTTGATTAAAAGCAAGTGCCAATTCTCCGATTTCGTCGTCATTCTCAACCGCCACATTTTCTGTCGTTGAACCTTGTGCAATACGGCGTACCGATGAAATTAAATTATTCAACGGCTTTGTAAGATTTCTAGCAAATGCAAGACCAATAATAATGGAAATGGCGATTGTTGCTGTCACACCTAGCACCACAGATTCACGCATGTTATTGAGATAGCTTTCTTCCAACAGCCAGAACTGATGGTCAAAATAGTCAGCTGGAAGCAAGTATCCAATTAACATACTGGTTTCATCATCAAAAATCGGATAACCATGTTCTACCATGCGATTATTAACACTTTGACCGACAAATTCAGGTTGAGGATGGGCTAAAATTACCCCTTCCGGATCAATCAATACCACCGGTTGATAGTAGGAGCGTTCCATCGTCATTCCATAAGCTGATTGCAGATTATACATAAACATGACAATGACATTTTGCACGCCCTCCCACGAGTCACCATTTTCATTATAGTAATTGGTATAAATAGCTCGCCATTCTCCGATTTCAACCTTTTTGGTTTCTGTTAAATATTGGTCAAAACTCTTGCTCATAAGCTGCAGGGTAACACTTCCGAGAATCAGCCCAGTTAACAATGTAACCAGGGTCATAATCGACACAATTTTAGTCGACAACTTCATACTTGTCTCCGAATTTATATCCTAAGCCATATACTGTTTGAATAAAAATTGGTTTTTGTGGATTTGGTTCAATTTTCTTGCGCAAATTACTTACGTGGGTATCAATCGCACGTTCATAACCGGCATAACTTTCACCAAGTGTTGCGGTTAGAAGTTGCAGACGACTGTAAGGACGCCCTACATTTTCACTTAACGTCACCAAAATAGCATATTCAGACGGGGTTAAATCAATATTGTTACCATCATACAAGACTTCACGACGGTCCAAATTGATTTGCAGTTTACCAAATTCGCGCACATCCTCTACATTTTCCACAATATGCTTACTACGTCTGAAAACAGCTTTGATACGCGCATTCAATTCTCTTAAGCTAAAAGGTTTAGTAATATAGTCGTCTGCCCCCAACTCTAAGCCAAGCAGTTTATCGATTTCTTCATTACGTGCCGTTACCATGATAATCGGCGTGTTGTGATGGCGACGCACACGTTTGCAAACTTCCATCCCGTCCAACTTCGGTAACATTAAATCTAAGATAATCAAATCCGGCTTCATGGATTCTACCATTTCCAACCCGGCTTCCCCATCAGCAGCTTCTAACACCTGAAACTGTTGCGTTTCAAGGTATTCCTTAATATTTGTACGAATATTTTCCTCGTCTTCTACGACTAAAATCTTTTCATTCATAAGCACACATCCTTTATCTTTGATTATAATGAGTCGCTCGTGTATAAGCGATGCTGTAATAATCCATTAACTGTTGGCTGGCACGTTCCCAGCTACTTGCCTCTGCCTCTTTACGAACAATCTTGCCAAGGCGACGCATAAGTGCCTGGTCTTCCAAGCGATCAATCGCAGCATCTAAAGACGCTTCATCACCTGCAGTGTACAATAATACGTCCCTACCATCTTCAAATTGTTCAGTAATCAACGGCGCACGTACCGCGATAATAGGAACGCCGGATGCCATCACTTCTAGCAAACCAACGCCAACCTGTTCTTTTCGCGTTGGAAAAATATAGGCATCTCCGGACGCATAAGCTTCAGCAAGATTTTTCCCACGAAAATATCCTGTAAACACAGTATTCGTTCCTGCAAAAAGGCGTTCCAACGTCTCACGATGTTCACCATCACCGACAATCGCCAAACACACATCGTCACGGCGTTTCATCATCGGTAGCAAAGACTCCAAATCCTTTGTTTTAGTCAGCGAACCAATATATACCAATAATTTTTTATCAGCCTGGCCTCTGCTCAAAATCATACGCATATCTTCAGAAGCAAATCGCGGATGACGCTGTTCGGAATCCACACCGCGTTTTAGAACATGAACATCATGAATCCCGTATTTTCTCAATGAAGAGCGCATCACATGAGAAGTACATAAATTCAATACCGCACTGTCTGAAATCTTCTTTCTCGAGTGCCACAGCATATTTTCAGTTATTTTGTTATTTAAATGATACTGTTTGAGACAATTCATAAAATTAGTATGGTAACTCACCACGATTGGGATACCAAGTTTATTTGCATATTGTGCCGCTACGCTCCCCATTAGAAGCGGATTTGCAATATGAACAACCTGTGGAGAAAATTCCAACATGCAATCATAGATATTTTTCAAAGATGGCGCCCAGAACAAATTCTTTCCAAATGGCAAACGTTTATCAGAAATTCCATAAATCATCGCACCATCAAATTGGTCGATTCCACGGTTAGGAGTTACAATCGCAACATCATGCCCTTCCTTGTGAAAATATCTAATCGCCTCAGTGAGTCTCAATACCAAGCCATCAACAGCCGGCAAAAAAACTTCTGTGACAATCATAATTCTCATAGGCGCCATCCTTTCCATTGTTCTTTCTTCATTATCCTACCACAAACCCCTTTGATGTTCTATAACGGACAAACTATTATTTCAATTTCTTAATAACTTTATCCATAAAAAAATGCCGCAGCTTTTAAAGCCACGGCATATTAAATTTACCATTATTCATCCTGTAAAGGGTCTCTCATTACCGCACCGGTACTTGCAGAAGTCACTAAATATGCATAGCGACGCAAATAAGAGTTTGCGATTAAGTCACGCTTTGGCGTCACACGAGCCGCACGACGCGCTTCCATCTCTTCATCACTCAAACGCACAGAAAGCTTACGGTTTGGAATATCAATATCGATGATATCTCCATCAACCAATAATCCGAGTGGACCACCCTCTGCTGCTTCCGGAGAAATATGTCCGATGCAAGCCCCAGCAGTACCACCGGAGAAGCGACCGTCGGTTAAAAGTGCCACTTCTTTACCTAATCCTGCACCAATCAATGCAGCAGTAGGAGAAAGCATTTCTTTCATCCCAGGACCACCCTTAGGGCCTTCATAACGAATAACTACAACATCACCAGAATGAATTTCATTGCCGGTAATTGCTGCAAAGGCCTCTTCTTCGGAATTATATACGCGAGCAGGACCGGAGTGTTGCAGCATTTCCTTCGCAACACCGCCCTGTTTTACAACCGCACCATCCGGTGCAAGATTCCCAACAAGCACCGCCAAGCCACCGGTTTCGGAATATGCATGATCAAAATCATGGATGATTTCACGATTTTTAACCACCGCACCGGCAACATTTTCAGCGACGGTTTTGCCGGTAACGGTCATCAACGAACCATCAATCTTGCCAGCATCCAACAATTGCTTCATCAACGCCGGAATGCCCCCAGCTTCATGCAATTCATTGATATGCTGGGTACTAGAAGGACTTAACTTACTTAATTGTGGTGTACTATTTGCAATACGATCAAAATCTTCCAAAGTAATCTTCACATTGGCTTGGTTTGCAATAGCCATCAAATGAAGCACCGTATTGGTAGAACCACCGATTGCCATATCAACAGTAATTGCATTCAAAAAAGCTTCTCGGGTGAAGATATCACGCGCAGTAATATCTCGTTCTACCATTTCCATCACTTGCTTCCCAGCCTTACGTGCCAATGCTTTACGCGCACCATAAGGCGCTGGAATAGTCCCGTTACCAGGAAGTGCTAAACCAAGCGCTTCTGCCAAACAGTTAATTGTATTAGCTGTATACATCCCTGCGCAAGAGCCACAGGTTTGACAAGCGGTTTCTTCCATTTCCGTCAATGTTTGTTCATCAATCTTACCGGAAGTATACGCACCAACAGCTTCAAAGCCACCCATGGTTAAGTCACTATCTTGACCATTGTAGCGCCCCGGTAACATTGGGCCACCACTCACATACACGCATGGCACATTTAAGCGCGCTGCTGCCATCAACATCCCAGGAACGATTTTATCGCAGTTCCCAATCAAAACAAGACCATCAAATTTATAAGCCATATACATTGATTCGATGGAATCAGCAATCAACTCACGCGTTGCAAGAGAATAATTCATCCCTGAGTGGTTCATCGCAATCCCATCACAAAGGCCAATGGCAGGAAATTCCATAGGTGTGCCGCCAGCACCTAAAACGCCAGCTTTTACCGCACGTGCAATCTCATCTAAATGAAAGTGTCCCGGAATTACTTCATTTTGAGCATTAACAATACCAATTAACGGCTTTTTCAAGTCATCCGAAGTGTAGCCCATCGCATAAAACAAAGAGCGGTGTGGTGCACGTGCAGGACCTTTTTTTACTTGATCACTTCTCATAAGACATCTCATCTCCAAATAAAATTAAATACAAAAATTAAAGCGGTTCACCATCTGCTGAAAACAATGGTAATGACAGTAAGTAAGATTTATCAATATATTGGTCGCTTTCCTCCACGCCAAATCCATGACGAATAATGCTCGCTTCACCAACCACATAACCACCAAGCGCAGTGGTTAAATCCGCTAATGCACTCATAGTTGTACCACGCAGCACCACGTCATCGACCAATAACACGCGCTTATTTGCGATATAGTCGGCATCATCCTTTGATAAATAGAGGCGCTTAAAATGTTCTTCATCATCTCTATGCTCGACAACCTGAATCGCAACAGCATCGTCCATATACGCCTTTGCACTCTTTCTGGCAACAACAAATCGTTCTTTTCCGGATAACAATGTCATTGCATAAGCCAGAGAAATCCCCTGAATTTCTTCAGTGAGGATACAATCAAAATCAGGCACCTTCTCTAATAACTCAGCTGCAGCATCTTGAATCAAAGCTACATCATTATAAGCAATAAATAGAGGTATCCAGGTATCCTCATCGATTTGATACAAAGAAAGCCGACGTTTGTGTCCCGAAATTTCAACTTCGTGAAATTTTTTCATTGTAAACCCTCCCTTACTGTATGTTACAACTATATCAAATTACATCAAAGAGTGCAATTTTATTCATAAACAATCGCTAAATATGTATTATGGATGTATATCACAAAATTTTTATACAACAAAAAAGGTGTATCGAATAATCGATACACCTTATAACTGACTAAGCAGTTTTCCAAATTAAACATATAAATTATACGCAACCGGTTGGTTTTGGAAGACCAGCGATTTTGCATGCACCCTTAGCTGGGCCAGATGGGAAGAGATCGTAGATTTCCTTAAGGGAGAAACCAGATTCTTTGGTCATCTTACGTACCATTGGAGCGATACCATATTCATTGTAGTAGTCCTTAAGGTAGTTGATGAGCTTCCAGTGTTCTTCGGTAAGTTCGCTAACGCCTTCGGAATCAGCCAAGAACTTAGCAACATCTTCAGTCCAGTCGTCGAGACTTACTAAGAAACCGTCTTCGTCGACTTCAACAGCTTTACCATTTACTTCGATTTCTGGCATTGATAAGCACCTCACAATTTAAATTTGTCATATTTATGTTTTGGATCCACAAAGCCAGGATATTCAACCAAATAGTCTTTCAACATGTCAGTAGCAAGTTTAAGACCGTCAATCTGACCCATCTTAAAATCGCTTAACTTAGAGTCGGAAATTTCACGAATCAAATCATCGCAAAAGTTCAACCATTCGTTGCAATCGTCCATTAGTGCCATGTGTAGCTCCTTTACATATTATATCATTAGAATTCATTAAATGAAAGCGGTTTTCAGAAAAATTCAAAAAGTTTATTTAAGAAATTCGAAAACCGTTATCAATTCAAATCAAACTACTCTTCTGAGCGAAAGAATTAGGAATTCTTTACGTTTTCAGGAAGAGTTACATAGGAAGTCCCGAGATAGAGATATTCAATCTTCCCAGCGTTGGCCAAGTCGGCAACAACAGCATCGATATCACGTTTTTTCACACCGATAGCGTCCGCGATTTGACGGTTTTTAGCTTTATCTACGGTGCCGAGGAATTCGAGCACTTTCGCTTCGAGTTCTTCTTTAGTGAAGTCAGCCATTATGACATCTCCTTTCGACAGATGTTACAGGGCTAAACCAAAATTACATGGTTTCAACTGCGTCAGTAAATTTGAAGTTAGAAGTAGAACGGAAGGTCTTCACGGAGAAGGTGAAGTCGTCGATATGCTTATCGGTGAATTCGAGGCCGGAAATTTCAAAGAATTTTTCCCAACCAATACGTTCTACCCATTCACCGTAACGTTCACCAGGAAGAGCGTTTTCAACCCAGATTTCTACCAAATGCTTGATAGTGTTAACGAGGGTTGGCCATCTTGGTGGTTCGTTAGGGATGTAAGGAACAACGAGCTTGGAGAAAGCAGGGCCCTTACGGGTGTTAGAAACTTTACCACCAACGAAGATGGAGAGACCGTCGTGTTCTGGGTCTGCGATTGGGAGTGCAGGGCATACGGAGAAGCAGTTACCGCAGTACATGCACTTTTCTTCGTTAATAGTAACGGATTTCTTCTTAGGGTTTGGACGAATTGCACCTACAGGGCAAGCAGCTACCAAGTTAGGGATTTCGCAAGAGTCAGCAACAGCTTCGTCAATTACTTGAGGAATAGTTCTGTGCATACCTACGAAAGAAATGTCGGAGCAGTGTACAGCACCGCACATGTTCAAGCAGCAAGCCATGGAGATTTTCAATTGAGCTGGAAGGTCATCGCGCTTGAAGTAGTCATAGAGTTCGTCCATAACAACTTTAACAGTACCAGAAGCGTCGGTAGCAGCACTGTGGCAGTGTACCCAACCTTGAGTGTGAAGCATGTTACGCAAGGAGTTACCGGTACCACCAACAGGGAAGCCGTAAGCTTCTACTTCGTCGATGATCTTATCTACGTTTGCTTCATCAGTAGTTAAGAATTCTACAGAGCAGCGGGTAGTAAAACGAAGGTGACCTTCGCAGTACTTATCTGCTAAATCAGCGAACCAACGAATGGATTCGGTAGAGAGCAAACGTGGGGAACCAACACGTACAGTGTAGAGAGCCCCGTTAGGACCAACGTGCTTTAAAACACCTGGTTTTACTTTTTCGTGATATTGCCATACACCGTAGTTATCTTGGCATACTTTAGGCATTTTATCCCAGTAGTGCGGTGGTCCAATATCAGTTGCAGCGTATTGAGACATCATTATTCAGCCACCTCCGTTTGATTAAAGTCTTCACCATACCAGTAGATATAAGGGTTTTCACGTGGATGTTTAACCATTTGTGGTACTGGCTTCATGTCGATTGCTTTAAGCATGGAGTTCATGCCGAGTCTGTAGATCAATTCACCAAGACGTTCACGGGTCTTAGCGTTTTCATCCCACCAGTCCCAAACGCCTTCAATGAATTCCTTGAAGTTTTCGTAATCGTTTTCTTTGTCGAGCTTCATGAAAGGTACAACAACCCAGCCCAAGAAAGCAGATTGAACGATAGTGGACTTACCACCGAGAAGGATGGAGCAGCCCTTATCATCACCAACATGGAGAGCCTTAGGCATTACGTTGATGCAGTGCATGCAACGGGTGCAGTTAGCGTTATCGATGGTGAGTTCTTTCTTGTCAGCATCGTACTTCATGCAGTTAGATGGGCAACGGGAGATTACAGACTTGATTGGGAGACCAGCATCTGCATAAGCAGCTACTTCAGCTTGGTCAATCTTAATGTCGTCTCTCCAGGTACCGATAACCGCAATGTCGGAACGTGCTACGGAAGATACGCAGTCGTTAGGGCAACCAGACACTTTGATTTTGGACTTGTAAGGCCACATTGGGCGGTGCAATTCCATTTGATAGTGTTGGGTTACATTGTAGGTGAAGTCCAAGGTATCGATGCAAGAGAATTCGCAACGACCAGGACCTACGCAGCAGCTTGGGGTTCTGAGGTTAGAACCGGAACCACCCAAGTCCCAACCAGCTTCAGAAAGGTCGTTGAAGCATGGTTGCAATTCATCGGTAGTAGTACCGAGGAATACGATGTCACCGGTAGCACCATGCATGTTGGTCAAACCGGAGCCGTGCTTTTCCCAAATGTCGCACAAAGTGCGAAGGTCGGAAGTCTTGTAGAAGAAACCGGAAGGTTGGTTAACACGAACAGTGTGGAATTCGGTTACTGCTGGGTATTTTTCAGGCTTTAAGGTATAACGACCTACAACACCGCCGCCGTAACCGCGTACGCCTACGATACCACCGTGCTTCCAAAGTGGTTTTCTGATTTCATAAGATTCTTCCAATAAATCGAGCAAAGTATTACAAACTTCATTATCGACGGAAGTAGCTTTTTCAATTTCTTTTACGAAGGAAGGCCATTGACCTTTCTTCATCTCTTCCATCATCGGTCTATTGTTGGTTGACAAATCCATACACCTCCATATTATTTGTCACAGTTCCACCTGTGACATAAAATCAATATTCGTTCAATGAAATAGCGCCTGCTGGGCAAACTGCAACGCAAGTTTGGCAACCGATGCATTCTGCTTCGGTAACAGTAGAAACGCCGTCTAACATTTCATAAACGTTTTGTGGGCAGTTGGATGCGCAAGCACCACAACCAACACAAGTAGCTTCATCAACTTCTACTAAGAACATATTTTTCCTCTCCTTCCATTTCAAATTATCTACTTTGTCATCATCTGACTTTTAACTCATCTACTTTTCATAGTTTCTCACACTTTGTGAATTTTTGCAATAAATAGCACAGGAGTTAGTCCGTAATTCTCTTATATCAACTATAAGCATTACTTATTTTCATGGAACTTGTGTGCCATTTTCACAAAATTTTCAGCCCATATCGAAGATGAAGCTGCATGAAAATGATGATAAGTTGCGAAGGTATTTTTATAAACCAAGCCATCAAAAGGTATTTCGTTAATAGTAACGAGTCCTTTCCCTCGTTTGGTTTCAAAGCCACACGGCGGCACTGTTTGGCCATCTGCGAAGCGAACACTGGAATGGTGAAATTCATGCCCTTTTAATTCAATATTTTCAGGGAAGAACGGATTCTCCTTTGTTGTCCGTTGAATCGCGTACCCATGACCGACAGGTTTTTTCTCCATAGCAACGCTACAGTCAAATACACCAACCATCGAGTTGTGATTGTTTTCACTAACGAGGTCCTTGACTAAGTACATAAGCCCACCACATTCGGCATAGATTGGCATACCGTTTTCAGATGCATTCTTCACATCGCGTCGCATGCTTTCATTGGCTTCCAATTCGGCAGCAAACATTTCAGGGAAACCGCCCCCTATATAAAGCCCATCCAAATCCGGTAAGTGCGCATCATTCATTGCATCCAAATACACAATATCTGCGCCCTGCGCCTCTAGTGCCTCAATGTTTTCCGGATAATAAAAACTAAAGGCACGGTCTTTGAAGACACCGATGTTCACGGTTTCTTTGATTTCAATCATTGGACGCTTCGGCATGGTATCAGTGAGCGCCGGTGCTGCTTTTGCAATTTCTAAAATGGCATCAATGTTAACATTGTCACTAACCAATTTTCCTAAACGATCAATGCGAGAATGTAGGGCATCTTGCTCATTTGCAGGAATAAGCCCCAAATGACGGTCCGGAATTTCAATGTCTTTTGTCTTTGGAAGTGCCCCTAAAAGAGGGACATCACAATATTCTTCGATGCACTTGGTCATAATATTTAAATGACGTGGGCGCGCTACTTGATTCAATACGACACCTGCTACTTTGACGCGCTTATCAAAGTTTACAACGCCGTTAATCAATGCAGCAACACTTCGAGTAATGCGGTTACTGCTAACAACCAAAATCACCGGTGCTTGCAATGTGACCGCCAACTCAGCGGTGCTATTGCTACCTTGCCAGTCCAAGCCGTCAAACATCCCCATGGCCCCCTCAACAATGGCAATGTCTTTATCTTTGCCATGGGTGCACATGGAATGAATGATTTGATCTTTTGTCATCATGACGCCGTCGAGATTACGGCATGGCACTCCACTTGCAAAGGTGGACCAGCTTGGGTCGATATAGTCCGGTCCTTTTTTGAACCCTTGCAATAGAATACCACGTTCACGAAGGGCTCGTTGGAGCCCTATGGTAAACGTGGTCTTGCCAGAGCGCCCTTGGATTGCCGCTACGACGAGTCGCGGAATCTGATATTGTGTTTGCTCTGTGTTTGTATTCATATTGATTAACCTACTACGATATTAACGAGTTTGCCCGGTACAACGATGGTCTTACGAACGGTCTTATCGGCAATGGCATCTTGTACCTTTTGTTCTTGCATGGCTTGCTCAATAATGCTGTCTTTATCTAAGTCGCTGGCAACAACAATGCGTGCTTTAAGCTTGCCGTTGACTTGAACGACCATTTCCACTTCATCCACTTGAAGAGCGGCAGGGTCCACTTCAGGCCACTTTTGTATGTGAATGCTTTCAGTATGGCCGGTCTTTTCCCACATTTCTTCTGCGAGGTGTGGGGTGATTGGTGCCAAGAGAAGCATCAAGGTTTCCATGGCTTCTTGCATTGCAGGGCTTACCTTTTGACCGTTATTTTCTCTGAAATGATACATCCCATTGACCATTTCCATAATGGAGGAAATAGCGGTGTTGAAGTTAAAGCGTTTAGACACGTCATCGGTCACACGTTTAATGGTAGTGTGGGTCAAACGACGCAATTCCTTATCTGCACCTTCCGGTGCATCGCCCACTTCATCCTCAAGATAGTATTCGAGGAAGCGCCATACACGATTTAAGAAACGGTAGCAGCCTTCAACAGCACGATCGTTCCATTCAAGGTCACGATCCGGTGGTGCCGCAAAGAGGATAAAGAGTCTTGCGGTATCGGCACCGTATTGTGCGAGGATGTCTTCAGGAGATACGATATTCCCCTTAGACTTACTCATCTTGGTCCCATCTTTTAATACCATCCCTTGGGTGAGGAGGTTTTGGAACGGTTCATCGGTTTTGCACATACCGAAGTCATGGAATACTTTAGTGAAGAAACGTGCATATAACAAGTGAAGAATAGCGTGTTCTACACCACCGATGTATTGGTCAACACCGTTTTCCATCCAGAAGTCCGCTTTGTCTTTCGCGAATGGCATTTCGGTGTTGTGCGGGTCGCAGTAACGCAAGAAATACCAGCTGGAGCAGACAAAGGTGTCCATGGTATCGGTTTCACGACGTGCAGGCTTACCACAAATAGGACAAGTGGTTTCAACAAAGTCCTTTACATAATTCAATGGGGATTCGCCGTTTGCCTTAAATTCCACATCTTCAGGGAGCATGACAGGCAATTGGTCTTCCGGTACAGGAACCGCTCCACAGTCATCACAATAAATAATAGGAATTGGTGCCCCCCAGAAACGTTGACGGGAAATCAACCAATCTCTCAAACGGAAGTTTACTGTTTGATGACCTTTGCTCATTTCATCGAGCTTTGCAACGATGGCACGACCGGCTTCAACGTTATTCATACCGTCAAATTCACCAGAGTTCATCATGACCCCTTCATCCACGTAAGCTGCTTCCATTTCGTCCACAGTCAATACATGGTCCTTCGGAGTAACAACCACTTCAATTGGATGGCCGAATTTCTTCGCAAACATAAAGTCACGTTCGTCATGCGCAGGTACACCCATAACGGCACCGGTACCATATTCATAGATGACATAGTTACCAACAAAGATTGGCACTTGCTTGCCGTTAATAGGGTTTACTGCATAGGCGCCGGTAAATACCCCTTCTTTTTCAGTTTCATTGGAGGTACGTTCGATTTCGCTCATCTTGGTGGTACGGTCGATGAATTCTTGAACGGTCGCTGCTTCAGCCTTTCCTTCAATAAATTTTTGTACCAATGGGTGTTCCGGTGCAAGCACCACATAGGTTACCCCAAAAAGGGTGTCCGGACGGGTGGTAAACACTTCAAAGGTATCGCCTGTTTCCGCTTCAAAGGTAATCATTGCCCCTTCGCTGCGACCAATCCAGTTTTCTTGCATAATCTTAACCTTGTTTGGCCAGCCTTCCAATTTATCGAGGTCGTCCAACAAGCGTTGTGCATAATCGGTAATTTTGAAGAACCATTGGTCCAAGGATTTCTTTTCTACGATGGAATCGCAACGTTCACATTTGCCATCTACAACCTGTTCGTTTGCCAATACGGTTTGGCAACTTGGGCACCAGTTTACATTGGCATTTTTCTTGTATGCCAAGTTATTTTTGTAGAGTTGTAAGAAAATCCATTGTGTCCAACGATAGTAGTCAGGCATGCAAGTGGTTGCTTCGCGATCCCAGTCAAAACTCAAGCCAAGTGCATTAAATTGGCGCTTCATATTGGCAATGTTTTCGCGAGTCCATTTTGCCGGTGGCACACCATGTTTAATGGCTGCATTTTCTGCAGGCAAACCAAAGGAGTCCCAGCCCATTGGATGTAACACGTTGTAGCCATGCATGGTTTTGAAGCGTGCAATAACATCACCAATAGAGTAGTTACGCACGTGACCCATATGAAGGTTACCAGATGGGTATGGGAACATTTCTAAGCAGTAATAATTTGGCTTGGTGGTGTCATCTGCTTTATAGAGATTTTCCTCCGCCCATTTCTGCTGCCATTTTGATTCTATTTTCTTAAAATCATATTGTTCAATCATCTTTCAAAGGCCCTTTCTTTTTCTCCCTCTGTACTATAACAACGGAAGAATTCGTTGCTTTCTATTATAATAATTATCCCAAGGAACGTCAACGTTCCCACCGGGCTTCTCCATCACTATTTTTTAATATCAGCTATTCACCGTAAAGGTATACAAAAAGCGGGGCGCTTCTGTTTGAAGCACCTCGCTTTTTTGTTGTAAGCCTTACTTTTCATTCAGTTTAGCCGCAATTTTTTCGATGGTTTCCTCACTGACAATATGTTCAATGCGACAGGCATCTTCTTCTGCTACATCCGGCGCCACACCGAATATTTCAATCAACGCCGCTTGGATTAAGCGATGTCTGCGTGCCACATTCTCTGCCTTGGCTAAGCCAAGATCGGTCAGGTGAATGTATTTTTTGCCATCCATGTAGATGAGTCCTTTTTCGGAAAGAATTTTCATGGCACGACTCACACTTGGCTTTGAATAGTCCAAGGCATGAGCAACGTCAATGCTTCTCACCTGTTCCATTTGCTTTTGCAAACGCAGGATGGTTTCCAGATAATCTTCACCGGATTCGTAAATATCATTTGGCATTGGTTCCACCCCTTAAATTTCGCTGTCGTATTGCCAAATAGTCTCCACGGCTTGGCGCTTTTTTGCGTCTTACAATCGCAATGACTATCGCAGCCAAAATAATCACTAAGCTGATGACCTGTGCCATGCGAAGCGGTCCAAGCATGAGGCTATCGGTTCTAAACCCTTCTATAAAGAAGCGTCCGACAGAGTAGTAAACAAAGTACGCGAGTGCAATATCCCCTTCTTTGAGCTTTATATTTCGTGATAAAAGCATCAACAGCACAAAGCCCAGAATGTCCCAAATACTTTCATATAAAAAAGTTGGGTGACGGTATGCCCCGTCAATGAACATTGCCCACGGAACCACATCCGGACTGACCTCATAGCCGTAGGCTTCTTGATTAAAGAAGTTTCCCCAACGCCCAATGGCCTGCCCGAGAATGAGGAATGGCGCGATGATATCAAACAACTGCCATAAACGAAAGTGATACTTTTTTGTACAAACAGCTGCCGCAATCATCCCACCGATGATGCCGCCATGAATGGCGAGTCCCCCGTGCCATACCGCAATAATTTCACTGGGATGTTGGCTGTAATAGTCCCATTCAAAAAGAACATAATACAGCCGCGCCCCCAAAATGGCACAGACTATACAAGCAATAACAAGATTCAGGTATAAATCTTCATCGAGATTTTGAAGTTTGGCTTCTCTGGTAGTGCCAAGTACACCAATTAAAAACGCAAGCGCAATTAAAATGCCGTACCAATGCACCGCCACCGGGCCGATTTCAAAAGCTATTGGATCCATTCTTTCAGTCCCCTCTAGTCATTTGACGTATTGCAAACACAGAGGTCCTTACGCGCGGAGTTGACCGCCGCATTCACTTTCGATGGCAGCAATAATCTTTTGAAGTTCTACTTGAACGAGGTCATCGGTCAAGGTTTGTTCATCGCTTTGGAATACCAAGGAGAAGGCGATGGATTTCTTATCCAAGCCGAGTTGAATTCCTTCATAAATGTCAAAAACATTGATAGCTTTGAGATAATTTGGCTCTGCACCAACAATAGCAGCCTTGATGGCGCCCATTGGCACGCTCTTTTCTACAACCACAGCCAAATCACGCGCAACTGCCGGATACTTAGGGGTTTCTTCATATACAGGAACCACTTCACCTACGCTAACAATCACGTCCATAGAAAGTTCAGCAGCATATACAGGGGCTTTAATATCGTAATTTTTCACAACGAGTGGATGCAATTCACCGAAAATCCCGCAGTAGGTGTCACCGATGTAAAGAGCAGCAGTACGACCAGGATGCCAGGTTGGATCATCGGTCACTGCTTCAACATGCCAATCATGGATGTGAAGGTCGCTCAAAAGGGATTCGATGATACCCTTGAGGTAGTAGAAATCATATGCCTTTTGAGTGCCCATCCAATCCTTTGTGGTTTGACCGGTCATCCCAATCACCAAGTGTTGGTCTTCCTTGGCAAGATTGTCCATGGTGAGGTCGTGGTCACTGGAGAATACAGAACTGCATTCAAACAAGGCAAGTTTTTGTTGTTGATGGTGTACGTTTTTGCTGATGGTATCCAACATGCAAGGCATGAGGGAGGTACGCATAACACACATATCTTCGCTGAGTGGGTTAGAAATGGCGATTTGGTTGCGACGCACATCGTCTTCCTTGTAGCGGAGCAAGTCACAATGCTTCTTACCAATGAAGCTATAGGTAATGATTTCGTTCAAGCCAAGACCTGCGAGCTTGTTCTTCACACGGTCGGTCAAACGTTGTGCAGGAGTGAGCACCCCAGGGTTGGTTGCGCCGTATGGCAAGGATTCAGGAATGTTGTCATAGCCGTAAAGGCGAGCAATTTCTTCCACCAAATCTTCTTGGATGGAAATATCCGGACGATGAGATGGCACTTGAACGGTCAAGCCTTCTTCATCTTCTTCCAATACTTGGAAGCCGAGGTCTACCAAATAGCCACGCATTTCTTCGTAAGGAATATCGGTACCAAGAATATCGTTGGCCTTATGGTATTTCATAGATACGACAACCGGTTCGTGTGGGGTTGGGTATTGGTCGATTTGACCGCTCACCAAGGTCGCCCCAGCAGTTTCAACCATGAGGTTGGCTGCACGCCAGCCGGCAAATCCGGTCATTTCAATGTTTACGTTCTTTTCGAAGCGCAAGGATGCTTCGGTACGAAGACCGAGAGCCACTGCGGTACGACGTACGTTGGTAGCTTGGAAGCACGCTGCTTCGATGAATACGTCTTCAGTGGTATCTGCCACTTCGGTATTTTCGCCACCCATGACACCGGCAACGCCGATGGCACGTTCACCGTCACAAATAAGGAGCATTTCTTCATTCAATGCACGATCTTGACCGTCGAGGGTGGTAATGTGTTCATCTTTTTCTGCGGTACGTACCACAATTTCCTTGTTAGCCAAGGTGGTGTAGTCGTAAGCATGCAAAGGTTGACCAAGTTCCATCATGACGTAGTTGGTTACGTCAACGAGGTTAGAGATTGGACGCATGCCTGCGCATTGCAAACGGTGTTCCATCCAAAGTGGGGAACGACCAATTTTTGCGCCCTTTACCATGGTGCCGGTGAAACGGTGGCAAAGTTCAGGGGCCTTGTTGGTCACGGTCATATAGTCATTGACATCGTTGCCGTCTTGGATGGTGATGTCAATTGGCTTCACAGGCTTTTTGAGAAGTGCGCCCACTTCCTTTGCGATGTTGTACACACTCAAGCAATCGGAACGGTTTGGAGTCAAGTCTACATCCAATACCCAGTCGTTCATGCCAAGGTATTCCATCACATCTGCACCCAATGGGGCATCATCAGGAAGCACGCGAATGCCGTCTTTATCTGCAGGTGCCACGAGATCTTCGTCCACACCGATTTCTTGCATAGAGCAAATCATCCCGTTGGATTCAACGCCACGCAATTTTGCTTTTTTAATCTTGAAGCCACCAGGGAGTTCAGCGCCCACTTGCGCAAACATCACCGTTTGCCCTTGAGCAATATTTGGCGCACCACATACAACTTGAATGCTATTTTCGCCATCGGTGGTCACGGTGCAAAGATGCAAGTGATCGGAATCCGGATGGTCTTCACAGGTCAATACCTTTGCTACAACAACGCCGCTTACGCCTTTGTTGGTTGGTTCAACCCCGCCGATTTCAACGCCGGCGCGGGTGATAATTTCAGCCAATTCATAAGCAGATTGTTCGATATCAACATACTCTTTTAACCAATTATATGAAACTAACATGCTGACCTCCTACTTATTAAAATTGATCCAAGAAACGTTCGTCATTGGCAAACAACAAACGCAAGTCATTGATGCCATAACGCAACATCGCAATACGTTCAACACCCATCCCGAATGCAAAACCGGTCACCTTTTCAGGGTCGTAGCCACCGGCACGCAATACGTTTGGATGCACCATCCCACTACCGAGGATTTCCAACCAACCGGTGTGAGAGCATACACGGCAGCCCTTGCCACCACAAGCCACGCAGCTGATGTCTACTTCAGCGGATGGTTCAGTGAATGGGAAGTAGCTTGGACGCAAACGGATCTTTACATCTTGACCGAACATTTCGCGAACGAATGCCAACAAGGTCCCCTTGAGGTCAGCCATGGTGATGTGTTCATCCACAACCAAGCCTTCAATTTGGTGGAACATTGGAGAGTGGGTAGCGTCATCGTCCTTACGGTATACGCGACCCGGTGCAATCACCTTAACTGGCAATTGACCCTTCATCTTTTCCATCGCGTGAACCTGTACGCCGGAGGTCTGAGTACGAAGCACAACCTTGTCATTGATATAGAAGGTATCTTGCATGTCACGTGCCGGATGGTCCGGTGGCAAGTTCAAGGCTTCGAAATTGTAATAGTCACTTTCAATTTCCGGACCTTCAGCCACTTCAAAGCCGAGACCAGTAAAGATGCGCTTGGCATCGTTAATCACTTGAGTGAGTGGATGCAAGTGCCCTTGTGGCATGCTCATCCCAGGCATGGTTACGTCCAAGGTTTCCGCAGCCAAGCGTTCGTTCATGATTTTTTCACGAAGCGCTTCGGTCTTTGCTTCCAACGCATTGTTGATGGTATCGCGCACAGTATTTGCAAGTTCGCCCATGATTGGACGTTCTTCGGCGCTGAGCTTCCCCATGCCCTTCAAAATTGCAGTAAGCTCCCCTTTTTTACCGAGGTATTTTACACGCAACTCGTTGATTTTTTCTAAGTCATCATAACTTTCAATGGCGTTCAATGCCGCCTCTTTGATTTGCATTAAAGAGTCTTTCATCTTTTTCCTCCTTACAAAATAAAAAGGCACTTCATCCCCCAAAAGGGACGAAGTGCCGTGGTACCACCCTTATTATTTATCCTTTACGGACAAATCACTTAAATCGTTAACGCCTGATACGCCTTCCCCTACACTATTCAAGGAAGGATACTCCCGGGCGAAATCCACATGTTGCGCGCTGTAAGATGGTTCCAGTCGTGCCATCTCTCCCTATCACAGTCACTGCAAGCAGGCTCCCGTTCTCAGTATATCTATAAGTCGCGCCAAAGCGCTATAACATCTATAGTATAAAAGAAGCCCTCCGGATTGTAAAGGGAAAAAACGACCACAAACAGCTATTCATCCACCGCAAGCACGCAATCAATCCAACTTGCATCATTTAGAATCGGTTTTCCGATACCAATCATATCACACTTTCCCGCTTCAATAAGCGCCTCCGCTTCCTCACGGAAGCGAATACCACCAGTAAGCAGCACTGGCACATCCACCGCCCGCTTCACACGCTCGGATTCCTCGCCAAAATATCCTGCCTGCGTATTGCCCTTCAAACGGAACCCTGCCAAACCGCCAGACACGTCAATCATATCCACCCCTGCCGCTTCAAAGCGCTTGGCTGCTTCTGCGATTTCATCCAAGGTCGAACCACCCTCTATATGGTCATAGGCACCGAAACGGAAAATCACCGGATAGTCATCGCCCACCGCTTCACGCACCATACGGATAATTTCGCATTGGAAACGGGTGCGCCCTTCCATCGTGACACCATTGTAAGCATCAGTGCGATGATTGGTTAAGGGTGAATAAAATTGGTTCAACAAAAAACCGTGGGCACAGTGGATTTCCACACCGTCATACCCCACATCCTTCGCACGCAATGCCGCATCCACAAAAGCTTCTTGAATACGCGCAATCTCCTCAAGGGACAACCCGTCCACCGTTAAAGGCGGCTGCCCAATAATGTCCTCGGTGGTATATTGACCGGCATGGCTGATTTGCGCCATCACCTTGGTCGTTCCTTGAGCGTGAATTGCCTCCACGAGCTTTCTAAGACTCGCCAAATCTGCATCAGGTCCCAATGACAGTTGTCCGTGAGACGCCTTGCCTTCTTTCAACACATACGCATGCTCAGTAATAATCAACCCCAACTTACCGGAACGCTCACGATAATACTCGCATAACGCATCACTGGCCACCCCGGACGCCGTCTTTTCCGTTGCCATCGGCGGCAATACCAAACGGTTCGCCAACTCTAAAGTACCAATGCGAATTGGTTGTTCCAACATCTTGTACCACATCCTTTGCAATTTACAAAAAAGAGCCTTCATTATATATGAAGGCTCTTCACAACATCAATCAAACAACACACTTTCCATAAAACCAACCACACCTTCACAAACTTCATCCTTCAACTCGGAATAATTGTGAATTTCATGACGATAACCCGGATATACCAAGGTTGTCACGTCGTGACCAGTATCAATCAACCAATTGGTGGTTTCATACACCCCTTGCCCATACATCCCAAATGGATCTTCATCACCGGCAATAGAATAAATAGGCAGCTCGGTTGGCACACGTTCAGCCCATTCTTTACCAGTTACTTCCTTCATCATTTCGATAAAGTAAAGCAAAGACTTATTTGCAGTAGGCTTGGTGAACGCATCGAATGGATCCTCTGCATGGTCTACCTGCACAAATGGATCGTGGCAAATCCATTCGTTGCCAATCTTTGGTTCCTTTACACGGTCATTCATCCAACCAAGCATCACACCAACAGCTTCAGCACTGCTTTCGTCGCCCTTGCCCTCTGCCACCAATTTTTCAAGCATAGCGGTTGCTTCGCTGAAATCCAATGAGCCACAGGTCCCACATATCGTCGCACCGGCAAGTTCATGACCGTAACG
>Glacier_p2__coassemble_1291_pt1 | contig 25107 bp, 26 predicted proteins | sample Glacier_p2__metabat2_high_PE_021 | metagenome-assembled genome bin Glacier_p2 | reverse complement strand
TTGACCAGCCAACCTTTGTTTATGTAAAGGATCAAGTGCACAACTGGAACGGCAATATGGGGAGTGAAAAATACTTCAAGGGCGTTGATATTACCGGCTTGATGAGCCGTTACAATCTTAGAAAGGGCAATTTCAAATATGGTTTTGATCTTATGGCCGGCACATTTGTTGCCGATGGCAAAACCATTGACATTAAAATTCTGCACAGTTATGGCAAGGACTACATGACTGTAGATGATTTCCGCGAACAGATTCAGCCATATTTGGTTGATATGTGCATGCAATAATCCATGCCCGCGCCTCATCTTTGGGCAAGGGTTCTAGGGAAAGGGACGCTTTGCTTGTGAGGATGGGGCGCACTCGGCAGGGTGACAAGTTTCAGTCTTACCGCTTCGACCACCGGTTACTCACGGATTGATTCGTCACCGATGCACGGCAGAGGGGGCCGAGCATCTTTCTGCACAACGCACAAAAGCCGCACTGCGAGTTGTTGCAGTGCGGCTTTTGTGTGTAATCATTTATTGTTCGTCAAAGTCTACGATTTCGCCGATGTAGAAATGGTGTGGGTCTTCGCCGTTGTAGTAGGCGTCGACCACCTCTTGTGGGATGCCGTCTTTTTTGAAGGCATCGCTGTAGAGTTTGTGGCAAACGAGGGTGAGGCTGGCTTCGGCAAAGCCGATGGTGCCGTGGCTTTTTTCGACCGGAGTGAGGTCGGTGGCAGCGAGCTTGTCGCCGTCGCGGCCGGAGTGGCTGCCGAGGTAAGCCAAGTCCTTGCGACAGTGTTCCGGAAAGAAGCTCACGGTGTAGTAGTCGCTTTGTTCTAAGTAGCCAAAGGTATGACGGCTTGGCTTGACATAGATGGTGGCAATTTGTTTGCCGTTACCACGAGGCGCCCAAATGGTGCCGAGGCTGCCCCAGCTGATGGTCATGGTATTGTAATCCTCAGGGGTGCCTGCCGTCACCAGCGCCCAATGCTCGTCAAAGAGCTTAAAAATATCAACGTTCAAATCCTTGATGCGTTCCATCATGATCCCTCCTTTAATTGGTGCGTCTATTATACCGCATAGCATCCACGCTTTCAAAAAATGAAAAAAATTAAAGTTTCGAAAGTGCATCTTTCAATACAACAAAGCACCTCGCAAAATGCGAGGTGCTTTGTTGTATGCGGGGATTAGCCCAAGAGGGCTTCCTTATTGTTGAGGATGACTTCGCAAGCGGCGCAGGCTGGGCAGTCGCAGTAGCGGCCGCCGGCTTCTTTGATGCTTTTTGCATGCGCCAAGACGTTTGGTGCGTTGTCGCCAAAGACAGCGGCAGCACCGTCGGAGCCTGCAAAGGCAATGAGCCCGTCGATTGGCATGATGTCTGCTTCCGCTTCAGCCACGAGCTTTTTGGTGGCTTCTGCTTCGGCGTCGGTGCCTACAGCGTCGAGCCATTCTTGTGCCACTTTCTTGGCACCTTCATAGGTCATTGGTGCGTTGATGAGGGCATTGGCTTGTTCGGTGATGAGTGCTTGGAGTTGTTTTTCCATGGGAATGCTCCTTTCTTTTGTTAGCGTACAAAGTTGTATGGGGTTTTTTCTTCCTTTTCAGGCAGGCCAAAGGCTTCCTTGCCGAGGGCGATGCTTTTCATGAGGAAGGTCATGTTGCGTGCAAGCACACGCATGGTTTGCATGCCTTCCACGTCTTGCGCGGCTTCGCCGGGCAAACGGCCGTGGGCGCTGTTCCAATATTGGCTGGATGCCACCGGCATGCCGGAGATGGTGAAGTATTTGTTGAGTTCGTCAAAGGTGGCAGAGCAGCCGCCGCGGCGTGCGCTCACAACGCTTGCACCAACCTTCATGGTCTTGTCAAACTTGGCACTGTAGAAGAGTCTGTCCAAGGTGGCAATGAGGGTGGCGTTGGCATTGGCGTAGTAAACAGGGCTTGCGACCACCAAGCCGTCTGCCGCTTCAAACTTTGGCGCGAGTTCGTTGACCACGTCGTCTACCATGCAGCGGCCGAGCTTCGCGCAAGCACCGCAAGCCATGCAGCCTTGCACAGGTTGGTTGCCCACCTTTACGATTTCTACTTCAACGCCTTCTTGCACGAACACCTTTTCCATTTCAGCCAAGGCAGTGGCGGTGTTGCCGTCCTTGCGTGGGCTGCCGTCAATCATCAATACTTTCATTTGCTATTCCTCCTACTCAATGTCCGAGTTCGAAAAAGGGCAACTCGGTGTTACCTATAATGATACACCAAGCTGCCCGCGGGGTCGATATTTTTATTTTAGTTGATATGTTTTGCGCGGAGGAGCGCCAATACGGTGAAAATCCCAATCGGTACAATCGCCATGAGAGAGGCTTCGATGCCAAAATCGCCACCTGCTACAAGGAATGAGTGGCTATTTAGCACAAAGCTCGCCCACGCCGTCTCGCTGGCTTCGGGGCCAATGGCAATGACATCGCCAATGATGATCATATTCCACATGGCATGAATGAGGGCAGCATTCCAAATGTTGCCGGTTTCCAAGGTAATCAAGCTAAACAGGATGCCCACCAAGGACACTGCCACCACCATTTGCACAAAGCTCCCCACATCCATCGGTCGCCCCATCACATGCACAATGCCAAAGAGCACCGAGGGCACGATAATTGCAAAACGGCGGCCCATGCGCCATTCAAGGGTTGTAAGGAGAAAACCGCGAAAGATGGCTTCCTCGACAAAGCCGGTGGCAAGACCCACATAGCATACCGCCCAACCGAGGGCGGCCCCTTTCATCTCGTTACTAAAGGGGCTAATCTCCCAGTGGCCGCCTGCAACGACCGAAAGCACCACCACCATCAGCGGCATGACCACCGCCACCACCGCCCAAAACGGCGACAGGCGAAACGGCATCACACGAATGTCCGCCAAGGTTGCCCCCAAGAGGAAGCGGCAAAGAAGCACCAGCACCCCTGCCATGAGCACCGCCTCTACGCCACCCAGTGCCACATAGGATAATAGGAGTGGCACGCCCCCCTGATGCAGGGCCTCTGCCACCCAAAAGCCCGCACTCTGTGCTGTCACCAGCCCCACAAAAAGCACCCCAAAGCCGCAGAGGATGCGCGGCCACGAACATTGCTTGATCACTTCTGTCCCTTCTTTCCTAAAATCGCGCCAATGGCTACAAAAATCGCACCAATGGCACTACCGATGCCACCCACCAGAAGGGGGCTGTCAACGCCGTCAAACATTGCCCAGCCGAAGTGCATGCCAAGCGCCGTCCAAAGGGCCAAGAGCACCACCGCAATGCCGCATTTTGCCAGCCAGTGCACACGCAAATATCGCGCAGCGAGGGCAATGAGCCATGCCACTGCCACGAGGGAAAGGGTTGCCACCATGACAAAGCCCATTTCCTGTGGCACATCAATAGCCAAAAATAGCATCATCAGCACAAACCAAATGCTATCCCAAAGCATGGTAATCACCAGCTTGTGGTGACACAATGGTTCCGGCAAATGGGCTTGACGGACCACCACCGGAAAAGCAAAGAGGGAAATCGCAAAAATCGTCGCCGTGATGATTTGCAAAGTTTCAAGTCCGCTCTCTTCGCCAAAGAAGGCCTCCTCACAGAGAATCACGAGCACGAGCGCCAGGGTCGAAAAAACAATAGCCTTGGTCAAGCGCTTGGAGCTTGCCAAAAGTGGCACTGCCGTAAGCCCTGCCAAAAAGAGCAATGATGCCCCTACCGTTATGGTCGTCTGCCAGTCGCTCCACCCTTTCAGGGTCACATAGAGCATCACCCCCATAACACCTGTGAGAAATACCGAAATCAAAACGCCCAAGGCAAGGGCGGTCTTGGATTGGTGCTTGTTGTGGGCGCGAATCACCGCCTTGGCATCGGCATGAAACGCCACTTCCGTCTCACTTTCCTGCAAATCTGCCAACACCTTTCGGCAATCGTCGCACTCTGCCAGATGGGCGTCCACCAATTGGCGGCTGTCGGCGCTGCACACGCCGTCTACATAAAGGGGCAACAAATCCTGCACGACATCGCAGGGTAATTTTTTATCTGTCATCATCCGTCATCCTTTCCTTGATTTTGAGCCGTGCGCGATGGTAGGTGACCCGCGCCCAGCTTTCTGTCTTGCCAAAAATATCGGCAATGTCGCGAAAGGCGAGCTCGCCAAACACCCGCAATTCAAAAACTTCCTTGTAGGGCTCTTCCATCGTGTGCAAGATGCGGTGAATCTCCAAGCTGCTTGCTCGGGCAATCACATCCGCTTCCGGTGGTGTCCCTGCCCCTTCCTGCGCCTCCTCCAAAGGGGCGACGCGCTTTTGTACGCGAAAATGGTCGTTGGCGACATTTTTGGCAATGGCACAAAGCCAGGTGTATTCGCTTGCCGTGCCTTTATGGGTTGAAGCCATCGCCTTCACAAAGGTTTGTTGGGTCACATCCTCTGCCACATCCGGGTCTTTTACCACTGTCATGGCATAGGAATACACCTGCATATAATAGGTTTGGTAGAGTTTTTCAATATCCAGCGTGCTCACCTCTTTTCGTTTTACATGGATTAGACGACGAAAGTCGCATTTCGTTACAAGTTTTTTTATATTTTTTCAAAAAAAATTTGCCTCGGCGTGCCAAGGCAAAATCAGTCTGTCGGTAACTCTTGTGCCAATATCTCGCTGAAATAGTTTTCGACAAAGGCATCGATATCCTCCGGTGCCAAATCCCCCGAAGCCAAGCGGGCGGACAAATCCCCTACCGCCTTGTCATACCCCACCAAGGCGGCAAAGGCACCAAACTGTCCGGCGCGATCGTGGGCACTCATGCGCGGATGCTGCGCCGGTGGCTCGGGGCGCGCGGCATCTAAAATATCCGCATAAGGATGCGATTTTTCCATGGCAAGGCTCCTTTCTCTTTCATGCGCGATCTATTCACACAAAAGCCCTTGCAAGAGCACCTCCTGCAAGGGCAACTGCTATTCAATCGGTTCTTGGGTCATTGGCGCACCGTCTTCGCGGGTTTTGGTCGCCAGCGTTGAAGGGGACTTGACCGGTGGCACAACAAGCCCCAGTCCTGCGCAAAAGGTTTCAAGATCCGCATCCTGCGGTGCTTCCACCATTTCCACATGGCCCGCCTGCTTGGCTACGTCGATTTGTGCATCCATCGCCTCATTCATCGCGAGATTCGCAAGGGCATCCGTCGCCATTACAATGCCGCCATCCATAATAGTGCTCCTTTCTCATTCATCGGTCTGATTAGCACACATCTTTTGCTTGATTATACCACAGCCTTGTCAGGGGAACATCCCAAAAAGATGTCAGTTTTAAAGGCATATGGGACAACGCCCTCTTTTACACCGCTTAGCACACAGAAGGCATAAAAAACGTTCGCTTTCGCGAACGCTTCTCTTATTGACAATCGCCAGCCTTAACGCACACGGCGAATGTGTTCAATGATGTTTTGCTTGCGCCATTTGCGCCCCGCCAGCTTGGTAATGCCCCAAGTTAAAGCGATTATACCGGCGCTTGCCACACCAATCGACACCAGTGGCCACTCATATGGCACCGGAAGCATGGCACGCAAAGGCAGATTGATAAGCATCGTGAGTGCAATGCCAATTGGTACACCGATGACAATGGCCTTCACCGCACACAGAATACTTTCAAGGGCAAGCATTTTTCCCACCCCTTCGGGCGTCATGCCCACACTCTGAAGCACCGCCATTTCGCCGCCTCGCATGAGCACATTGGTCGATAGGGTGCTCACCACATTGGTCAGCCCTATCAGCATGAGCATCGCACTAAAGCAGGCAATCATCAGCAGTGCAATCATGATGGTGATGTTCATCACCTGATAATAGTCCGCGGTTTCATATACGCGCGCACTGTAGCCATCCTTCATGTAGCTGTCCGGGTCGGTGGGATAGCGGGCGTCAAGCACGGTGCGCGCATGGGCGACCATGCCATCCACATCCTTGGCATGAATCTGCCAGGTGTAGCCTCGTACGGTTCCCTCGGGCACCACAAGGCGCACCGGATTCGTGTTCGGATAAAAGAGGGCGTCGGGGATGTCCTCTTGTGGCACCATCGCTGCAATAGGCACAGTTTTGGTGGTGCCATCGATGGCTTTCAGAGTGAGGGGGCGGAGTTTCTCGTTAAAGGGCACGATGTCTGTTGCATGCCCCTTGAGATTCAAAACCTCGTGGTTCAAGAGCAGCACGCTCCCCTCCGGAACGCCTGCTATCTTGCACATGGCCTTGTAGTGGGTGCTGTCCAATACAATCAATTCCACATCAAAAGTGTAATTCTCGGCCTCGCCCAATTCCTTGAGGGTGAGGGCATCCTTTGTCAAGGCCTCGGCAGGGAGTGTCACATCAAAGGTCTCGTAGTCAGTGCCCACGCCCCAAACCTCATCCCCTTCAAAGGCTGCCAGTTCTTTGGCGATGGCCTCGCCTTCTTGCGCTGTGATGGGCGCTGCCAAGGTTCCCTCCGTTTCCTCATAGGCACTTTGATAGTCTGCGGTCACATTAAAGTCGCCACGCGGGGTCACCAGCGCCTCCACCGCATCTGCCTGCTGCTGCAAAAAGCCCAGCAGCACAAAGAGCACGATGCCCACCGCAAGGGCCGTCACTGTGGCACGAAAGGTCTGGCGATTGCGCGACAGGTTCTGTGCGGCCAACCATCCTTCGGCGCCAAACAGCTTTGAAGCCGCCTTGGTGAACAGGCTTTCATGCTTCGGCAAGCGAATGGTGCGCGCGCCTTGTACATTTTCTACAGCACTGGCCTTGGCCGCTTGCTGCGCCGGACGCCATGCACTCACCAGCACCGTCACAAAGGACACCGCCGCCGATGCCACTAACGCCAGCGGTGACACCGTCCACGTCAGATGAAAGGTCAGCTTGTTGATCATGATATGACTCAGTGCATTAAGGGCATCAAGGCCGTTGTTTACCACCGTAATACCGATGGCACTCAAGCCCAGCCCTGCCAGAATCCCCAGAGGAATCCCCACCGCTGCCAACAGCGCCCCTTCATAAAGAATACACTGTCCAATTTGACGCGGCGTCGCCCCCACACATTTTAAAAGCCCCAGCTCCTGCATGCGTTCACGGGCGCTAATGCGAAACACATTGGTGATGACAACAATCGCCATCACCGCCACCATCAGCCCGAGCACCAGCGCCGGAATGCCCAATAGTACGGTGTAGGTTTGCCCGTATTGCCCATAGCCTTTACCGAGCATCCCTTCAAGCATGCCATGGGCACAAACCACAAAGGTTGCCACCATGGTGGTCAAAGCCGTTGAAAGCACAATCGCAGCCACCGTCCAACCGCTTCGCATCGGATTGCGTCTGAGCTGCGACCATGCCAGTTTGATTAGCACATTCATCCTACTCGCCGCCCTTCAAAACTTCATCGCGCAGGAGCTTGCCATCGCCAATGGTCAGAATGCGGTCGGCAGAGAGGGCAATGCGCTCGTCGTGGGTAATGAGGAGCACCGTCTGATGATATTTGCGATTGGCCATTTGCAAAAGCGCCATCACCTCGCGGCCGGACTGGCTATCAAGGTTACCGGTCGGTTCATCTGCAAGAATAAATGCAGGATCGTTAATGAGCGCACGACCAATCGATACACGTTGCTGCTGTCCACCCGAAAGGGCGCTCGGCAAATGTGTCGCCCGCGCCTCCAATCCGAGCAATGCCAAAAGCTCTTTCACCTTCGCCTTTTCCGGACGGCGCTTGTCCAGCAAAAACGGCAGCATGATGTTTTCCTCTGCCGTTAAGGTTGGAATCAGATTATAAAATTGAAAAATCATGCCAATGTTGCGACGTCGAAAAATTGCCCGCTCACTTTCACTAAGGGCATAGAGGTCTTCACCGTCAATCATCACCTTCCCAGCGGTCGGGCGATCGATGCCACCAATCAGGTTCATTAGGGTCGATTTGCCGGAGCCGGAAGCCCCCACAATTGCCACAAACTCCCCTTTCTCTACCTCAAAGGACACATGATCCACCGCATGCACAGCGGTGTCGCCTTCGCCGTACACCTTGCATAGGTCTTTGACTTCTAATACAGCCATTACAGTCACCTCCTAATCGTTTATTTCATCTTACCACGCCAATGTGACTATTCCGTGACTCCGACGTCACCAAGGCGCGCCACACAAAAAAGCCCCTTGCCTTGGCAAAGGGCTAGTCTCACTTGAAAAATTTCATCGTAAAGGTGGCACCGTGGCCGTTTCCACCGCCGTCTACGTCGATATCACCGTGCTGCCCACGCACAATCGCCAAAGCCAGTGGCAAGCCGATGCCCACACCTTGAGGATTGTGAGAGCCTTCAAACCGTTTGAACAAGGTGGGCATGGCGCTTCGAGCAATCCCTTCGCCGGCATCTTGTACCGAAATCCAACCATACAGCGGATTGTCGCCGCCTTCTACCACCAAGGTGGCCCCCTCCGGGGAAACCTCACCGGCGTTTTTGAGAAGATTCGTCAACGCCTCCACCGTCCAACGTTTGTCACACACCACCATGGCATCTGCCTTCAATACCGCCTGCTGTGCCTTGATGTCCCACGCCACCGCCAAGGGCAATTGCGCCTCTTCCAATAGGACGCTAACCGCATACGGCTTCGGATCAAAGCTCACTGCGCCGGCGTCGAGTTTGGCCATCTTGAGCAAGCAATCCACCAGCCATTCCATGCGATCCAAGCTGATTTTGATGTTACGCACATAGTCCCCTTGACGTTCCGGTGATGCCGTTGCCATTAAATCCGCCATGAGCATCATTGAGGTCAACGGCGTTTTGAGCTGATGGCTCACATCCTCCATAAAATCCATAAATAATGCATGCTCCTTGGCAGTGGCATCCAACTCTTCATTTTTGAGATTGATGAGGGTATGGATGTCATTTTTGAGAATGCTCCACGCCCCTTCCTTGTGGTCACGCACATCCACCGCTTCACCGTCGATGGCACGGCGAATGTCTTGGGACAAGGCCCGCACCTCTTGTTTTTTAATGTACACGATAACCTCGCCCCCTCACGGTTTCAATCTCAGCGGCATCTCCCAGCTTGTCACGAAGCCGTTTGATGTAAACGGTCAAGGTATTGTCCTCGACAAAATTGCCGGTGGCATCCCAAATATCATCCAAAATCTGCTGCCTACTCAGCAGTTGCCCACGATGGCGTGCAAGGGTTTCGAGTAAACGATATTCCAAGGCCGTCAGATTCACCTCTTGACCGTCAATGCTTGCAGTGCCTGCCACCACATCCAACACCACCGTGCCAATACGAAGTGTATCCCCTTGGGGCAGATGCCGTTTCACCCGCGCCATCAGCTCTCGCAAACGAAAGGGCTTGGTCACATAATCCACTGCCCCTTCTTCAAAAGCGTGGACAATCAGATCCTCGTCATCCACCACCGTCAGAAAAATCACCGGCACCCCTGCCAAAGCACGCGCAATGGCCATGCCATCGCCATCGGGAAGCTGCATATCCAAAATCGCCAATGCCACCGACCTCTGCGACACAAGTGCCAAGGCCTCCTGCACCGAACCGGCAGCCACTACGTCGATGCCCTCTACCGTGAGTGCCGTCACCAGTCCTTCGCGAATCAGCACATCGTCTTCTACCAGCAACACCTGCATCAATACCGCCTCCGTTCTACACCGTCTTGTCGTCATACTCTCTATTATAAAAGCATCGTCACCGATTCTCCACCACTTCTCACGATGCGTCCACCGTTGCAATTCCAAGACGGTTTTTCTACAATAAAAAGAGACCCAATGAAAGAAGATGAGACTATAGAAACCATCACCCTCAATAACGGTGTGGTCATGCCGATGCTAGGCTTCGGCACTTGGGATGTGCGCAACAAAGCCACAGTGTTGCAGGCTCTTGAGCAGGGCTATCGGCTTATTGACACTGCCCAAATGTACGACAATGAATCCATTGTCGGCGCTGCGCTGCGTGAAAGTGGCCTGGCGCGGACGGAGGTTTTTATCACCACCAAGCTCTATCGCGATTGTCAAAGTCGTGCCGCCGCCCAAGCCGGCATTGAACGCTCCCTCAATACGCTACAAAGCGACTGGATTGACCTCTTACTGATACACGAGCCTTATCCGGCAGCCTTGGAAATGTATGAAGCCTTGAAGGACGCTTTGCGAGCAGGTAAGGTGCGCGCGATTGGCATTTCCAATTTTAACGCCTCGCGCTACGATGACTTTTGTACTCATTGCGACATAATCCCAGCCCTCAATCAAGTCGAATCTCATATCTATTATCCCCAACGCTCTCTTGCCACACATCTGCGCAAAGGCGGCACCCAGATGCAGGCTTGGGGGCCATTTACAGAGGGACGTCGCAATATTTTTGCCGAACCCTTACTGAATGAGATTGGTCATCAATACGGTAAAACTGCCGCTCAGGTGGCTCTTCGTTATTTGCTCCAATGTGGCATTGCGGTGGTGGTCAAATCTGCGCATCCGACACGCATGGCAGAAAATCTCGATGTCTTTGACTTTCATCTAACAGCGCCGGAGATGGCACGTCTGGCGACCCTCGATGAAAAACGCTCTCTTTTTGGCTGGTACGACCATCCACGGCGCTTCGAGGAATAAACATCATTCATCAGAAAAAGGAGGCAGTTCCATGCTACACCATATTGATGACAAGATTTATCATTGCGAATATACCAATCCCGTTCCTCGTCGTGACCGCGATGTGCTTTTGGCCTATAAGGACGGCACGGTTTTAAGCAGCGAGGCAGCCCTACCGCGGCTTTCCGAGGTCAGCGAGGACGTGCCTTTACAATTTCTGTTTGCCATTTCGGATGTCAATTTTTATCTGCCCCTTACAGCACTGTCTGAAACGGACGTGCTACACTATCGCGAGATTCGCACCTTACGCGCCAAGCTGCCCCAATGGCAGGCTTTCGCTATGGTGACAGGGCTTCATCTTGATACGTGGTACCGCGACCACCGCTATTGCGGACGTTGTGCCACACCACTGACGCACAAGGACGACGAGCGGGCCTTGGTCTGTCCCGAATGTGGACACATTATTTATCCGGACATTGCCATTGCGGTGATTGTCGGGATTCGTGACGGCGAGCGCATGATTCTTTCTCGCTATGCCCACGGAAACTACCGCAACTATGCGCTGATTGCGGGCTTTGTGGAAATCGGCGAGGCCTTGGAAGATGCCGTGCGCCGTGAAATTATGGAGGAAGTGGGCTTATGCGTTAAAAACATCCGCTATTTCGACAATCAGCCGTGGGGCTTTTCTCGCTCCCTCTTGGTGGGCTTTTTCTGTGACCTCGACGGCAGCCCGGATATTACGCTTGACCGCAATGAGCTTTCTGAAGCGCTCTGGATGGAGCGCGAATTTATGCCAAAAAGTGATGCCACGCTCAGTCTTACCGCCAAAATGATGGAAGCCTTTCGTTTAGGCGAGGACATCTAGAACCCAAAGGAGGTCAATCATGCAAACTTTTGTTTCCAATCAAGTCGGTCGCACCTTTATCCTAAAACTTGAACAGGGTGAGGATCTTATCGAGGGCATCGAGTCTTTGATTGCCACGCACCATGTCGCCAATGCGGTCATTCTCACTGGCATTGCTACCTTAGACCGCACCTCTCTCAATGTGGTACAAGGCACCGATTATCCCATCGACTTTATCACCGACCATCAGCAAACCGCCTGTGAGGTGGTCTCCATCGACGGCTTTATCTGTGATGGCGATGTGCACCTTCACGGGGTGCTTGCTGATACCACTCACACCTACGCCGGCCATCTCAACCGCGGCTGTCGCATCCTTTATTTGGCAGAGGTGGTTATTCAAGAGCTGTTAGACCTCAATATCGAACGCCGCCCCAATGCACACGGTGTTTCTCAGATTTTTGAAAAGGCATAAAAAAATAAGAGCGCTTCCAATCATTGGAAACGCTCTTATTTTTTATCGTTGAATCAATGTATTTTCAACAAGATTTGCGACAGCCTTCACATTTTCAATGCTGGCATCCTCATCTTCTGCGGTGAGATCTGTCGTCATAATGCACAAAATATAGTCACGGTCCTTGGTGTAAACAATGGCTACATCGTGCTGTTGCTTGTCGGTTTCGCCGGTTTTATTGGCAATTTTGATTTCTCTTGCGGTCCCGGCAGGAATCTTGGTATCGATTTCTTGCATACTTAACAGCTCAAGCATGGCTTCGGAAGCAGCATAAGACACACATTCATTGTTATAGATACGTTCCAACAACAAGCCACAGTCCATGCTGCTGGTTTCATTTAAGACACTTGGATCCTCAGAAGCGCTTTCAGCAGGAGATTCTGCCGGATGTAAGGTATGAACAACCACGGTATCGTTATAATCCTGCTGTGACAAATAAGCATTGACGACTGCACAGCCTTCGGTAAAGCTATGCAACGGGCTGTGCATACGTACCAATTCGTTGAAGGATTCGTTGTCCGAACGCACAATCATATTTTCCAGCAAGCTGTCGATGATGGTCTGCGCCTCTTGCTCCCCATAAATCATTGACGCATTGGCAAGCACACGGTCCATATTGGCATAGGTACTTTCCATCACATAGAGCTTAATCAAGCTAGCCGCATACATGGGTTCGTCGTTCATACTCATCGTCAAACCGTGACGAAGGTCCTTCACATAAATATTCCATTTCCCGTCTACATTTTCCAGGTAGTCGTGCAACAAAATTTCCAAGCTGTCCATGCGTTCCTCGCTGGCTTGACAATCCTGCGCTTCCTCACTGAACGGAATATTCACGCGCCCTTCACCGTTGGTAGAAAGATCGCCCACCAAAAACAGCAAGCCAATTGCCATAATCAGTGATACAATCACACCACCGGACACGCGATGCCCATACTTTTTGTCGTTTTCATTTTCGTTTTGCAATGTCTTATCCCCTTTTTTGATAGCAGTATAAATATTACGAATTAAAAATACATTCCATAAATAACATACGCTCTCAATGACATCTCGTCAAGGGGAAAATGCATTGCTGTGTGAAAATTTTCGCATAAAAAAAACAGCCTTCTAAGAAAGGCTGTTTTTTGAGTTTGAACTTACTTTGCTTCGGAAATTGCTTCAACAGTTTCGAGAGCAATAGCGTATTCTTCGTTGGTTGGGATAACGAAAGCGTGAGCCTTAGCACCTTCAGCGCTAATGTCACGGAATTCGCGGCAACCGTTGTTCTTGTCAGCATCGATAGCGATACCGAGTGCATCGAGGTCAGCGCAGATGGAAGCACGAACGCGATCGTCGTTTTCACCAATACCAGCGGTAAATACGATTGCATCGCAGCCGTTGAGTTCTGCGTAGTAAGCACCGATGTACTTCTTCACACGAAGCACGAACATGTCATAAGCGAGTTGTGCACGTTCGTTGCCTTCGTCCATAGCAGCTTCGATGTCACGGAAGTCGTTGGAAAGACCGCTCACACCGAGAAGACCGGATTTCTTGTTTACATAAGTATCCATTTCGTCTGGGGTGAAGCCTTTGTTCTTCATGATGTAAAGAACTGCAGCTGGGTCCATGTCACCGGTACGGGTACCCATTACAAGACCTTCGAGTGGGGTGAAGCCCATGGAGGTATCCATTACCTTGCCGCCGTTGATTGCGGAAACGGATGCACCGTTACCGAGGTGGCAGGTGATAATCTTAAGATCTTCGATTGGGCGACCGAGTGCCTTTGCAGCTTCACGAGCTACATACTTGTGGCTGGTGCCGTGAGCGCCGTAACGACGAACCTTGAGTGCTTCATAATCTTCGTAAGGAATAGCATACATGTAGTGTGCAGCATCCATGGTCATGTGGTAAGAAGTGTCAAATACGCACACGGATGGGATGCCAGGCATGTTTTCTTCGCAAGCGATGATGCCAGCGAGTGCAGCGTAGTTATGAAGTGGAGCCATTACGCCGTAACCTTCAACGAGGTCCTTCACGCGTTGATCGACAACAGCTGCTTTAGGGAAGGAATCCCCACCTTGTACGATACGATGACCAATAGCATTGATCATGCTGAGATCGTCAACAACTGCAAGGTCACCCTTGGTGAGTGCGTCTACAACGAGAGCCACAGCTTGTTTGTGGTCATCTGCAGTAACGTCCTTTTTCAATTTTTCGCCCTTAGCTTTTACTTCAAAGCCTGCGGTGCCGCCAAGACCAATGCGTTCTACAAGACCCTTGGACATAACTTCGCCGTTTTCCATGTTGATGAGCTGGAACTTCAAAGAAGAGCTCCCACTGTTCATGACTAATACGATCATTTCTTTTGTTCACCTCATAAAGTATTTTATTAAGAAAGGAGCAACCCGTCGCTAAGCATAGCGTCGCCGCTGGCCTTCTCAAACATTTGTAATAAGTCCTGTACGGACAAGTTTGGATGGTCGGCTTTTTTAATATCGACCACTACGCGCCCACTGTCAAGCATCACCAAACGGTTGCCGTGGGTGATGGCATCACGCATGTTGTGGGTAATCATAATGGTGGTAAAGCCGTATTCACTAACAATTTGGTCAGTGATTTCAAGCACCTTTGCTGCGGTCTTTGGGTCAAGGGCAGCGGTGTGCTCGTCAAGCAACAAAATATCCGGACGCTTCAAGGTCGCCATCAAAAGGGTGAGCGCTTGGCGCTGACCACCACTGAGGAGCCCCACACGGTCGGTGAGACGTTCTTCAAGGCCCAAACCGAGCATAGACAAACGTTCCTTAAAGAAATCACGGTCCTTGGCGCGTGCACTCCAACGCAAGCCTGGAATTTGCCCACGGCGAGAAGCGATGGAAAGGTTTTCTTCGATTTGCATGTTGGCGCAGGTGCCCATCATTGGGTCCTGAAACACGCGACCGATAAACTGTGCACGTTTATGCTCAGGGAGTTTTGTTACATTTACATTATTTATAGTAATTTCACCTTTGTCAACAGGAAAAACACCGGCAATGGCATTCATCATGGTGGATTTCCCTGCCCCGTTGCCCCCGATGACGGTGACAAAGTCGCCTTCATCCAAGTGCAAGCTCAAACCGTTTAAGGCTTTCTTTTGGTTAACGGTTCCGGCATTAAAGGTTTTTTCAATGGATTTGATATCTAACATGTGACTGACCCCCTCATTACGCGTTGGAACGCATCTTTTGCACTTTGCTCTTAATAAGCGGAAGGGCAAGCGCAATGGCAACGATGACAGCGGTAAGCAACTTGAGGTCATTAGGATTCATACCCAACCAGAGTACGAAGGCCACCACCGCACGATAAGCGATGGACCCCAATACCACGCTGATGAGCCAGTTTTTAAAGCTACGTGTGCCAAACAATACTTCCCCGATGATGATGGACGCCAACCCGGTAACAAGGACCCCAGTCCCCATACCAACGTCGGCATAGCCGTTAGATTGGGCAAGCAATGCACCGGTAATCCCAACAAAACCGTTGGAAAGTACCAAACCAAGAATGATGGTAATATCGGTATTCACCCCTTGGGCACGAATCATCTGAGGATTGTCCCCGGTGGCACGAATCGCTGCACCGAGTTCAGTCCCAAAGAATACATAGCAGAATACCCATACTGCCACAGTCACAATCAAACCAACAGTAAAGGTCGCCATGACCTTACTCATACTGCCTTCAAAGAAGGTATACACGGTATCCAAGCCGAGGATGGATGTGGTTGCACGGCCCATAATGCGAAGGTTCACAGAATACAGGCCAATCATGGTCAAAATCCCAGCCAAAAGTGCAGGAATCTTGAGTTTGGTATGCAAAAAGCCTGTCACGGCACCTGCCAAACAACCACCCAAAAAAGCCAAAAGCACAGCTAAAATCGGTGAATAGCCGGCAGTAATTGCCATTACTGCAATCGCCCCGCCCAATGGGTAAGAGCCTTCAATCGTAAGGTCTGCAACATCCAAAATACGGAAGGTTAAAAACAAACCAATCGCAAGCACTGCCCACAAGAGCCCTTGTGCGACAGTAGACATAATGAGTTCCATAGTTTCCTCCATCTTACACAAAAAATTATAAGATGCCTGTAACACCTATAAGTCATTATAGCATAAGAAAGGTGTTAATCCTAACATCTTACGAGCAAATTATTATTTTCGGAATAAACAAACAAAACGAAGGCGTTGGTGTAACCCCTTCGTTTTGTGATTGATCATATCCGGCTGTTATTTTTCAGCGCTGTAGTCCTCAACAAATTCGGTGAGATCTTCAGGTACTTCGATACCCAATGCTTCAACGGTTGCTTTGTTGATCGCAGTGGTGGTAACTTCCGGCATTTCAATTGGCATGCTATCCGGGGTCGCTTCACCCTTCAAAATTTTTGCTGCCATCGCACCGGTTTGCTTGCCGAGTTCGAAGTAGTCAACGCTGACAGTTGCAAGGCCGCCGCCGCTCATCATGCCAACTTCACCGGTGAATACAGGGATTTTCTTTTCATTGGTAATCCCTGTGAGGGTGGTGATGGCACTTGCCAACATGTTATCGGTTGGCACGTAGATGGCTTGAACGTTTTCACCAATCAAGCTGGTTGCTGCCTGTTGAATTTCATTAACATTAGAAATTGTCATTTCTTCAACCGCAATACCCAATGCTTCACATTCTTGCTTGAACATATCTGCTTGAATGCGGGAATTTTCTTCAGCAGAGCTGTAGATAATCCCAGCGGTTTTAATTTCAGGCACCAATTTCTTCATCAGTGCCACTTGGTCCTTAATAGGGTTCATATCGCTGGTCCCGGTAAGGTTACCACCAGGCTTGTCGTTGGATTCAACGAGTTTTGCTGCCTCGTAATCGGTAATCGCGGTCCCTACGATTGGAATTTCACTGCTTGCACTCTTCATTTGCACAGCGGCTTGGGTGGCAATGGTGCACACCAAATCTTTTTTGTCAGATGCAAATTGCTTGGTGATGGTATCCAAGTTGGATTGGTCACCTTGCGCGTTTTGGAATTCAATGACAACGTCTTCACCGAGCTTGTAACCGGCTTCTTCGAGCCCTGCTTCAAACCCGTCACGCGCACGGTCTAAAGCCACGTGATCCGCAAGCTGAATAATCCCAACTTGTAATGCGTCGGCATTTGCTTCTGCTGCGGCGCTACCTTCGTCTGCCGTACTACCTGCTGTGGAGCCGCCTCCACCGCCGCAACCTGCCAATACCATCATGCTACCGAGTGCTACACCGGCAATCCATTTTTTCATTTTCATATTGATTCCCTCCGTTCTACCTAAACCTACAAATTTATCATCACAGCCGGCTCAATATAAACCTCGCTGTAACTACCTACTCAAACTACTTTTCTTGACTGTATTCGCTCACGAATTCGGTCAACTCATCCGGCACAGTGATACCCAATGCATCCACAGCCAATTTGTTAATGGCAGTGGTGGTCACTTCCGGCATTTCAATTGGCATGGCATCCGGAGTGGCTTCGCCCTTCAAAATCTTTGCGGCCATCGCCCCGGTTTGCTTGCCGAGTTCATAATAATCAATACTTACTGTTGCAAGTGCGCCACTGTTTAAATGGGCCACTTCACCACCAAATACAGGAATCTTCTTTTCATTGGTAATCCCTGTGAGGGTGGTTAAAGCACTTGCCATGAGGTTATCCGTTGGCACATAAATCGCGTCAATCTTTTTGCCGATTAAGCTGGTTGCCGCTTGTTGAATTTCATTGACATTGGAGATGGTCATTTCTTCAACCTTAATGCCACTGGCCTCACATTCTTTTGTATACTGTTCCGCTTGAATGCGGGAGTTTTCTTCAGAAGAACTGTAGATGATCCCAACGGTCTTCATATCCGGCACCATTTGCTTCATCAGTGCCACTTGTTCCTTAATAGGGTTCATATCGCTGGTCCCGGTTACATTGCGTCCCGGCTTATCATTGGACTCAACGAGCTTTGCCGCTTCGTAATCGGTAATCGCCGTCCCTACCACAGGAATCTCGCTACTTGCTGTTGCCATTTGTACCGCTGCTTGGGTCGCAATGGCGCAAACGAGGTCTTTTTGATCACTTGCAAATTGCTTCGTGATGGTATCTAAATTGGATTGGTCTGCCTGCGCATTTTGGAAATCAATGACGACATCCTCACCCAGCTTATAACCGGCTTCTTCTAAGCCGTCTTCAAAGCCTTGACGTGCACGATCCAGTGCCACGTGGTCGGCGAGCTGAACAATCCCCACTTGTAACGCATCTGAATTGGCAGCTTGTTCGTTGGACGCACTGCCTTCGGTGGCGCCTCCACCACCGCAACCGCCTAATACTACCATACTGCCGAGAACAACCCCGGCAATCCACTTTTTAAAAGTCATCCGCATATCCTCCATTCCACTATTCTACATTTCAATTTGGATGAACGCCCGTATCTATAAAATATGAACGTACTTGTATGATAAATTGTGCGTAACAAAAATGCAACCATAGAGAACGAGAAAAATCGGAAAATTATATAATATTCTTTATGAATGCCGATTGCCGATACTTTTCCAAAGTTTACCTAAATTTTTCTTTCCACACTTTCCACATTCGTTATTCGTGTATTTTAAGGGGGTTTTATTTGAGTTTTCCCCCTATGGGAGTGAGTTTTCCACTACGTTTTGTGGAAAACTCGCCACTTATCCGAAGGGTTTTCCACAATTTCTGTGGAAAACGACGTTTATTTTTGTGGATATTTGTCCACTGCAAACCGACAATTCGCGGAATTTTATCCTCCATTTTGCGCGCATATTGACGCATTATGCATCATATTTTCTTAAAAATCCGTTATCGATTTACGCCTTAGTGGCAAAAACTGCAAGCCGTCGCAATGAATTTTTTTAGCACAGCATGGTCACTGCGGTGATTTTAAATACAGCCTCGTTAATGCGCCACCTATAATAGGTCCTTTTTATTCACCAATCAGCCTCATGCGTTGATGCGGATACCCCCACTTACTTAGCAGTCATGGTTTCGATACCACGTAAAGTAATGGTGGTGGTGCCGTCGTTTTCCACGCGAATTTCCACACGGTCGGGATCGTCATACCACTCTGCCGGAATGGTGAGGGTGATTTCACCGTCACACACCAGCTTGTGGGTCGCGGTTTGCTTTCTGGCAAATTCCTGCTCCACAACGAGATTTTCCGGTAAATTGGCGTAGCTCACTTCTCCCATGAAGCTGTTTTGCATCTGAATGGAATTTGGAAAAACCTTTTCCGCAAGGGTGCGGGTATCCACCAAATCGCTGCCTGTGGCGTTATCTGCGAGAAATTTTTTGGCACGGGTAAAGGCTTCTACCCCGTCTTGGGAATAATCGTCCGCCACCGCCAAGGTCATCTGACGAATCTGACGATAGCTTTCGCGACTGGAAGGTTCGGTGAGACAGCCTAAGAGTACCTCCTCAAAAAGCAAAATGGTTTCTTTTTCAAATTTCACTTTGATGTCACACAAACGAATGCCCAAATCCTCTAAATTGATGAAGGCATAGCCTTTGATACGTTGGGTCGGTTGCGGCATAATGGAGCGATGCACAGCAATGGATGCGGAAAGCGTACCATCATCCGCGGCATCCACCTGATGGGTATAGGCGAGCTTATCAGCCAAGGCCAAAATGGCCAAATACGGGGTGCCGATTTCTGTATGGAAGCGTGCCAAGGCCAGATGATAGTTTTCTTCAACGCCAAGGTCGCGGAGTTCGCCAAAAAATAATCCTGCTGCCCACTTGGAAAAATCTACTAGAGATTCATCGCCTTTAATGAAGGTTTTGATGCGTTCCGGCACGGCACTGGTCTGTGAAAATTTGGCATGGCTGGCTGCCGGATCTTTGAGCCCACGTTCGATATGATGGGCCAAATAATCAACCATGAGTCCGCTGCGGAGGTCTAATGGCGTGTCGGATAGGGTTTCACTCAACGCAGCTGCATCGTAAAAATGAAGAATGGCTTCTTGAATCTGTATCATAATAGGTCCTCTCTGTTTCATGTCATGTATTCATCTTTTCATTATTCCTTTAGTATAATGGTGGTTTCCCTTTGGTTCAAGCGCCGCCTGAATGAGTTTTTTAGGAACACTTTCCCATAACTGTTCTTATACAGTTCCATTTATCTACAATCTGTACTTATACAGTCTATATAGGAATCTCATAGTATAAAGTAGCGCGTTCTATTGCAAAAACCAAAAATATCCCCTAAAATGTGTCTTATATGTTTGATAAGGGGACATATTTATATTCTGTTGGATTTATCCATTTTTGCCACAGGATTTCAGTCAAGCTATCATTCCAAAAATGGGTTGCGTGGATTCACGACAAAATTTATTAAAAGGGAGTGTTATTTAGATGAATCGCAAAACAAAAGACACATTAATCGTTGGTTTTGCTCTGTTTTCTATGTTCTTGGGGGCAGGCAACCTTATTTTCCCTCCATTCTTAGGGCTTCATTCCGGCGAAAACTGGTTGCCGGTGTTGATTGGTTTCGTTTTGACCGGTGTTGGTTTGCCATTACTCGCTGTATATGCAGTACTTCGTAGTGGCGGTACCATCATGACCATGGCACGCCACGTTGGGCGTCCGTTTGGTCGTGTATTAGGGCTTGTGGTGGTTCTTTCTATTGGGCCTATGTTTGCAATCCCACGTACCGCAGCAACCGTATTTGAAGTAGGTGTTCACCCAATTTTGCCAAACGTGAACATCACTGTAAGTTCCATTGTATTTTTTGCTTTGGTACTTGTTCTTTCTATTAACAATTCTAAGGTTATCGACCGTTTGGGTAAATTCTTAACCCCATTCTTGATTCTTACCTTATTCTCCATTATTGTAGCAGCTATTGTGAACCCTGTCGGCACCCCGGGTGCACCTGCAGACCCTGCTTACAACTTTGCAGGTGGTTTCACCGAAGGGTATCAAACCATGGACGGTTTGGCAGCTACCATGTTTGCCGGCGTTGCCCTTTCCAATATTGTGGCACGTGGCTACAACAACCGCGAAGAACAACTTTCTATGTCTATCCGCAGCGGCGTGATTGCTGCAGTGCTCTTGGGCTTGGTATATTGCGGTCTCACCTTTGGCGGCGCAGGCTGCACCGATGCGTTCCCAGCAGACATCGAACGTAGTGCTCTGCTCGTTGGCATGACCCAAGGCCTCTTGGGCAACATTGGCGCATACTGCCTCTCCGCTGCCGTAACCTTGGCTTGCTTGACCACTGCTGTTGGTTTGAGCGTAACCTCCGGTCAATACTTCAACGAACTTTCCGGTGGTCGTTTGAGCTACAAGCTCGTTGTAGTCATCACTGTTGTGGTATCTTGCTTGATTTCCGTACTCGGCGTTACCACCATCATCAACTTGGCAGTACCATTCCTCTACTTGGTATACCCAGTGCTCATGGCATTGACCGTTTGCACCTGCTTGGATAAGTTCATCAAGAACAAAAACGCCTACATCGGCGCAGTTATCGGTGCATTTGGGATTAGTATCATCGATGCCCTCGGAACTTTGAGCGGTCTCGGGATCACCAGTGCTTGGATTGATTCCTTACTTGCTTTTGAACAAAAGCTCCCACTCGCACAATTCGGCTTGGCTTGGGTGGTTCCTGCCATCGTATTGGCAATCGTTGCATCCTTCATCCCACGTCGTAAAGACACCAGCGAAATCGTATTCGAAGTATACGACGAAGGCAAGAGCAACTAATTTATTCACTCAAAAACAGACGCTTCCCTGATGGGAAGCGTTTTTTTATGCTTTTTTCCTCCCTTGTTCATTTTTACAACAAACCCCCTCGAACTGTCGTAAATTTAACAGAATCTTGTCATTTTTTTACCAATTTAAGCTATGTCCCCCAGATTCTTTATGATATACTGGGTAAAAATTCAGATTTTATTAAATAAATGTAAAGGACTGAGGACCATGCTCAAAAAAATGGCCTTTTCCATCGATGATCCAATGATGGATATGAAAATTTCCGAATTAGGGGAGCTTTTGGGCACCCTGCAACGACAACTGAAGGACACCGACCGCAGCTTACTCATTGTTCTTTCCGGTTGGGAGGCCACCGGCAAGGGGCAAATTTTAAATGACCTTGTCCGCGAAATGGACCCACGCTATTTCCACTTGACCCAATTTGCAGATGCGACAGAGGTCGACAAAAAGCATCCGATGCTTTGGCGCTTCTTTCAATCCTTTCCAATTCACGGTCAAGTAGGCATTTTTGACCACAGCTATTACCGCGAACTCATGCGTCATCCCGATATCAACGATGTGGACTATATGCATGCTATTCGCGATATTACCTTCTTAGAACGTCTGTTGACCGACGATGGGTGCTTAATTGTTAAAATCTTCTTAGACCAAAGCAAGGAGCACATGGCGCACAATATTGAGGAAATCTCCAACGATGAAAACCGTCGTTGCATGCTTTCGGAGTTTGACCATCATCAGCTCAAGCATTATGATAAATTCCGTCACCATTTTGAGCGAATCGTCAATAATACGTCCTCCCTTTCCTGCCCATGGCGCATCATTGAAGTCGGACCGGATAAAAAACGGACCTCCCAGCAGGTATTGGTCACCATCATCCACAGTTTGGAATGGCATCTCAATACACCGGCGCCATCTTGTACGCAACCATTGCCACCAACCATTACCCGTCCGTTGGATTTGGTGGATATGACCATGGCAATGACAGAAGAAGATTATCGCAATCAATTGCGTCCGTTGCAAAAGCAGGCGGCAGATTTGCTCTATCAGCTTTACATGCACAAAATCCCAACCATCGCCGTTTTTGAAGGCACCGACGCTGCTGGGAAAGGTGGTTGCATCAAGCGTCTGACACGTCTGATGGACCCACGCAGTTATCAAGTGGCAACAACCGCCGCCCCAACAAAGTTTGAGCTTTCTCACCACTATCTCTGGCGTTTCTATCAAACCTTCCCAACCCCGGGTCATCTCACTATTTACGACCGCAGTTGGTACGGACGTGTAATGGTAGAGCGCATTGAGGGTTTTACACCGGTTGAGCGTTGGCAGGAAGCCTATTCTGAAATTAACGATATGGAACAGTCTTTGGTCGAAGACGGTTATGTGATTTTGAAGTTCTTGCTTGTCATCGACAAAAACGAGCAGCTTGCACGTTTCAGAGAACGTGAAAACACGCCTGAAAAGACTTATAAGATCACCGATGAAGACTGGCGCAACCACGAAAAATTCGACGACTACACCGATGCAATGAACGATATGATTGTTCGCACATCAACCATTCATGCACCATGGACGATTATCCCAAGCATGAATAAGCAATATGCACGTATTGAAGTCTTAAAGCATTTTATCGAGGCCGCAACAAAGGCATTGGCTAAAAAAGGCATCACAATTCGCCTTGAAAAGGACGCAAACAAGGCATTAAAGGAAGACACTGCTGTAAGCACAGAAAAAAAGAAGGAGGACTAATCCATGACTACCACAAATGACAATGAACAAAACGTTCCTGAAACCAACGAGCCTTTATACACCGCAGCTGACGAAGAAAATGTTGCCCCAGCCGCTGAAGAAGTCGCTATTCCTTTAGGCGGCGACTGTCTCGAAGAAGAGACTGTGTCGGTTAGCGAAGCAACAGAAGCGCCTATCAGCGAGGAAGCTGTTGAAGAAGCTGTTAGTGAAGACTCCGAAAAGGCCGACGAGAAAAAAGAGAAAAAGAAAAAAGATAAGAAGAAGCTTTCTAAGAAAGAAAAAAAGGCCAAGAAGAAGGAAAAGAAAAAGACCGAAAAGAAGGCAAAAAAAGAAAAGAAAGAAAAAGCTAAAAAGAAAAACAAAAAGGATAAGAAAAAAGATAAAAAGAAAAAATAAGCGTCTGTAACGCACAGGTCAAATTCCTGTCACTCACTCCTATTTTTGATTGCTCCCCCCTCGCCTGCTGCTTCGGCGGCAGGCTTTTTTATGCAAGCTTACTTGGACAGTGTGCTATAATAGACACAATCCACGCGCAAGTCTTGCACATCTCATGCTTGAAAGGAGCTTTGTTTATGCAGCACTTTATTCCCAATACCGCACTCGTCTGCGAAGGCGGCGGTATGCGTGCCGTGTATACCGGCGGCATGGCATCTGTCATGCTTGAGGAAGGCATTAAATTTCCATATGTAACCGGCGTCAGCGCCGGCACCACCATTGCTGTCAATTATGTCATGCAAAACATTGAACGCATGCACGACGGTTTTATCGATCTTTCTTCTGATCCGGACAATGTCGGTATTAAGCCTTTATTGCGTGGTGAAGGCTACTTTAATTCCTTTTCCATCTACGAGGAGGCTTTCTACGAAGAAGAGGATATGGACGCCAATTGGCGCGCTTTTCACGATAGTGGCGTCGAGGTGGCACTCAGTGCCTTTAATCAGGATACCGGTGAAATTCGCTATTGGCACCAAGCGGATATTTCAAGTTACCGCGACCTCATGCGTATTTGTCGCGCCTCAAGCTCCCTTCCAATGATGATGCCTACCACCTACATCGATGGGGTAGGCTATGTAGACGGCGGGGTGCGCGAATGTTTTGTCATTCAACCAGCAATAGATGCAGGGATTGAACGTTTTGTCATTCTTCCGACCCATAAGCGCGGCTACCGTCGCGAAACTTCCACCAGCGAAAAGCTCGCCAAATATTTTTACCGCGAGCATCGAAAGGTGGCAGAGGCCCTAAAAATTCGCGCCGAACGTTATAATATTCAAATGGAACTCATCGAAAAAATGGAAGCCGACGGTCGCGCCTTGGTATTGTATCCCGAAACCATGCCGGTAAGCCGTACCGATCACGAACGTGAAATTCTTGAAACAACGTGGGCCCTCGGACGCGAACAAGCAAAAAATCATATGGAAGCGTGGCTTGATTGGATGCACCATGCGTAAAGGCAATAGCAAAAAACTATAAATTTAAACATTCACTTAATCTCCATAACCCTCGTAGGGTATGGGGATTTAAACTTTGTGAAATTTTGACTTTGTCCATCATACAAAGTCACCGCCCTCAATCGTCCTCTTGTCGCAAACTTTTGCGCGTTAATCGCGGATTTTTCAACGTTTTTTCAATAAAATCTACAAATAATAGAATAAAAAGCGAATCTTATTCTAACGTTTCGAATGGAATTTATTTTTAGTATAAATTATC
>Glacier_p2__coassemble_1231_pt1 | contig 27734 bp, 26 predicted proteins | sample Glacier_p2__metabat2_high_PE_021 | metagenome-assembled genome bin Glacier_p2 | reverse complement strand
CCAGCCATACACTGGCAGTGTATTGTGGGGTATAGCCACAGAACCAAAGGTCCTTAGAGTTATCGGTGGTCCCGGTTTTACCACAGGTCACGCGACCATCATAAATTTGACCGGCGCCCCCAATCCCTTGGGTAACAACGCTTTGCAAGCAACTGGTCAACAAATATGCAGTGGATTCTTCCATTGCACGATGACTTTCCGGTTCTTCTTCCCAGATGATGTCACCTTCTTCATTGGTGATTCTGGTAATCGCATGTGGTGTTGTGTAAATCCCACCGTTGGCAAAGGTTTCGTAAGCCGCTGCCATTTCAAGTGGGGTCACCCCATTGGTCAAACCGCCGAGACCGGCAGAGACGGTCTTGTCTGTTACGCCGTTTTCATCGCCTTCTTCAAGGGTCGTAATCCCACAACGTTGGGCAAAATCAAAGCCCTTGTCCGGCCCAATTTGTTCTACACAACGGGCTGCAACGGTATTCAAGGATTGATTCAAGGCATAACGAATGGTGACATTACCATGGTATCTCAAGTCGGCATTCTTAATGGTATGACCACCTACGCTATACGGTGCATCAAGGAAAACAGTGCCCGGGCTCATGCCTTCTTCAAAGGCTGGACCGTAAACAAAAATCGGTTTGAAGGTAGAACCCGGTTGACGGGTTGCTTGGGTCGCACGGTTATAGGTACGTGCCTGGTCTTCTTCCGGATGACGTTCACCAATCATCCCGGCAATAGAGCCGTCTTCGTTGTTCAATACAACCATGGCCCCTTGCAGCATTTCACCGCTGGCCCCGCCAGGGAAGTTGTAGTCGCTGTTAAAGTAATCATACATGTAGGATTGCAAATCCTGATTCAAGCCAGTTTCAATGATATAGCCACCGGAGTAGAGCTGATTTGGGTCTTCCAAATCAAGGGCTTGCATCGCCTCTTCAACGACATAGTCAACGTAGCTTCTGTTGCAGCTTTGGTTGACATTTTCATCCACTTCGGTAATGGTCGCAGTTTCAATTGGTGTTTCGTTGTATTCTTTGAATTCATCCTCGCTGATGACACCGTTTGCAACCATGGCATTAAGCACTTGTTCACGGCGGGTATAAGCGTTGTCTTCGTCAATAACCGGAGACCAATAGCCCGGATTTTGAATAATCCCAGCCAAAAGGGCCGCATCCGCCACGGTCAGGTCACTGGCGTGCTTACCTAAAATATCGTTGGCAGCCGCTTCAATCCCATAGCATGCTTTCCCGCTCAAACCAATCCCAAAATAGCAACGGTTGAGGTAAGCGGTCAAAATTTCATCCTTGCTGTATTGTCCTTCGATACGAAGTGCAAGAATGGCTTCCTGGATTTTACGCTTATAAGTTTTTTCGTTACGGTCAAGCATTGCAAGCCCGGCCACCTGTTGGGTGATGGTACTCCCCCCTTGTACAGTTTCGCCTGCACGCAGGTTCGCAGCCATCGCCCCAACAATACGGATTGGGTCGACCCCGTGGTGATCGAAGAAACGTCTGTCTTCGATAGAGGTCACCGCGTTCAACATATTGTCAGAGATTTCGTTGTACTCTACGGATACGTAGTTTGTGTTTGGCAACATTTTTTCTACAAATGTGCCGTCCTTGTCAACAATATAGCTCGTTACATCAAAGTCTGTGATATCATTGTTTTCCAATGATGGCATGTCGCTGGTGGCAGCGAGAATAACAGTCCCCACCGTACTTGCACCAACAACCATTAAAAGGAGCAAGACCAACAAAATGAAATGCGATAATTTCAAGCTGGACAAAGCCTTCTTGACGCTTCCAAAGATGGACTTTTTCTTTTTATCACTCATGCAACAACCCTCCTTATCTTCCCCATTATAGCATAGGGGCGCTACAAACCCTAGGAGAACCTAACAGGGATAATAAAAATTTATTTTTTCTTGATGAATGACGCCTTCTTTCCATTTGTCTGCGCGATATAATATGAAGGAGAGACCCATTTAAAAGGAGGGCCACCCTATGAAACGATTGATATCGGCGCTGTGCCGTTTAGTCATTATTCTAGTATTGTTTGTCGCTGTAACCGCCTCCACCATTTGCGGTGTGATTGGCTATGTGGGCTACAAAAACGCCACCGCCGACCGCCCTGTGACCCAGGCCATCGGCGAGGTGCAGGCACAAGCCAACTATACCCCTTTAGAAAATATTCCCGTCATTTATAAAAACGCAGTCATCGCCATCGAAGACCACCGTTTCTACGACCATGGTGGTTTTGATGTGATTGCCACGGCACGCGCGCTCTTGCACAACGCCTTGGCCGATGAGGTTCGCGAAGGCGGTAGCACCATCACCCAACAGCTTGCTAAAAATCTCTACTTTGATAATTCGCCCTCCTTCACCCGTAAGCTGGCAGAGCTCTTTGTTGCCCGTGCCATTGAAAAGGAATATAGCAAGGATCAAATACTCGCCGCCTATATCAACTGTATCTACTACGGCGACGGCTATTACAATATTTACGACGCCAGCATGGGCTACTTCGGTGTCATGCCTGCTGATCTCAGCGATGACCAAGCCACCCTCCTAGCCGGTGTACCAAATGCGCCGAGTCTGTATGCACCAACGGTGAACCTCACTTTGGCGCGCGAGCGCCAACAACAGGTGCTGCGTGCGATGATTGATAACGACATGTTGACCCGCGAAGAAGCCAATCTCATCGCACCCCTTACATAAACAACAACGCCGTGTTCCCTCCCAATGAGAGAACACGGCGTTCTTTTATTGTTTCGCTTTGGCTTGTTTGCGATGGGTCAGCAGGGCACTGAGCAAAAACAGAGCCACAGCAGCCCACACAAAGGCAAACATCACGGCGTACATTTGCGTAAATTCTTCATGGAAGAAGAACAGCCCACACAGAAATTGCAGAGTTGGATTGATGTACATGAGCACCCCTGCCAAGGTATAGTCGGTGGTTTGAATACCCTTGCTATAAATCATTAGTGGCGCAGCAGTAATAATCCCAGTGGTCGGAATGAGCAGCCACTGCCAAGTGGTCACAACCTCACCGGCCTGTGCAAACTGGCCCTGACTCACAAGCCAACCGCCAAAAAGAAGCGCCGGCACAAACATCCACGCACATTCCACGGAAAGGGATGTCAAGCCGTCAATTTGCACGGTTTTCTTAAGCGCCCCATAGCAAGCAAAACTCCCACCAATTAAAAGCGCCAACCAAGGAATGGTCCCATGGCTAATAACCGCATAAAGCACCCCCGTCGTGGCAAGCACCACACTCATTTTTTGTAAGCCGGTGAGCTTCTCTTTGAAGCACACACAGCCCAAAATCACATTCATAATCGGGTTTAAATAATAAGCCAAGCTCGCTTCGATGACGTGGCCGGTATTAACAGCAACAATGTAGGTGCCCCAGTTTACCACCAAAAGCGCCCCACAGCCACACAGGGTCCAAGCCAGCTTTTTATCACGAAAGACCGCACGAAAACGATCCCATTGGTGCATCAAAAGAAGCATCAGCACAGCAAAGAGCAACGACCATACCACGCGATTGGTGAGAATAAAATACGGGTCCATGGTAACAAAGATTTTCCAGTAAATCGGCAAAATCCCAAACAAAAAATAGCAAAACAATACCAACAACGGCCCACGATTCTTCATGGTCATCGCCTCCCCCTTTTTAAAGTCCGTTTCAAGTGTATCATTTTACCATCCCACGAAACAAGAAAAAAAGCAGCCCTTTGTATAAGGACTGCTGATTGATTTAGAATTTTCCGCTACTGCCGGAAAAACCGCCGGCGTCGATTGTTGTCCCGCCAAAGCCATCGTTGTCGTCCATCTTGACCCGCGGTGTCACAATGGTTTGACTGTACAGATAGTCGTCACTTTGGCTGCGCAGCGTGAAAGCATCGCCTTCATCGGTACCGATATACATTTCGGCGTGGGTTTGTTTTTTCGCGGTCTTCATACCCTTCACCATCACAGTCACCGCCAATAGTGCAATCAGCGGAGAGCCTACAAAAGCAAGAATCCAGAGCGCCTTCGACCAGCCTGCGGATGGGTCATAGTCATAGGCCACCCCTTCGACAAAGTATTGATAACAATAGTCTTCGGCAGTATCCAGATAGTCTTCGAAGCCACCCATCCAGTCATCTTCACCAAAATACGGCAGGAAGGAATCCACCATCTTTTCATTGCCGTAGTCCGTCAGTACGCTATTGCCCTCACGATTGGCAATCAGTGCATAATCACGGTCTTCCATGGAAAGCATGAGCATCATCATGCCCTTGCTGTTTGCGTCTGCACCGGCAAAGTATTGATTGTAGAGTGCTTTTGCGTATTCATAAGCATCTGTTGTACCGTTCATCGATGGTACAACGACAATACGAACCGCCATCCCGTATTCAGCTTGGAGAGCATCGGCGCGCGCCTCTAATTGCTGAGCGTCTTCTACGCTCAACAATCCGGCATCGTCATTGACCAGCTGCGTACTTGTCAGCGCAAACGCCGGAAGAGCCTGTACCATCACAAGAAGCACGACCAAAAGAAGGACAGAAAGGCGTTTATGTTTCTTCATCGCAAAGCCCCCTTTCTAAACCAGCATCGCCAAGGCGGCGAAAATCGCAAAGCAGACACCGGTAATACCGCCAAACCAAGCGGCGGCGCGCCCCTTTGAAACAGGAAGGTCCCCGATCATGCGTCCGGTTTGCCCATTCATGGCAAACATATAGGTTTCCCCTTTCCAACGGGTGGTGAGCATCCAGACCGGCAAAAGGGCATATTTGGCACTATGGTCAAACAAATTCAGACTTTGATGGGTCACAAAGTACTGGTCGTAGGCCAAGGTGCGTTCCGTTGCCATGCGAGCACTGTTAAAAATACGCTCGCTCACTCGGTCTTCACTGGCTTGCGCATCCACGTCATATTTTTCTGCCAAATACCCCGGCAAATAGCCGCGATTAAAGGGCACCAAGTCCTCATAATTGAAAGGCTCGATGGCATCCATATAACGGTCCTCCATCTTGGTGGAACCGTCTACCGGAATTTTATCAAAATGCATTGTCCCTTCGCGCTCAACGCGATAATGGTTGATGGTAGTAATATCCGCATCGTCGGTCATCACCACGCTTGAGCGGGTGGCATCAAAGACAAATTTGGCATCCACACCGGAATCAAAGAGCCAAAACGGGACATAAATGCCCTTGATTTCCTCAATATGATTTTGTTCGCTAAATACCTTTGGTAGCAAACGCTTGCCCTTGTACAGATTCTTTAACGCAGCAATGGCATCTTCCTTGGTCTTACGAAATGGAATGATGTAGTCCGGCTTCAATGTGCCCTGTAAGCGACCGTTTAAAACCGTCGGATTGCCGCAGTAGACACAGGTCGTGGCAACGGTGTTCTCATCGCAGATAATTTCTGCGCCACAGCTGGGACAGCTGTACACCTGAAAAGCGTTTTCTTCGTCCTCATCCCATGCACTGCCTGGGGTTACATCGCCCCAATCAACCCCTTGTTCCTCTTCAAGACTGTCTTTAAAGAGCTTTTCGAGTACATCCGCTTTGAAGGTGCTATCGCAATACTGACAGACCACTTCGCCGTCATGAGGCGAAAAGGTGAGCGGCGCACCACAGTTAGGGCATTTAATACTTAATACATTCTCGGACATAAGACACCCCTTTCTCTACATGAAAATGGTCATGTAGCTATTATTGTAAATCATCGTCGTTAAAAGGGTCCCCGCATTCCGGGCAGAATTTCGGTGGTTGGGTCGAATCCTGTGGCACCCAGCCACAGTTAGAGCAGGCATAACGGCGCGGCGCCGGTTTTTTGGTGCCACATTCGGCACAGAAATTGCCGGTATTACCACTTGTGCCACAGTTTGGACAAGTCCAGCCACTTTGAGCGGCATTGGCAGGATTTGGCTTACCGCAATTCACACAGAACTTGCCGTTGTTACCTGCGGTGCCACAGCTTGGGCAGGTCCATCCGTTTTGAGCTTGCGCCGCCTGTGCCGCAGCTTGTGCTGCTTGCTGTTCTTGAGCCATGCCAAAGAGATTGGTGGTATTGGCCCCTGCATTTTGCGCCATGCCCATGCCTACAAAGGCACCCATTGCACCCATGCCGCCTTCGTTCTTAGCGGCATCCTGCATGGCTTGGGCTTGCGCGCCGGCAAGGTGCGCGGCAGCCATGTTTGGATCGCGAAGGGCTGCATTGCGTTGGATTTCCTTGATCATCTGTGCATCTTCTTCGGAAGCAGACACAGAGCTCACCCCAAAGCTCACAATGGAGAGTCCGCGAAGCTGGCTCCATTTTTCACTCAAAACATCATTGAGGGCATCGGCAATTTCTGTGGTATGCGCCGGGAGCGCACTGTAACGCACCCCCATGGCGCTAATCTTCGCAAAGGCAGGCTGAAGTGCGGTGAGCAGCTCGGTTTTGAGCTGACCATCGATGTTATCACGGGTATAGGTATCCGTGACATTGCCCACGACATTGGCATAAAACAGGATTGGGTCGGTGATTTTGTAGGAGTATTCCCCAAAGCACTTGATGGCAATATCCATATCAAGGCCGATGTTGGTATCCACCACACGGAACGGCACAGGGCTGGCAGTGCCATACTTGTTGCCGACAATTTCCTTGGTATTCACATAGTAAATGCGTTGGTCATGGGCTGTTTCCGCCCCAAAGGTGAAACGCTTGCCCACCAATTTAAAGCTATCGACAATTCCTTTTTTGAGGTTGCCGCAAAAAAGACTCGGTTCAGTAGAAGCATCGTAAACAAATTCGCCGGGTTCTGCACAAAATTCAACGATTTTTCCTTGGTCCACAATCAACATGCATTGGCCTTCTGCCACGACAATCACAGAGCCGGTGGTGATGATGTTATCGCTACCCTTGCGATTGACACCGCGCTTGCCTTGGTTTTGTACACCCTTGCAAACAAGCTGGTCCGCTGTCATAGCATCGCAAACAAAGTAATCCTTCCATGTATCAGCAAGCACCCCGCCGAGGGCACCAATCCCTGCACCAAGAACGCCACCGACTTGCTTTGTAAGTCCCATACTAGTTCCTCCTTCTATTGAATCACTCTTGTCAAATTACGCCAAGCGGGTAAAGTCCCCTTCCATATAGTGGGTATACGCATCCACTTGGTCTGGGGTCATTTCACGCATGCTCGAGTCAAAATCACGGAACAAGCGTGGGTTGACCTCGTTGTATTTAAGACGCGCTGCTGTACGCAATCGGCAATAGCTCAACATCACCGGTTGACGCACATAAAAGGCATCGATTTCACCTTCGGTAGGGTCGTTGAAGGCCGGATGCACAACCTCGTTGCCATCTGCATCCTTATAATAAAAACGTGGTACTTTTTCATACTCAGAGCCGAAATAGCTCACAATTTCCGGTTCGATTTGTTCGTTCATGATAACAATCCTTTCACATAATAGGGTTTACGCACGGCGGTTCAAAATGACAATACCGCCAAAAATCAGCCCAATCCCAATGACCGCCGCCACCGTGATTGGTTCATGCAAGACAACAATGCCCATGATGGTTGCTACCATTGGTTCGGCAAAAGCTAGGACACTCGCCTTGCTTGGTGCCAATACCTGCAACCCACGGGTATAGAAAATATACGGAATCACCGTTGAAAAAAAGCCCAAGCCGCAAATGCCCGCTACCATTTCCCATTGCATAGGTGGCATCTCGGCACCGGTGGCACCAAAGATGAGCCCCAAGGAAACCGCTGATGCAAAGAGAGAATAGAAGGTCACCGTCATCGGCTCGTAATGACTGAGCGCCACACGACCAAAGATACTGTAAAGGGCATAGCAAAAGGCACTTCCCAGCCCCGTTGCGATTGCAACCGGTGCCAAGGTCTGCACGCCGCCACCAACCACGCCGGTGACAAACAAGCAACCCACAAAAGCCAAAATCAGCGCAATCACCTTTTGTTTGGTAATACGCTCCTTAAAGAAGAGCTTAGACATCAAGATGACAAAGAACGGCGCCGTATAGAGAAGCACCGCTGCCACACTCAAGGTCGTAAAATTTTGGGTGGCAAAATAAAACACATTAAAGAGCCCAATCGACACAAAGCCTGTCCCCACAAACATCCATAAATCACGCAAGCGAATACGGAAGGTGTCGCGCTGCCTGAGCCCCAAATAGACCGCCAGCATCAATGCCGCCGACAAACTTCTGAAAAACGCCACCGCCAATGGCGACATGCCAAAGCCGGCCAAATAACGCGTAAACAACCCCAAACAGCCCCACGCCGTTGCCGCAATCAAGACATCAATGACGGCACGACGTTCTCGGTTCTCTTGTTCCATAGATCCTCACCCTTCTTTTTATTTTCTGCTTATTGTCTATTATTTTACCTTTTTAGTCGTCGAATGAAAACATTATTATTGATGACAATCTTTTGATTGCCCATGGTATCGCACCCAATATCCGTGTTATAGTAATAAAAAACCTTCGAAAGGAGCCCTTATGCATCAGTTTTTTCTTAATGAATCCCTCGCAGACCTCGACCAACCCATCATCCTCAACCGCAAAGAGTATCAGCATGTCTTTGTCCTTCGCCTCCACGAAGGCGAAGAATTTGTGCTCTCCGACGGCCACGGCCAAGAACACCTCTGCGAAGTGACCGCTGTCGACAAAAACACCATCACCGCCCGCCGTTTGGAAAGTCGCGACGCCCAAGGGGAGCTTGATTGTCAGCTCGTGCTTTTGCAAGGGCTACCAAAACGTGATAAGCTCGAGCTCATCATCCAAAAAGCCGTCGAGCTCGGCGCCCATCAAATCATGCCTGTGATGATGAAGCGCACCAATGTCAAAGTCGACGACAAAAAAGCCGACCGCAAGGCAGAACGCCTACATGAAATCTCAAAAAGTGCCGCCACCCAAGCCAAGCGTGGCATCATTCCCGAAGTCAGTGGTGTCACCGCCTTTCGCGATGCCTTAGCAGCTGTCGAAGACGCCGACATCAAACTCATCTGCTACGAAGACGAAACCAGCCGCGGCACCTTAGACACACTCTTGCCGGTGCTGCCACAAGCAAAGAAAATTGCCATTCTCGTCGGTCCTGAAGGCGGCATCAGTGAAGAAGAATGGCAGCTTGCCAAAGACGCAGGCTTTCAAAGCGTATCCTTGGGAAAACGCATCCTTCGCACAGAAACCGCCGGCTTCTGCCTCCTCTCCTACCTCATGCTTCACCTTGAAAACGCATAGCAAAAAAGGAAGTGAACGTTATGGCTTGCGATGAAGCTTTATACCGCCAGTATTTAGACGACAATGACGCCGGTCTGGACGCCTTGATGAAAAAATACGGCGATTCGCTGACGTTGTATATCGACGGCTATCTGCATGACGTTCACGAATCCGAGGAGCTGATGCTGGACGTCTTTGCCTATCTGTTCACAAAAAAGCCGCGCATCCGTGACGGTGGCTTTAAGGCATATCTGTATAAGGCAGCGCGCCACATGGCACTGCGCCACAAAAGCAAACGAAAATGTCTGTTCAGTCTGGACGCGATAGCGGATGAACCGAACAGACGGCTACTGGCAGATGAAGTCATCCGAACAGAAGAACGCAACCGCATCCTACACCTTTGCATGAGCGAAATGAACCCGGACTACAGAGAAGTGCTTTACCTAATCTATTTTGAGGATATGAGCTATGCACAGACGGCAGTGGTCACGGGAAAAACGGTGAAACAAGTTACCAACATGATATATCGCGGAAAAGAAAGCCTGCGAAAGCTACTGGAACGGGAGGGTATCACCAATGCGGAGTCATGAGGAACGAATCTCAGAAACAAAGCGGCGTATCGCCGCAAGGGAGCGGACACAAAGAATCCGCCGCAACAGATGCATCATGGTTGCCACAACAGTGGCCTGCCTTGCGTTGCTCGTTGTCGCTGCACTTTCCATGCCTAATATTACTGCGCTGAGCCCTGCCGCAAACGATACCGGCTTTGAAATGGCCGCCAGTATGTACAGCGAAAGCGCTGCCCTCGGTTATATTATCATTGGGCTTTTGGCCTTTCTTCTCGGCGTATGCGTGACCATTTTATGCTTCCGACTTCGACAGATGAACAGAGAAAACGAGCAGGACAAAGAAAGCGAGGATCGGCATGGAATTGATTGACAACATGCTACAGCTATTTGCTGCCCTCCTCGGCGCCGGTCTTACCGGATTTATCTACCGAAAAAGCCGCCAACAGCCGTATTTTCTGTTGCTGTGCTTCTATGGCTGCTTTGCTTTGGGTTCGCTCTACTGGGCACTGTATCTGTTGCTGTTCTCCACCACGCCACAGGTATTTTATGTCTCAGAGGTTGGCTGGATATCCAGCCTAATTTTTCTGCTAATTCTGCAGGCGGTGTTGGCAGAAAAAATCGAACACGGTTTCCATAGCCGAATCGCATGGCTTTCGCCCGTCATCGGCGTGCCCCTGTTGATATTCTACTGCACCTACGGGGATATACTCTCCAACCTCATTTGGTGCGGCATGATGATCTTTCTTTCCTTCGGCGCCCTGCGCGGACTTTCTTATGCCAAGCAGCAGACAGATGCAGCGAAAAACCTGCGCTATTTTCACATTGGCATGCTGTGCTATGTGTTCTCAGAATACCTGCTCTGGACAGCAGGCTGCTTTTGGCCCAACATCTCACCGGCAAGCCCCACCTTCTGGTGTGACATGCTGCTAACGCTTGCCATTCTGGGGCTGCTGCCTGCCACAAGAAGGGCGGTGCGTCCATGACCTCTATTGAAAATATTTTTATCTGCATGGCAACCCCATTGCTCGTGGCTGCCTTTTGCATGGGCAAACGCCCGCTACGCTTTTTCCTGTTTGCCATCGCCGGAATGGGGATGTGCCTGTGTGCGGCCTACATCAACACCTTCTTGGCGACGGTGTATCAGGCAAACGCCCTTACCGCCACCGTAGAAATTGCACCGGTGGTCGAGGAAATACTGAAGCTTTTGCCGTTGATCTTTTACCTGCTCGTGTTCGAACCAAAGGGCGAAAGCATCACCTTTGCCGCCATTGTCATCGCGTTGTCCTTCGCCACCTTTGAGAATGTCTGCTATCTCATCCAAAATGGCGCCTACAACTTTGCCTTCATCTTCTTTCGCGGGTTTGGGACGGGTGCCATGCATGTGCTGTGCGGTTTCATCATCGGTGGCGGTCTTTCCTATGCAGGGCAGCGAACGTGGTTAAAAATCGCCGGCAGTTGCGGTCTATTGGGGGCAGCCATTACCTTTCACGCCATCTATAACCTGCTAATTGCCTACGGCGGCATGGCACAGTATGTGGCCTATGCCCTGCCGGTACTGCTCATCACAGCGAGCAAGCTGTCCGTCTACTGTTTTGCTCGAAAAGAATAATCGATTACCTGCTCTTTGAGAGCCACTTTGAGTGGCTCTCATTTTTTTGAAAAAATTTGCGTTTTAGGTGAGAGTTTTTTTAACTTTATGTACCTATATAAGTGAACAGCTTTTTTAAGTCACATTGTCGCAGAAATCCGGAAAGGGGTTGCAAACACGATGTACGATACCGCCAAACGGGTCACACTCGTCAAAAAGCGTGTGCGTGAAAACACTCGTCGAAAGCAGCGGCGCGAGGTTGGCAGCCTATCCGCTGTGTGTCTGCTATTATTTGCGGCACTGCTACAGACTGCAAGCATGGTCATCCAACAGGGACCAACCGCCACACAAGGCGTATTCGGCGCGATGCTGCTGCGGGAGGACGCAGGTGGCTATGTGCTGGTGGGCGTTGTTTGCTTTACGCTGGCGACAGTCATCACCGCGCTGTGCTTCCGGCTTAGAAACAAGGCAGAAGAAAAAAGCAGCGGGACAATAACGCCCGCTCGACACGAACAAGGAGGGAACAATCAATGAAAAAAAGAATGCTTAGTATACTACTTATCTGTAGTATGATGCTGACATTGCTACCGACCGTTGCTGTTGCGGCAGATGGCACCAAAGCCATCCAGGCCGGCACGAGCGGCTTGCAGCAAAACGCAAACACAGAAAACGCACCGACCATATATTTCGGGCAAAATCATGAAAATAAGCCCGGTGCATGGCGTGTCGTCGGCTATGATGGAAATGGTGCTGCCGGGCAAACAGGGTATATAACCCTACTGGCAGCAAATAATATGGGTTTATCCCTGTACGGCACAAGCTTCGTTTATGCGGACAGCACGCTGAAAACTGCGATTGACACGCTTGCGGGCAAGCTGACAACAGCAGAGACTGCCGCTGTTGAAAAGCGGACGCTTGTAAGCGGAAGCTATGATGAAGAAAACACCGACTGTGTGGCAGGTGCTGCAGTAAGCGACGCTGTTTTTTGGCCGCTTTCCACCAAAGAGGCCAATGCAGTAGACAAGACCCTGCGTATGGTGGATCCTGCAAATCAGAATTGGGCGTCAAACTTTTGGTGGCTACGTTCACCCGGCGGAGGCAATGGCGGCTATATAAGCATCATAACTGGTCGGGGTGATGTGGCAGACGGCTACGTAGAGGGCAACGACGCTAAATATGGCGTTCGTCCTGCCTTTCACTTAAATTCGGACGCCGTCCTCTTCCTCTCGGCCGCTGAGGGTGACAAACCGTTCGGATTGCAGCAGATTTCCGACTACAACGGAAACGAATGGAAGCTAACCATCCAAGACAGCAAACACGGCAAATTTACAGCAAAGACCACAGCGGTCAACGGCAGCATGCTGACCGTTGAATATGCGAACGCAGAGGTGGGCAAAAACGAATATCTTTCCGCTGTCATTAAAGATGCGGACGGCAACATGACGCACTATGGACACATTGCGAATTTGAACGGTACTGCCAGTGCTAGTGACACGGTGGAAATTAACCTGTCCGGCATCGACATGACCGGCAAGCGCCTCTACGTATTCAATGAACAATGCAACGGTGACAAAAAGACCGACTATGCCAGTGCGCTTCAGGAAGTGGCACTGTCACTGGAGCAGCTCAACCTTACGCCCGGCGACACCTATTACTTTGACCTTTCCGGTGTGGGCATCCCCGGCTTAGCGACCAGGAGTCAGCCGGATACATCGCTGCATTATGTTCCCTTTACCTATGCCGGAACAGTGGACGCCTACAAGCTCACATCGGGTATGCCAACCACTGAGGAGTATGCACAGCAAAATAAATATCTCCATAGCCTGTTTGTGGCGGAATACAATGTAACGAATGTGGTAAAGTGGGATACCTTAAACGAGAGGGGTCTGATTTTCGGCAAAGACTACACCACCGGCGGTGTGGACTATACCCTACGTGCGCCGTCTGTGGGAAGTCGCTCTATAGATAATATTGTCACACCAAAAAGTAACGAATGGGACAAGATCCTGGACAAGAACAACGGCTATATTAAAAATTTGACTAAGGTGCCTTCCTGGGGACAAGATTCTTCGCGCGTAGAAATTACTAAACGTGCGGTCCGTGGCGCCCATTCGGCTCGCGACTGGTCTGCCTACCTTACTGAAATACTATACCAGGACTCCGGTTTCCGCCCTGTCCTTGAAGTTCTGAACCCCGACACACTGGGCGCTGATGGGCTAAAAGCCGTTACCCTTGCTCTTAACGGCGGCAAGTTGGGCGGTAGCACCGAAGATATTCAAATCCTTGTGAAAAACGGCGAGCGTTTCACTGCGCCGGCCTCCGACGGACTGACTCGTCCGAAAGGAAATACCGGCACCTTCTTTACGTGGCTTGGTAGCGATGGCAACTTCTACGCACCCGGTGCAAGCGTTCCGGCGGACGTAACCACACTGACCGCACAGTGGACAGCCCCGACCTACACCGTAACGTTGCACACAAACGGTGGCACAATTGCCGCTTGGAATAATGTCACTGCGTACTCCTACGGCACAGGGGCGAGACTTCCAAATATGTACGGTACGACCCGCACAGGTTATACCTTTGACGGCTGGTACGATAACGCAGACTTTGCCGGCACACCGGTTACGGCAATCAGCGATACCGAAATAGGCGATAAGGAATATTGGGCAAAGTGGAAAGTCAATCAGTATACCGTCACAGTCAAGCCCGAAAACAATGAAGCAGATATTACCATAACACAGGATTACGGCACACCGATTACCGCACCTGTCTTGACAAGAGAAGGCTATACTTTTACAGGTTGGGATACACCATTCCCGGCAACCATGCCTGCGGAGAATCCAACAATCACGGCACAATGGGCGGTTAATCAGTACACGATTACCTATAATTTGGACGGTGGCACTGCAGAGGGCAATCTCGACAGCTATACCATAGAAACGGCTACCTTTAGCCTCGAAAATCCTACCAAACCCGGCTATACCTTTACCGGCTGGAGCGGCACCGACTTGACCGGTGAAGACAATAAAACCGTTACCGTTGAAACCGGCAGTACCGGCAATCGTGTCTATACGGCACACTGGCGCCATAAAAGCAGTGGCCATGCTTCCACCTACTACACACTAAGCTTTGACACCGGTGGCGGCAGCATGATTGCAAGCGAACGCCTCCGCGCTAACACTGCCGTTGACCTCACCAAGTACACGCCGACCTACGAAGGCTACACCTTCACAGGCTGGTATTCTGACAAGGCCTTGACCAATAGCATTTCAAATCTCCGTATGACCGGCAACAAAACAGTCTATGCCGGTTGGCAAAAGCAGACAGATGCAAATCCATTTACCGATGTTCGCACCGCTGACTGGTTCTACAATGACGTACTGTTCGTCTATGAAAACGGACTGATCCGCGGTACAAGCGATACCCTATTCAGTCCTCATGCAACGACTACGCGCGGCATGATGGCAACCATTCTCTGGCGTATGGAGGGCAGCCCGGCACCGAAGGGCAAAACCGCCTTTACCGATGTGAACACTGAAAAATGGTACGCTGACGCGATTGCATGGACAACCGAAAACGGCCTCTTTGCAGGCTACAGCCAAGACCTGTTCGGACCGGATGATGCTATCAACCGCGAACAGCTTGCTTCTATCTTCTATCGCTATGCAAGCTACAAGGGCTATGATGTGACTGCCATGGGCAAGCTTGACACATTCAAGGATGCAAGCAACGTTTCGAATTATGCAAAAACAACGGTGCAATGGGCAGTCGGCAGTGGATTGATAAAAGGAAAGTCCGGCGATTTGCTTGACCCACAGGGAACGGCAACCCGCGCTGAAATTGCAACCATCCTCCACCGCTTCCTTGAACAAAATAAATAAGCATCAGAACGCATCAAAAAAGGCGGCTGCTCAAAGCAGTCGCCTTTTACTGTATCTATTCGATTTGAATACATTAATGACCACACTCAATCCTTAATGCCCACAACCTTCACCTTGGAGCGCATGAGCATAAACCAACCGATGAGGCTCAAGGTGCCGCTGGCGAAGATGATTTCCCCAAGGCCGAGGATGTGGTTACTCCAAAGAGAAATGCCCATCATCCCAAGGCTCCCAAAGATGGTGGCAACGCCGTTGATGAGAGAGGAAGCGGAGCCGGTGTCACCCTTTTGTTGGTCAAGGAGAAGACCGGAGCTGAACGGTCTGGTCAAGGACCCCAAGAAGCTAAACGGTGCGAAGGAGAGCCAGAATAAGAACGGTGTGAGTTGGCCTAAGAAAATCAAGGAAAGCCCACACACGGCATAAATGGCAAAACAGGTATAAGCCAAACGCACCTTATTCACATTGGCACAGAACTTCACATACGCCATCGGGCCTAAGAGAGATAAGAACGCATTGGCCGCAAAGAAATAGCTGTATAATTGCTCGGAAAGGCCGAATTGATCCACATAGATATACGAAGACATGGAGATATAGCCCATGAAGGCAAAATTATAGAGGGAGAAAATCAAGCAAGGCACCAAAAAGCCGGGATTTTTCCCAACAGTCACGAGCTTACCGATGGTTGCCATAGTGGATTCGCTGACACGGTCTTCTTTTTCCAAGGTTTCTTGATAAAGAAGAGAAAGAACAAATACGGATGCGCCGGCTGCGGTGAGAACAAAGAAGGACCCACGCCAGTCGGTAAATTTCAAGAGAAACGCCCCCAATACCGGTGCAATCATCGGTGCCACGCCGGCAAAGGATTGTACCACCGCAAGGATGGAGTCACGGCGACGCCCCACAAAGCAATCCTTGACAAGCGCCATGGACACGGCAATCAGTGCACCGGCACCAATGCCTTGAAAGACACGCGCAAAGATCATCACATACACATTCGGTGCTAAGGCACAGGTCAAGCTCATAAGACTATAAAGCCCACTGCCAACCAACAAAATGATGCGTCTACCGTATTTATCGCTCAGCGGTCCGAATAGCAACGTTCCAACCGCAAAGAAGAAGAAGAAACCCACCAAGGTGAGGTTTACCAAGGAGCCGGACACATTAAAATACTGGCTCATGGTTGGTAGCGCCGGCAAATAAAGGTCTGTGGACAATGGCACGAACATATTGGTGAGGGTAATAAAGAACACCATCCTCTTCATGCCAAGGAATTTTTGTTTTTCAATGTTTTTTCTTGTATCCATGAAGACGCCTCTCTTTCCATAAAAATACCCATACTATGACAAAAAAATGGCTTAGCGCTCGGCTAAGCCTTCCATTCAATTTTGCAAATAGAAAACACCCTGTTTGCATTGATTTACCAAAAGTACAGCAAACAGGGCGTTATCATGACTACAAGTCTAGACTACAGATTTAAAGTTTAGAGCACCTTCGCCAAAAAGTCTTTGGTACGCGCTTCCTTAGGGTTGCCAAAGATTTCTTCCGGAGTGCCTTGTTCCATGATGTAGCCTTGGTCCATAAAGAACACGCGGTCACTCACTTCACGGGCAAAGCCCATTTCGTGGGTAACAATCACCATGGTCATACCGGTTTCGGTGAGCTGACGAATAACTGCCAATACTTCACCAACCATTTCAGGGTCCAACGCAGAGGTTGGTTCGTCAAAAAGCATGATATCCGGATGCATGGCCAATGCACGCGCAATCGCCACACGTTGCTGTTGCCCGCCGGAAAGGCTGTTTGGATAGACATCGGCTTTGTCCAACAAGCCAACACGTTGCAACAGTTCGCGGGCTGTCTTTTCAGCGCTTTCCTTGGCTTCGCCCTTCACATTGATTGGTGCAAGGGTGATGTTTTCCAACACGGTTTTATGAGGGAAGAGATTGAAGCGTTGGAATACCATCCCGAGGTTTTCGCGCATTTTATTAATATCGTGCTTTGGATCGGTGATTTCTTCACCGTCAATGTAAATATGACCACCGGTCGGTTCTTCCAACAGGTTGATGCAGCGCAAGAATGTACTCTTACCGGAGCCGGATGGCCCAATGATAGAAACGATTTCACCATCTTTAATAGTTTCGGTAATGCCCTTTAATACTTCAAGATCACCGAAAGATTTTTTTAATTCCTTGATTTCAATCATTTCAATAGCCCTCCCAATTAGCGTTTATCCGTCGCAAGACGACGTTCATACCAGTTGATGATGCGGGTGAAGGTGAAGGTCAAGCAGAGGTATACCAATGCAACCGCCACATAAGTAGGGAACGGCTCATAGTGCACGGAGGTATAGATTTGACCACGCTTCATGATTTCGGACAAACCGATGGCTGCCAAGAGAGAGGTATCCTTCAAGAGCATAACAAATTCATTGCCGAGTGGTGGAATAACGAGTTTGAAGGCCTGTGGCAAAATAACGTGGCGCATGGCTTCTTTGTGGCTCATCCCAAGGGAGCGCGCTGCTTCGAGTTGCCCCTTGTCTACCCCTTGAATACCGGCACGGAAGATTTCCGCTACATACGCCCCACTGTTTAAGGAGAGTACCACAATCCCAGTCACTAAGAGTGGGAAGCTAAACTTCCCGCCAAAGAACAATTCACCGATGATGCTTGCAACCCCAAAGTGCCACAAGAAAATTTGTACATAGAGTGGTGTCCCACGCAAGGTTTCAATATAAACATTGGCAATAAAACGCAATACGCGGTTCTTGCCCATTTTCATGAGTGCCATGAGCAAACCGATGATAATCCCGAAGCCAACCCCGCATACAGTTAACAATAAAGTGGTTCCCGCACCGGGAATCAGTTTCGGTAATACATCAAGAAATACCGGAAAAAACCCTTCCATTCAATTGTCTCCTTCCTATATAAAACGCAAGAATGAGATGCAGATTCCCCTGCATCTCATTCCAACCTAAAGGTTTTAATTATTCAGCTTTTGCGCTCATGATTTCTGCAACAGCTTCCTTTGCGCTACCGTCCTTTACGGATTCAGGCACATCGAGTTCGTACTTCTTGCAGATTTCTTCGAACTTACCGTTTTCAATGATGTTAGCAAGACCTGCGTTGATCTTATCCATCAATTCTTGGTTGTCATCAGCAACAGTGATGCCGTAGTAGTCAGCAGCGTATGGTTCGCCAACGAGAACCACGCCTTCCGGATGATCCTTCAAATATGCTTGAGCAACAGGGATGTCGATGATGATTGCATCGCAACCGCCGGTGGTCAAGTCTTGGATGCAGGTGTTGTAGTTATCGAGAAGCTTTGCTTTCGCATCGCCGGCTTCTTCCATTTCGTTTACCATGTCAGCACCGGTGGTACCGATTTGAGCGGAAATGGTCTTACCCTTCAAATCGTCAGCGCCCTTGATGTCGCTGTCTTCAGCAACCATAATCCCGAGGGAAGCATCCATGTATGGGTCAGAGAAAATAACGTTGTTACGCTTAGGGTCGATACTCATCCCTGCAGCTGCAACGTCGATTTGACCGCTGGTCAAAGCACCGATGAGTGCGTCAAATTCCATGGATTGGAATTCTACGTCAAAGCCTTGGTCTTCGCCGATGGCAGTCATAAGGTCGAGGTCAAAGCCTACCATGTTGCCTTCGTCGTCTTGGTATTCAAATGGTGCAAAAGTTGGGTTGGTCCCTACAACAACCACGTCGCTGCCACTTTCAGCGCCTGCACTTGCTGCCGCACTGCCTGCAGGAGCCTCATTGCCACCGCCGCAGCCGGCTAAAAGGGTTACTGCCATAGCAGCAGTTGCCAACATTGCTGTTAATTTTTTCATTTTCATATCGTCTCTTCTCCTTCAATATGATAATTTAATCAATGCACCTATTATACTAATCACTGTATATTTTTTCAATACCAATTCGAGATTATTTACATGATTTTCCACAAACTCCGTAAAAAATCGGACAAATATACAAATTCGCCCCATGATTTTTGCATAATCACATGAATACCGTGCATAAACTTTTGTATATTGTCTGCATAAATCCCCCAATTATCGAATCCCGGCGGCCAAGGTCATACTGTAAATCTCCCCAGCGCCGGCTTGATGCAGCGTTCGCGCACAGGCAAGCAAGGTGCTGCCGGTCGTTATGACGTCATCCACCAGCAAAATGTCTTTGCCTTTTACCGTTTCACCCGTCTTTGGTGGCACTGCAAAGGCATGCGCCACATTGTCCTTACGGGCGCTTTTGGCAAGGCCCGTTTGGTGCGGCGTGTTCACCGTACGCACGAGCCAATCGGTCGCCACCGGCAACGCCCACGCCTCGGCAATGACACGAGCCAAAAGCAGGCTTTGATTATAACCGCGCTCTCTAAGGCGCTTCGGATGCAGGGGCACCGGCACCAACGCATCTGCCTCAATCGGCGCGTGGCGCTTGATGACATCCGCAAAGCCGCGCACCCGCCACGGCTCGTTGTGAAACTTAAAACGTACAATCGCCTCGCGTGCCTTGCCTGTATAAGGAAGCAACGCGGTATTTCCCTTATAGTAGGCAGGCCACTCTCTACAAGTATCGCACACCGGCGCACGCACGCCGTAGACCCCACAGCGACCGCACTTCCCCTCAAGCCGCGCCACCTCGTCAAAATAATTTCGGCACTTCTCGCACAGCCCAAGGGTAGCAAGTGGTGTCTCACAACACACGCACATATTTGGATCAGGGAATATGAGTGATAAAAAATGCTTCCACATCACAGCCACCTCCTTACGCAATTACTATTATTGTACGAAAACAGCGCCTAAACCGCCAGCCCTTATCTTGAAAGATAATACATTGTGCCGTATAATAAAACCATTCTATGAACCATTAACAAGGAGGATTCTCATGCCTACATTGACAGAAAAAATCATTGCTGCGCATATCACCGACGGTGAAATGAAAGCAGGCAATGAAATCGGTATTCGTATTGACCAAACTCTGACCCAAGACTCCACCGGGACCATGGCGTATCTCGAATTGGAAGCAATGGGCATCGACCGTGTAAAAACCGAACGCTCTGTGGCGTACATCGACCACAACATGTTGCAAAGCGGTCCTGAAAACTTTGACGACCACTTGTTCATCCAAAGTGCCGCTGAAAACTTCGGTCTCACCTATTCTCGTCCGGGCAACGGGATTTGCCACCAAGTCCACCTCGAAAACTTCGGGATCCCTGGCAAAACCCTCATCGGTTCCGACTCCCACACCCCTACCGGCGGTGGCTTGGGCATGCTCGCAATCGGTGCCGGCGGTGTTGACGTTGCCGCTGCAATGGCAGGGCGTAGTTACTACATCACCATGCCTGATGTGATTGAAGTGCGCCTCACCGGCAAGCTCCGTGCAGGCGTGAGTGCCAAGGACATCATCCTTTATGTGCTCCAACAAGAAACCGTAAAGGGCGGCGTGAACAAGGTATATGAATACACCGGCGACGGCGTTGCATCTTTGAGCGTGCCAGAACGTGCTACCATCACCAACATGGGCGCTGAATTGGGTGCTACCTGCTCCATCTTCCCTAGTGATGACAACACCAAGGTTTACATGGATTCCATGGGCCGCGGTGACCAATGGCTCCCACTCGCAGCAGACGACGATGCCGAGTACTTTAAGACCATCCACGTAGATCTTAGTGCCCTCGAACCAATGACTGCTTGCCCACACAGCCCAGATAAGGTTGTGACCGTTGAAAGCCTTGCCGGCATGAAAATCAACCAAGTGGCCATCGGTAGCTGCACCAACTCCTCCTACTTGGATTTGGCACGCTGCGCCGCGGTCCTCAAGGGTCAAAAGGTTGCTGAAAACGTGAGCCTCGTTATCTCCCCAGGGTCCCGCACCATCTTGAAGCAAATGGCAACCGATGGCACCCTCGCCATCTTCCTCGAAGCCGGCGCCCGCATTCTGGAATGCGGTTGCGGTCCTTGCATCGGCATGGGTCAAGCACCGAACACCGACGGCATCAGCCTTCGTACCTTCAACCGTAACTTCTTCGGTCGCAGCGGTACCAAGAGTGCCGACGTTTACCTCGTAAGCCCTGAAACCGCCGCACTCTCTGCCATCAATGGCGTCCTCACCAGCCCAGCCGGCGAAGAACGCTTTGCAGACGTAAAGGTACCTGACATCTACGACAGAGACGACCACCTCTTCATCTTCCCTAGCGAAGACAAGATTGGTCACACCGAACTCGTCAAGGGTCCAAATATCAAGGGTGTACCTGTTGGTCAACCGGTGCCTGAAACCTTCACCGGTAAGGTGGCTGCTTACCTCGAAGACAACATCACCACCGACCACATCATGCCATCCAACGCAAAACTCTTGCCATACCGTTCCAACGTGCCTTACCTCTCCAACCACTGCTTGACCCCATCCGATGCCCAATTCCCAGCACGTTGCCAAGCAATGACCGACGCGGCACCTGTGATTGTGGCAGGCGACAACTACGGCCAAGGCTCCAGCCGCGAACACGCTGCCCTCGCGCCACTCTACTTGGGCGTAAAGGCAGTTATCGCAAAAAGCTTTGCACGTATCCACAAGGCAAACCTCATCAACAACGCCATCTTGCCACTCACCTTCAAAAACCCTGCCGACTATGACGACTTCTCCTTAAACGACGTCCTCGTATTTGACGACCTCGTAAACCAAGTGAAAGCACGTGCAGTCACCGTGAAAAACGAAACCACCGGCAAGACCTACGAACTCGAACTCGAACTCGGTGAGCGTCAAGAACGTCTCCTCTTAGAAGGCGGTCTCCTCACCTCTATCAAAAACGAAAAATAATTTTTCACATTATAAAAGACCTCGAACACATCGTTCGAGGTCTAAGACTATCAAAAGCTCTAATTTGATATATACCCTCTCTACTGAACTGGACATCCAATAGAGAGGGTATTTTTTATTCGCTACACTTACGAATTTAAGAACCCATAAAATGTAAGTTCAACTTGAACACTATCACCAATTAATCTCATAAAATGTAATTATTGTATTTACTACAAATCCCCCCCCTCATTCCGCCATAAAATATTACAACGAATCATCACTTATTCCCTTATTATGTAACGAATAGAATCTCGTTTATACAATCTCTAAACGACTTTCCATTAAAAATTGGCATTTCAAGCAATTGCAAAAAATTCTCAGAATATGCCAATCTATTCCATATTTCATCTACGATAACATAACCTGAATCTTCACCTGTACAATAGAATTTATTTTTTTTATACCAAAATGCAAAATCAGTCGTCATCGGAGGCGAGTCAGCATATTCAGGAAATTCATCCCACCTTTGATATTCTTCGAAGTATTTCCATGTCATTCTAATTACGATTTTTCCATCTGGTCCATGCAACATCTTTATTTTCCTTCCAAGCAAGATTTACTCGCTCTACCATTTTTTTCTCTTTTTCAGTCAAATTTGCATAGCCCTTAGAACTGTCATCTTCGTTATGATTATAACCATGATGTGTATGTGGCACTACACCTCTATGTGGCCTATCCAAATCAATTTGTTTTCTTCGCTTGTTATCTTTATCGTAGTATGAAATACATTTTAGTTCACCTTGAGGTGATAAAGTTACATACACACGATTTTTTGTCATCGTTTCCATCGGAGCAGCTGCACTATTATCCAATCGTACGACAAACTTAATATTACCGCTAGTTAAAATCGATTTATATTCTGCTCCGTATTTTTTTCCATTTGCACTAACTCCTGTGCTACTACCTCTACCGCCACTATCTCACAACCCTTCTAGATTGAATATAATCTACTTTTATTATGTGCCCTTCCATTTCTAAAAATGGCTCACCAAAACATATCACCGCTTCTGGAGCTATCCTATTTATCATTTCGTTATAGCCTCGCATAAATTTCTCTTTATTTTTTCTACAACCAATCGTCCCTACTGCTACAGTCGAATGTTTTTCTACTCCATCAAAACAGAATTCAAAACTTCTTTCATCACTCCAACTTATGGACGGAATAACAATCTGACCCTGATCCTGCCAAAACGCACCAATCCATCTATTGTGCGCAACACTCTCTAGCTGCCTCCAATAATTCATATCTGAATAAGTTGAAAAATCAGGCGTTATTAAGAATTTATATTGAGATAATCGCCCCAATGATTTTTCTGGGTTTCTATACACACCCTCAAATCGATAATCATCAATAAAAAAGTGAACACCTTTCTTTCGATTAATTGCACTATCATTAGCTCTAATATCTGAATACGAAATTAAACTCACATCTTTTAAATCAATATATTGACGATCCACTTTAGGTATTTGCCATTTTCCTTCATAAGGAAAGTTATTTCTAGTAAACAATATGTTTTTTCGCATTTCTATACTTTTCATATAAAATCTCCACTTTCCAATCAATTACCTTTTCTTTTTTACTAATTGACCTTTGTACACAGAAATGCTATTGTTACTTTTGGATATTCTTTGATATGCAATAGCATTTCTTAGATTACAGAACGCATTAGAGTGCTGCGCCAACAGTATTTTAATGCGTTCTTTTTTCATAATAATCACTTCGCTGTTCTTTTTAATTACGACCACCTGGAACGAGTATCCATCCACTCCTTTCTATGCATTTCGCGTTCATACTCATCATCAAAATCAAAGAATCTATTCTGATTTATCGGTGCAATAGTATTTATTACTTTGGCATACTTCATTACAATAAGATCATCGTATTCCTTTTCCGAACAATTATGCCACTCATAATCGTATCTCGCTAAAGTCTTTTTTCTTCTTTGCGCCGCATCCAGAGAAACATCGAACGCATTCATAATATACCCTACATCAGTTGCATACCCCCTCCTTGTCGCAGTCCTAATAATTTGCTCCGGCATTAAAATCTGTGCAGCAAAACAATTTGCCTCAACCTCTTGTTTTTGATACATCAGCATTTGCTGATTTAAATTCATTTCATGTCCTAAATAATAATGAGCAAATTCATGCATGATTGAAAACCTTACTCTATAAGTAGGTTCCTCTTGATTGTAAAAAATAATATATGCACCGTTTAATTCCTGTATCACAGCAGATTCACTTCCAAAACACGAAACGTCAATCCCAAACTTTGCCTTTGCTTTTTTATAAGTGCACAAACATATATCAGATTGTTCCTTAATAAACTTCTTAACTTTAAATGGAAATCCATCTATAGCAGAAGAAGTTACCAAGAGTTCATTCGCTTTCGAATACACTAATCCAAAATCAGCCACATACTCAGAATCTTCAAATGTCATCCTCATCATCCTCATCATTAAATATATCCATAAAAACCGCTTTTAACATACCTTCAGCTTGCTTCAATTCTCTTTCATTCAATTTACCGAGATTTCTTTGTAATGAATTTAGTTTCGTATTTGTTTTCGATACTTCAGAGGTATCATCATTACCCAACAGATAGTCTGTAGTTACATGGAAAAATCTCGCTAATTGAATTAACACTTCACCGCGAGGGATTGTACCATTATTTTCCCACATGTTCACTCTGCTTTTTGTAACCCCTAACTCGCTTGCTAATTGGTCCATACTAAGACCCTTATTTTCACGCAATTCCTTAATTCTCTTGCTAAATATTAAATTACCCATTACTTTGCCTCCTTATGTGCAATTTTATTGTACATTGCATTATTGTTTTTTGTCAACTCATTTTGTATCGTACAGTTTTTTTGCACATTTTTTCAATATAATCTATCTATTACTTTATAAATTCATAAGCGAATCTCATCCCCCCTCTACTCGCTAACTAGTACAAAGGGCATATATCATTGTTCGAACTCTTTTCCTAGCGCAAGCGACTCACACATTGCCCGCCATATACCGCCAAAAGCCCCAGAGTCATACTCGCTACCATATAAAAAAGTGCCGTGCCTGCGCGGCCGCTTGAAAGAAGCTTCAACGCTTCACTTGAAAAAGTCGAAAACGTCGTAAAGCCACCGCAAAGCCCCACCTGTAGGAGCAAAATAATCTGACGCGGCACCGCCGGATTCAAAACCGCATACTCACTCACCATCCCCAGCACAAAGGCACCAACGAGATTGATGGCAAAGGTTTTAATCGGAAAGCCGATCGCCGTTTCAATCGCCAAAAGCCCAATCAAATAACGCAGCACACTGCCAATAAAGCCACCCAAGCCGACACACAAACATTCCAACATCAAAAACCATCCTCTTTCCTTGGTATCTGCGCCTATTGTACGCCCTCCCCCTCAATGGGGCAAGCCCCTTTCAAACCTTGCAAGCCACTCGGCAATTGGCTATGATGAATGTACCGATTTGATCAACAAGGAGAGATTACCATGAAAAAATGGCGTAATATACTCATCATGCTCTTGTGCGCGGCCTTGGTCATCACCGGGCTTGCAGGCTGTGGCGCGAGTCGTGAGAAAACCCCCGTGGCACTCATGCCCCTCGACAGCCGCCCTTGCAACACCCAATACCCAGCCTTTCTGGCAGATAGCGTCAACGTGCAACTCTCCATGCCAAACGAAAACAGCATGGACCGCTTCACTACCGATGCCGACCGCGAGGCCCTGTGGCAATGGCTCGAAAATGAAGGCACCAAAAGCAAGCACCTCATCATTTTTACCAATACCCTCTTTTGCGGTGGGCTCATCAATTCTCGAAATAGTGATGCCTACACCAACGTCAACGAAGACCTCGCGCGCCTAGAAAATCTTTGCAAGGATTTCAAGAAAGACAAAAGCGCCGGCACCGTCACCGTCGTGCAGGTATTGCCACGCCTCACCCCAAACCAATACGACACCACCCTTGCCCCTTACTCAAAAGCCCTCAAAGCCTACGGTGCCGCCTGGGATGAAATCGATTTGCAATCTAACGGCAACAACACCCCCGAACAACCGACCAATGTGCCGGACGAGGCCTTGAACGCCTACCGAAACCTTCATGAAACTGCCGCAGATATGGCCGCCACCTTAAACAATATGACCCAAGAAGGGCTCATTAATCGCCTCATCATCAGTCAGGATGACGGTGAAGCCGCCTGTCCGGCAAACGTCACCTTCCGCGCTCTGGAAAAAACAAAAAGCGCCAACACCCTGCTTTTGCACGGCGCCGATGAGCTAGGCATGCTCCTCGTCGTAGACGCTGCCGCAGAGGGTACCGATGCCACCCCTGTGCACGTGGTCTATTCCGATGACGCCGCCAAGCAGGAATACTATCCTTTTGAAGCCGTGCCACTGGAAACCATGGTCGCAGAAAAGCTCGCCCTTGCAGGACTCACACCAACCGACGATGAAAGCGCACCGACCCTCTATATCCATTGCAAGAGCGACGATGCTGCTCAAACCATCGATGCCTTAGAAGGCAATACGACCATCTTTGGCCTTGCAGACATCGCCAAGACCAACCAAGCCGACCCAGCCCTTACATCAGCCCTCACCGACCGTGCCAATTTTGACACCATCGACGCCTACGCCGGCTGGAACACCGCCGGTAACAGCATCGGCACTGTCTGCGCCATGCTTCGCGCCAACGCCCTCATTGCCAACGACTTCGAAGCCCTCTCCAACAGAGAGCGCAGGGAAGCCGCCACCGCCCTTCTCCACTTCCGCGCCGTGCGCTACGCCGAAGACATGGGCTTTATGGCAAACATTCGCATCCCACTGCAAAACGAACTCGCCGCAGAGCATCAAATGAAAGACACCACCGCCTTCACCGATGACGCCGCCTACGAACACGCCAACTCTCGCCTAGCCGAACAATACGCCGGCTTTAACGACGTCCTCACGCCCCTCTTTAACGGCGACCACACCCTCTCCTTCGGCCCTCACACCTACGACTGTAGCATCAAAGACTTCACCTCCAGCCTCACCTTCCCATGGCCCCGCGCCTTTGAAGTGAACGCCGACGTATCGATGAAAGTGAAATAGTACCATATACAACAACCCCCTCCGAGCCAACGCTTGGAGGGGGTTGTGCTATTGATGCTCAAATCTCTCCTCTACACAAAAGAAGGTGCGCACCCCTTCAAGGATGCGCACCTTCTCTTATTGAAGCATAAATCCCTACTTTTATGCCCTGTAAATCCTCATCATCGCGCCTTTATAATTTCCCTCAAATGACAGGATTGTCATTCTATCCTATAAACGCTCGAAGTTTTTCTATCGTACAGTGTAAGTTATTGCATGCACATATCAACCAAATATGGTTGAACCTGTTCGCGGAAATCATCTACGGTCATATAGTCTTTGCCATTGCTGTGTAATATTTTGATATCGATGCTTTTACCATTGGCAATAAAATGCCCATTCAAATCAAAGTAATAGTTGAGATTTCCTTTGTTGGCATTGTAGCGATGCATCAAGGTGGTGATATCAACGCCTTTGAAGTATTTTTCACTCCCCATGTTGCCGTTCCAGTTGTGCACTTGATCCTTTACATAAACAAAGGTTGGCTGGTCAA